>Ga0187893_10010041_pt1 | contig 14309 bp, 14 predicted proteins | sample MA1701074metaG_FD_139574 | JGI IMG/M metagenome (GOLD analysis project Ga0187893, IMG submission 139574) | White microbial mat communities from a basaltic lava cave in the Kipuka Kanohina Cave System on the Island of Hawaii, USA - MA170107-4 metaG ...
CGTAGCGGGGGCAGGATTCGAACCTGCGACCTGCGGGTTATGAGCCCGCCGAGCTACCAGACTGCTCCACCCCGCAACGAAACGGTCGCGCAGGATAGATCCTGACCCGGCGGGGGTCAAACGGGCGCAGCTGCGCGCCGCATGCTCGCGTGACGCATGAGGGATCCTCGCATTCGGACCCCGACCGGTGACACTTTTCGTCACGTCCCGGCCACGCTCCGAACAGGGAGAACCTCATGCGGAAGCTCATGCTGCTGGAGATGGTTGGAGGGAGCCTCTTGGTCCTGGCGCTGGCCACGTCGGCCACGGCCGGGACGATGTACCGCTGGACCGCCGCCGACGGCTCGGTCGCGTACACGGACGACCCGAAGCGGATCCCCGCGCAGTACCGGTCCGAGGCCGAGCGCACGCGCACGAACGACCTCGAGAGCTACGGGCGCTACACGCCGACACAGGCGTCGGCGCGCACGCAGCACGCCGAGCGGGCCGAGCGCATCGAGCGCCTCCGCGAGATCAACGCCGGCGGCTTCGCAACGAGCGAGCCGGCCGCGCTGGCGGCGCCGAACGCAGCGCCGATGGTGCTCGAGCTGAACGACCGGACCTCGATCGTGATCCCGAGCGACCAGCTCGCGGGCAGCGAGCCGGTGGTGGTGGAGCAGGTCCGCGTGCGCGATCGGAACAACATCTCGACGACGCACGTGACGGTGGTGCGCCAGGGTGACCGCATTCTCTCGGTGGTGCGGCCCGAGAGCGCCCACGACCGCGCGGACTGGGTGAGCGAGAGCGAGCTGCTCGAGGCGGAAGACGAGTAGGGGCCGCAGGCCACGACCCGCCGCGCGCGCGAGGCGCCGGCTACTCCTCCTCCGGCTCGAAGCGGCGTAGCACGCCCGGCTCGACGCCGGCGCGGCGCGCCTCCTCGAGGAGAGCGGGAAGCTCGGCCTCGGCGGCGCGGAGCTGCTTGCGCGCGTTCTCCGCCGTCGCGACGAGGTCGTCGAACTCCTTGCCGCGCGGGTAGCGCCGGTGGCGGGCCCGCGTGACCGCGCTCTCGCTCTCGGCGACGCGCGTGCGCGCCGTCTCGAGCTGCGTCTGGGCCTCTTCGAGGCGCTGCTCCCACGTGGGCGTGGCAGGCGCGCTCGCATCCTCCTCGCTCGGCTTGGCCGGGTCGGCGGCCGCGGCGGAGCCGCCGGCGAGCGAGGCCGCGAGCGCGAGCGCGAGGAGGGGTCGCCTCACACGCGGCCTCCGGCCGGCGCGAGGCCGCGCCGCGCGAGGGCATGGCTCGACTCCACGAAGTGGCCGAGCGCGCGCGAGGTGCCGCCGTCGATCTCGAGGAAGCGGAGCCCCGCGCCGCGTTGGCCGTGGGAGGGGAGCAGTCTCCGCCACACGAGCTGCGCGGTGAGCGAGATCGTCTCCGTGAAGCCGGGCAGGGCGAAGTCGAGGTTCAGCTCGTGGCCCTCGCTCGGCAGCCAGTCCTTCGACTCGACGAAGCAGCCGCCGCGCGAGACGTTGCGGAGCGTGCCCGCCGCGGTGTGAGCGACGTCCCAGAAGCGGACGGGCCGCTTGACCACGGCGCGCGGCAGGCCCTGCGGCACGACCGGCGCGCCGAGGAAGCGCGACACGGTGTCCACGAGCGCGGCGTGCGCGAGCGGGCGTGTGAGCACGTCGGAGGCGCCAGCGCGCACCGCGCGCGCGTGCTCGGCGGGGCTCCCGCGCGTGAGCGCGACCACCGGGATCGCGCTCGTGCGCGGCGTCTCGCGCAGCTCGCGCACGAGCTCCTCGCCGGGGCGGTCGGGCAGGTCGAGCGAGATCACCGCGATGTGCGGGCGCCGGAGCCCGAGCTCCACCCGGGCGGCCGCCGCGTTGCCAGCGGTGCGCACGGAGCCGATGCGCGAGAGGTAGTGCGCCTCGAGCTCGCGGTAGAGCGCGAGATCGTCCACGAGCAGGATGTCGGGCCGGCCGTCCGGCTGCGGGCGCCCGCTCACTTCGCGTCCTCGGCGACCCCGAGGCCCTCGCGCAGCGCCGCGAGCTCGAGCCGCACCTGCCAGGCGCCCGTCTCCGGGTCCTTCGTCCAGTCCTGGAGCAGGTGGACCCTGCGCTCGATCGGCATGGTGAGCCGGTAGCCGCGGAGCTGCACGTCCACCTTCGCGCTCTCCTCCAGGTACTCGAGCGTCACGATCTCCCAGTCGGTGAAGCGGATGTCCGTGAGGTCGGGGCCGAGCGCGAGGAACTCCTTGCGCTGCTCCGGCACCACGAACTCCGCAGCCTCGCGCACCTTGCCCCAGCGCACGTACTGCGTGAAGTGCTTCTGGATCAGACGGAAGTCGGACTCGTTCCCGAACGGGTCCGCCGGGTTCAGACACGCGAGCGCGAGGAGCGCGCACGGAAACACCCAGAGCGCGCGGCGCACGTCGGCCATGGCTTCCCTCCTGAGCCGGCAGCTGCCCGCGCGAAACGGGCGCACCGCCTCCCGGTCTCGTATCGGCCGGTGGGCGGGCCGCACTTGAGGCAGAGGCGCCTGCCTCCTACGTTGCCCGCCCATCGCGCTCCTCCTCGGCATCGACGTCGGCGGCACCAAGACCGCGCTCGCGCTCGGCGACGGAGCGGGCGCGATCGTGGCGCGCGAGCGCCTGCCGACGCCGAGCTCGGGCGACGCGAAGGCCGACCTCGAGGTGCTGGCGGAGCATGCGCGCGCGCTCGTGGCGCGCGCGGGCGCCTCGCTCGCCGAGATCGGGGCGGTTGGCGTCTCGGCGCCCGGCGCGCTCGACGCGGAGGCCGGTGTGCTGCTCCAGCCGCCGAACCTCCCGAGCTGGGACCGCGCGCCCGTGCGCGCGGTGCTCGGGGCCGCGCTCGGTCGGCCGCTCGGTCTCGAGAACGATGCGAACGCCGCCGCGCTCGCGGAGTGGCGCTTCGGCGCCGGCCGCGGCGCGCGCGACATGGTGCTCCTCACCATGTCGACGGGCGTGGGCGGTGGGCTCGTGCTCGGCGGGCGCCTCCACCGCGGGCTCTTCTCCGCGGCGGGGGAGGTCGGGCACATCCCCATCGAGTGGGACGGCGAGCCCTGCGCGTGCGGGCAGTGCGGCTGCCTCGAGGCCTACGTGGGCGGAGCGGCGTGGACGCGGCGGCTCGCGCGCGAGACCCCGCCCGGGAGCGCGGTCGCGCGCCTCGCGGGTGGCGTCGAACACGCGCGGCCCGAGCACGTGATCGCCGCGGCGCGTGCGGGCGACGCGTTCGCGCGGGCCGAGCTCGCCCGCTTCAACCACTACCTCGCGCGCGGGCTCGTGCCGCTCGTCTACACGCTCGCGCCCGAGCTATTCGTGCTCGGCACGATCGCCGCCGCGGCGGGCGAGGAACTCTGCCTCGGGCCGGTGCGCGCCGAGGTGGGCCGGCGCATCTGGCCCTTCCTCCGGGACCGGCTCCGCATCGAAGCCGCCGCGCTCGGCGACGACCTTCCGTACCACGCCGGGCTCGGCGTGGCCGTGGGCGTGCTCGAGGGCTAGGCGGCCTCGGGCTCCGCGCCGCGCCGGCTCGCGCCCTCCGCGCGCGTCTCGCTCCGGAGCGTCTCGAGCTGGCGGGTCAGGGTCGCCGAGGCGGTGCCGCTCTTCCGCGCGACGTCGAGGATGCGGTTCACCGCCTCCTGCACGGCCTCGCTCGCGGCGCCGTGGCTCTCGGTGTTCGCGCGGATCGACTTGATCATCTCGGTGATCGCCGAGACGCTCGCCGTGATGTAGCGGGTCGTCTCGCGCTGCTCCTCGATCGAGCGCTGCACCTGGCCGCAGAGGTCGAGGGAGGACTCGGCGTTCTGGAGCAGGTTCTGGCTGGCGGCGGACTGGCCGCTCATCGCCTCGCTGATCTGCTGGACCATCGTCGAGGTGCGCTGCGCGGCCTCCGCGACGTGCTTCGAGTTCTTGCTCTGCTCCTGGCTCGCGCGCGCGATCTCGGCCACGCGCACGCTCGCCTGGCGGGCGCGCTCCCGGATCGCCTGGAGCGCGTCGCCCGCGCGGCGCGAGCGCTCGACGCCCGACTCCACCGCGTCGATGCCGGCGCCCATCGCGCGCACCGCGTTCGCGGACTCCTGCTGCACGGCGCCGATCAGCGCCTCGATCTCCTTCGTGCTGCCGGCCGTGCGCTGCGCGAGCGTCTTCACGTGATTGGCCACCACGGCGAAGGCCTTGCCCTGCTCGCCGGCCTGCGCCGCGATGATCGCGGCATTCAGCGAGAGGAGGTTCGTCTCCTCGTTGATGCCGCCGATCACGTTCACGATCTCGCCGATCTCGGCAATCCGCCCTGCGAGCTTCTCCAGCACCTCGCGCGCCTCGAGCGTCTGGCGGCGGATCTCGGCGATGCCGTCGATGGTGTCCACCACCGCCCGCGAGCCTTCCTCCGCGTCTGCGCTCACCTGCTGGGTGAGGGCGGAGGCGCCGCTCACGTGCTGGCTCACCTCCTGAATCGCGCGGTCCATCTGCACCATCGCGGCCGCCGACTCCTCGGCCATGCCCTGCACCGCGTCGGCGCCATCGGCGACCTGACGGATGCTGCCGGAGAGCTGGTGCACGGCGCTCGAGGACGCGCCCGCGGCGTCGTGGAGCGCGCCGGCGTTCCGCGCCACCTCGTCGATGGCCGAGCCCATCTCGAGGATCGAGGTCGAGGCCTGCTCGGACGAGGCGGCGAGGCTCTCCACCTCGGCCGTGATGCCGCGGATCGAGCCGTTGATGTGGGCGAGGAGCGAGGCCGTCTCCTCGACGGTCTCCTCGATCGCGTCGCGGCTCGTGGTGACCTCGGCGTTCGCGCGGTCGATCGCGTCGGGCAGCCCGGCGAGCGTGGTGCGGAGCCGCTCCCCGGCGCTGCGCTCGCCGTGGCTCTTGACGATGAGCTCGCGGAGCGGGTGGGCGAAGCTCCCGAGGGCCGAAGCGAGGGCGCCGTCGATCGCGCGGAGCTCGCCCGCGGAGAAGCGCTGGATCACGTCGGCGAAGCGCTGTGCGCGCGCGAGCGCCTGCTCCGCGGGCCAGCGGAGCGCCGCGCCGGCGAGGGCCGTGAGGACGCCCCAGGCGAGGGCGAGGGCCACGCTGTCGAACCTCGCGAGGAGCGCCACCGCGCCGCCGGCGGCGAGGACGGGGAGCGCGGCCGCGAAGGCCAGGCCGAGCATGGATCCCGTCGCGGACCGGTCGTGCTGCGCTCGCATGGACCCCTCCTGAGCCGCTTCCCGATCGGCGACCGGCGGGTCCGGCTTGAGCGGGAAAGCCCAGCGCGCGCGAGGGGCTCGCGGCCGCGGTTGCAGCCGCCCTAGGCTCTCCTCGCTCGGACCGAGCGGGGAGGGACCATGGCGACGGACCGCACGCTCGTCACGCGGCGCACGGCGCTCGGGGTGCTCGGCGCCGCCGCCACGCTGCCGCTCGCGGCAGCCGGAGGAGCGGCACTGGCCGAGACCTCGCAGCCCGCCGAACGCCCGCGGAGCTACCGCGGCGATCACGCTCCGAAGCCGCTTCCCTTCGATCCGAAGCAGCTCCCGGGGCTCTCCGAGCGGCTCCTCGTCTCGCACCACGAGAACAACTACACGGGCGCGGTGAAGCGCCTGAACGCGATCGAGGCGCAGCTCGCCGGGCTGCCGCGCGAGGCGGCGCCGTTCCAGATGGGCTCGCTCAAGCGCGAGGCGCTCATCGCGGCGAACTCGATGCGCCTGCACGAGCTCTACTTCGCGAATCTGGGAGGCGGGGGAGTCGCGGAGGGGCCCTTCGCGGCGCTGGCCGGGGCGCAGTTCGGGAGCGTCGAGGCGTGGGAGCACGACTTCCGGCTCACCGGTCTCGCGCTGGCCGGGGGCTCGGGCTGGGTGATCGCGAGCTACGACCCCGAGCGCGGCGCGCTCCACAACGTCTGGGCGTGGGACCACATGCACGGCCTCGCCGGCGGGGTGCCGCTCCTCGTGATGGACATGTACGAGCACTCCTACCAGCTCGACTACGGCGCGAACGCGAAGGGCTACGTCGACGCCTTCTTCGCGAACCTGCGCTTCGCAGAGGTGGACCGCCGACTCGGCGCGGCAGCCCGGGACCGGGAGCCGGAGGAGAAGCCCTGAGGCGCGGCGGCCTCACGAGCTGGCTCGTGCTGGCGACCCTCGCGCCCTGCGCGCCGGTCGCCGTGGCGGAGGAGCGCGCGCCCCGCGCCGTGCTGGTCGTCAACACGGGGGACGCCTCCGTCTCGCGTGTGGACCTCGCGAAGCTGGAGGAAGTCGCCCGCTTCCCGGTCGGCGAGCGCCCCTACGGGATCGCCTCGAGCCGCGACGGCGGGACGGTCGTGGTCGGCGTCGAGGGCGAGGAGAGGCTCAAGTTCTTCGCGACCGACGACTTCGCGCTGCTGGGCGAGGTGCCCATCGGGCCGATGTACAACGACCACATCGCGCTCGCGGCCGACGGCGCGTCGGTGCTGGTCGCGAACTTCTACAGCGACGACGTCGTCGGCGTCGACGTCGCCTCCCGGCGCGAGGCGTTCCGCATCGAGGGAGCGAGCGCCCCGCACGTCATCAAGTACGGCCCGCTCCGCAAGCTCGCCTGGGTGACGTGCAAGAAGATCACGGGCATCGCGAGCGTCGACCCCGCGCAGCGGACGCTCGTCCGGTTCCACCCCACGAACGTGAATCCGCGCAGCCTGACCTTCTCGCCCGACGAGTCGCGGCTCTACTTCGCGTCGTTCTGGGTGGACGGGTTCTTCGAGATGGATCCCGCGGCCGGCCAGGTGACCCGACTGATCGCGCTGCCGCCGCCGTCCGAGGACGCGGCGCCACGCGAGGTGACCTATCACGGCGTCGAGGCCGTGGGGCCGAGCCTCGTGCTGGCTGCGAACGAAGGCCGCTCGTACCTCGACGCGGTGGACGTCGCGTCGGGGAGGCTCGTCGCGCGACACCGCGACGGGATCTCCCAGCCCTGCTGCGTGGAGCGCATCCCCGGGACGAGCCCGACGCGAGTGATCGTCAGCAATCTCGGCGACGGGAGCGTGACCCTGGTCGAGGTCGGCAGCGGGGGACAGCTGCGGACGCTCGGCAGGGTCGGGGTGGGCAAGGCGCCGAAGCGCGTCGCGTTCCTCCGCTGAGCCGGGGGTGCGAGCGGACCGCGCCCTACGCGACGCGCTGCCGCGTGGCGGCCTCGACCTCGCTCCGGAGCGACGCGAAGCTGCCCGCCGTGATCGCGCGCCGTGCCCGCTCCATCAGCGAGAGGTAGAAGCGCAGGTTGTGGAGGGTGGCGAGGCGCGGGCCGAGCGCGTCGCCCACCTGGAACAGGTGGCGGAGGTAGCCGCGCCCGTGCGTGCGGCAGGTCGGGCAGTCGCAGGCGGGGTCCGGGGGATCGCCGTCGCTGGCGAAGCGCGCGTTCCGGATCGCGAGCGAGCCCTGGCTCGTGAAGAGGAGGCCGTGGCGCGCGTGGCGCGTCGGCACCACGCAGTCGAAGAGATCGACCCCGAGCGCGACGCCCGCGACGAGGTCCTCCGGGCGGCCGAGCCCCATCAGGTAACGCGGTGCGTTCGGGGGGAGGGCGGCCTGCGCCTCCGCGACGAGCTCGGCGCGCGCGCCCGCCGCCTCGCCGAGCCCGAGCCCGCCGTGCGCGTAGCCGTCGAAGCCGAGCTCCGCGAGGCGTTCTGCCGCGCGGCGGCGGAGCGCGAGATCGGCGCCGCCCTGCACGATCCCGAAGAGCGCCTGGTCGGCGCGTTGGCGCGCGCGCTTCCCGCGCTCGGCCCAGCGGAGGCTCCGCTCCATGGCGGACTCGATCCGGCCGGGCTCGCTCGACCCGGCCGGGATGCACTCGTCGAGCACCATCGCGACGTCCGCGCCGAGCGCCGCCTGGAGCGCGACGGCGCCCTCGGGCGTGAGGAGCCGGCGCCGGCCGTCGAGCGGCGAGGCGAATGCGACGCCTTCCTCGTCCACCTTCGCGCGATCGGCGAGGGAAGTGACCTGATAGCCGCCGCTGTCGGTGAGCCAGGGACCGCGCCAACCGCTCCAGCCGGCGAGGCCGCCGGCCGCCGCGACGGCCGCCTCGCCGGGCCGCTCGTGCAGGTGGAAGGCGTTCGCGAGGAGGAGCTGCGCGCCGAGCGCGACGAGGTCCGACGGCGCGAGGCCGCGCACCGCGCCGTAGGTCGCGACCGGCATGAACGCGGGCGTCTCGACGACGCCGTTCCGGAGGCGCAGGAGCCCGCGGCGGGCAGCGCCGTCCCGGGCGGTCACGTCGAAGGCTAGGGCGCTCATCGGGTCAGAGGATCAGCATCGCATCGCCGTAGGAGTAGAAGCGGTAGCCCGCGGCGACCGCCTCGCGATAGGCGGCGAGCACCGGCTCGCGCCCGGCGAACGCGGCGACGAGCAGCAGCAGCGACGAGCGCGGCAGGTGGAAGTTCGTGAGGAGCGCGTCGACGGCCCGGAAGCGGTAGCCCGGGCGCACGAAGAGGCGGGTCTCGCCCGCGCCCGGCTCGAGCGTGCCGTCGTCTCGCGCCCGCGCCTCGAGCACTCGCGTGGTCGTCGTGCCGACCGCGACGACGCGGCCGCCGCGGGCGCGCGCGGCGGCGATCGCTTCGGCCGTCGCCTCGGGTAGTTCGAAGCGCTCGGGGTGGAGTACGCCTGCGGCGAGGTCCGCCGCGCGGAGCGGGCGGAAGGTCCCCGCGCCCACGTGGAGCACGACCTCGGCGAAGCCGACCCCCGCGCGTGCGAGGGCGCCGAGGAGCGCGTGTGTCAGATGGAGGCCGGCGGTCGGCGCGGCCACCGCACCCGGCACGCGGGCGAAGACCGTCTGGTAGCGCTCGCGGTCCTCGGCGCGCGGCGCAAGCCGCCGGATGTAGGGTGGGAGCGGCATCTCGCCGAGCGCGTGCGGCACCGCGTCCGGCGCGAAGAGGAGAGTCGCGGTGCCGTCCGCCGCGAGCGCGCTCAGCTCGGCCTCCAATGATTCTTCGCCGCGCGCGAAGCGGAGCTTCGTGCCGACCCGGAGCGCGCGCGCCCGGACGAGCGCGCTCCACTCGCCGGGCCGCTCGCCCGGCCCGAGGAGCAGGGCGCCCGCGCTCCCGCCGCTCGCCTTCCTCCCGCGGAGCCGCGCCGGCTCGACCCGGGTGGCGTTCGCGACGAGGAGATCGCCGGGGCGGAGCAGCGCAGGCAGCTCGCGGACGCTCCGGTGCTCGAGCGCCCCGTTCCCGCGCTCGAGCACGAGGAGCCTTGCTTCGTCGCGCTCCGCGAGCGGCGCCTGCGCGATCCGCTCGGGCGGGAGCGCGTAGTCGTAGTCAGCGAGGCTTAGGAGCTCGCTCACGGGCCACGTCGGTTGCGAGCGCCGAGAGCAGCGCGGGCGTCTCGCGAATCGAGTCCCAGGAGAAGAGGGCGATCGCCAGGGGCCGCGCCTCCCTCGCGACGCGGAGCTGCTCGACCGCGCGCGCAGGGTCGGCGGCGAAGAGCCAGCTCCCGAGCCCCACCCAGAGCTCGCGCTTGCGAGCGAGGCCGGCGTACGTCTCGACGCCGTAGCGGAGCAGCGTCGCGTCGCGCGTGTAGAGCATCGGGACCGCGAAGTCTAGGTGCTTTGCATCGAGCCAGCCGAGCCAGTCCTGGAGGTCCACGCGGTAGGCGCGCTCGCGCTCCGGGATCACCGCGGCCGACATTCGCAGGCCCGGGCGCTCGGCGCGCGCCGCCGCCGCGATCGCCGCCACGAGCGCAGTGAGCTGCCCGCGCCGCCAGGCGTCGAAGCGCTCGGCGTTCGCGAGCGAGGCGCCGAAGGGCGCGGTGAGGCCCGTCTCGGTCAGGAAGCGCGCGCGCGCCGCCTCGCCGAAGCCGAAGCCGAGGCCGACACCGAACTGCGTCCCCGGCGAGAAGGGGAGCGTGTCGGGGTAGCGGACGTAGTCGAGGTGGAGGCCGTCCAGCGCCGGGTAGCCGCGCACGAGCTCCGCGAAGGTCGCGGCGAGCCGCTCCGCGACGCCGGGCGCGGCGGGGTCGAGCCAGACCGCCGGCGTGCCCATCCGCAGCCACTCGCGATCGGGCGCCGGCAGGTCGAGGTCGGGATAGTCGAGCACCGAGCGGCCCTTCTGGTCCACGATCGCAGCCTCGCGGCCGAGCGCGGTGAGGATCGGGGCCTCGCGGTTCCCGGCGAGGCTCAGCACGTTCACCCACGCGTGCACGCGAAGGCCCTGCGCGTGGGCCGCGGCGATCAGCTCCGCGAGGGCGTCGGAGCCGTCGGGGCGCATGGTCCTCGTCCAGGGCGTCGGGTCGGCGAGCGTGCTCTTGAACCAGGCGCGCCCGCCGCGATGGACCTGCACGAGGAGGTCGGTGACGCCGAGCGCTTCGGCGTCGGCGAGCAGCACGGCGAGGCGCTCGGGGTTCTCGAGCACGCGCTGCGAGCCCTCGGAGAGCACCCAGAGAGCACGGCGGGGCGCGGGCGGTGCGAGCGGCGCGGGTGCCGCGAGCTGCGAGCGCGGCGCGTCTCCGAGCAGCACGAACAGGGCTGCCGCCACGGCGAGCGCGTACGCGAGCCCTCGCCCAGCACCTCGCCTGGCTCCCCGCACGGCACGGAACGCTAGCAACCGGGCCTCCGCTCGCTCACACTCGCGCACCGGAGCCGGGGGGCCGTGACCGCACGCACGCTTTCGACCGCCGCCTTCGCACTGCTCTTCGCAGCGCCGGGGCTCGTGCGCGCGGACCCCGCGCCGGCGAGCCCGGGCGCCATGCTCCGCGACGCGCTCGCGAAGCTCGAGGCGGGCGACGCGGCGAGCGCGGCGGAGGGCTTCGAGGCCGTCGCGGTGCGGGCGCCCGAGGTCGCCGACCACGCGGAGGAGCTCCGCATCGAGGCGCTCGTGGCCGCGGCGGCGCCCGAAGCGGCGCTCACCGCCGCCGCCGGCTTCGACGTGCACCACCCGGATCCCTGGCTCCGCTCGCGCGTCGCCGCGCACGCGGGGCGCGCGCACGTCGCGCTCGGCGACGAGGTTGCGGCGCGCGCCGCCTTCGAGCGCGCGCTGGCCGGGCGCTCCGAGGACGATCCGGAGCGCCCGCGGCTCCTCGCCGAGATCGCCGAGAGCCTCGAGCGGAGCGGCGACAGCGCCGCCGCGGCCGCACGCTGGCAGACGCTCTACACGCGCCATGCGGCGAGCCCCGAGGCGGCGCGCGCCGAGGTGGCGCTCGCCCGCCTCGCACTCGCCGATCCGTCCCTCGTCTACCGCACGCCCGAGGCGCTCCGCGAACGCTGCACGCGGCTCTCCCGCGCGCTCCGCAACGAGGACGCGATCCGCGAGTGCGACGCGGCGCTCGCCGAAGCACCGGGCGACCGGAGCCTCCTCTGGGAGCGCGCGGAGCTCCGCTTCCGCACACGCCGCTACCCGGAGGCGGTCCTTGCGTTCGAGGCGCTCGGCGCGGGCGACGTGAACGCGCGCTTCTGGCGCGCGCGCTCCCTGGCCCGAAGCGGGCGGATCGAGGAGTCGCTCGCGGCCTTCGACGAGGTGGCCCGGCGCGGCGACGCGGAGCTCGCGGCGCGCGCGCGCTTCCTGGCCGGCACGCTCCACGAGGACACGGACCTCGCGGCTGCCGAGGCGAGCTATCGCCTGGTGGCCGAGCGCGCACCGCTCGCGGAGCAGCGCTCGGCGGCGCGCTGGCGGCTCGCCTGGCTCGCCTGGCGGCGGGGCGACGACCCGGCCGCCGCGGCCGCGCTCGAGCGCTTCGTCGCCGACGAGCCCGATCCCGCCGAGCGCCAGCGCGGGCGCTACTGGCTCGCGCGTACGCTCACGCGCCTCGGCCGGCCGGAGGGGCAGGCGCGCCTCGCCGAGCTCGTGAACGAGGGGCCGCTCAGCTACTACGGCTGGCGCGCGGCGAGCCGGCTCGATGGGACGCCGGCGGCGCCCGACGTGGCGGCGCCCCCGCCGCCCGGACGCGGAGGCTCGCCGGACCTCCCGGCGGCGCTGGTCCGCCGCATCCAGATCCTGCTCGAGGCCGGTCTCGACACGCGCGCCGCACGCGAGATCCGGCCGCTCGCGGAGCGCGCCGGGAGCCGAGACACGCGGCTCGCCCTCGCTCAGCTCTTCCTCGAGGCCGGCCAGTTCCACCGCGCGCAGCGGCTCGTGATCGACGCGCACGCCGACGAGCTCACGCGCGTCCCGACGCCCGGCGGCGAGGCGCTCTGGTGGCTCGCGTGGCCGACGGCGTACGACCGGGCGGTCGAGCGGGCGGCGGCCGCGAACGGCATCGAGCCCGCGCTCGTGTACGCGATCATGCGCGAGGAGAGCGGCTACCAGGCGGACGCGCTCTCGGTCGTGGGCGCGCGCGGGCTCACGCAGATCATGCCGGACACCGGGCGCCGGCTCGCCTCGGACCTCGGCGTCGCGAGCTTCGATCCCGCGGAGCTCTTCGTGCCCGAGCGGAACATCGAGCTCGGTGCCTTCTATCTGTCGCAGCTCCTCCAGCGCTTCGATGGGCGCGCCTCCGCCGCGATCGCGAGCTACAACGCCGGGCCCGAGGCCGTGGCGCGCTGGCTCGCCGCCGGTGGGACAACCGAGGACGACGAGTGGGTCGAGGCGATCCCCTACGACCAGACCCGCAGCTACGTGAAGCGCGTGCTGCGGAGCCTCCACGTCTACCGGACGCTCTACGGGTCGTGAGCGCGCCGCTGCTCCCTGCGCCCGCGTCCGGGCGCCGCTTCGACCTGCTCGGCGTGGGCGAGTGCTCGCTCGATCTGCAGCTCGTCGTCGAGGCGCTGCCGGCGCCCGGCGGAAAGGCGCGCGTCCTCGAGTGGTGCGAGCGGCCCGGCGGGCAGGTCGCGACCGCGGTGCTCGCGGCCGCGCGGCTCGGGCTCCGCGCGGCCTACGCGGGCGCCGTCGGCGACGACGCGCGCGCCGAGCCCGTGCTCGCGCCGCTCGCAGAGGCGGGCGTGGACGTCTCGGGCGCCGTGCGCGTGACGGGCGCGGCCACGCGGAGCGCCGTGATCCTGGTCGAGCGCGCGAGTGGCGAGCGCAGCGTCCTCGGGTACCGCGACGCGCGGCTCGCAGGGGGGCGGGGCGCCCTCGCGGACCTCTCCCTCGGAAGCGCGCGGCTCCTCCTCCTCGATGGCAGCGACCTCGCGCTCGCGAGCGCGCTCGCCGAGCGCGCGCGGGAGGCGGGCGTGCCGGTGCTGCTCGACCTCGACACCCCGGAGCCGGGCTTCGAACGGCTCCTCGCGCACGCGGACTTCCCGGTCGTCTCGAGCGGCTTCGCCGCGGCGGCCTTCGGCGGTGTCGAGCCCGCCCTCGTGCGGCTCGTCGCGCTCGGGGCGCGGCTCCCCGTGGTGACGCTCGGTGCAGGGGGCGCGCTCGCCTGGCTCGACGGCCGGCCGCTCGCGAGCCCGGCCTTCGCCGTCCCCGTGGTGGACACGACCGGCGCGGGCGACGCCTTCCACGGGGCGTTCGCCTGGGGCCTCTGCGAAGGGCTCCCGCCCGCCGAGCTGCTCCGGGTCGCGAACGCCGCCGCGGGGCTCGCCTGCACCGCGGCTGGCGCACAGGGCGCGCTCCCGGACCGGGAAGGTCTGCGAGCGATACTCCGCGCCTGAGCGCGGGCTACTCGTCCTCGAAGTCGGGCTCGAGGAAGGTGCCGGTCTCCTCGATCGCCTCGATGTCGATCTCGGCCGCCTCCTCCTCACCCTCGTCGACGAAGGCCTCGCCCTCGGGCGCCGCCTCTTCGTCGTCGAGGTAGCGGGCCATCGGCGGAGCCGGAGCCTTCCGCGGCGGCGGAGGCGAGGGCGGGCCCGACGTGGCGGGCGGCCGGTTGCGCTGGTCGGTGTTGCAGCGCGGGCAGATCGGATCGGGCTTCCCGAGGTCGTAGAACTTCGCGCTGCACGAGAAGCAGATCCACTTGAAGCCCAGCCCGGGCTTGGCTTCCCGGCTCGCGGGCTCCGCCTTCATCAGGCCCGACGCCTTCTTGCGCTTCCCACCCTCGGGCTTGACCGGCTTGACCGGCTTGGCGGGCTTGGCGGCCTTGGCCGCGACCGGCTTCGGCGCCGGCTTGACGGGCTTCGCGGGCACTTCCTTCTTCCTGGGCGGCTGCGGTTTCGCGGCCTTCGGGCGCGCGGCCTTCGGCGGGGGCTTCCGGGCCGCCTTCTTCGGGGCCTTGGGCGCGGGCTTCTTGCGGCTCATGGCACGACTCCCGGGAGGGGAAGGCTGGGGCTCGCGGGGGGATCCAGGGCGGGCCTGTCGGTAGCACCAGGCTGCTCCTCGGTCCACCGAATTCGCGGAGGTTTACTTGACATAATCTTTCTTATCGGACGTCGAAGGAACCGGCCGGATCCGCTTCGGAAAGCCCGCGCCGCGGCGTCCCCGGGCCTCGGGGAAGCGCTCTGAGGCCCCCGCTCAGCGAC
>Ga0187893_10010043_pt1 | contig 14306 bp, 11 predicted proteins | sample MA1701074metaG_FD_139574 | JGI IMG/M metagenome (GOLD analysis project Ga0187893, IMG submission 139574) | White microbial mat communities from a basaltic lava cave in the Kipuka Kanohina Cave System on the Island of Hawaii, USA - MA170107-4 metaG ...
CGCACTGTTGCGCAATCGGGTCAGACAGGACCGCGATACGCTGGCCCGCTTGGGCGGAGATGAATTCGGGGTGCTGATGGAGAATTGTTCGTTACGCGATGCGCTGCGGGTCGCTCATCAGCTCAAAGAGACTGTGCAAAAATACCGCTTTGTGTGGGAGGGGAAGAGCTTCCATGTCGGTCTCAGCATGGGCTTAATACCCATAACACAGACGGCGGGTAGCGTTACCGACATCCTCAAGGCAGCGGACGCCGCCTGCTATGCGGCCAAAGACAAAGGGCGCAATCGCATCCATGTGTATCACAAGGATAGCACTGAGCTCGCAAAATGGAGTCGCGAGATCGAATGGGTGACGCGCATAAACCATGCCCTGGAGGACAACCGCTTTCATCTTTATTGCCAGCCCATCGTACCCCTACGCCCTGGCGAGCAGGGTCTTTTGCATTATGAACTGCTGGTGCGCTTAGAAGACGAACAAGGGCGCATCGTCTTGCCGAGCGTCTTCGTGCCTGCGGCCGAACGCTATGGTCTCAACGTGCGTCTCGACCGATGGGTGATGGAACAAACCCTAAAGCGTCTCAGCCGCGAACCGGAACACCTAAGCCGACTGTACCTCTGCGGGATCAACATTTCGGCTCTGAGCTTAAGCGACGAGGATTTTCTCGCCTTCGTCATCCAGCAATTCGAGGATTCCACAGTGCCACCGCAGAAGTTCTGCTTCGAGATCACAGAAACCGCGGTCATTTCCAACCTCAAGAACGCGACCCGGTTCATTCGCGCGCTGAAGGAGCGCGGCTGTTTCTTCGCATTGGATGATTTTGGCAGCGGTTCCTCGTCTTTCGCGTACCTGAAGCGGCTGCCGGTCGATTTTCTAAAGATCGACGGATTGTTTATCAAAGACATCGCCGATGACCCCGTGATCGCGGATATGGTGGCCTCTATAAACGACATCGGGCATGCGATGGGGAAAAAGACCATCGCTGAATTCGTCGCAAGCGATGCTATTTTTGATAAGCTACGCGAGATGGGCGTGGACTACGCCCAGGGTAGCGGTGTTGGCCCCACCCGTCCATTGGATGACATGATCAAACCGCGGTCCCGACCGGTTCCTCACATTTAGGAACCTCTTATAAATCAGAGGTTCCGAGCGGCACAGGGAAGTGCCGCACAGGTTTTAGGGCGCCCGGAGTCAAAAGCGACCCCCTCCTCCCCCTGTAGGAAGGGACGCTCGATCCGCTATTGGGTAGCGCTACCGATAGTCAAGGTATCACGGTTCATCTGCACTGTTTTTTCGCCGATTCCTTGCACCAGGGCAAGGTCGTCGATCGAGGCAAATGGTCCGTGTTTCTCGCGGTGGGCGACGATAGCCGCCGCTTTGGCCGGGCCCACCCCCTTTATCGCCTGCGCGAGTTCATCCGCGCTTGCGGTATTGATATCGATGGGATCCGCGGCCAAGACGAGAGAGGATAAGAGGAAGAGGACGAAAAAGATCGATTTCTTAAACATCACTAAACACTCCGTGGTTTGATTTCCAACAAAACGGCCCGGGCGCTCAGCGCCCAGCACCGCCGGTTACGTTACTGGCAGGCCCTCCTGTCCACAAGATCGACGTATGCACGTTTCGTTGGATTTTTCGCGGGAAATTTTCCTATCGCCCCGCGTGTGCGAACGCGATCACATAACCGGGACTGTTGTGGTCGGTGATGGCGAGATTGTTCGGCGCCTTAAACGGGAGGCTCCCCACCTATGAGGTCGAGAAATCCAGCGCGAACTGCCCGAGATGGTCGGCGACGCCGTCTGTTTAGAGTTTCGGTTATCCGCTCATGCCCACGATGTTGAACCCCGCATCCACATAGGTGATCTCGCCGGTGATTGCCGTGGCCAAGTCGGAACAAAGGAATGCGGCGACGTTGCCGACGTCTTCTATGCTTACATTGCGGCGCAGCGGGGCTGTTTTTTCTACATGGTCCAAAAATGCGCGGATTCCCGCGATGCCCGAGGCGGCAAGCGTGCGGATGGGTCCGGCGGAAATGGCGTTGACCCTGATCCCTTCTGGCCCCAGGCTGTGGGCGAGATAGCGCACGTTGGCTTCAAGGCTCGCTTTGGCGAGTCCCATCACGTTGTAATTGGGCATGGCGCGCATGGCCCCGATGTAACTCAAGGTCAACAAAGCCCCCCGGCGTCCCCGCATCAAGGGGCGGGCCGCGTTGGCAAGGGCGGCAAAGCTATAGGAGCTTATTTCGTGCGCTGTCGCAAAGCCTTCGCGCGTCACGGTGTCTAGATAGTCTCCCTCGAGCTGTTCCCGGGGCGCAAACGCTATGGCGTGAACCAAGATGTCCAGATGGTCCCAGTAATCGTCTAATCGTTCGAACACTGCCTGGATCTGCTCGTCGCTGGACACGTCACAAGGGACTGTGATCTCCGAATCCAGCTTGGCCGCGAGATTCTCTACTCGTTCGCGAAGCCTTTCGTTCTGGTGAGTAAAAGCGAGTTCCGCCCCTTCGCGCCGCATGGCGCTGGCAATTCCCCACGCTATCGAGCGATTGCTCGCCACCCCGAGGATAAGGGCGCGCTTGCCGTCAAGAAGTGCCATGAAAACTACCTCGATTGCACTACCTATCGCTTATTGGGTCCCTGATTCGAGGGGTCAACGCGAACCGGCTAAACGGTACCGCACTTCAATCAATTACAAAGTGCCCTAAACCACTCACGTGTAAAAATCCCGTGTTAAGCGCTATGCTTGCTTATTGCTTTGCGCAGCTATCGAGTTCCGCTTTACCCTCTTTGAGCCCGTTTATAATCTGTTTTGCCGCTGACGACAATAGTAGTATCTTCCGGCCTAGCAAAACGCTGCCCACTCTGACAACCCAAGAAGCTAAGCTTTGCAGCCGTCTTTGGGTATCTATTTGGTGCTTGACCGAAAACCGACCCCGCGCCGAAGTCTATCCGCGGGGAGGCCCGTGAGCCTATTCGCCGCAGGCCTTCTTAAACACAGAGCCTACCGCGGGTTTGGAGAGTATGCAACTGTGCCGTTTATCCTTCAGCGTCTGCTTCTCCTGCGCTCAACGGAAGGCGGTACCGATTGCTCGAGGGAAAAACGTTGGGTGCTCAAACGAGTGCTGCTAGGGTACAAACAGGAGCTTCTGTCTGTGACAATATCCAGCCTTTTAAACGGATCGTGTAATCCTGGCGCACAGCCCGATGTATCTGTTTGAAAAGTAGCCGAACATCCCGCGATCGGCATCCTCCGGTTGCCCCTATGCTGGCGAGAATACGCTCAAGGAGAAGGTCCACGCCTCTCGCTAGCGCGATGCTGGCCGCACCCGCCCCCACGATGCAAACCTCTGCCTGCACCTTGTCCCGGTCGACGGACCGTGCATCGATAACCATAAAGTTTCCTCGAACCGGAGGGCAAACGAAGGTCTCGAAGGTCTAACGAAACAGAGAAGCCTGGGAAGGCTGGCAAATGGCGCACGGGGCCCACCTTGCCGAGTTTTCGCAAGCGCCGGATCGGCCTCCCGCTGGTTGTTTTATAATCTCTTTTGTGGCTAATGACATTCTTCAGGATAGCAAAAGGCGACTCGATCTGACAACACGAAAGCCGAGCCCTTGCAACCGTCGGTTGCCAATCGCTTCTATGCTCGCCTTTCCCTTGTCGGCCAAGCGCACTTTAAGCAGCCACAGAAGCCCGGTTTTTTTGCTCTGTTTTATCAGCTTGATAGTATGCTCTGCCCTGCTTGCTGGCTGCGATTCGCCCTGGAATAACCCCTATCCCTCAACGGAGCAAAAACAGGCCATCCTGTATGAAGCGTTTTCCGAACGACCCAAGCACCTCGATCCGGTCCGTGCGTACAGCAGCAACGAGTATTTGTTTATCAGCCAGATTTACGAGCCCCCGCTGCAATACCATTATCTAAAAAGACCTTATGCACTGGCGCCGTTGACCGCCGTCGCTCTACCCAAGCGCAGCTACTTCGATGCCCAAGGCAAGCCGCTGCCCGCCTCCGCTGAGCCAGCAGAGGTTGCCTACAGCGTCTATCGGGTGCAGATTAAGCCCGGGATCCGGTATCAGCCGCACCCGGCCTTCGCCCGCGGGACAGATGGCGAATACCGCTACCACCGCCTCGATCCGGCGGCGCTGGAGCCCGTTCACGCCCTGGCCGATTTCAAGCACACCGGCACGCGCGAATTGCTCGCGGCGGACTATGTCTATCAGATAAAGCGCTTGGCGCATCCGCGCTTGCATTCCCCCATCGCCGGCCTCATGGGCCAATACATCGTGGGACTGGACGAGCTGGCTAGCGCGCTGGCCAAAGAAAAGGGGACAGCGCAAGCCGACGTCGACTTGTCCGAGTATCTTCTCTCCGGAGCCAAGGTGATCGACCGTTACACCTACGAAATCACGATAAAAGGCAAGTATCCCCAGTTCATTTATTGGTTGGCCATGCCTTTTTTCTCACCCATGGCCCGGGAGGTCGAGCGCTTTTACTCGCAGCCGGGGCTGCAGGAGAGAAACGTCGTTTTGGATTGGTATCCCGTCGGCACGGGGCCTTTTATGCTCAGCGAGAACAACCCCAACCGGCGCATGGTGCTCGAGCGCAACCCCAATTTCCGTGGCGAAGCCTACCCACGGGAGGGCGAGCCCGAGGATGTCGCCGCAGGACTTCTCAAGGACAGAGGCAAACCCATGCCGTTCATAGACCGGGCCGTGTTCAGCCTGGAGAAGGAATCGATCCCGTATTGGAGCAAGTTCCTCCAGGGTTACTACGATGCCTCCAGCATCACCTCGGACAGCTTCGACCAAGCCATCCGCTTTAATCTCTCCGGGGAGGCGCAGCTCACCGAACAAATGAGGGCGAAAGGAATACAGCTATTGACCGCCGTCACCACCTCGACCTTCTACACCGGTTTCAATATGCTCGATGATGTCGTCGGCGGGTATTCCGAGGGTGCGCGCAAGCTGCGCCTGGCGGTCTCGATCGCGGTGGATTTCGAGGAGTATATTTCTATCTTTCAGAATGGCCGGGGCATCGCCGCCCAGGGACCACTGCCCCCGGGGATCTTCGGGCATAGAGAGGGTGAGTCTGGGATCAACCCGTACGTGTACGACTGGAACCGGGGGCGCCCCGAGCGCAAGCCCCTCACGGTGGCCAGACGCCTGATGGCGGAAGCAGGGTACCCGGATGGCCGCGACACGGGCTCCGGGAAACCGCTGGTGCTTTATTTTGATACCTCCGCCGCGGGACCGGACAGCAAATCCAATCTGGATTGGATGCGCAAACAACTCGCGAAACTTGGGGTGCAGCTTGTGGTCCGCGCCACCGACTACAACCGCTTCCAGGAAAAGATGCGCGAGGGCACGGCGCAGATCTTTCAATGGGGATGGAATGCGGACTACCCTGACCCGGAAAATTTTCTATTCCTGCTTTATGGCCCTCACGGCAAGGTGAAATACCAAGGCGAAAATGCCGCCAACTATGCAAATGCTGAGTTCGACCGCTTGTTCGAGCAGGTAAAAAACATGGACAATGGAAGCGAGCGCCAGGGCCTCATCGATCGCATGGTCGATGTCGCACGCCGTGACGTCCCTTGGCTATGGGGCTTGCACCCGGTCGGATTTTCCCTTCATCACGCCTGGTTTGCCAATGCAAAACCCAATCTCATGGCCAACAATACGCTCAAATATCATCGCATCGATGCGGCGGCTCGGGCGCAGAAACGCACTCGATGGAACGAGCCTGTATTGTGGCCTGTGGCTAGCCTGGGGATCGCCTTAGTGTTGGCTATCGCGCCTGCGGTGACCGCCTACCGGCGACGGGAAAAGGCTGCGGCTTTGTGAGCGCGTATATCATACGGCGCCTGCTTTTCGCCATCCCCATTTTGCTCGGGGTGAACGTGCTCACCTTCGCGCTGTTTTTTGTCGTAAACACCCCAGAAGACATGGCTAGAATGCAACTGGGCGAGAAGCGGGTCACGCCCGAGGCGATCGAAAAATGGAAAGAGGAGCGCGGCTATCACAAACCGCTGCTCTGGAACGCCGGGAGCGAGGGGGCCGGAAGGCTCACTGAGACCATTTTCTTTCAAAAGACGGCCAAACTGTTCGTGTTTGATTTCGGCCGTTCTGATGCCGGACGCGCTATCGGCTACGACATCAGTCAGCGTATGTGGCCTAGCCTGGCGCTCGCGTTGCCGAGTCTGATCGTGGGCTTGCTGGTCAATATCAGCGTTGCTCTATTGATCGCCCTTTTCCGGGCGACCTATATCGATCTCGTAGGGGTGGTGCTGTGCGTCACCATGATGTCCATCTCCTCGCTGTTCTACATCATCGGCGGCCAATATCTCGTCGGCAAGCTCCTGCATCTGGTGCCCATCTCGGGATACGACACCGGAGCGAATGCGTTCAAGTTTCTGGCCCTGCCGGTCGCCATCGGCGTCATCCATGGGATCGGGTCCGGCACCCGTTGGTACCGCACGATCTTTCTCGAAGAGATCGGCAAGGACTACGTCAAAACCGCTAGGGCAAAGGGACTCTCGGAGAGACTGGTGTTGTACGGGCATGTGTTGCAAAACGCTTTGATCCCGATTCTTACCGGAGTCGTGGTCGTGCTGCCGCTGCTGTTTATGGGAAGCCTGATCACGGAGTCCTTTTTCGGCATTCCAGGGCTTGGCAGTTACACCATAGACGCCATCGACAACCAGGATTTCGCCATCGTGCGTTCTATGGTTTTTCTGGGCTCGGTATTTTATATCCTCGGGCTCCTGCTCACCGATATCTGCTACACCCTGGTCGATCCCCGCGTTAGATTTCAATAGTCGAAAGTGCCCGTTATCTTCTGGACCGACGCCCTGATCTTTTTTTTGCTCTTCCTGGTCGTGGCGTTCGTCCTTTACGCACGGAACAAAGAACATCTGCGCGCTCCCTGGCGCGAGGTCGTGCGCAGCCGCTTGGGCATGGGCGCTGCGGTGGTGTTGGCCTTTTATGTCGCCATTGGGGTATTGGATTCCGTCCATTTTCACCCGCCTCTTGCCGCCGCAAGCGCAGAGGCGCGCTACTCGACGGAAATCTTGAGCGTGTTCGATGTCCTGGTCACCCCGCTGCGCACACGGGTGGAGAAGACCTATTCCGCACCGCTTGCGACCCATCTCTATGCGAAAGAGACCATAGAACTGCCGCAAGGGCGGCAGATCCGGGACTTTCCTCGTTTGATTTACGGTGGGGCGCACCTGAAGAACCCAGCAAGCGAAAAATGGCCGGATATCGTGGCGACCATCGGTAGCGCCTCTGGGGAAGCGTTCCTGGTTTGGGCAAGCCTGGTTTTTCTTACCCTGCTGGGCTTGAGCGGCTCGCGTGCCACGCGCCTGAGACAGACCGCATTCGATCTCATAGCGCGCCGCACGGAAGTGCCCTGGCTGGTGATCCTGCTCACTTCCGCCGTCTGCCTGTGGCTCGCTTTCGTGTGCGCGCGCTTGGGAATGAACTATCACCTTCTCGGCACGGACAAGGTCGGCCAGGATGTCTTCTATCAGGCGCTGAAGAGCGTACGCACCGGCTTGGTGATAGGCACCTTGACCACCCTGATCATGTTACCTTTCGCCACCGTGCTCGGGATCGCCGCGGGCTACTTCGGCGGCTGGGCCGATGATCTGATCCAATATGTATATACCACCCTAAGTTCTATTCCTGGGGTGTTGCTGATCGCGGCGGCGATCCTGATGATGCAGGTCTATATGGCGAACCATGCCGATAGCTTCACAAGCCTAGAGGCGCGTTCCGATATTCGGTTGCTGTTCCTGTGCATCATATTGGGGATCACCAGTTGGACGGGTTTATGCCGGCTGTTGCGGGGGGAAACCTTAAAGCTCAGAGAGTTGGACTACATTCAGGCCGCGCAGGCGTTTGGTGTGGGTCATTTCACCGTCGTCTTCAGGCATATACTGCCCAACGTGATGCACATCGTCCTGATCACGCTGGTGCTCGATTTCAGCGGCTTGGTGTTGGCCGAGGCGGTGCTTTCGTATATCAACATCGGGGTCGACCCGAGCATGAACAGTTGGGGCAACATGATCAACGGCGCGCGCCTGGAGATGGCCCGCGAGCCTATCGTGTGGTGGTCGTTGGCGGCGGCGTTTCTGTTCATGTTTACCCTGGTATTGTCGGCCAATATCTTCTCCGACGCGGTACGCGACGCGTTTGATCCGCGATTGCGAGAACTGGGGAGCGAATGAGGGCTTCTTCTCGAAGCCGGCTGGCGGTGGGCGTCGTGCCCCTATTACTGGATGAGCTGCACGGGTAGGGTCGTCTCTGTCGAGGTTTTGAGCACGATCTCTTCCTTGGGGAAGGCGCAGCGAAATGTACTTCCTTCACCGAATCTGCTCTCGATATGCAGCACCGCGTGATGCCGATTTAGCACATGTTTTACGATGGCAAGCCCCAGGCCCGTGCCCCCACTTTCACGCGATCGGCTCTTGTCCACACGAAAGAAGCGCTCGGTGATGCGTGAAATATGGTGCGCCGGGATCCCAATCCCGGTATCTGTCACTTCCAGATGAGCACCGTCTTGGTCTTGATACCAGCGGATTTTGATCGCACCGCCAGCAGGTGTGTAGCGAACGGCGTTAAAAACGACATTGGAAAATGCGCTGTATAATTCTTGCGGGCTGCCCCAAATGCAAAGCTCGGGATCGGCCGCAAACTCGAACGAATGGCGCTTATCCCCACTGAGCACCTGAGCTTCCTTCTGGATCTTGGCAAGCAACTCAGCGACCGCCACCTCGGTTTTCGCCGTCGTTTCGTCTTCCTCAAGACGCGACAGCAATAGCAGATCGTCGATGATCTCCTGCATGCGGCGCGTTTGCGCATCGAGCTGCGGCATGCACATGCGCAAGGCTTCAGGCGGCAGGTCCGGATTATCGTTCAGGGTCTCCACGTAACCGCGAACAACGGTTAAAGGGGTGCGCAGCTCATGGGACACGTTGGCTACGAAGTCGCGGCGTACTTCGTTGAGGCGATGGAGCCGGGTTACGTCTCGGGCGACGAACAGGCGCAGATCATCGCCAAAAGGGACGACTCGGACATGCAGGTACAATTCAGGGTTTACGGGCGAGACGAATTCCATCGCCTCAGATCCGGATTTCTCTTTTTGCAAGAATTCTCCGAGCAGGGGATCGCGTATCAAATGGGTGATGCGCTGCTTGTAGTCTTCCGGCCATCGTATGCGCAGCATCTGCTCAGCGGAAGCGTTAGCCCAGCTGATCTCATTATCGCAGCCGAGGACCACCACCGCATCTGGCACAGCGGCGGTTGCCTGCTGGAACTGCCTTAGGTATCGAGACAGTTTTTTCTTACGCTTTTTGAAACGATCCCGCAGGCGATAAATCTCGCTGTAAATCTCTTGGTAGATGCCTCTGACATCGGGGAAGGAATGCGTTTTCGGATACCGGATCCAAAGGAGCAAGCGCCGCAGCTGGAGTAAATGCCAGGTGGCATAGCCGCTTGCAGCAAGCAATAGACTTAAGCTCAGGTATCCTGTGCCCAATCCGACGAGAGACGCCGCCGCGGCGAGCAAAATTAGGTGCCACAATTCAGTACGCATAGGGTTGAGCGTTTGCTCAAACGGGGGCTCGCGTCATTAATATTAGCAAGGGTGGCCGGAACCGCCATAAAAACTGGATGAACGCTCAACTGCGCCGGTTGGAGAGAAAATGCGGCAGGAGAGGCTTTTTTCCAAGTCGCTGGGACGGATCGCTATTGCGTTGAGAAGCGATACCCAATGCTACGAACCGTTTGGATCAGCCTGTCATAACCGTGTGGTGCCAAAACCTTGCGCAAGCGGCGGATGTGTACGTCCACGGTGCGTTCCTCGATGTAGACGTTATCACCCCAAACCCGGTCCAGCAGTTGCGGGCGTGTGTGCACCCGTTCGGGGTGGGTGACAAAGAAACGCAACAGCCTGAATTCGGTCGGGCTAAGCTCCAGAGGGTTCCCAGTGGCGGTCACGCGGTGGGTTTCGGTGTCGACCCTCAAGCCGTCCACTTCGACCGCACCCTCGGCGTGGCGCGGCGTGGCGCGGCGCAGAACGGCTCTAATCCGGGCAATTAGCTCCTTAGTCGAAAAAGGTTTGGTCACGTAGTCGTCTGCGCCAACCTCCAAGCCCTTTATCCTATCCGCTTCTTCGCCTTTGGCCGTGAGCATGATGATAGGAACTTCGCGCGTGCTGGGGTTGCGTTTTAAGCGGCGCGCGAAGTCGACGCCGCTGATCCCGGGCAGCATCCAGTCCAGCAAGATGAGCTCGGGCAACTGCTGAGTTAGGATCGCCTGCGCCTCTTCCGTGTTGCCGGCCTCCTCGCACTTGTAGCCCTCATTGGTTAGCGCAAACCCAAGCATCTGGCGGATCGCCGGTTCATCGTCAACCACAAGAATGGTTTCTAGCATTCCAACCATCGGTCTGATCCGAGCGCAACTGGTATTCATCTAAGTAAACCGCACCCATGTTACAGCACGATGACAGCGTGAGAGCGGGGAGCGGTTTGAGCACAACAATCCCAATCATTGTAACCAGTTTGTAACTGTTCCGTCACTAAAGCGTAACGATCGCCTTGTACTCTTGCGGCTCGGACCGTACGGCGGGTTCCAAACATAAATTTTTTTTTTGGGGAGAAAACCGTGAATAGAAACATGAAAGTTCGTTTCTTTAGTGCGGTGCTTGCGGGGTGCACCGCGACCTTGGCCGCTCCCGGATCCGCTGGGCGTGACGGCACCATGGAGGAGCTTCTCAAAGTGCTCAAGGAACAGGGCACGATTTCGCAAGAGGCCTACGATAAGTTGTCGGACGCAGCGAAAGAAGAAGCCGAAAAAGCTCAGGACAAGGTATCGGAGGTAGCTCAAGAGGAAGCCGAGAAAACCCTGAAAAGCCAATTTCCGAAATTCAATAAAGAAGGCAAGCTCGGCTTCGTCAGTCCGGATGAAAAGTTCTCGTTCGAGATATCCGGCCGCTTGCAGACGGACGCGGCTTGGTACTGGGACGACAACACCAATCTGGATAGCTCGACCGAGTTCCGCCGCGCCCGCCTCGGCGTCGGCGGCACGCTGTGGGACTACTGGGACTGGAAGTTTGAGACCGACTTCGCCGATAACGAAGTCGACATCAAGGACGCCTATATCCGCAATGCCTATTTTAGCCCTTTCGGCATCCAGGTCGGTAACTTCAAAGAGCCCTTCAGCCTGGAGCAGCTCACCAGCTCACGATTCATCACCTTTATGGAACGATCGCTCGCCGATGATATGGTTCCGGAGCGCAACCTGGGCGCGATGGTGCAGTACATCGGGTCTTCCTGGACCGCTTCGGGCGGAGTATTCGGCGAGGGTATCACCAACGATGATGAAGACATCCGCACCTCAAACGGTGGTGAGGGGATAGGAGTAACCGGGCGCGTCACAGCGGCGCCGATTTTGGCCGAAGACCGCCTGTTGCACCTCGGCGGTGCCATCTCCTGGCGCGAACCAGACGCCGGAGATGGCCTGCTCCGCATCCGCGCGCGGCCCGAATCCCATATCGCCGATCAGCGCTTGGTTGACACCGGCACCATCGACGATGTGGACGATATTCTGCGCTATGGGGCAGAGGCCGCTTTTGCCTGGGGCCCGTGGTCGCTGCAAGGCGAGTACATCTACTACGACTTGAGCCGAGAGACCGGAGGTGATCCAAGCTTCGACGGCTGGTATTTCTACGGCAGTTGGTTCTTGACCGGCGAGTCCCGCGCCGCCGCCTATAAGGTCGACAAGGGAGGGGTGTTCGATCGAATCAAACCGCTGCGTCCCTGGCACGCGCCGGATTTAGGCGGCCGTTGGGGCGCTTTCGAGCTTGCGGCGCGGTACAGCACCATCGACTTATCCGACGAGGACATCAACGGGGGCGAGGAGGACAACTTCACCGCCGCTCTGAACTGGTATCCCAACGCCAACCTGCGCCTGATGCTCAACTACGTTAAGGTGTTGGACATCGAGGGCGGTGATTTCGATGGATCCGAGCCGGACCTGATTCAGATCCGCGCCCAAGTCGACTGGTAGCAGACTCTCAGCGCGGTCCCCGGACCGCGGCTAGAAAGAGCAGCCCCGCCGCAAGGCGGGGTTTTTTTGGCCATTAGCGCTTTGCCAGTAACCCTATTTGGTTTGTTTAGTTGCATTGTGGGTCAGCGCCGCAACGCTCGGTTTTATCGGCACACCGGCTTAGTGAATCCGCGGCGCAACATGCCCTTGGCTGCGCCGAATCTCCTGTTCCCCATTGTTTGTAGCAAAGATGTGACTCATACTTGACTCTTATTAAGTCGCCGTTGAGAGTCGTGAAGCAATTAACCATTCGTGGATTCGATGATGAGCTGGAAAGGCGTTTACGCAAGTTAGCGCGTGAAGAAAATTTATCCTTGAACAAAGCCGTGCTTAAGTTGCTTAACCAGGCGGCGGGGCTGAATCACGCTGCTAAACCTTCGTCCGTTCCCGTTGTTGGCAGTGCACTCGACGAATTTATCGGCGTTTGGTCAAACGAAGAAGAAGCTGCGTTCAACGCGGCGGTTGAGGTGTTCGAAACGGTGGACGGCTCCTTATGGTCATGAAGGTGCTACTGGACACTAACGCCTACTCGGCGCTTATGGCGGGGCGAACGGAAGTCGCTGAATGGGTGAAGCGGTCGGAACGCGTGCTTTTATCCACGATTGTGATTGGGGAATTACTGTTTGGATTCCGCAATGGCAATCAGTTTAATAGGCACTACGTTATGATGGATTCCTTTCTCAGCAATCCTTTCGTTGAGCTGGTACCGGTAACGTTTACCACCGCAGATCGGTTTGGCCGGATTGCCGCCGCGCTCAAAGCAAAAGGACAACCGCTTCCCAGCAATGACATCTGGATCGCCGCCCATACCTTGGAAACCGGGGCTGATTTATTGTCCTATGATCGTCACTTCGACGCCATTGAGGGTTTACCCTGGGTTCCTCTGGCGAACAGCTAACATCGTCGCACCCGTCCGTACTCTGCGGCACCGATCGGGAGCCGGCTCGTTAAACAGAGTCGAGCACAAAGGCCGCTTTCGACCTCGGCCTCGCCGCCGGGCTGGTGATATTACTCGCTCTACTTACCCAACGACTGGGATTGGGGATAGGGAAATCGCGGTGATCCGCAACCTATCGGAGCGGAGCAGAAGCCAGCATTTCATGCCAATGAACGAACATGAACGAACAAGAAAAGACAGAAAAATGCTTTCATATGACACCGGAGCAATTCCGCAAACACGGATATGAAATCGTCGATTGGATCGCACGCTATTACGAGCGCATCGAATCCTTGCCGGTGCTTTCCCGTGTACACCCGGGGGAGCTCCGCGCGCAGTTGCCCCCTAACCCACCGCTGCACGGGGAGGATTTCCAGCGCATTTTACGGGACCTAGAGTCGATCATTCTCCCCGCCATCACCCACTGGCAGTCCCCCAACTTTTTCGCTTTTTTTCCCGCCAATGCTTCCGGTCCTGCCATCCTCGGGGAATTGTTGTCGGCCGGGCTCGGGGTTCAGGGCATGCTGTGGGCGACTAGCCCCGCTTGCACAGAGCTTGAGATCCATGTTCTGGATTGGTTGGTCGAATTGTTGGCGCTCCCGCAGCGGTTTACGTCGCAGGGCATGGGCGGCGGCGTGATCCAAGACTCCGCCTCCAGCGCTTGTCTGTGCGCGCTCATCGCGGCGCGCGAGCGTGCCACGAGACTCCGATCAAACCAGCAGGGTTGTAGCGGGGGCTTAGTCGCCTACACCTCAACCGAGGCGCATTCCTGCGTCGAGAAGGCGGTCCGAATCGCGGGCATAGGCAGCGACAACCTGCGCCGTATACCGGTTGACGATCGCTTTGGGATGCGTCCAGACCGGTTGGCGCTAAAGATCCGTGAGGATCGGAGCAACGGGTGCACGCCTTTTTTCTGCTGCGCCACCGTGGGCACCACCTCGTGCAACGGCATGGATCCCTTGGCGGAGGTCGGGCGCGTTTGCAGGCAACACAAACTGTGGCTGCATGTCGATGCGGCGATGTCTGGCACGGCTGCGCTGTGCCCTGAATTCCGCCACATTCACCACGGCTTGGAGCTCGCCGAAAGCTACGCCTTCAACCCCCATAAATGGATGTTCACCAACTTCGATTGCAATTGTTTTTTCGTCGCAGACAAGACGGCTTTGATAAGCGCCCTCAGCATACTGCCTGAGTACTTGCGTAACACCGCGAGTGCCTCGGGTGCGGTGACGGACTATCGTGACTGGCAGATCCCGCTCGGAC
>Ga0187893_10010045_pt1 | contig 14304 bp, 12 predicted proteins | sample MA1701074metaG_FD_139574 | JGI IMG/M metagenome (GOLD analysis project Ga0187893, IMG submission 139574) | White microbial mat communities from a basaltic lava cave in the Kipuka Kanohina Cave System on the Island of Hawaii, USA - MA170107-4 metaG ...
CCTCAACAACGCGCATATCCATGCGTACGAGCGCGGCGTGGGCCCGGTCCAGATTGACGTCGTCGTGGACGGGCCCCAATTTACCATGGTCATCCACGACCATGGAGCGCCTGTTGCGCCGCCGGCGATTCCGAAGGAAAGTCCGGGCGAGGGAAGCGGCGGCGGCCGAGGCCTCTACCTCATTGGACAGCTCATGGATGACGCGACGGTCGAACGGCTGCCTCACGAGAACCGGGGGACCGCCGTGCGCATGATGAAGAAGCTATTCTGAATCGCCCACGGAAACGCCCAGCTTTTGCGCCGCATCGGCGATCTGGCTCCAGATCGTCGGGGGTACGTCGATGCCCTCGGCCAACCGCTGCGTCCGCGAGCGGTCCTCGGGTTCGCCAGGGATCAATATTTCGTGAAAACCTTCCGCCGGTGGAGTGCTCTTCACGCCGTCGAGGAGGGAGGCGACCGCGCGCCGGTAGTCCGCCGGCGGCAAAAATGCGCCAACGTTGATCACTAGCATGAATCCGCCTTCCATCGCCACACGCTGCGCATCAAACTGGCCCGACAAGCCGCCGAGCAGGCAGTTGAGGAGGCTCAGGGCATATCCTTTGTGCCCGCCGGCCGGCAGCACGTACCCGCCCTCGTAGAAGTCTTCGGGCCGGACGCTCGCGCGGCCGTGCTTGTCGATGAGAGACCCGTGGGGGAGATCGATGCCCCGGCTGCGCGCGGCGTGGATCTTTCCAACGGCAATGATGCTTGTCGCATAGTCGAGGATGAACGCAGGCCGCTCGCCCGCAGGAACGCCGGCGGCGATTGGGTTTGTGCCCAGGGCGCCCCTGGCCCCCCCATACGGAACGGTTGTCTCCTGCCCCGGCTCCGCACTGCCCCACGTCACGATCCCGATGCTTCCCGCGCGCGCGGCCTGCTCGGCATACTCGCCCAGCCGGCCGATGTGGTTCAACCGCGTCAAACTCACGCAGCAGACCCCGGCCTGCTCCGCTTTATCGATGGCATGGTCCATAGCCCAGCGCGCCACGTAGTGGCCGAAACCGCGTCGGCCGTCAACGAGCAGCGTCGAAGCGGTCTCCTTCAGCACGGAGGGCTCGGCGTCCTGAACGATTTCCCCTTTCTGGACAGCCTCCAGGTACCAGGGAATCCGCAGCACGCCGTGTGAATCGTGCCCGGTGAGGTTGGCGTTCACCAGAATCTCGGCCACATCGGCGGCGATCTGCTCGGGAGTGCCGGCCGCAACGAAGATACGCCGTGTGAGGTCCTGCAGATAAGCGGCCCGGACGCGATGGGTGGTCATATGCGGTAACGATTCCGCGCCCCCGCTCCGCATCCTATCCATGCCGGCAGGGAGGATTGACGTGGCGCCAAATGCAATACCGCCACCAACACGGCGAGAGGCGATGACACACCGGAGGTGCACGAATGAAAGGCAGACCGGATCGTTTCGTAATGCTCGCGATCGTTCTGCTGGCGCTCGGCGTCCCCTTTGCGTCGCGGCCCGCGCGTGCCGTGGCCCAAGCCTCCAAGTACAAGGAAGCCCCTATGCTTGCCGAGCTCGTGAAGGCCGGGAAACTACCTCCGGTAGCACAGCGCCTGCCAGAGGAGCCGCTCATCGTTGAGACGTTTGAGAGCATCGGCCAGTACGGAGGCGTCTGGCGTCGGGGGTTCCTGGGACCCGGTGATTTCAACAACTACCATCGGATTGTTTACGACGCGCTCGTGCGCTACTCGCCAGATGGCACCAAAGTCGAGCCCAAGCTTGCCTCCAGCGTGACACCCTCAGGAGATAACACGAGCTGGACGGTGAAACTGCGGAAGGGCGCCAAGTGGTCGGACGGTAACCCTTTCACCGCCGACGACATCATATTCTGGTACACAGACGTGCTGCTGAACAAGGACCTCACGCCAGCCCTGCCGACATGGATGAGAAACCGGGATGGCTCGGCTGTGACGGTCGAGAAAATCGATGACGTCACGGTCCGGTGGGTGTACAAGGAGCCCAATACCACCTTCCTGATGGAGCTCGCCAACAAAGACAGCGGCGACCGGGTCTTCGCGGTGTTTCTGCCGTCCAAATATTTGAAACAGTTCCATGCCAAGTACGCAGAGAGGGCGCAGCTGGATCGGATGGCGAGCGAGGCCAGATTCAGGACTTGGGTCGAGCTCTTTGCGGCGAAGAACCATCCGCCCGAGAACCCCGAGCGCCCGACCATGGCCGCGTGGGCGCCCGTCACACGCGTGAGCGACCAGGTCTTCATCCTGCGCCGGAACCCCTACTACATCGCCGTGGATAAGGTCGGCAACCAGCTGCCGTACATCGATTGGGTCCATTTCAAGTTCTTTGCCAACGCCCAGGCGCTGAACCTCGCGGCGATCGCCGGTCAGCTGGACATGCAGGAGCGCCATATCAATCTTGTCAACTACCCGGTGCTCAAGGAGCACGAAAAGAAGGATGGGAAGTTCCGCGTCATCCTGTGGCCGGCGTTTGGCGGCGCGGATGCCGACGTTACGTTCAATCAGACCTACACCAAGGATCCCGATCTTGCTCGGTTATTCCAGAACAAGGACTTCCGCATCGCCATGTCCTACGCGATCAACCGGAACGAGATCAAGGAGTCGGCGTTCCTGGGCCTGGGCGAGCCGCGCCAGCCTGTCGCGGCGCCGTGGCACCCATACTACCCCGGCGATGCCTGGGCGAGGAAATTCACCGAGTACCGGCCCGACGAAGCCAACAGAATGCTGGACAGGCTTGGCCTCGAGCGGAAGGATGCGGAAGGCTTTCGGCTGTTCCCGGGTACGACCAAGCGGGTCACCGTGGAGCTTTCGGTGGCACCGATCTTCGGACCCTGGCCCGACATTGCGCAGCTGATCGGCAAGAACTGGGATCGGGTCGGCATCAGAACCATCGTGCAGATACGCGAACGGGCGCTGCAGGTGCAGTTGAGGATCTCGAATGACCTGCAGGCGGAGATCTGGAATCAGGACACATCCGGCTTTCCGTTTACGGGCGTTCCCAAGTACGACCCGCGCTCGCTGCTGTTTGGGACCATCAACACGGGGCCACTGTGGAAGCAGTGGTACGACACGGCGGGCAAGGAAGGCGTTGAGCCGCCCGCGGAGATCAAGAGGATCGCCGACCTGATTGACAGAGGCCGGACGGCCAACCCCCGGGAGCAGGTCAGGATCGCCCAGGAGATCTTCAAGATCTGGGTGGATAATGCGTTCGAGATTGGAACGATCGGTCTAACCCCGCTCGATCAGGGGGTGGCCGTCGTCAACGCGCGGATGAAAAACGTTCCGGCTAAACTCGCCAAGGACTGGCCCCTGCGCACGCCCGGGAACGCGCGCACAGAGCAGTTCTACTATAGGAGATAAACGCGAGGTCACAACGAGCGGTGGGTGACAACGGTAGCCGGTTGCTGCCCACCGCTCGACCCAGGGTGAGGTCCCGGTTTCGGTGCTGCGGGTCGTAGTCCAGCGTTTGCTTCTCCTTCCCCTCTTGCTCCTGGTCTTTTCGATACTGGTCTTCGTCCTCGTACAGGCGCCGCCGGGCGATTTCCTCACGAGCTACGTTTCCAGCCTCTCGGCGTCAGGCTCTTCGGTCGATCTGGCACAGGTCGAGGCGCTGAAACAGTCGTTTGGGCTCGATCAGCCGTTCCTCATCCAATACATCCGCTGGATGCAGAACCTTGTGCGCGGCAATTTAGGTTTATCCCTGGAGTACCAACGCCCGAATCTAGAATTGATTGGCGAGCACCTGCTGCTCACCATCCTGCTCGCCTTGTTCTCCTTTGTGCTCACGTGGCTGATGGCCATTCCCGCGGGCATCTACTCGGCGACACACCCGCGCTCGCCGCTCGACTACGTCCTGACAGTCATCAACTACATCGGGGTGGCAATACCGAACTTCATGCTGGCGCTCGTCCTGATGTGGATTGCGTTCTCGCGTTTCGGCATCAGTATCACCGGCTTGTTCTCGCCGGAGTATGTCCAGGCGCCGTGGAGCCTGGCACGGTTTACCGACCTGCTCAAACATATCTGGCTGCCGGTCATCGTCCTCGGCATCGCCGGGACGGCCCGCCTGACGCGCATTATGCGCGCCAACCTCCTGGACGAACTCCACAAACCGTACGTCACCACGGCACGCGCCAAAGGGCTCTCCGAGTGGCGGCTGGTCCTGAAATACCCGGTGCGCGTGGCCATCAATCCGCTGGTGAGCACGATGGGCTGGTATCTGCCGCAGCTGTTTTCCGGCAGCCTGATCGTCGCCACGGTCATGAACCTGCCGAACATCGGTCCGTTGCTGCTGCGCGCCCTGATCAGCCAGGACATGTACCTGGCCGGCAGCATCCTGTTGATCTACTGCTTCCTCACGGTCGTCGGCACCCTGCTCTCTGACATTCTGCTGGCCTGGGCGGATCCGCGGATCCGCATGGAAGGCTAAGGGGCTCGTGGCCGAGGACCTGCGGGCGGAAAGGCCCTCCATTGACGGCTTTGTCCCCGCGGCGTCCGCTGCCGCGGCGTCCGAGGCGGAAGAGCGCGTATCGCTGGCATCCAATTGGAAGCTGGTCTGGTGGCGTTTCAAGAAGCACCGCCTGGCCATGGTCAGCTGCGCGCTGCTTCTCGCCTTCTATCTCGTGGCCCTGGTCCCCGATTTCTTCAGCACCCAGGATCCAGAGGCAACCGACGCGCGTCTGGCCTTCATACCCGCGCAGCGAATCGCCCTCTTTGATGGCTGGCGTGTTCGTCCATCGGTGCCGGCGGTCCTGGGGAAGCGGAATCCCGTCACCCTGCGGATGGAGTGGCGGATCGATGAGGGACAACGGATTCCCGTCAGGTTGCTCGGACGCGGCTACACGTATCAGGTGCTCGGCCTGTTCCGGACCGACCTGCATCTGCTGAGCACCGGCGACGATCCCCAACGCCGGGGGTACCTTCTGGGTACAGACCGTCTCGGCCGGGACCAGTGGTCACGCCTGATGCGCGGCACACGTACATCCATGACCGTAGGCCTGCTCGCGGTCACACTCAGCGTGCTCTTGGGGGCGCTCTTGGGCGGCATCTCCGGCTACCTTGGGGGATGGCTGGACGTGGGCATTCAGCGGCTGATCGAACTGCTGCAATCGCTGCCCACGATCCCGATCTGGCTCGCCATGAGCGCCGCGCTGCCACAAGATTGGCCGCCGCAAAAGGTCTTCTTCGCCATCACCGTTATCCTGGCGCTCATCGGGTGGACGACGCTCGGACGGGAGATCCGCGGGCGGTTCCTGTCGTTGCGCGAAGAGGATTTTGTCCTTGCTGCCGAGCTGGCGGGGTGCAGTCGATCGCGCATCATCACACGTCACATGCTGCCCGCGGTGACGAGCCACATCATCGCCACCAGTACACTGGCCATACCGGTACTGATCGTCAGCGAGACCTCTTTGAGCTACCTGGGCCTCGGCATCCGCCCTCCGGCGATCAGTTGGGGCGTCCTGCTGCAGGAAGCGCAAAACATCCAGACGATCGCGGACGCACCCTGGCTGCTCATCCCGGGCGTGGCGGTGATCGTCGCCGTGCTGGCATTCAATCTCGTGGGAGACGGCCTTCGTGATGCCGCCGATCCGTACGGCCACTAGATGGTTCTCGATGCGCCGATGAAAGATCAGACCCACCCCTTGCTCTCCGTGCGCGACCTCAAGGTCCACTTTTTCATGGACGAGGGGGTCGTGAGGGCTGTCGATGGCGTGTCGTTCGACGTCTATCCGGGGCGTGTGTTCGGCATCGTCGGCGAAAGCGGCTGCGGCAAGACGGTGGCCATGAAAGCCATTCTACGCATCGTCGAGCCGCCCGGGCGCATCGTGTCGGGAGAAATTCTGCTTCGCCGGCCGCGCGCCGCCTCCGGCGGCGGAGGCGGCGATACCGTGCGGGACCTCGCCACGCTGGACCCCAGCGGACACGCCATGCGCAGCATCCGCGGCGGCGAAATCGCCCTCATCCCCCAGGAGCCCATGGCGGCGTTCAGCCCGGTGCACTCCGTTGGCAATCAAATCATCGAAGCGATTAGGCTGCACCAGGCCGTGGACGAACGCGAGGCGCGCAGGCTCGCCGTCCAACTGACCCGCGAGGTCGGCATCCCGGCCCCCGAGCAGCGCCTGGACGACTACTCCTGGCAGTTGAGCGGAGGGCTGCGTCAGCGCGCGATCATTGCCATGGCGCTGTCGTGCAATCCCCGGCTGCTGATTGCCGACGAGCCGACGACCGCGGTGGACGTCACCACGCAGGCCCAGGTCCTTCGCCTGCTGCGCCGGCTCCAGCGGGAACGCCATACGGCCATCATCTTCATTACACACGACCTCGGCGTCATCGCGCAGATGGCAGATGACGTCATGGTGATGTACCTCGGGCTGGTGATGGAGCAAGGACCCGTGGACAGCATCTTCCACGCTCCCAAACACCCGTACACCCAGGCCCTGCTTCGATCAATTCCCAGCATCCAATCGACGCCACGGGTGAGTCTTCCAAGCATCACCGGATCGCTTCCCCATCCATTCAACCGTCCTCGCGGCTGCCCGTTCCATCCCCGCTGTCCGCACTTCATGCCGGGTACGTGCGACCGGCAGGCCCCTCCGTTGCGCGAGGTCGCCGGCGGGCAGCTCGTAAGCTGTTTCCTCTACGAGCCGGCAGGAGGTCAGGCGTGAGCGTACCCGCGCGCGCCGCGGGTTCTCGGCCAGCCCCCGACCCCGCGGGGCCGCTGCTTGAGGTGAAGTACCTCCGCAAGCATTTCCCCATCCAGCACGGTTTTGCGCGGCGCGTGGTCGGACAGATCCGTGCGGTGGATGATATCAGCTTCTCGATCCGCGAAGGCGAAACGCTCGGTCTTGTCGGCGAGAGCGGGTGCGGCAAGACGACCGCAGCCCGGTGCATCCTCGGGGCCCACGCGCCGACCAGCGGCGAGATTCTGTTTCGGACCGCCGAGGGCCAGGTAGTGGATCTGGCCGGGCTCTCCCCGCAGCGTCGGCGCCCACTGCGGCGGCAGATCCAAATGATCTTCCAGGACCCCTATGGCTCTCTCAATCCGCGGATGCCAATCTTTGATATCGTGGGCGAGCCGCTGCTCGTCAACAGTATGAAGGACCGCAGGCAGCGGGTCGAGCGCGTCGCGGAGCTTTTGCGGCTCGTTGGACTGCGGCCGGAATTCATGCAGCGCTTCCCTCATGCCTTCAGCGGCGGCCAGCGGCAGCGCATCGGCATTGCCCGCGCGCTGGCCCTGCATCCCCGGCTCGTGGTCGCCGATGAGCCGGTTTCAGCGCTGGACGTCTCGGTGCAGGCGCAAATCCTGAACCTCATGCTGGATTTGCAGCAGAAACTGCACCTCACGTATCTGTTCATCGGCCACAACCTGAGCGTGGTCAAGCACATCTGCGACCGCGTTGCGGTGATGTATGTCGGGAAGATTGTTGAGACGGGGACCACGGAGCAACTCTACAAGGCCCCGAGGCACCCTTATACCGCGGCGTTGCTGGCAGCGGTGCCCGTGCCCGATCCGCGCCAGCGGGCCGGCGCAGTCGAGCTGAGGGGCGAAGTCCCTAGCCCGGCTAATCCGCCGTCCGGGTGCTATTTTCACCCGCGTTGTCCGCACGCAGTGGATCTGTGTCGCACGCAGGCGCCAGTGCTTCGAGAACTCTCTCCAGGTCGCTTCGTCAGTTGCCATCGGGCTGAAGAACTCGTGCTGCCCGGGGTCGCGTGAGGCGCAGTGGTCACCTTTCAAAACCGTCCCGATGAGCCATGATGGCCAGCGCCACGGGTGTGGTCCTGGAGCTCATCTGTTTCCTCAAGGGTCGCCCGGTCGATCCTCGTCAGGATTGCCTGAGCAATCTTCTCACCCTTCTCAAAGTGATAGTCACTGTCGCTCGTGTTGTGGAGTGTGACGACCCACTCGCCGCGAAAGCCCGTATCAACAATCCCGCCTAAGACGTGGATGCCGTGGAGGGCCGCCAGGCCGCCTTTGTCTCGAATCTCCATCATATAGCCTTCGGGAAATTCTGTTGCGAACCCCATATGTACGAGGTAGCGGCCATTTGCGCGCAGGGTGAATGGCTCGGGAGCGAACAGATCCATTCCCGCATCCCCCGGATGCGCATACGAAGGCGGCTTGATATCATCGCGGAGCCTGCGTATCTTGACTACCGGCATCTGGGAACTCCCTGGAAGTTGAGCGGTCCGGTGCCTTCGTCTAACGCCTGCGGGAAACGCCCAGCGACTTACCTATCGCCACATATTCCACGTCCCCTGTCCGTTGGGTTGCTTCCAGGTTCCCTGGAGGCGCCTTCCATCCGGGGCGTCAACCTCGTTGTAGAGGCGCGCCAGACCGAGATGCGCGAGTACACGATCCAGCCTGTGCTTCGGGCGATGCGGAAGATCTCCAGGTAGCGTCCGGGATAGCGCGAAAAGCGTGTCGCGAACAGAAGTCGCGCGAGGCTCCGTCGCCCATCCACGCGTCCACCCACCTTCTGTGTGACGATCTCCGTGTGCTCCGCCATCACGCCATCCCTCCGAGAACCTTTCACAGTTTTGCTCGACCGAGCTCAGATCGCAAGACGCACATCAAACATAATGGACTACGTGGATACCTCGTTCGCAGTGGGCCTGCCGGCTCCGTTCTGCCGCCATCGAGCATTCCCTCCTTCTCAAGGCTTCCTCCCAGGATTGAGGTAGTACCTCCAACGTTGGATAATCGATGATGAGGATCTCGACACATGCCGGCTCACGACCCTGATAAACCTGACCGGCTGGCGAACCAACAACTCGCGGTAGCGCCATGAAGCTCGATTCCTACGACGAGCAGCGGAGCGTTGAGTTCATCGACGTGTTCCGGAACAGGGGTCCGGAGCGGGTCCCCGACTGAGCCCGCTGGAGGTCTTCGGGCACCGAATGCTCCGCCGCATGCGCCGCCTGCGCGGAACCCGGCACGCACCCAGGCGCGGGCGCATGTTCAGCGCCTCGGATGGGGGATTGCGCTTTCATTCCTGAGGACCCCGGGGATCGCGGAGCAACAACACCCGCGGGCCTGCGCGCTCAGCGCACGGTCGTGCGGGGATCCAGGGCATCACGCAGACCGTCCCCGATGTAATTGATACTGACGACGGTCAGGAAGATCATCAACCCGGGGAAGACGGCCGTCCAGGGTGCGGTGGTAAATTGGTCCTGAGCGTTCTGCAGCATATTCCCCCAGGTCGCCGTCGGAGGCTGGACGCCCAGCCCGAGGTAACTCAGCGTGGATTCTGCAATGATCGCGCCCGCGGTTCCCAGGGTGGCCGCGACCACGATCGGCCCTGCGCTGTTCGGCAGAATGTGGCGGACGATTACGGTGACGTCGGAGGCGCCCAGGGCCCGGGCGGCCTCGATGAAATCCGCGCTCTTGAGCGAGAGGACAGACGCCCTGACCAGCCGAGCCACGGTCATCCACCGGACCGCGCCGATGACCGCCACGATGGTCGCGAAGTTGGTCCCGAAGAGTCCCGCGAGCAGGATGAGCAGAATCAGGTCGGGGAAGATCAGCATGAGGTCGGTTAGGCGCATCAGCACACTGTCCAGAAGGCCTCCATAATAGCCCCCGGCGGCGCCGATCAGGGTGCCCACAGCGATGGCCACTCCCATGGCCAGGACACCGATTGTCAGGGACACGCGCCCGCCGTAGGCGATGCGCGTCAGGACATCCCGGCCCAGCTCGTCGGTGCCCATCGGGTGACGGAGGCTGGGAACCCCGTACATGCGCTCCAGATCCTGTGCCGTGGGGGCATACGGAATGGCCCACGGGGCCAGGATCGCGAGGCCCGCGAACAGGCCTACCACAGCGGCGCCGGCCATGGCCATCCGGTGGCGGCGGAAGCGCCGCCAGGCCAGCTTCCAGGTGCTCGCCGCGTCGCCGGAGGCCGACCTGGGCCTGCTAACCTCCACGGCTTCGGCGGAGGCCTCAACCATACCGGATCCGCGGATCGAGGCAGCCATAAAGAAGGTCGGCCAGCAGGTTGGCCCCAAGGACCGCCATGGCGGTGAAGGTCATGATGCCCATGAGTACCGGGTAGTCGATGCGCAGGGCCGACTCCCAGAAGAGGCGGCCCATACCTGGCCAGGCGAAGATGGTTTCCACGACCACGGCGCCCGTGAAGAGCTCTGGCAGGTGGAGGGCTACGACCGTGACGAACGGTAGGGCCGCGTTCTTCAACACGTGCCGGTACATCACGCGGCGCGCCGCCATCCCTTTGGCCCGCGCCGTTCGCACGAAGTCCTGCCCCAGGACCTCCAGCACGGCGGCCCGCAGGTAGCGCGTGTAGAATCCGGCGGAGACGACCGCCAGGGTCGCCGCGGGCAGGACCAGATAGCGCACCCGGTCCACGAGCGAGAAGGGCGCCCCGATCGTGAACATCCCTCCGGCCGGCAGCCACCGCAGCGCCACGTTGAACAGCAGAATGACCAGCAGGCCCAGCCAGAACGTGGGCAGCGAGAGGCCCATGAACGCCAGGCCGGTGGCCGTGTAGTCGAAGAGCGAATACTGACGGACGGCCGAATAGGCGCCGACGGGGATGGCGACCGCCAGCGTCAGCCCGAGAGCCACGGCGATCAGATAGACAGTGTTGATGAAGCGTTCCCCGATCATGTCCAGGGCGGGCCGCTGCGTGACGATGGAATATCCCCAGTCGCCGCGCAGGAAGTTCCCCAGCCAGATCAGGTATCGGACATAGATAGGCCGGTCGAGGCCGAGCTGGCGCTCCAGACGCTGCAGGTCCTCGGCCCGGACGCTGGGGTCAGCCCGGTAGGCGGCCAGGGGCCCGCCGGGCATATTGGCCAGCACGACGAACGCCGCCAGGGTGATCCCGATCAGGATGGGGCCGGCCTGAACCAGGCGTGCTACCAAATAGCGACGCACCGGCGCACCTCATCCGGGGCGGAGTCGGCCGCCTCCGGCCCGTCCGGCGGGTGAGGCATCTGGCCGACCCTCGGACGCCGGTTACGGGCCCTCGATGTACCAGTCCTCCGCGTCCCAGGCAAATGTGTCCCAGGCGTTTGCCTTGGACCCCTTCGCCGTAGTCCGGAAGGCGTGAACGTACAGCCGCGTGTACAGCGGGATGTACGCCCAGGTTCCCAGGATGGCTTGAGAGGCCGTACGATACATTGTCTTCCGCTTCTCCAGGTCAAGCGTCGTGTCGGCGTCGTCAATGGCTTTGTCTAGGGCCGCGCTCTTGATCCGGAAGAAGTTCCAGCCCACGCCTTTGTTCTCCGCCGTGGGGATCTGCGACGAGTGGAAGAGGATGCGCAGGAATGACGCCGGGTCCACGTCGGGTCCCCAGGTGTCCATGGCGATGTCGTAGCTGCCCCGCTTGAGCGGCCCGCTCGCCGCCCAGTTCCCGAACATGACGCTGGCGGGCACGTTCCGGATCGTCAGCTCGATGCCGACTTGTTTTAGCTGCTCGGCGATAATCTGCTCGGCGCTGATCCGGAGCTTGTCGCCGGTGGTGGTCATGATCGACAGGCTGAGGCGCTTCCCGCCCTTGCGTCGGATGCCGTCGGGATCCGGAGCCCAGCCTGCCTCCGACAGCAGGGCTCTCGCCCGCTGCGGGTCGTAAGGGCTGGGTGTGAAGGACGGATCGGACGCCCACCCGATGGTCAACGGCGAAGTGGCCACCTTGGCCTTTCCGAAGAGGAGTTTATCCACGATCACGCGCTTGTCGATCGCCAGCGCAATGGCCTGGCGCACCCGAGCGTCGCTGAGGATGGGATGTGGCTTGCTGGGGTCTCCGCGATCGCTGAGGTTGAGGCCCAGATACTCCAGGTTGGGAGACGGGAAGACTTGGAGCGTCACTCCGCTGATTTTCTCGAACTCGGGAATCTGCGCCTCAATCAGGTTCCACACCGCCTCGACCTCGCCCGTCTTGATCTGGGCGATGGCCACCTCGCGGCTGGGCACGAACTTGAAGACGAGTTGGTCTACGAGGGGGCGCTCGGCCTGCCGATAAAAGCTGTAGTTGGGATTCCTCTTCAGGAGGACGTGGCTGCCCGACACCCACTCCTCCACCATGAACGGGCCCGTGCCTTCGGGCTTCCTGTTGAACGGGTGCTTGGCCATCTCGGTCGTGCCGCCGAAGGCGTGCCGGGGCAGCACGGCGTCCCGGACACCGAACAGCGTCAGGTAGGGGGCGTACAGCTTCGAAAACCGCAGAATCACCGTGAGATCGTCGGGGATCTCAACGGCGGTGATCGTCTCGTACCCGGCGCGGCTCGAGACGGGGTTCGCCTGGTCCATCACCGCCTGCCACGTGAACCTGACGTCCGCGCTGGTCAGGGGATGGCCGTCCTGCCACTTCACGTTTGGTCGGAGCCTGATCCGGACGGTCTTGCCGTCGGCCGAGACGCCACCGTTCTGGATCGTCGGCACGTCGGTGGCCAGGACGCCGTAGAACTTCCCGGAGGGCTCGACGTCGAAGAGCCCTTCCAGGGTCTGCTTGCGGATGATACGGCTGATCAACTGCACCGCCAGGAATGGGTTCAGGCTGTCCGGCTCCTGCCAGGCAGCCACGCGGAGGGTCCCACCGCGTTGAGGCGTCGAGCCTATCACCTGCCCCGTCCCGAGCATCGCCACGACCATCAGGGCCATTCCGGCGAGGGTCAGCCTCAGCAATTTCCTCATGCCCGTACCTCCTCTCTCTACCGATCACGAGCGACCGTGGGCGGCTCGCACGGCTTCCGTTCCGGGCACTATCGCATGTAGCGCCGTGTTCGTCGGCCCATGAGGGGGGTCCTGCAATCTGCGTCCGCGGAACGCCAGGTTCACTGCGCCGAACGCTTCGATCCGGATGAGTCCGCGGGGAGTGGCGAAACCGCCATCCCGGGTGGCGGCAGTGGTGCCATCTTGCGGCCGTAAATGAAGAGGCCTGGCCCCACCCGGACGATCTCGACCTCCGCGATGCCATAGCGCCGCAGCCGTCGTTTGAGAGCCGTCAGGAACAGCCGGGGGACCCTCGCCCCAGTGGAAAAGCATGCCAGCAGCGCGCCTTCCACCTTTAGTACCCGCACCATCTCTTGGAACAACGGCAGGGCATTCTGGAGAACCACGAGATCGAAGGTTCCGGCACGGTAGGGCAGCGCGCGGGAATTCGCGCGCGTGAGCAGCAGTTGCCGGCCAGCGCGAGCCGCGTTGCCCACGGCCTGGCGCAACATGTGCGCAGAGAGGTCGCACGCGGCGATCCGCGCATGCGGAAAGCGCTCGGTGAGCGCCAGGGCCGCGTACCCGGTCCCCGTGCTGACGTCTAGGATCCACGATGGTGTAGCGTGAACTCGTGTGATCGCCGCTTGCAGCGGCAACCCATAGTGAAGATCGCTGGCGACCTCGACGTCGTAGAGGTCGGCCAGGCGATGGTACACTCCACGGGAGTGGCGCTGCTGCCACCAAGACCCGATGGCGGAGGGCCACCAGGCTGCGACACCGATAAAGGCAATATCGGCCACAGCCCCTCTAAGCCTGCGGAGCATGGCTGCGCTCAACGATTGTCTACGAATTTTCCAAGCACGTCCCTTATCGTTGCGGGAAAACTCGAATCCGCACTACTTCTAGTAGTGCATCGCGCTGGGTTCTTGTCAGTCGTTTCCGAATCCTTCCGCTCGGCCGCCTTCACATTCCGGTGGTCTCCGAAGTACAGCTTCGTATCATCAACTTCATCAATGCGGTACTCTACTCGCTATTGGGATCGCCCTGCTTGTCCTCGGGCTGCCAGCGCCGAGGCATGCCAAGAGTAGGCGGGTAGCAGCGGAAAACCGGTGCCGGTGGCGGAAATGCAGTCCTGATGCGGGTTTTGGTGGGCCCTGAGGGACTCGAACCCCCGACGCGCGGGTTAAAAGCCCGCCGCGCGGAAGCCGGAATGCCAGTCAGGACGGGCATCCTGGCCTTCTCGTCGTGCTCGAAGAGGGTAGCAGGCGGGTAGCAGCATCGCGTCCATCAGAAGACCACGGTAGAGTCAGCTGAGGTCCGAGTGACCCGTGTGGAGACCAGCTTGTTTGAGCCCTGACATACCAGTTGGAAAGGGTGATCGCCATCCCTTCGGTGATCGTCCGCGACCTTCGACGCCCCAAGCACCTCGATCAGACTGGTACCGGGAGGCAGTCCCCGACGGAACTTGCATCCCGAGTCAAGGCCGCGTAAAGGGGCTGCCGCCCGCTGCCCCTGCGCAAGAAGCACGCGTGCTAACCACTCGAAGAGGGAGGTGGCGATGGGGATCTTGGATATGGCCCCTACACCGCAGGGGTAGAGTAGGAGTCCCTGGGTCC
>Ga0187893_10010046_pt1 | contig 14304 bp, 15 predicted proteins | sample MA1701074metaG_FD_139574 | JGI IMG/M metagenome (GOLD analysis project Ga0187893, IMG submission 139574) | White microbial mat communities from a basaltic lava cave in the Kipuka Kanohina Cave System on the Island of Hawaii, USA - MA170107-4 metaG ...
TGAGCGTGGTCCTGGACGAGTTTGCACCGTTCGGGTACCGGAATTTCGCCCAGATCTTGCAGACGGCGCGCGGCACCAACACGGCCTTCCTGTTCTCAATGCAGAGCCTGCCGCAGCTTCTCCAGGTCGGCAAGGGATTCAAGGACGACGTCACCAGCGCGCCCAACACGAAAATCGCGATGCGGACGCAGGACGAGGAGACGTCCAGATTCTTCATTCGGGCGTCGGCCGAGCACACCGTCACGAAGCGAACCGTGTCGCTGGTGCGAGAGCAGATGTTTGGTTGGGAGCGATTTGAGCGAGGTACGAGCGGTTCGGAACGGGAGGAACGGGAATACCGCGCCGAGGACGAGAGGATCAAGAATCTGCCAAAAGGGCAGATGCAGATCCTCATGACCGACGACACGGAAGGGACTCTGCACCGCCACCTGCACGTCCGCATGCCTCCAGACGTAGAACTGCGGGGCTTTGAAATGGAGTTGGCGCCGCGGCTGCGCCAGTCGAGACTGGAGGTCCAGGGAGCGAACCTTCGGTTCAAGGACCCGGGGCTGGCGGCTTCATTTGGGCGGCGAATGCATGGAAGGAGGTAGCGCAATGCGACAAAGAGTCAGATGCATCCTTTGTATGGGCGTCGTAACCGGATTGATCGGACTCCCACCGGTGCAATGTCAGCAGCAGCCAGCAGGACCAAAGGTGATCAATCAGCAGCAATCAGGAGCTGAACAGCCGAGCGCTGCGCAGCAGCAACCAGTACGCAATGCGTATCCGTCCCGTTCCGCGCAGTCGGCGCCGGCGGCGCAGTATTCGCCGCTGGCCGCCCAGGGCGGCTACCGCGGCCAGAAAATGACCTGGTACGAGGCTCTGTTCCGCTCGTTGAATCCGAAGAACATCGACTGGGGCATGAGCTGGGAGCACCGGCGCAGCATCTTCCTTGAGAACTCAATCGGCAACAAGTACTTCATGTACGCGGCGGTGCTGTCACTGCTGCTGGTCTATTCCTTCGTGGTCATCGTCTGGCAGCGGTGGAACCACGCGGAGAGACTCAAGCAGTTGGCGCAGAGGGCGGCGGATGCCATGAACTACGCGAAGTATTGGAAGCAGGGAGCCGATAGAGCCACTCGAAAGCATAACGCCCACATCGAGAAATGCAACCGGGTGATCGAGGCGGGGGAAAACGGCTTGCCGGTCGGTGACACAGCCGAAGCCATGGATCTACGGCTCCAACTCGATCGTATGCGCGCCGAAGTGCAGAACGTGATGTCCGAGAAGCTTCGCCTGCAAGGTGAGCTGAATGAGAAAGCGAAGACAATCACAGAACTGTCGCTCCGCGTGGATGAGGCATCCAAGAAGCTCGGAAATGGGAATTATGAAAACGGTGCCCCGGCGACAATGCGGTCCGAAGACAAGGCAGCCCTAGTTGCGCGAATCAATCGTCTGGAAAGCGCCCTGGCCGCGGCGACGCAGGAGAACCGGCGACTGAAAGGCGCGTAGGTACACAAACCATGCTCATCTCGGTGTTGGGTTTTGCCAGCATCTGGACGCGGCGAGTCGCCAAGGACCCGCGTGATCCTGCTCGTTTCAGCAAACTGGATGCGGCCTACTACAACACGACTGGGGTGCTCGTCGGTGACAGAATTCGAAATCGTCCAGTGGTCTACGGGGTTGCCCGGTTCAACGGCAACGGTGCCTTCCGTCCCGATGGGATCCACCGGATGATTCACAAGGTATTCGAGTGCGAACCGCCTTACGTCTGGAACGGACAGAACAAGGTGTTTTTCAAGCGCCTGCTGGCTGGCCCAGAGAAACCAGATGCATACCTCTTGACTGTCACAGCGGAACGGTCCGGCAAGATTGACAAAGACAGGGCCGGAACCTGGTTGCACCACGACGCCCAATTGATCTCGTTCAGTGAGTGCGGCGAGCAGCAGGAAGTGATGATTGTCATACCAGCATACAGCTGGCTTCGGGGCCGGCTGGGAACATTCTTCGTTGAACCCATCAGTCAGAAGCCTTGGGAGGCTCGGCTGGCGCTGTCAGCTACGGTTTGAGGCGAGAATGCGATATCCGAAGGGTGCAATTGCGCTGAAATCGTCCCAAGATACGCTCCTGCTGCAGCAGGTTCTGCGATCGCGGCACGTCTCCCACGAACAGTTGTGGGAGTTCATGCAACACAAAGCGAGAGAACACCGGCGCCGAATCTTCAACTGGCGGTTGAAGCGCCTGGTCGAACACGAATTGGTGGTCCGCAGATCTGAGCCGAACCGGTCCTGGGTGTACTCCGTATCGAGGGAGGGCGCGGAACACCTGGTTGGGCTTGGGGAGGCTGCCGCCCTGCTGGTAACTGGAGGGTTGGTCGGACTCGATGATGGCGCCGTGCAGCATTCGCTGGAGCTGAATGAGCTTCAGCTTGCATTGTTGCGCGCTGGGGTACTCACGGCGTGGCAATCCGAACTGGAGATTCGATCTCTGAACGAGTTCACCGGGTATGGTTTCAGCAAAGACTATGATGCCGTCGTCAAGGCAGAGCGCGAAGGGCGGTCGTATCAGTTCGCGCTGGAGTATGAGAGGAGCCCGAAAACGCCAGACAAGTACGCACGACTCCGTCTCGTTTTGGAAAAGGAAAAGCGAGTGGACTGCATTGTGTACCTCATGCCGGCGTACCCGTTGTTGAGCTACGTGGCGACGTTCTTCGAGCGTTGCACGAAGTCGGTCTACTTTGCGCTGTCGGACGACTTCCGGGAGAACACGCTTGACACAATGGTGATGGATAGCCGAAGGTTGCGATCGTTTCCATTGAGCACAGTTCTAGATGCGACTTCATGCCGTGGCACGGTCGGTTCTTCGTAATGGCTTCCTGTTGACCTCTCATTGCGCTGGCTTTGTGTTCTCTGGAAGCCAACGAACCCACCTGGAATCAATAGTCTAAAAATCGACTACCCAGAATTTCATTGGACTTACAGTTGTGAGGATCGTGCATTGTGATTGGTGAGGTGGTGGAATTCGGTGTAAGGCAGTTAGGTGCTGTTCTGAGCGGCTTAGGCCGTAGGAGAATCGCCTTCTCTGTCTGGGAAGTACGGCGGTTTCTGCACAGTTGGCGGAGCGCTGGGTGTGGCATCGTCGGGCTGGATTGGGAGAGGAAGTGCAGCTGGTGGTGGGAATGTCGGGGAGCAGACAGGTGTTGGCTAGGCGAGATCTGGTGGGTTGGCGTCGGGAGGATACGGGATTTGGTGCGGAGACTCCGTGGCACGAGAGGTCGTTGCTGGATCCGAGTGTGCCGGACGCCTGTGCAGATGTGCAGTACTCTACGCGGATTCGGCGCGGCTTTGGGCCTGGTCGGGTCCCGTTGTAACGTGCGCCTGTGAACCGTAGCGAAAGAAAGAGACACCGGAGGACGCAATCAGAATGGAGTTCGATGAGCAACGGGTGAAGGACATGGCAGCAGCGAACTGGCTACTGGGGCCGCCGGAGTGGCTGGTAAGGTGGTGCCGTTCGCGTCCGTCGGTGCGGATGTGGTGACCGGTTAGGTGACACAACTGAAGTGCATAGCGGGGAGAACGCCGACAGAAATGGAGCGGATCCTCGGGCTCAGAAGAGCCGAGTTGGCGAAGGGAGCGGGTGTGTTGTGGCTCGGGCGGCTGCCGGATTGGGAGGAGTTCGGGTTGCGATGTGTAAAGCAGTGTCCGGGCGGGGGCGAGACCGTTATCATCCGCGGACTGGCATATTGGCCACTGTCGGGTCGGAGGTGGCGCACTCAGTTGCCTGGGTGCTGGCCACCGTCCGCCGCTCAAACGGGGTGTGCAGTTTTCCCGCGCCCCGCTTTCACGAAGAGTCATATTTACGAGAGGCAGTGAAGGTATTAACCAGAGGAGGCTGACAAGCCCATACTCTCCGTAGAGCTTGGCTTCCGGAAGGCGTTTCCACCCCCGGTTCCGCCAGCGTTTGAACCGATGCGAACGTATCCGTTGCACGATCCAGCCGTCGAGTTGGTGAAAGAGACCTCGGACATGGGCCCGCTTGTAATGGTGACCCCATCCCCGCAAGACCGGATTCAGTTCCGCGATCAACTCCTTGGTCTGCAATGGTACACGCCGCCTGGTAAGCGCGCGCACCTGGTCCTGGAAATGGCGGATCGATTTCTCGCGAGGGTACGCATACAGCGCCCCAGGTTGCACGCCGCTACGGATCTTGTCAGGAGAAAGCCTTAACCGGCCTTTCCCCCGCTTGATCTTGTAGCCGAGGAACTCAAAGCCGCTCCGAATGTGCACCACCCGCGTTTTCTGCGGATGCAGTTGCACTCCGAGTTGTTCCAGAATCCGAAGCGCTTCAGCAATTGCCGCGTGCGCCTCCGCTGCCGACTCGCAGGTCACCACCCAGTCGTCGGCGTACCTTGTAAGCCGATATCCTTTGCGTCGCATCTCCCGATCAAATGGCGTCAGGAGTATGTTACTGAGCAAAGGCGAAACCACCCCGCCCTGGGGGGTCCCGCGCTCGCTCGGAAAGAGCCGCCCCTGGCCATAACTACCGGCTTTTAGTATTGCTCGAATTAGGCGCAATACCCGGCCGTCCGCTACTCGCTGAGCGACGAGTGTTAAAAGTTTATCGTGTTCTACGGACCCAAAGAAGTCTTTGAGATCCGCATCTACGATCCACTCTCTTCCACTCTGAATCTCCTTCCATACTTGGCGCAGGGCATCCTTGGTCGATCGCCCTCGCCGGTATCCAAAGTTGGCTTCGTCGAATACCGGCTCGAAGATCGGTTCCAGCCGGTTGAGCAGCGCCTGCTGGCATACCCTGTCGTAAATAGCAGGGATTCCCAACATGCGAAACTCGCCCGGCTTGCCGGCCTTCGGGATCTGCACCTGCCTCACCGGTTGAGGTCGGTAGACATCCTCTTTCAGTTCGCTCTGCAATCGATGCAACTGCTGATCCAGTTGCGCGGCGAATCCTTCCAGACTCTGCCCGTCCACGCCTCCACTGCCCCGGTTGGCCTTTACCGTCTCCCAGGCCATCTCCAGGTTCTTCCGCTTGTACACCTTGTCAATTAATGAATGGACCTTCCTTGCACCCGTCGGGTTGATCCAGTCCACCAGTCTCCTCGGACGAGAATGTACGGGTATTTCACTCATGGAACTGATCCACCTCCCCGCCCTTACTCATCTGGTCTCCTTTTCCCTTCCCGACCCTCTTCGCCGACTGCCTTCCCCGGCCCATTTCTGCCGCTGATTGCTCAGTCACGTGGCTTTCACCACGCTTTCGGTACTTCGCAGCCGTCCGACTACTGACAGGGCTTCGCTCGCCGTTTCGCTTGCGCTTATAGGTCTGCTTACCCCGGCACCACCGGGGACCCCGCCAGTTCTCCTGAGGTCACGCGTCGTTCTTCCGTACCGTGCCGTCCGCAAACACCTTGGTGCGGCGGGTGAATGAGAACGCCTTCGCCTCCATAGTGCAGGCTCGACCTTGCCCCGCCTTTGGCCGACCAGTTCATCTTCGGGGTGTGCCCCCATCGATTACAGCCCGGTACTGCTCCTCATGCCCTTCGGATTCCACCTCGCGATGGACACCCTGCCCTCCGGAGAATCGCAGGTTGGCGGCTTCAGGTCCACCTTGGCTCGTTTCCGGCTTTCGCTTTCGTGCCCGTTTAGGCTTCTCCATACCTTCCACCTTCTCCGGCCCGCGAGGCGTTACCCCCGCGTTTGGATATAGCGCTCCTCATTCGAGCGCCAGAGGGACTTCAACCCTCCTGAGCAACGCGCTGCTCAGCGCACACTATGTCCGTCCTCCGAGCCTGCGCCTGATTTCGATAATGTACGCCCGAGATCTTGGTACCCCAGTCTGATCATGACGGAACCGGCTTTGGCCGGCTGCCTCGCGCCAAACCAGCACCACGAGTGCACTCGGTAGTGCCGTCTATGGTGCTGGGAGAGTGGTTTGAGCGGCCAGTAACTCCGACAGTTTTAGACACTGTCGTGCGCGACTATGCACCATCGGGAGCGGGGTGGCGGTTGTCCAACGAGCTTGGAAGTGGACTAAGCCGCAGCTTGGGCCTTCAGCTTGTGTTTGCCGCGAGGAGGACGGCCGCGCCTCTTTGGCATCCTCACCTGGACTGTCATCGAGGCTGGTGGACGAGCACGCCGCTTCCCTTGTCTGCGTGCCAGATGCTCCAGAGCCATGATGGTCTTCGATTTGCGCACGCTCACGCAATTCCGCGAGCATCTTGATCACGTCCATCCTTTGGAAGCATGTCGCAAATGAAGCAGTACGCGTCCTTGAGGTGGGAGGCGGCTACTGCGCAGGATCAGGATCTGGCTGGTTCCTTGGCACTCGTATGGGCGTTCAATGGCGAGCACTCTAATTTCGGTTGCGCCCGCGTGAACCAATGGGTTTCCGTACCGGGGTGCTTGGAGACGCGGATCGGGCACAGAGTCTAGCGGCTCGGGAGATGGGCGTTGAGTTCCGAGTGCGGTTCCGTAGCAGCCAACGTGCGGCTGAATCTTTCGGAAGAAGCCTGTAATAGATAGCCCCGCAAGCTCAAAGCGTCCACGTCGCGCGGGGTGGGTAATGCCAATTTGAGCAATCTAAGGAAGGGAGAAAAAGTATGCAGGATACAACGATGACAAGCGGATCGCCGCCGCTTCCGGCGAGTGCGATGAATGGACAGGCGCCTGGCGCTGGTATGGCGACGGCGTTTACGGCAGAACGGGTTCAGGACCTGGTAGCGGCACTGGAAGACCCGTTCGATCCCAGCGAGATCAAGTGGCGTGTGACGAACACGTGCAAGGTTGGTGGGCCGAAGGGTCCTCGCGACCGAGGTCAGATGTTGGCGTATGCCGATCCGCGCGCGTACACTGACCGGCTAAACGACCTATTCACGCCGTTGGGCTGGACCCGGGACTACAACGTTCAAACGGTCCAAAACTTCGAGCGGAAGGAACGCGGCGCAACCGAACGAACCATCACTGCGAAGATCGTCGTGACGTGCAGGGTGACTATCTATGGTTTCGGCACACACACGGGACTCGGCGAGGAGTGGGCGGACAATGACAACGCCGGCACGGCAGCGGAAGCCCAGGGGTTCAAGCGGGCATGCTCGTGTTTTGGACTTGGCCGCTACCTGTACGATCTTGAGGGACAGTGGGTGGATCTCGACGAGAAGAAGCGGCCATTGGAGACGCCTAGACTGCCGGATTGGGCACTCCCAAAGCGGCAACAGCGCGGCGGCAGGAACAACGCGAACGGTAAATACCAGGCCAATGGACAGCAACAAACAGGGACCAACAGCGCTGCGAGAAACGGCAGAGGCGGCCTGTACCGGGATGAGCTGCTCGGGCACGTGAGGGCGCTCTGCGGGACAGTTGGCTTCAGTCTCTCCAAGGGCGTGCTGCGAGCTGTAGCGAAGGTCGAAGATCCAGGCAAGATTCGAGACATGGCGAAGCTCACGGCCGCGTTCGAGAAGCTGCAGGACATGGCGCGCGGCATCGAACGACTTCGGGCGGCCGTGACGAAGGCCGGAGACCAACGGTACGCGGCGGTGTGCCGCGAGCTGAACCTGGCAAGCGAGTCCATTGACGACATACCGGACCGAACGATGCTCCGTCGGCTTGTCGAAACGCTCGAAGGCGAGAGTCGTCCTACGCAATCCTCGAACGGCACGAGCAACGGCGCTGCCGAAAACGGAAACCAGAGTGGTGCGGCGAGCTTGAGCGAGTTGCGGGGCCGACTGCTTCACGAGGCGAACCGCGTGTCCAGTGCAGCGAGACGGCCACTTGCAGACGTTATCAACGAGGCGGCGAAGGGAACATTCGACTTCGCCAGCTTGAAGACTCTCGGCGATGCGGACATAGGCAAAGTGCTGGCTGCACTCAGGGAACTCGAACGGATAGCCGCTGCCGCATGATGCGTGAGAGTACGTGATCCAAGGAGGAAGGAGGCGAAGGCAGTGAAGGAAGTAACGCTCTTCACGGATGGATCGTGCTTGGGAAATCCCGGGCCCGGTGGGTGGGCGTGCATCGTGCGGTATGGGAAGCACGAACGCATCCTTCGGGGTGTGGCACTGCGGACGACGAACAACCGGATGGAACTAGAGGCCGCTATCAACGGACTGCTGGTTCTGACTGAAAGGTGCAGCGTCACGGTGATCACCTTATGTGCCGCAGCACATAAGGTGATTTCTGTGGTGGCGGGTGTTATGTGTTCTTGGTCCTGATTTCGCTGGAGATCAGCGCAGTAGCCAAGATTCTGGAGCACATAAGCAAGTGAAGTTCCCCGGAGTTCGCAAAAGGTGAAAATCGCGAAGATCGAGAGTGATAGACGCACCAGAGGGGAGATTGTGGAGCAGACGTGCCGGGTCGGCCCGAGGTCTCCGCGGCGATCACCGCGAATCGGGAGTTCGCGGCCTTTTCGCAGCGAACTCCCTCAATCCTTGCCTCAGGGCGATCATCGGATCGGCTGTTGCGACGCGCGGGGCCGGAACACAACAAGCGGCGGCAGAGACTCCGGACAACAAGATCCGTTCGGCAGCCTGTTTTCGTTTATTGGAAATTAGCAAGCCCGGCGGCAGGCCTGAGCCATACGGACGTTGGCCAGCCGAAAACACACGGGTTCAAAGGCTCTTCAGGAATTCCATAAGACCTTTGTCCTCTCGCCAGTGCTTCGTTCCATTCACGCCCTTCACCTCGCAATGGGCCAAAGCCTGAGCCTTCATCTCCAGATCCGCGTCAGCGTAGATGATTGTCGTGTCGATTGACACGTGCCCGAGCCAGGCACGGATCGTATTAATGTCGACCCCTGATTGTAGTAGATGCATTGCCGTCGCATGGCGGATTGTGTGGGGTCCCGCGCGTTTGTCCCCCAATGAGGCACCGGCGTACCGCTTAACCATTGTGTGAATGCCAAAGCGTGTCATTGGGCGGTGGCAGCGGTTTAGGAAAACGCGTTCAGCGTCCGAACGACCGCTGATGAGCGGAGTAATCGTCTGAACGGTCTGTGGCCAAAGCGGGCAGATCCTCAGCTTTCCGCCCTTCCCTCTGAGGCGGACTGAAGAATAGTCCCGCTCCGGAGCCTGCGCAAGCTGCAGGTCCGCGACCCTTAGTTGGGCCGCTTCGTCCGCACGAGCCCCTGAATTGTAGAGGAAGAGCAGCAGGGCATGATCGCGAATTCCCTGCTGCGTCATGCGATTCGGCGCATTGAGCAGAGTATCCATTTCAGGCTTGCGCAAATAATGTGCCGGCTGCCGGGCAGTCCTCTTGAACAGAATCCCTCGGATCTGTCCACACCACTCAATGTGCTCCGGGCTGTGCAATGCTACGAAGTGCGCGAAAGTGTGCAAGGCGGCCAGCCGCTGATTCCGCGTGGTGACCTTGCAATGGCGATTTTGTTCGAGATCGTTCAGGAACGCTCGCGCCATATCGGCGGTGAGACTGACAACATCGAGGCGATCGACAGGCATTGTCGTCCGTTGCGCCACGAATGGGATGATCTGTGAAAGCGTGTCCCGGTAGCTGGTCTGAGTGCTTCGAGCGAGATTCTTCTCTCCGATCAGGTGCTCCATCAAGAAGCGTCGAACCCACGGCCCGAGTAGTTTATGGTCAGCCATGCATCACCTCCGGAAACGCGTACTTTTCAAATCGTCGCGACGCTTGTAACAGAAGGTCTGGGGTCATGGTCAAGTACTTCTGCGTCGCTGCGAGGCTGTGGTGTCCGAGATATGTAGAAAGCCGCGGGAGCATCGATTGAACGTCTGCGCCCGCTGCGTACCAGCTTGTGAGCCGGTGGACTGCGAATGAGTGCCGAAGGTCGTGAAGCCGAGGCTGGTAGCGGCTACCGTCAGTCCTGGAAATGCCGACCTTGCCGCGCAATTCCGTGAACGCTTGGCGAACAGTAGGAATGAGAAGCTGTTTTCCCTTTCGATCGACGAAGAAGGCTTGGTTTTCTGCACGGGAGCCGTGAATGACTTCGGTTCGACTGCGATACCGTTCAAGCTCTCCTGACAAGTCGGCGCCGACCGGCACGAGCCGCGTCTTGTAGAACTTTGTCTCTCGAACGGTTAAGATCGTGTTCTTGAGATCGACATCAGCCCCCGTGAGCGCGGTCGCCTCGCTAATACGTAGGCCTGCGCCATAGAGCAGAATCAGAATCGCGCGGAACGTCTCCGGCTCCAGGTGCAGCCCTTGCTTTCGATAGCCGCTCGCACCGTCCAGCAGTCGGCGAATCTCCTGCCGCGAGTAGATGTACGGCTCCAGCGCCGGCGGGTTCCTGGGCAACGTTGTGGGCAGTGCGATCTCAGCCGCGTGTCCGCGACTGGTCGCATATGCGTAGAACTCCCTGAGCGCGTAGTATTTCCGATGGACATAGAACGTGGCACGCCCATCTCCCTGAATGAACTTGGCGACCTGATCGCACCCGATTGCCGCGACGTCGACTTCCGGCCCAATCAATCGCGCGAATGTGCCCAAGAGCTTCTCACCCGCACGGAAGTCTGCGCCCGAGGACCTCTTGAAGGCAATGTACTTGCTGATCAGCGTTTGTATGGTCACAGAAGTCCCTCCAAGGAAAAATCGCCAACGGTGCGCAAGCCCTTCAAATCGACCTTTGCATAGATCTCGGTCGCACCAACACATCGATGTCCGAGATGATCGCCGATGGCTTTGATCGACAGCCCTTCTGCCAGGAGCCGGCACGCACACGCGTGGCGAAGAGAGTGGGGGCCGTAGTGCCGGAGGGTAATTCCCAGAGCCCGCTCTCGTCTACGGATCATTGTTTTGATCGCGCTCAGGGACAGAGGTTGAATCGGCGATGTTAGCTGAAGGAAGAGCGCCCGCGAGCCAGAACGAGGCCTGACCTTCGTCACATATCGCAAGACCGCTTCGCCAACCGTCCGACTCAGCGGATATTCCTGGGTGCGCTCGACCTGTTTCGAGCGATGGACACGGAGAGTTTCGCCTTCCCAATCCAGATCATCGAGGGTCAGGCGCTGAAGCTCGCCAAGACGCAGTCCGTAAACGGCAAACAGCAGGATGATCGCCCTGTCCCGGATGGCGGCGGGCCGGCCTGTGTCGGCTGTTGCACAGAGTTTCTCGACTTCCTCCCAGGAGGGACCACTGGGGAGGTTTTCACCTTTGTATACTCGAGGAGCGATCATTTGCATTTCCAAGCCGACAGAGCACAATCGTCGCTGCCCAGCAAATGCCAAAAATGCGCGCAAGACGTTGACGTATGTTCGGATCGTCGTGCGGGCCCATTCATGGTCTTCTCGCTTGCTTGCGACAATCCGGTCAATCTCATTTATAGTCACGTCAGCCAGCCGGATATCCAGCCGATGCAACTGGGCGAGAAAGTCTCCAGCCCGTTGGCATCTCAGCTTTACTGTTTCGGACGCCATCAGTTTCTCTTCGCGCATGAATGTGGCGAACGCGGACAACGTATCCGCATAGGGATGGGCCGTGATCGGCGGAACTCTCAACCTACCGATGAAATCAAGCCAGCGGGTCGCGAAGGAAACGAAACGACCTCTCGAAGTCGAGGGACGCTTGAGAGCCTTCTTGGCCACCTGATCAGCAACCCAACGATCGCCAGCCGTGTTAACCTCATCCGGCGTGACCACCCGCCCGTCGCCCAAGACCAAGTAGTCCGAAATTATCAATTGGTACGCTGCTAGCAACTGAAGAGATGCGCGGCGGGCTCCGGCAGCCTCCCAATTAGCCAAGAAACGCGTCCGCTCATCGCGAAGAGGAGCATCTAGGTACCGCGGAAGTCCGCGGCGGGTAAACAGCTTTTCGAACATCGCCTTATCCTTTCGAGTCCCGGGTGGACTCAGTTAAGGATTGGCACGGATATTATGTGTTGTTCAATCTGCATGCATCTGTACAGAACAGAGACCGCGAGGCCGGGGGCCACATAACACCCGCCACCACAGAAATCACCGATTCCAAGTACTTGCAGCAAGGGATCACGGTGTACCTGGTGCGTTGGCAACGCCGGGGCTGGCGCAACAGCCGTGGAGAAGCCATTGCAAATCGGGACCTTTGGGAACGGCTAGCATCCGTGTCCGGACAGCACGAAACCAAGTGGCGGTGGGTCCGCGGCCACGGATTTGATCCAAACCAGGACCGCTGTGATGGTCTCGCGAAAGAGTCGGCGAGATCGGTAACGACGGGAGGGACGGCCGGAGAACTGGCTGCCTGACTCCTATCCTTATATATGCGGGCGGGAATCGACCCGTTCGACCTCAAGCTTAGAGCCAGTCCGCGCTCCGAGCTTTTCCTTGTAACTTCCCACAGGCACTCGAAAACGCTCAACCCGACGTGTGTTCACACGAAGCGGCGGAATCCGTGTGCCTGTAAACGATTGTCTACGAATAACGAAAGGAGAACTGCGATGACCGCGAATGGACTGATTGTCAACGAAGTGCTGCGAGTGCAGGATCCGGACGCAAGACGTCTCGGACTGGACCGGTTGGATGAGGACGCGCTGATCCTGGCATTTGCGCGGTGGGCGGAGGGGCAGCTCAGGAAGTGGTTGGATTACGCGAAGGGCGCCCTGCTGTTCGTGATGGTACCTGAGGACCCCGAATCGGGGATGTTCTACATCTACGACCGGGCTCGACAGAGGTTCTTCATGGTGGATCTGGCTGAGGTGAATCGGTACGGCGGCTATCGGCTCGATGAGTTTGAGCAAATGGCGCAAGTGTTTGGTCTGAAGGCACTTGCACAGAACCCGCAGATGCTCGCCCGGACGCACTGAGACGACTTTTGAAAAGCGAAGCCGTTTCGGTGTATAGACGAGCAGAGGAAGAAAACAGCCATGGACCACTGGCTACCAGCGACGCTCGAAATGGCCCGGGAGTTCAGCCAGCTGTTCGTGAACCGGAGGGCCTACACCATTCAATCCCTCCGGCCACATCCGGAGAGTGGCCGCCACTACTACTACCGGCCGAGACCGAAGGATGGCCGAGAGCCACCGGAACTCACCGGCGAAACAGTACGACGGCATCTGGCCGGCGAGATCACGATCGGCATCTACGCCATCAACGCGGCCACGCAAAGATGCAAATGGATGGCCATTGACGCCGACTACAAAACGGCGCTCGAAGACCTCATCAAGGTGCAACGCCAGTTGCAGAATGACGGGATCGAAGCAGCGTTAGAGAAGTCGAAACGCGGCGGGCATCTTTGGATCTTCTTCGAACGTCCGGTCTTGGCGCGCGACGCGCGCACGTACATCTACCACGTGGCGGGCAAGCTCGAGGTTCAGGTCAAGGGTACCGCGCTTGCCGACGGGATCGAGATCTTCCCGAAGCAGGACGAGTTGAGACGGGAGGAGTTTGGCAATGCGATCCGCGCGCCCCTCGGGGTTCACTGGGGAGCTCGGGAAAGCCGCGGCTGGCGGTATTGGTACTACGGCGCCGACTATAAGCTGGAGAACCAACTCGCGTATCTGAAGGGGCTCAGGAAAGTGAAGGAAGAGCACCTGCAGCGCATGATCGCTGGCAAGACGATTCCGCCGGAATTCGCGCAGCACGCGCGGCGACCGGAAAGTCCGAAGTATTTCGAGTCAAAGCCTGGCGAGTTCAGGATTCTGGAGCATGTCGAGGTGAAGAGGCAAGCTGGCCGGAACTGGGTGACTCGCTGCCCATCGTGCGCCGCCAGAGGGCATGACAAGAGCGGAGACAACTTAGCGATCTCCGTCGAGGAGCCTCGGAAATATTGTTGCTGGGCGGGTTGCACGAGAGAGATGATTCGCGCCGCAGTCGGCCGACCGATCTCCAAGCGGAGGCTGGCGTGACCGGCAGGTGCTCGATACTTCTCGCCAGCCTGCGAGGAGCGATCTCGGACCGGGTCATCGTGTCGGGGTTGGTTCTTGCCGTGTTCAGCCAAATCTGTGTCTGGCTGGACTCGGGGACGTGGTCTCGGGGGTGTCTGTGCCTACAGTCGGCGGCCATGGTAATCATCGCAGTCGGCGCCGAGCATTGGATGTCAAACCGAAAGGAAAGGAGCGCCAGAGATGCCGAATTCGGAACGACCGGAAGCGAGAGACAAGGAAGGCAGGCAACCCACCCTCGTAGGGCGTGGTGAACGGCGCCGGATCGAGCGGCGACTTCAAGAAGTGGGAGTCCTGTGTCAGCCCGAAGTATCGCTCCAGTATCAGACATTCGCAAAGCGTGCGGTACTGCGTGGTGTGGAGTCCGGGGGCGCAGTCAAGGAAATCGGTCGGTACGTGACCTTCTGCGACGACAGGGGTGAGCGCATCCCTTGGCTGCAGCCGATCGACTCGGTCGGGGTGAATGGCCGCCACGCGGTTGTGATTGCA
>Ga0187893_10010047_pt1 | contig 14302 bp, 13 predicted proteins | sample MA1701074metaG_FD_139574 | JGI IMG/M metagenome (GOLD analysis project Ga0187893, IMG submission 139574) | White microbial mat communities from a basaltic lava cave in the Kipuka Kanohina Cave System on the Island of Hawaii, USA - MA170107-4 metaG ...
CGCCGGGGAAGCACGGGTTAGATGCGTTAATTCGGCCCGTATTTGGCGATGTGTGCCACGCGTTGATTGTCGTGTCGTACTGCACGCCCGGGTCGGCGCACTCCCACGAGGCGGCGGCGATGTCCTTGAGCAACGCCCGTGCCTTCACGGTGTCCACGACCGTGCCGTCGGTGCGCGCCGTCAGGTTCCAGTCCTTGTCCTCGATGACCGCCTCCATGAACGCGTCGGTGACGCGCACCGAGTTGTTCGCGTTCTGGTACTGGATCGAGGCCCAGTCGGCCGAGTCGAGCGACATGTCGTAGCCGGCCTGCTCGAGTACGCGCGCCTTGCGCTCCTCGCGCGCCTTGCACCAGATGAACTCGTCCACGTCGGGGTGGTCGACGTCGAGCACGACCATCTTCGCGGCGCGGCGCGTCTTTCCGCCCGACTTGATCGTGCCGGCGGAGGCGTCGGCGCCGCGCATGAAGGAGACGGGGCCGGAGGCGTAGCCGCCCTTGGAGAGCTGCTCCTTCGAGGAGCGCAGCCGCGAGAGGTTGACACCGGAGCCGGAGCCACCGCGGAAGATGATCCCCTCGCGCCGGATCCAGTCGAGGATCGACTCCATGGAGTCGTCGATTGACAAAATGAAGCAAGCCGACGCCTGAGGGCTCTCTTCGAAGCCGAGGTTGAACCAGACCGGGGAGTTGAAGGAGGCGACCTGGTTGACGAGGATCGCCTTCAGCTCCGCCTCGAACGTGTCGGCCTCGTCGTCGGTGGCGAAGTAGCCGTCCTTCCGGCCCCAGCCGGTGATCGTGTCGACGACACGACCGACGAGCTGGCGCACGCTCGACTCGCGCTCGGGCGTGCCGAGCGTGCCGCGGAAGTACTTCTGGGCGACGATGTTCGTCGCGTTCTGCGACCACGTGACGGGGAACTCGACGTCCCGCTGCTCGAACGCGTTGCCCCCATCCCTGTAGTTGGGGATCACGGCGTCGCGCTGCTCCCACTCGATCTGGTCGAAGGGGTGCACGCCGTCCTGCGTGAAGTACCGCTTGAACGTCAGGCCCTCTCGGATGACCCGGACGTCTCCCGCTTTCGTCGCCAACGCGCGCCCCCTTTTTCCACCGATGGGGAAGGACTGTGGAGAACTACAGGCGTGTGATTCTGCACCCGCATCGGGTCGCAGTCAAGACCCTGCATAGAGGATATCTTGTGGTTCGGTCGAGTGACGACCACTAGATATTGTGGTTTAGGGCGAGGGCGTCTTCGGCTTGCCTTTCGGCGCAAGGCGTCCGAGCTCCCGCTGGAAGTCGCCGACCTCCTGGAAGTCCCGGTAGACGCTCGCGAAGCGAACGTACGCCACCTGGTCGAGCTTCTGGAGCCCCCGGAGCACCTCGAGGCCGATCTGCTGCGAGGTGATTTCGGGGCCCTTCCGCCGTGAGCGCTCCTCCACCCGGTTCGCCAGCGCCTCGACCTCGGCCTCGTCCACCGGTCGGTTCACGATCGCCTTTCGGATCCCGGCCACCATCTTGTCCCGGTCCCATGGCTCCCGAGAGCCGTCTCGCTTGACGACGAGCAGTCCCAGCTCCTCGACACGCTCGTACGTCGTGTAGCGGCGTCCGCACGACAGACACTGGCGGCGCCGGCGGATCGCCACTCCCCGCTCCGCCGATCGCGAATCCACGACCCTGTCCTCGCCGTGACCGCACCACGGACACCGCACGCGCCTCACCCCAAGATGTGGTGGTCGGCGAAGGCTATGTTCGGGACCGAGGCGGGTCAACCGCGCCTCGGTGAAGGAGACCGACGGCCGGGCTAGTCTGCGACGGATCGTCATCCGGATCGCGAACCGAGGAGGGGAACACCGTGCCGACGACGTCCGAGGTGAACGCATGGAGCGAGGCATACCGTCTCGCGTGGGAGGCCGCCGACAGCGCGGCCGCGGGCGCGCTGTTCTCCGAGGACGCGTCCTACCGCTCGAACATCTTCGAGGAGCCCCACCTGGGCCGGACGGGGGTCGAGGATTACTGGACGAACGTCACCTCGGTCCAGTCGCAGGTGCGGGTACAGATGGGGTCGCCCGTGATCGAGGGAGAGCGAGTGATCGTCGAGTTCTGGACCACGATGCTGGCGGGAGGCGAGGAACTCACGCTCCCGGGCTGCCTGTTGATGCGGTTCAACGAGGAGGGCCTGTGCATGGATCTCCGCGAATACTGGCAGACGCTGCCGGAGCTCCGCGAGCCGCCGCCGGGCTGGGGCGAGTAGGAGTCGCTCGCCCGAGGCTCAGGCGCCGAGCTCGGCCGGGATGACCAGGAGCTGGCCCGGGAACAGGCGCCCGGCTTCCACCTCGTTGGTTTCGGCGAGCAGATCGACGACCGGCCGCGGGTCCGCGCCCGGGGCGAACCGTTCGGCGATGGACCACAGCGTGTCCCCGGCGCGCACGACGTACCTGGAACGAGCGACGCGCTCGGGGGCCGGCCCTGCCCCGATCGCCTCGACCGCGGCCGGCGCCCATACCGCGGCAACGACCGAGATGGTGATCGTTACGGCCAGCCTCCGGCGTCGGGGAACACACGTTCGGGTCACGACACCTACCCTATCGAACACCTGTTCGGAGTCAAGGGCCGGAATCGAACATATGTTTGACCCTCCGTCCGGCAAGTGCTACCGTGCCCGAGCCTAGGAGGAGGGTCTGACATGGCTCCGACCGAGCGCTCCCAGCTCACGTCTCGCCAGCGCCGCATCCTCGAGTTCATCGCGGACGCGGTCCGTTCGCGCGGCTATCCCCCCACCGTCCGCGAGATCGGAGAGGCCGTCGGCCTGACCTCGTCCTCGAGCGTGCATGCCCAGCTCGCGACGCTCGAGCGGCTTGGGCACCTCCAGAAGGACCCGACCAAGCCGCGCGCGATGGCACTCTCGGAGACCCCCCGCGCGCACGGCATCGTCGTCCCACTCGTCGGCCGGATCGCCGCCGGAGAACCCCTCCTGGCCGAGCAGAACGTCGAGGACCACCTCGTCGTGCCGATGGGGTTCGCCCGCGATGCCGAGCACTTCGCGCTCACGGTTCGAGGCGATTCGATGATCGGTGCGGGGATCTTGGACGGCGACGTCGTGATCGTGCGGAGCGGATCGACGGCGGACGACGGGGCGGTCGTCGTCGCACTCCTGCCGGGTCCGGCCGAGGACGAGGCGACGGTGAAGCGACTGAAGCGGCGGAAGGGCCGCGTGATGCTGGTCCCGGAGAACCCCACGCTCGAGCCTTTCGAGATGGACCCCGAGGGGAGCATCCTCGGCACGGTGGTGGCGGTCCTGCGCAAGCTCTAGGCTCCCCGGCACCACGCCGGAGCCGGAGCCGAATGTCCACCGACCAGCCCGCGCCGCAGCTCGCCCATCAGATCGCTTCGCAGCCGGGCGAGCTGGAACGCATCCTGAGCGCCCCGCTCCCCCAGAACCTCGTCGAACGCGTCGGTCGGGCGCGGAGGATCTGGCTGGTCGGGACCGGGACGAGCCAGCATGCCGCGGAGCTCGGCGCGTGGATGCTGCACGACGCCGGCCGGGCCGCGCACGCCATGAGCTCGATGCACTTCGTGAACTGGGCCCCGCCGATCAACACCCGGGACGCGCTCATCCTGGTCAGCCACAACGCCGGGACCGAGACGGCGTTCGCCGGCGCGGCCTGGTCGCTCGCCGCGGAGGCGGGGCTCCAGGTGATCTCGGTCACTCGGCAGGAGGGCCGGCTCCCCGACGCGATCGAGACCGTCGCCAAGGAGACCTCGCACACGTACACACTGAGCTACACGGCGGCGCTGCTCCAGCTCGCGCGGCTCGCCCACGCGCTCGGCGCGCCGAGCTTCCCTCCCGAGGTGGTGGCGCGCGTTCCCCGCGCGGTTCGCGAAGCGCTCGACCACCCCGGGACGGGATCCATCCCCCAGCCCGATCGGCTCCTCGTCCTTTCCGGTGAGGGGCCGGCGTCGGTCACCGCGCGCGAGGGTGCGCTCAAGGTCCGGGAGGCGGCGCGGTTCCCCGCGGAGGGATACGACGTCGAGTACCTGCTCCACGGGCATGCCGTGCCGTTGAACGCGTCGGACCATCTGGTCACGCTCGCGCCGCCCGACACCCAGGGTCTGACGCTCGGCGTCGAGCATGCAGCTCGAACGGCGGGCGTCGCGGTCACGCGGATCGAAGAGACGGCCGAGCTGCCCCCGCTCCTCGCGCAGATCCCGTTGACCGTCCGTCTGCAACTGCTCGCGCTCCGGTACGCGATGGAGCGAGGGCAGAACCCGGACATCGCGATCGAGCCGCCCTGGGACGACGAGCTGCTCTGGTCGATCGGGTCGCCGGATCGATAGCGCCTAGGACGCCGCGTCCGCGATCGCCCGCACGGTGGGCGCGTCGCGGACCTTCGCCAGCAGCGTCGTGACGCCCGACGCTCGCCACACGTCGAGGCGTTCGCGAACGCGCTCGATCGGTCCGACGAGGCAGAGCTCGTCGATCATCGTGTCGGGCACGAGGCTCGCGGCCTCGGTCCTTCGCCCCTGCAGGAACGCCGCCTGGATCGCCTCGGCGGCCTCCCCGTAGCCGTACCGCGTCACGAGCTCCTTGTAGAAGTTCGCTCCGGCCGATCCCATCCCGCCCGCGTAGAGCGCGAGGAGCGGCCGGAGCCGCTCGCGGCACTCGGCCGCGTCCGGGCCGATCGCGACCGGCACCATCGGCGCGATGTCGAACCCGGCCCGACGGCCTGCCTCGATCGCATGGAGCTCGGCCTGCTCGGGGGAGAACAGGAACGGGATCCAGCCGTCGGCGATCTCGGCCGCGAGCGCGACGTTCCGGGGTCCCATCGCGGCCAGGTACACGGGCAGGTCCGCCCGGAGCGGCCGCACGTTGGCCTTCAACGCCTTGCCGGCACCGCCCGGGATCGGCAGCGGGTAATACGGTCCGGGCGAGTTGACCGGCGCATCACGCCGCAGGACGCTCCGAACGATCGCGACGTACTCGCGCGTGCGCTCGAGCGGATGGCCGAACGGGTCGCCGTGCCATCCCTCCGCGACCTGGGGCCCCGACACGCCGAGGCCCAGGCGCATCCGGCCGCCGCTCAGATGATCGAGCGTGAGGGCCGCCATCGCCACGGACACGGGCGTCCGCGCCGGCATCTGCAGCACGCCCGCGCCGAGGCCGATCCGCTCGGTGCGCGCGGCGATCCACGCCAGCAGAGCCACGCCGTCCGACCCCCACGTCTCGGAGATCCAGACCGAGTCCATGCCCGCGCGTTCGGCCTCGATCGCGAGGGCCGAGACGTCGTGCGGCGTTCCCTCCCAATGCCCGACGTGGATCCCGATGCGCACGCGCGGAGGCTACCCGAGGCGAGCGGTGCGCCTCGTATCCTCGACCCGGAACGCCTCGATCGCCGCGAGCGCCCGCTCCCCCACGCGAGCCCGCACGAGCGTCCCGTCCTCGCGAGCGTCCTCCGACAGCACCTCTGCCTCGCGGTGGAGCATCGCCGTGACGTCCTCGCGACCCCACGGGACGAGGATCGTGACGTCGATCGGGAACCGAGGGATCGCCGCCTCGATCGCTCCCATGAGCTCGTCCAGGTTCTCGCCCGAGCGCGCGCTCACCGTCACGCCTCCGAAGCGCGCGCGCACACGTGCGCGCTCATGCTCGGACAGCAGGTCGACCTTGTTCAGCGCCATCAGCTCCGGGATCTGGCCCGCCCCGATCTCGTGCAGCACCGTGCGGACGGCCTCGATCTGGCCGGGGAGCTCGGGCGAGGAAACGTCGGCGACGTGCAGGATCAGGGTGGCGCGCGCCACCTCCTCGAGCGTGGAACGGAACGCCTCGACCAGGTCGTGGGGCAGCTTGCTCACGAAGCCGACGGTGTCCGAGAGCGTGGCGGCGCGACCGCTCGGGAGCTCGATCCGACGCACCGTCGGGTCCAGGGTCGCGAACAGCTGATCGGCGACCACGACGTCCGAGCCCGTGAGCGCGTTCATCAACGTGGACTTGCCGGCGTTCGTGTAGCCGGCGATCGCGATCTGCGGGACCCCGGAGCGTTCGCGGCTCGAGCGCTTCACGTCTCGCGTCCGCGTGAGGTCCTTCAGATCCTTGCGGAGCTTGGAGATCCGGCGCTTGATGTGCTGGCGGTCGGTCTCGAGCTTGGTCTCGCCGGGCCCGCGGCGGGTGCCGATGCCGCCGCCCATCCGGCTCATCGCCTCGCCCCATCCCCGCAGCCGCGGGAGCAGGTAGTTGAGCTGCGCGAGTTCGACCTGCGCCTTGCCCTCGCGGCTGCGCGCGTGGAGCGCGAAGATGTCGAGGATCAACGCGGTCCGGTCGACCACCTTGACCTTGAGCTTCTCCTCCAAGTTGCGCAGCTGCCCGGGCGAGAGCTCGTCGTCCAGGATCACCACCTCGGCGCCGATCCGGTGCACGGCCTGGTGCACCTCCTCGAGCTTGCCCTTCCCCACGAACGTCGCGGGGCTCGGGCCCTGCCGCGTCTGGAGCACACGGGCAACCGGCTCGGCTCCCGCCGAATCCGCGAGCGCGGCCAGCTCGTCCAGGTCCGACTCCTCCATGCCCCGGCCGACGCCGACCAGGACGGCGCGTTCGAGCACGCGAGGACGCCAGGTCGCCGCGAGCGGCGACTCGAGCGTGGTGGTCTCGTGGGTCCCGCGCACCCTGCGCCGGCCGTCCTGCGCCATCAGCGCCCCGGTCCGCTCACGAGAGCTCGCGCGCGAGTCGATCCATCGCCTCGGTCAGCCGCTCGTCGGGGACGGTAAGCGACAAGCGGACGTATCCCTCCCCGAGCGCCCCGTACCCGCTCCCGGGGGCGACGAACACCCCGGTCCGGTCGAGCAGCCGGTCGGCGAACGAGACCGACGTCTCACCCTGCGGAACCGGGGCCCAGACGTAGCAGGAGCCGAGCGTCGGCTTCAGCGACCAGCCGAGCTCGTTCAAGGTGCCGATCACGAGGTCCCTGCGCCGCTGATACGTGGCCCGGAGCTCGTCGAGGTGCTCGGCGGGGCCCTCGAGCGCCGCGATCGCGGCCCGCTGGATCGCCGTGAACTGGCCGGAGTCCAGGTTGGTCTTGACGACCGCGAGCGCGCGGATCGCCTCGGCCGAGCCGGCCGCCCAGCCGATCCTCCAGCCGGTCATGTTGTAGAACTTCGAGGCCGAGCCGAATTCGAGCGCGACGTCCTTCGCGCCGGGCGCCTGGAGCACCGACGGCGCGACGTACCCGTCGAACGTGATCTCGCTGTACGCGGCGTCGTGCAGCAGGAGCAGGTCGTGCTCACGCGCGAACCCGACCGCCTCCTCGAACGTCGGCAGGTCCGCCACCCCGGCCGTCGGGTTCGACGGGAAGTTGAGCCACATCGACTTGGTGCGCTCGGAGACCGCGGCCGAGCCGAGATCGGGCAGGAACCCCGCGTCCGCGTCCATCGGGAGCGGCACCGGCGTGGCGCCGGCGAGCCGCGTCGAAACCCCGTACACCGGGTAGCCCGGATCGGGGATCAAGGCCTCATCACCCTCGTCGAGGAACGCGAACGCGATGTGGCCGATGCCCTCCTTCGAGCCGATGAGCGCGATGACCTCGGTCTCCGGGTCGAGCTCGACCCCGAACCGGCGCCCGTACCAGTTGGCGACCGCGCGCCGGAACTCGGGCGCGCCGTAGTAGCTCGGATACTGATGCGTGGAGGGGTCGCCGACCGCTTCCCGCATCGCCTCGATCACGTGGTCGGGCGTCGGCAGATCGGGATCGCCGACGCCGAGCGAGATCACGTCCACGCCCTGCGCGCGCTTGTCGGCGATCTTGCGATCGAGGAGCGCGAACAGGTACGGCGGAAGCGTCTCGATGCGCCTGGCGATCCTCACCAGACGAGCCCTCGAGCACTCAGCCACGCTTGGTCGATCGTCGCCTCGAGGACCCTCTCGGCCGGCCCGGTGAGCAGCACCTCGTCGGCCGTGCGTTCGACGAGCAGGGTTCCTCCGGGGAAACGAACCTCGGCGCGAGCCGGAACCAGCCCCGCCTCGTTCGCGGCCACGAGCGCGGCGCACGCGCCCGTCCCGCACGCCATCGTCTCTCCCGAACCTCGCTCCCAGACCCGGGCTTTCACGGCGCCGTCTGCGATCGCGGCGAACTCGACGTTCGTCTTCTCCGGGAAGCGCTCGTCGTTCTCGATCCTGGGTCCGAGCGCGCGAACGTCCACCTGGTCCGGATCCTGCTCGACGAACAGCACGAGGTGCGGGTTGCCCATCGAGACCGCGCTCGCCTTGAAGGTGCGCCCGTCCACCTCGAACGGCTCGGTGAGAAACGGCTCGTCCGGCGGGCCGTTCATCGGGATCGCGCTTCGCGCGAACGCGGCCTGCCCCATCCCGACGGTCACCGCCTGAACGACGCCCTCCTCGACCCGGAGCGACAGGTGCTTGGGGCCGTCCCGGCTTCCCACCTCGAGCTCGGTCGCCTCGGTGTGCCCACGCTCGAACACGAGCTTGCCGAGACAGCGGATCCCGTTCCCGCACATCTCCGCGAGCGACCCGTCGGCGTTGCGATAGTCCATGAAGAAGTCCTGGCGAACCTCCCCGCTGCCCGTCGCCGCCCGGCCGCCCGTGACGCGGATCACGCCGTCCGCACCCACGCCGAGGTGCCGGTCGCAGAGCGCCGCGACGAGCCCGGCCGTCAACGGATGCCGGTCGTCCAGGTCCTCGAGCATCACGAAGTCGTTACCGGTCCCGTGGTACTTCCAGATCCGCATCCCGGTCCGTTCAGCCACGCAGGTGCTCCGTCATCTCGGCCGCGCGCGCCGGCGCACCGGCGGCCGGTGTCTCGAACCACCGGATCCTCGGGTCTCGACGGAACCAGGCGAGCTGCCGTCGCGCGAGCGCCCTCGTGCGTTTGCAGGTCCGCGCGATCGCATCCTGGAGGTCGAGCTCCCCGTGCAGGTGTCGCGCGAGCTCAGCGTACCCGATGACCTGGCTCGCGGTGAGCCACCCGGACAGCCCCCGCTCCACCAGCGCGCGAACCTCATCGAGGAACCCCGCCTCCACCTGTGCCCGAACACGCCGCTCGATCCGCTCGGCGAGGACCGGCCGGGAGATCGACACGGCGGCGGCGCGCAGGCGGCCGTTCGGGTAGCGGTCCCACGCCTCCGCGAAGCTCGAGAACGGGCGGCCGGTGATCTCGGCCACCTCGAGCGCCCGGACCGTGCGGCGGACGTTGTCCGGCTCGATCCTGCCGGCTGCGACGGGGTCGAGCTCCTGCAGGCGGCGATGCAGCCCGCGGCCGCCGACGGTCACAACCTCGCGCTCGAGTGACGAACGCACGCTCGGATCGGTCGGCGGGAACGCGAGGTCGTCCGCGACGGCACGCAGGTACAGGCCCGAGCCCCCGACAAGCAGGACCCTGCGGCCGCGCCCGCGAACGTCGTCGATCGCCTCGCGTGCGAGTTGCTGGTAGCGGGCCACCGTGAACGGCTCGGACGGCTCGGCGACGTCGAGCAGGTGGTGGGGCACGGCCGCGCGTTGTTCGCGGGTGGGCTTGGCCGTTCCCACGTCCATGCCGCGGTACACCGTCGCCGAGTCCACCGAGACGATCTCGGCCTCGAGCGTTCGAGCGACCTCGACCGCCACATCGGACTTGCCCGAAGCGGTCGGACCGACGATCGCGAGCAGCGGTTCGATGCCGTTCGTCCGTCCGGACATCAACCGACGCCGGCGAGCTCACGGACCGGCTCACCCACCAGGTGGTGCGGGTGCGCCGAGATCACGCTCGCCTGGACGAACGTTCCCGGTTCGATCGGCCCGGGCAGATGCACCAGCCGGTTGGTTCGTGTGCGCCCCTGCACGCCGCCCTTGCGGCCGGTGCCCTCGACGAGCACCTCGACGGTCCGGCCGACCTGCTCGAGCATGCGCTCGAGCGAGGTCGCCTCCTGCAGCGCGACGAGTCGCTCGAACCGCTCCTGGACGACCTCCTTGGGGATCTGCTCGTCCATCGTGGCTGCGCGGGTGCCGGGCCGCGGCGAGTACTGGAACGTATACGCCTGGTCGAAATGGGCCCGTCGCACGACGTCGAGCGTGTCCTCGAAGTCTGCCTCGGTCTCGCCGGGGAACCCGACGATGATGTCGGTGCTGACCGCGATGTCCGGCATCGCGGCCCGGATCGCCTCGAGCCAGCCGAGGTAGCGCTCCCGGCGGTACGAGCGCCGCATCGCTCGGAGCACGCGATCCGAGCCCGACTGGAGCGGGAAGTGGATGTGCTCGCACACCTTGTCGCTCTCGGCCATCGCGTCGACCACGTCGGGCGTGAAGTCGTGCGGGTGGGGGCTCGTGAACCGGATGCGCCGGAGCCCCTCGACCTGGTTCACCGCTCGCAGGAGGTCCGCGAACAACGGACGCCGCGAAGACCCGGGGACGGTCAGGTCGCGGCCGAACGTGTTGACGTTCTGACCCAGCAGCGTCACCTCGAGCACACCCTGCCGCGCGAGCCCCTGCACCTCCGCGAGCACATCGCCGACCGAGCGCGAGCGCTGCGGACCCCGGACGAGCGGCACGATGCAGAACGTGCACGCGTTGTCGCATCCGACGGCGATCGAGACCCAAGCGTGGTGCGCAACCTCGCGTCGCGCGGGAAGCGCGCTCGGGAACACCTCCGTGTACTCGCGCACGTCCATCTGCGGCCCCTCGGCCTCGGCCGCGCGCAAGAGGTCGAGCAGCCCCGGGAGCGCGTGCGTCCCGACCACGACGTCCACCCACGGAGCGCGTTCCTGGATCCGCCCCCTGTCCTTCTGGGCGAGGCACCCGGCGACGACGATCCGCATCCGGGGATTGGCCCGCTTCAGCGGTCGCAGGTGACCGAGGTTCCCGTACAGCCGGTTGTCGGCGTTCTCGCGGATCGCGCACGTGTTGAAGACGACGACGTCGGCTTCGGACGCCTCGCTCACGGCCACGTACCCGTCCGCGGTGAGCAGGCCGGCGATCCGCTCGGAGTCGTGCTCGTTCATCTGGCACCCGAACGTGCGCAGCAGGTACCGGCGCTCGGTCATCGCCCTCAGGCTACCGCCACGTCCGGCTACTTCGCGTACTCGATCGAGCGCGTCTCCCGCACCACCGTGATCTTGATCTGCCCCGGGTACTGGAGCTCCTCCTCCACCTGCTTGGCGATGTCGCGCGCCATCACCTGCGCCGACAGGTCGTCGATGTCCTCGGGCTTGACCATCACGCGGACCTCGCGGCCGGCCTGCATCGCGTAGACCTTCTCGACGCCTGGGTACGCGGTGCAGATCTCCTCGAGCCGTTCGAGCCGCTTGATGTAGGTCTCGAGGCTCTCGCGCCTCGCGCCGGGGCGCCCGCCCGAGATCCCGTCCGCGATCTGCGCGATCACGGCGTCGATCGTGCGTTGCTCGACCTCACCGTGATGCGACTCGATGCAGTGCACGACCTCCGGGGACTCCTTCATCCGTCGCGCGATCTCCGCTCCGATGATCGCGTGAGAGCCCTCGACCTCGTGGGTGACCGCCTTCCCGATGTCGTGCAGGAGCGCACCCCGCTTCGCGATGACCGGGTCCACGCCGAGCTCGGCCGAGATCGCGGCGGCGATGTGCGCCGACTCGACGAGGTGGCGCAGGACGTTCTGCCCGTACGACGTTCGGAACTGCAGGCGACCCAGCAGCTTGATCATCTCCGGATGCAGGTCCGTGATCCCCGTGTCGAGGACGGCCTCCTCCCCGGCGCGACGGATGCGCTCATCGATCTCGCGCCCCGAGCGCTCGTGCATCTCCTCGATGCGAGCGGGGTGGATGCGGCCGTCCTGAACGAGCTTCTCGAGCGTGAGCCGCGCGGTCTCCCGCCGGACCGGGTCGAAGCTCGAGAGCACCACGGCCTCGGGGGTGTCGTCGATGATCAGGTTCACGCCCGTCGTGGCCTCGAATGCTCGGATGTTCCTGCCCTCGCGACCGATGATCCGGCCCTTCATGTCCTCGCTCGGGAGGGAGAAGACCGAGACCGTCGACTCACTCGTCTGCTCGGACGCCACGCGCTGGATCGCGATCGTCACGATCTTGCGGGCGCGCTCCTCCCCCTCCTCCCGGGCTCGCTGCTCGATCTCTCGGACCGTGGACATCGCCTCGCGCTTGGCCTCGTCCACGACCTGCGAGCGCAGGGCGTCCCTGGCCTCCTGCGCCGTCAGGCGCGCGATCTTCTCGAGCTCGGCCCGATGTTGCATCGCCGCCTGCTCGAGCTGCTGGCGGACCTGCTTGAGCTTCTCGTCGCGATCGTCCAGCTCGGACGTCCTGCGGTCGGCCTCGTCGACCTTTCGATCGACGGCCTGCTCCTTCTGGGCCGTCCGCTCCTCCTGCCGCTTGATCTCCTCGCGCCGTGAGCGCAGGTCTTCCTCGGTCTCGCGCCGGAGGGTGCCGGCCTCTTCCTTCGCTTCGACGAGCGCCTCGCGCGACAGGCGCTCGGCCTCGCGCTCGGCTTCCAGGATCACCTTCTGCGCCCTGGCCTCCGCGCTCTGCGCTCGCGACTGGCCGACTGCTCTTCGGACCACGAACCCCAGTCCAACCCCGACCACGAGCGCCACGATCCCCACGACCGCTTCCATCGGTTCACCGCCTCTGAAGACGACAACGACCGGACCGAGGCCCCTCGGGCGCTGTCCGGCCGTGCGTCGGGCGGATGAGGACTAGGGCGTCGGGGGGCGTTGGAGCCCCTGCGGCCCTCCCATCCGATGCGGTCTCTGTGTCGACTGGCTGATCATGGTGTCAGGCACGGTTTAAACAGTTGACCAACGATGAACCTCGTGAGGTCAGCGTACGGCTTGCCGCAATCTGAGGCAAGGGACGACCCCTCATTCGACCGGTCGATCGAGCTCGAGCGCCCGCTTGGCCGCCCGGCGAGCCACCGCGGCCTCGTACCCCCGCCGCGCGAGGAAGCTCACGAGGCGAGCGTACGCCTTGTCTCGAGGAAGGTTCGCGAGCCGGGCGACCCGGCCTCGAGCCAGCTCCTCCGCAAGGCCGCTTTCGTCCACGGGATGACCCGCCAGTGTCCGTTCGATCAGGGCTCGGTCGATGCCCTTGGCGAACAGCTCCCGCTCGGCCACGCGCCGGCCGCTCCCTCGCACCTTGACGTGGTGGTTCACGAGCGCCGTCGCGAACGCCTCGTCGTCCAGGAGCCCAACCTCCTCGAGCCTCGAGACCTCGTCCTGCACCTCCTCGGCCTCGAAGCCCGCTCGGAGCAGCCGCACCTCGAGCTCTCGGCGCGAGCGCGCCCGCACGGCCAGCAGTCGGAGCGCGCGCTCGTGGCAGTCGAGCAGCTGCTTCGGCTCGCGAGAACGCCGGGGCCCGGCCAACCCTTCCCCTTAGCCGGCCGTGGCCCCGGTCGTCTCACGCTCCTTGGCGACCTTCGCCGGCTTGGGCGCCGGCTCGTCGGTCACCACGACCTCCGGCGCGACCTCGATCGGCGTCTGGTCGCCCTCGACGCCGAACGCGGTCAGGCCGACCGCCTCGCGGACCCTGCGCTCGAGCTCGAGCGCGACGTCGGTGTGCTCGGCGAGGAACTGGCGGGCGTTCTCCCGGCCCTGGCCGAGCTGGTCGCCCTCGTACGTGAACCAGGCCCCGCTCTTCTTCACGATCTCCAGGTCGACCCCGACGTCGAGCAGGCTCCCCTCCTTCGAGATGCCGAACCCGTACATGATGTCGAACTCGCACTGGCGGAACGGCGGCGCGACCTTGTTCTTCACGACCTTGACGCGGGTCCGCGAGCCGACGACCTCGACGCCGTCCTTGAGGTTCTCGACCTTGCGGACGTCCAGGCGCACCGACGAATAGAACTTCAACGCTCGGCCGCCGGGGGTTGTTTCAGGTGATCCGAACATCACACCGATCTTCTCGCGGAGCTGGTTGATGAAGACCGCGGTGGTGTCGAAGCGCGAGAGCGTGCCGGCGAGCTTGCGCATCGCCTGCGACATCAGCCGGGCCTGGAGCCCGACGTGCGTGTCGCCCATCTCGCCCTCGATCTCGGCCCGCGGCACGAGCGCGGCGACCGAGTCGATCACCACGACGTCGAGCGCACCCGAGCGCACGAGCATGTCCGCGATCTCGAGCGCCTGCTCGCCGGAGTCCGGCTGCGACACGAGCAGCTCGTCGATGTTGACACCCAGGCGCTGCGCGTACGTGGGGTCGAGCGCGTGCTCGGCGTCCACGAACGCCGCGATGCCGCCGTGGCGCTGCGCCTCCGCGATGATGTGCAGGCAGACCGTCGTCTTGCCCGAGCCCTCGGGGCCGAACACCTCGACCACGCGACCGCGAGGTATGCCGCCGACGCCGAGCGCGATGTC
>Ga0187893_10010048_pt1 | contig 14301 bp, 11 predicted proteins | sample MA1701074metaG_FD_139574 | JGI IMG/M metagenome (GOLD analysis project Ga0187893, IMG submission 139574) | White microbial mat communities from a basaltic lava cave in the Kipuka Kanohina Cave System on the Island of Hawaii, USA - MA170107-4 metaG ...
GTCGTCCTTCTGCTTCTCGCGTCCCGGCACGCCGGAGATGACCACGATGCTCGTCTCGCTGTCGAAATACATCTCCTTGACGAAGCTCTTGAAACCATAGGCCTCCGGGTTGCCATCGAGTTTGAAACCCATGTTGCGCATGAACTCCGAGTCGCGCGAACCGATGGACGCGCCGTCGGTGAAATGCCCCTGCACGTCCATAATGAAATACTCGCCCTTGGGGAATTTCTCGTCGGTCGCCGCTGGCTCCAGCGTTTCGGCAGCTTCCACGTCCCAATAGGGGCCATAAACGATGTTGCTGGCGAGGAATGCCGTGGCCATGCCCATCGAACTGCGCAGGAAGTCGCGCTTGGTCATGCCGAGTTTCTTCGACTTCTCCTCGGCCAGTTCGCCGATGGTGAGTTCCCACTGCTGTTGTTTGTCGTTCTGCGGACGGGGGATGAATTCCTCGTTCGAGACGACCTGGGTCGGGACGGGCGAATCGACACCCTTCTTCCGGTCACGCTGCCATTTGGGTACCCACATAATGGTCCTCCGGGTTGATGGTTTGACTGGTCACAACAGTTAAACGATTGGCCGAAGAATATCCTGACTCGCCCTCAGCGCCAGCCTGTAACGAAGCGTTCGGACCATCAGCCCCCTCAGTCCCGAAATCGGTCACCCGCCCGACACTCTGGGCTGGTCTGACTTCTCGCCGTCGAACCCCCTCGGGCGTTGCCTGGCCCACAACCGGGCGCCGCCCTTTCGTCCGCCCGGGGCGGGGCGCTGCGCAATTCGGTCCACCTGAAGGCCAGCCCCGCGCACCTTCAACAGCCGGAATTCCAGGAACCGCACCGCCGCGGCGAAATCCTGGTCGCCGCGATGCTCGATGCCCTCATCCACATCTGGTCGGAGCGCATCCGCGGCCTGTGGCAAAGCACCGCCGGTGATATGAACCTGGCCCGCGTCGTGGAGGAAGGCCAGCGGGCCGCCGACACGTTGCTGACAATGACCATCCGCGCGCTGGACTATTGCCCGCCGGTGCATGTGGTCTTCGGCGATTATCTGAGCGCGCTCGTGACGGCCGACCGTGAGATTCGCCCGGACGATTCGGTGTACAAGTTCCGCCCGCACCTGCTGCGCAGCTTCGGCCAGTATGGCATCCATCCCACATCGAAGTTTGGCGACAATGAGCCAGGCATCTGGGGCTCGCCCGAACAGGAAATCAACAAGGAAGCCGGCCGTGCCAGCGGCCGATCCGCGCCCGCCAAGCCGCTTTCCTACGACCGCTCGCATTTCGAGCCGATGCAACGCGACGCGGACGAAGTGTTTCGCTTCGTCTGGGAAAACCGGGAGGCACTCGACTTGACTGCGGGAGTTTACACCAGGGTCGAGTCGGTCCGGCCTTGCACCCGCGTCGGCGATGACGGGTTCGTCCTGCGCGAGACGGTGGCCGAGTACGTCCAAATCCTCCGGCTGATGCCCGACGAACTGGCCGCGGCGGGTTACGTCCGGCCCGACGCCTCCCTGCTGCCGGATGACCGCGAAGTTTTTCTCCACGGCGGCGGCACGCTGATCTTCGATGAATGGGGCCAGCTCAAATATCACATTCACAACCGGCTCTCCAGCAAGCAACGCCAGTCGGAGCGTCTCCGGCACCTGGCTGAGTCCGGCCATTACCTGCTCCAGCGTCCGGCGGCCGAGACCGTGCGCGCCGGCGGCCAGGGGCAATTCGCCCGCATGCATCTCAATCGCGGCTTGAATCGCGCCCGCCGTGTGGCGGAAGGCTGGGCCGGAGCGCGTCCCTCGCGCGTCCCTTCCGACGGCCACGCGCACAATCTCACGACACCGGAAACCAGCGAGGACCCCGACCATGCCGACACTTAAACCCACTCGACTCACCATCCGCTCGTACCAAGTCGGATTCGGCGATTGTTACCTGCTCACGTTTCGTTATCCCGGCGGCGGGGGACAATCCGACGATCGCCATGTGCTGGTTGATTGCGGCAGCACGGGAAAGCCGAAGCATGGCCTCGCCTTGAAGGACGTGGCGGCGCGCATTGCCTCCGACTGCGGAGGCAAACTCACCGCGGTCATCGCCACTCACCGCCATGCCGATCACATCAACGGCTTCGCGACTTCCAAAAACGGCAAGGGTGCGGGCGACATTCTCCGTGCGCTCAATCCCAAGCTGGTGCTTCAACCGTGGACTGAGGATCCCAAAGCGGCAAGAAACGCCAAAGCGCCGCCACTCTCCGCCCATGGCGGACCGCCTGCCTTCCAGCCGCGCCATTTCGTGGCGGCGCTGAACCAGATGCACACGGTGGCCGGCCTCGTCCTTGAGGAATTGAAACGCTTCGGCTCCGGACTCTCCGCCCGCACACGGTCGCAACTGCGGTTCCTGGGCGAGGAAAACCTGGCCAACCTGTCCGCTGTCAAAAACCTCATGTCGATGGGCGGCAAGGCCGAATACCTCCACTATGGAAAGCCGACGGCGCTCTCCAAGGAACTGCCGGGCGTGAAAATCCATGTCCTCGGGCCGCCCACGCCCGCGCAATATCCCGACATCGAAAAGCAGCGCAGCCGGGACGCCGCGGAGTTCTGGCACATCCTGGGCGCCGCGGCCCGACGCCTCACCGCCGCCGGCGGCCTGGCACCATTCCACCGCGCCTTCGCCCATCGTCCCGCGCCGGGGGCCGGCGCCCGCTTTCCGCATTCCGCGCGCTGGATCATCGGCCGCGTCAGGGCCGCACACGTCTCGCAACGGCTCGAAATCGTTCGCGCGCTCGACGATGCGATGAACAACACCAGCCTCATCCTCCTGTTCGAGGTGGGCGGAAAGAAATTCCTCTTCCCCGGCGACGCGCAGATCGAGAACTGGAATTACGCCCTCAAGGACGCTCCGAACGCCGCGGCCAACCGCGCTTTGCTGGCCGGGACGGACTTCTACAAAGTCGGCCATCACGGCAGCCTCAACGCCACGCCCAAAACTCTCTGGAATCTTTTCAAAAAGAAGGGCGTTTCCACCAAACCCGGACGCCTCAGCACCGCCGTGTCCACCATGGCCGGCAAGCACGGCAACGACAGGAACGACACCGAGGTGCCGCGCACCACGCTCGTCAAGGCGCTCACCAGTGAATCGGCCTTCTTCACCACTCAAGCACTGAGGAAAAAAGCGGACGTCAGCAAAGCGATGGAATTCAATCTGTAGCCCTAGGCAAGCCCTTGCCTTCCGCCAGCCCCGCTAAAGACCGTCGTCCGCTCCGCCTGTTCCACCGGCCGGTCCAAATTAACACTCATTGCTGGTTCCTCTTCACCTGTTCCCCTACAGTGCGCCCGTCTATGAGCGCATCCGCATCCGCAAGCCCCGGAGAAAAACCCTTCAACGCCCTGGCTTCGCTGCCGGAATTGGGCGGCGGCATGAAGCCGGGCAAAATCACCATCGGCGGCGGCAGGTTGCGATTCGATGGCGAGGCAGGCAGCGTCGAGTGGGCGCTCGCGGAAATCCAACTTCACCTCGGCGGCCACAACGACAGCCAGATCTTTCTCTTCCGGGCGGCGGATCCCAAGGCCACCTTGAGCACCGGCGATCTTTCCCTGCTCGAGCATCCGGCGTTTCAGCACAGCGCATTGCGCGAGCAAGCCGCCCGGACGATCAAGAAGTCGAGAACTATCCCGCGCGGCCTGCTCGGCTGCGGCGTGCTGTTGTTCCTGTTGCTCGCCGGCATTGTTGTCCTGTTCGCCATGCGGGCGCGGGTCTCAAGCGCGCTGGCCGAAAGAGTGCCGGTCGAATGGGAGAAAGAATTCGGCGAATCCGTCCTCAAAGACATTTCGTCGAAACAAAAGCTCGTCACGACCAACGCCGTTTACGCCGCGCGGATTCGCGCCATCACCAACGCGCTGCTGCCCGTGCTCGCCGCGGACGCGCGGTTTCAGTTTCAGTTCCACGTCATTCACGACACGAACATCAACGCCTTTGCCGTGCCGGGCGGGCAGGTGTTCATCCTCACCGGATTGCTCGACGCCTCGAAGCGGCCCGAACAACTGGCGGGCGTCCTCGCGCACGAAATCGCGCACGTCACGCGCCGGCACAGCTTGCGCAACATCATCAGCAGCGCGGGACTCTGGCTGACCCTCAGCGCGTTGTTCGGCAACGCGGAAGGCCTGACCGCGGTGCTGGCCGAAGGCTCCGGCTTCCTGCTCGATCAGAAATTCTCGCGCGACTTCGAGCGCGAAGCGGACGACACCGGATGGGAATATCTCGTCAAGGCCAACGTCGATCCGCGCGGCATGATCGAGTTCTTCCAGACCATCAAAGAGGAGCAGGAAAAATCAACCGCCGGCAAGCTGGCGAACTCCCTGGACTTCCTTGCGACCCATCCCGCCACCGACGAACGGATGGCGCGCCTGCGCAGCAAATGGGAAGCGCTGCCGCGCAAGACCGGCTTCAAGGACCTGGCCAGCCAGCAGTGAGAGGGAGGCCCCGGATGAGTTCGGCGCTCCAAGGAAAAGCGCCGCGGCCCAAAGAACCGCAGCGCTGAGAAGTTTCTTCGGATGACTAGAACCGGTAACCGATGCCGGCGATGACCTTCAGGTCGTTTTCTTTGCGGCCTGCGGGCGGCTCGCTGCGATAGGTGTCCTGGAGGACGATGCGCAGATCCACACGCTCGGTGATTGCCGCCGAAGCGCCCACTTCCGCATTGATGACGTAGTCACTCCACTCGTCAACGCGAGGAAGGAACTCGGCGGACTGCCAGACCTTGGCCTTGTCGCTGAATTTGTGCTCGAAGCGTTCGGCGAAGCGGGCTGTCCAGTATTCCCGGGAATCCCCATCTTTGAATTGCTCCGCGACAAAGCCGGGACCGGCCTCTACCGCAAGATAGGTCCTGGCGTTCTTGATCAGATAGTAGCCGATGAGCGGACTGACCGTGAAACGGTAGTCGATGCCTGCGATCCTGTCGTGCAGGCCGTCCACCTTCACACCGCCATAAAGCTCCTCACTGAACAGGTGGTTCCATTGGCCGTATGCCTTGTAGTAATGGTCAGTCGTATTGTCAGAATCACCAGTGCGATTTTTCCCATAGCCGGCGCTCGCGCCCAGGAAGATTTCGTCCGCGGTCCACTTCCGTGAGCTGTTGATGCCGACCGTGGCGAGGTAGGTTTCGCTGTTGCCGCGTGTGAGCGTGGCTCCGACGCTGGCGACGTGTTCCCATCCTTTCTTTTCCGGCGCATCGGCCGCTTCGGCCGTCCCGGCGAGGAATGTCCCCGCGAAAAAGGACGCAGCCAGAGTCGCGGCTGAGGCGAGTGCATGATGTTGTTTTGTCATTTTGATGCGTTGGTTGTTGGTTTGTTTGCTGGCAGAAACGCACAGAAACCCTGTTCGGCCCGTGCGCTGTCCCCTCGCCCCCTTGGCTGCGGTGCTGACCGAAGCCCGTTGCCAAGACTCGGGAACGGGAAATAAATAACAGGCGCGCGCGGCTTGAAAAGTGAAAAGTGCAAACGGCCGTCCACTTTCAAACGCGCGCTGAAGGCACAGCCCCCAAGGTCCTTTCTCCTAGCTGCACGAAGCGGTTGAGCGCCCGATCGATCCCCCCGACTGGCGATTTGATTCGGAATCCGCAATTAGGGCTGGCGGCGTGACTCGACTCCCTGTAATTAACCGGCCCATGCAATCCAGCCAGCGGGCGGAAACTTGGAGTTCCCGCCTGGGTGTCATTCTCGCGGTGGCCGGCAGCGCTGTCGGCCTGGGCAACTTCCTTCGCTTCCCCGGACTCGCCGCGCAATACGGCAGCGGCGCGTTCATGATCGCGTACTTCATCTCGCTCATCCTGCTGGGCATCCCGATTTGCTGGGCGGAATGGACGCTGGGCCGTTACGCGGGGCAACACGGCTACCGATCCAGCCCGGGCATATTTCATGTGCTCATCCGGCATCCTGTCGGGAAATACCTCGGTGCCATCGGCGTGCTCATTCCGGTGGTCATCTACATGTACTACGTCCACATCGAGTCGTGGTGCCTGGGCTACATGTGGTACTTCCTCACCGGAAAGCTGGATCTGGGCGGCGACGTGGCGGCGTACGGGGATTTTTGGGCGCGGTTCGTCGGCGCGACGAAGGACGGGCTTGCGATGGGCGGCGGCGAAAACCAGGTGTTGATCTTCCTGGCCATCGTGTTTGCCGTGAACTTTTTCATCATCTACCGCGGCGTCTCGAAGGGAATCGAATTCTTCTGCCGGTACGCCATGCCGGCTCTGATCATTCTGGCCATCATCATCCTGGTGCGCGTGCTGACGCTCGGCACGCCCGACCCGGCGAAGCCCGAACAGAGCCTCCTCAACGGTCTCGGTTTCATGTGGAACCCCGGCGACATCATGACCCAGTTGAAGAAGCCCCAACTCTGGCTGGCGGCGGCGGGGCAGATATTCTTTTCGCTCTCCGTCGGGTTTGGCGTGATCATCACCTACGCCAGTTATCTGAAGAAAAAGGACGACGTGGTGTTGAGCGGGTTGAGCGCCAGCAGCGCCAACGAATTCTGCGAGGTGGCGCTGGGCGGGATGATCACGGTGCCGGCCGCGTTCGTTTTCCTCGGCGTCGCCGGCGTGGTCGGCCAGGGCACCTTTGCGCTGGGTTTCAAGGTGCTGCCGCTGGTGCTGGCGAAGATGCCGTGGCCGGCGTTCTTCGGCTCGGCGTTTTTCTTCCTGCTGTTTCTGGCGGCGATCACCAGTTCGCTCTCGATGCTGCAGCCGGGCATTGCCTTCCTCGAAGAAGCGCTGGGAATTGACCGCAAGAAATCCGTCTCCTTGCTGGCCGTGGTGACCGGCATCGGCTGCGCCTTCGTGGTCTATTACAGCAAGGACCTCAAGGCGCTCGACACGCTGGACTTCTGGGTCGGCACGTTCCTGCTGTTCATCATGGCTGCGATTATCCTGATCGTGTTCGGCTGGGGGATGGGCATTGAGAAGGGATGGTTGGAAGCGCATCAAGGCGCGGAAATCCGCATCCCGAGCATCTTCAAGTTCATCATCAAATACGTCTCGCCGCTCTACCTGCTGGCCATCTTCGCGATGTGGGTGCTCAAGGATGTTTTCGGCTGGAATCCGGACACGGGCCAATTCAAGCCGACGGGCTACGTGCTCGATCTGATCGGCTCCGCGGAAACGCCCGCCAGTCCCGTGGCGCGGTCGAGCGTGCTGGTGATTCTGATCGCGTTCGGACTCACGCTTTGCGCCGTGTGGCGCGCGGGCAAACGCTGGCCGCCGCCCACCAGCGGAAAGGAGGACCTTCCATGACACCCGGCGGCTGGATCACAATGATTCTGTCAGTTGGCTCGGTCACGCTTCTGTTCCTCTGGTGCCTGTACAAAGTGCTCGCTCACACCCCCCCCGCAGAAGACGCGGTCAAGGACAGCCTGCGCGACGGCCAGGACGCGCCGCGCGAGTGACGCGGAGCCTCACGCAAGGGGCGCGAAGTCGCCAAGGCCCGGAGGTTAACACTTCTCCGCGCTTCGCCTTTGCACTGCAATCCGTACGATCCTCGCGTGCCGCGAGGGTTTTCCGAATGGCGCGGAGCGCGACCGGTCTTCCGGTCGCAGCGCGTGTGACCGCCTGCCGCGTCGGTTTCTCTCGGAAGCCACTCGAATTCGCACCTGCTGCGGGCGGAGGACGGCCCGCGCTCCGTTTTGGTTGCAAAACACCGGTTCAGCGCGAGCGTGTCTCTGTTCCCGCGACACGGCTCCTGCGCCGGCCATAGGCGAAATAAACGACAAGCCCAATCCCCAGCCACAGCAGGAAACGCCGCCAGGTGATCCACGGCAGTTGCAGCATGAGATAACCGCAGGTGCCGATGGCCGCGAGCGGCACCCACGGAAACAGCGGCACACGAAAGGGCCGAGGACGCGCCGGATCGCTTCGCCGCAGAACCAGCACGCCCGCCGCCACCATCACGAAGGCGAACAGGGTCCCGATGTTGCACAGTTCCACGACCTCGTTGATGTTCGCCAGCCCCGCAAACGCCGCCACGATGACGCCTGTCACGAGGGTCGTCACGTAGGGAGTCTGATACTTCGGATGCACGCGGGCGGCCCAGTCGGGCAGCAATCCGTCGCGCGCCATCGAAAAGAAAATCCGCGGCTGGCCGAGTTGAAAAACGAGCAGCACGGACGTGGTGGCGAACAGAGCGCCGAAGGATATGACGCCCGCCGTCCAGTTCATGCCCAGTTCGGAGAACGCCGTCGCCAGCGGCTCCGCCGTCCCGAGCCTGTTCCACGGCACCATGCCGGTCAGCACGATGGCGACGACGGCGTACACCAGCGTGCAAACGCCAAGGCTGCCGAGCATCCCGATGGGCATGTTGCGCTGCGGGTCGCGCGTCTCCTCCGCCGCGGTCGAAACGGCGTCGAAGCCGATGTAGGCGAAGAAAATAATCGCTGCCGCGCCCGCGATGCCGGCGAAACCGTTCGGCGCGAATGGCGTCCAGTTCGCCGGCTTCACGTAGAGCGCGCCCACGGCGACGAAGAAGGCAATCACGGCGAGCTTGAGCACCACCATCGCCGTGTTGAACCGAGCGCTTTCGCGGATGCCAGTCACCAACACCCAGGTCAGTCCCAGCACGACGAGGCTGGCGGGAAGATTGAAAACCAGCCGCAACCCGAACGGACGCGGCGCACCGGACCACGCTTGCGCGTCGCGAAGCACCGAGGCGCCCAGCGCCGCCAGATCGCCGCCGGCAGCCTTCGCATCGGCGACCTGTCCGGCGGCCTGAAACGCGGAGCGGTAATCCACGCCCAGCCACGTCGGCCAGTGGATGCCGAACCCTCGCAGCAGTTCCTGGAAATACCCGGACCACGAAATGGCCACCGCGACGTTGCCGATCGCGTATTCGATGATCAAGTCCCATCCGATGATCCACGCCGCGAGTTCTCCCAGCGTCGAATACGCGTAAGTGTAAGCGGAGCCGGAGACCGGCACCATCGCCGCGAACTCCGCATAGCACAGCGCCGCGAACCCGCAGGCCACGCTCACCATCAGGAACGAAAGGACCAGCGCCGGCCCGGCGCCGGCGTGCGCGGCGCCCCCGGCAGCGGCGGTGCCCACAGTGGAAAAAATCCCCGCGCCGATCGTCGCTCCGACGCCGAGCGAGACCAGTTGCCACGGACCCAGCGTGCGTTTGAGCCGTCGGCCGGGCAGGTCGGTGTCTTGAAGGAGACCATCAATCGGTTTGGTTCGACGCAGGTCGGACAGGCGCATGGTTGGTCTTCGCCGGCAATGAGCGCGACACAAAGAAGTGCCGGCGCCTTTTCGGCCTGGCGTTGGCCGCGAGAGTAGTGAACTGACCGCTGCGAGAGGAAGCGCGAAGTCCGCCCGTCCGCCGGCGCGATTTCATCAGCAAAAGTCGCCGAACGGCAGTCCAGGAATCCGCGCGAATGGACAAACTCTCCCGAACTTCACGCGGCAAAGCGCTGTGCAGACTCTGCGACGGGGGGCGTCGCAGCCACAAACAACGTGTAGAGGGCGGGACTGCGAGACTACTTCCCGCAGTTGAAATAAATGTCGCTGTCCGCACCCTGCATTCGCAGGAGGGTCTTGACCGGGATGGCTTCCAAGTGGCCGTCGATGAAGGCGACAGTGACGCGGCCCCGGTGCTGCACGAAGGCGCTGGCGTTGGCGGCGGTGCCCGGCTCGAACGCAGGGTTCAGCATCCGCGCCGGCGCTTCCTGAAGGAGCAACACCTTGCGGCTCGGATCGGTCACCGCGGTGGTCATCACGCCTCGCGGCCCCACTTCATCGGAGCCGAAGCGCTGGCCGGGATCCATCCAGCCGTTGGCGCTGAAATTGACCCGTTGCGCGTCGCCGATGCGGCCCGTGCTGGGGCAGAGGTACACCGGATACTTCTGTTTGAAGGTCGAGTCGTAGGCCATGCGCGCCTGGCTCATCACGTATGGGAACACCGAGCCGCACTCAGGATTCATCCCGAACCCGGCCACCGTGCCCGATTGGTGAAGCTGGATGTTGACGCTGCTTTGTCCGCCCGCGCACCAGTCGGCGGCGTAATTCGGATTCGTGTTGGCGCGATCCGGCGTGCCGCCGGGCCAGGGGAAAACTTCGTTGTTGTCCTCCGCATACATCAGGAAGCCGAGCGCGAGCTGACGCATGTTGTTCTTGCAGATGGTGGCTTTGCCGTGCTCCTTCGCCCCGCCCAGCGCGCTCAACAACAGTGCCGCCATGATGACCATGATGGCGATGACGACCAGCAATTCGACGAGGGTGAAGCCAGACGCGCCGCGAAGCATCCTCTCGCGGGGGGAACGGCCGGGACTCGTCGTGAGTTTCATGAGACCGCGTGGACCGGTAATGTCTGGTGTTACGAAGCTTTATTAAGCGGCTTTCAGAAAATAAGCAAGCACACTTTTTGTCGGGTTTTTAAGGGACTGCGCCCTACGTAAAGTCACTCAGAAGGCGAATGAAGGAAGGCGGCGGGTCACGCCAGAACGCCATCAATAATCTTCGCAGTGCCCGCCACGCCGGTCAGCCGTTCCTGCCGCCCGGTGACTTCAAACGACAGGTCGTCGTTCCCCAGTCCGAGCGCTGCCAGGATCGTGGCGTGGAGGTCCTTGACTGAGTGCGGGCGTTCGACGGCCATCAATCCGATGTCGTCGGTCGCGCCGATGCGGACGCCGGGCTGCACGCCGCCGCCAGCCATCCAGATCGTGAAACCCGCCGCATTGTGCTGGCGGCCGTTGTTGCCTTGCATCATCGGGGTGCGGCCGAACTCGCTGGCCCAAATGACGAGTGTCGTGTCGAGCAGGCCGCGTTGCTTGAGGTCGGCCACGAGCGCGGCGGCGGGCTGGTCCGTCCAGCGGGCACGCGGCGTGTGGTTCTTCACCAGGTCGCCGTGGGCGTCCCAGCCGTCCTTGTCGGGCATGTCATAGACCTGCACGAAGCGCACGCCGCGTTCGACGAGACGGCGGGCGAGAAGGCACTTCCGCGCGAAGCTCTGCGTGCGCTTCTCTTTGTCCTCGAAACCGTAGGCGCGGCGAAGGTTTTCCGGCTCGCGGTCCATGTCGCCGACTTCGAGCGCGGCGGACTGCATGCGATAAGCCAGTTCGTAGCTGGCGATGCGCGCGTCGAGTTCGGTGACACCGGGACGCGCCTCGCGGTGCTTCAGGTTCAAATCACGAATCAAGTCCAGCGACGCGCGCTGGCCGGCGGCGAATTCCACCGGCGGCAACAGATCCAGCACGGGCGTTCCCGTATCGCGCAGGCGCGTGGGCTGGAAGGCGGCAGGCAGGAAGCCGTTCGAATAATTCGCCGCGCCACCGAGCGGGCCGGCGTCGAACAGCATCACGTAGCCGGGCAAGTCCTGATTCTCCGTGCCCAGCCCATAAGTGACCCACGAGCCGAGGCTGGCCTTGCCCGGACGCACGTCGCCCGTGTGAAGCTGGTAGCTCGACGGCGCGTGGTTGTTGCTGTCCGATTGAATCGAGTGAATGAAGCACAAGTCATCAACGTGCCCGGCAACGTGCGGCGACAACTCGCTGATCCACATGCCACCCTGCCCGTGCTGCGACCACTTGTAGGGACTGGCCATCAACTCCTCCTTGCAGCCGTGGAAAACGTTCGCGTGCCGCGTCGCCAGCACCGCCTTCTTGATCGACTCCGGCACCGGCTTGCCGCCGAGCTTCTGCAACTCCGGCTTGTAATCGAACATATCGACGTGCGACGGCCCGCCGACCATGAACAGGAAAATCACCGACTTCGCCCTCGGCGCGAAATGCGGCTGGCGCGGGAGGAACGGATTCAGCGGATGGATGACCGGCGGCTTGCCCGATGCTCCGCGCGCATCGAGCCGGCCCAGCGCCTGCAACGCCAGCGCGCCGAACCCCGCGCCCACGCGGCCAAGGAAATCCCGGCGCGAGCAGTTGCACGGCGTCACAAGCATGGCGGGACTCTGCACGGAACCGCGGTGGAAGGCGAGCCTGCAATGCGTGGAATTCTCCGGTTCAGCCTTCAACCGTGTTGCCCCGCGATCCCACGCCGTCGAATCGGCGCGGCGCACGCACCACTTTCGATTTGCAGCAAGCCCGGCTTTCGGAATATCGAAGCCCATATACATGAACACCCCTCCCGTATCCCGTCGCGAATTTACCAAGACCACCCTGCTGGCAGGCGCCGCGCTTGCCTCTGGAGCCTTCGCTGCCTCCGGCGCAGACGCCGCGACGCGGCGGATCCGCGCCGGCGTCATCGGCTGCGGCAGCGTCTCAGGCTCCTATTTGCCCGTGCTCACGAAGTCGCCGTTCGTCGAAGTCGTCAGCCTGTGCGACATCAAACCGGAGCGCGCCCGCAGGCAGGCGGAGAAGTTCAAGGTCGCGCATCACTATCCGCACATCGACGCAATGCTGGCGGGCGAGCCGTTCGACTTCCTCGTCGATCTCACCGACATGCAGGAGCACGAAAAGCTCAACCGCCGCGGCCTGGAAGCCGGCAAGCACGTCTGGAGCGAGAAGCCCATCGCCAATTCGCTCCGGGCCGCGCAAAGCCTGCTGAAGCTGGCGCAGCAGAAGAATCTCCGGCTCTGGGGCGCGCCCATCACCGTGCAGAGTCCGCAGTTCGCTTTCATGGCGAAGACGCTGACGCAAGGCGCGCTCGGTCGCGTCGCCGCGGCACACGCCAATTACGGACACGAAGGGCCGGGCTGGTCCGCATTCTTCTACGAGAAAGGCGGCGGCTCGATGCCGGACCTGGCGGTTTACAATTTCACTTCGCTCACCGGCTTGCTCGGCCCGGCGAAGCACGTCACCGCGATGGTCAACACCGTCACGCCCGAACGCACCGTCGGCGACAAGGGCCGCATCAAGGTCACCGAGGAGGACAACGCGATGGTGTTGCTCGACCACGGCAACGGCGCGCTCTCGCACGTCCAATCGGGCTTCAACTACTTCAACCCGCACGGCCACGACGGCAGCAAGGAGTCGCGCTACACGATTGAAGTCGTCGGCTCGACCGGCTTCATGGGCATGGTCGGCTACGACTGGGCGCCGGTGGCCGTCGAGCTGGCCACGAAGGCCAAGCCCAAACTCGAACGCCACGCGACCGACGCGCAGGGTTACATCTGGCAACAAGGCGCCGCGCTTGCCGCCGAGTGCCTCGTCACGGGCAAGGAACTGCTCGTGACGCCTGAACACGCCTTGCATGTCCTCGAAATCATCACCGCCGCGCGCGAGTCGTCCGCCACCGGCCGACGCGTGACGCTGGCCTCAACGTTCAAGTGGCCGATCGTTAGTTAAACCACTACGCACATGCCGCACTGGGCCATTCATTTAGCGATGCAGCGACTTCTCGCGTGATTGCGCAGCACATAAAAATCTTGGCGCTGGGGCTTCCGCTGATCCTCGCACTCTCTCTTGCCGCGCAATCTGATTCGACGGACAAGTCACCTCATAAGACCGGGTTCATCACCGTCAACAAGGTGAAGCTCCATTATCTGGATTGGGGCGACGCGGGAGAAACACTTCTGTTTCTGCATGGCATGAACGGCACGGCGCATTGGTTTGACGACTTCGCGCCAAGGTTCACCAACCAGTTTCGCGTGCTCGGACTCACCCGACGCGGTCACGGCGAATCTGAAATGCCAGAGACCGGCTACGACACCGCCACCCTGGTCGAGGACGTTCGGCAATTCCTTGATGCCCTGAAAATTCAGCGCGTCGTTCTGGCGGGGCACTCATTCGCCGGCGACGAAGTGACGCGGTTCGCCGTGATGTATCCCGACCGCGTCATCAAAGTCATCTACTTTGATTCCGCCTATGACCATTCGAGAATTCCCAAAAACCTTCGGTGGAAGCCCCTCCACGGCGGCGTGCCGGATGTTTTGCCTACCAAAGAGGAAAGCGAATCACCGGACGGCGGGCGCCGATGGGTTATGCGAATATGGGGAGAGAAGACGGGCCGAATGATCTACGCGATGTTGGTAGGCACTTACGCGGAAACGCACGAGTATCGCAAAATCAAGGCGCCCGCGCTTGCGTTTTTCGCCACCAATTACTGCCCTGTCAGCCCCCCAAGTGCCAAATGTCAGGGGTTCGATCGAAAGAAAATTCTCGAGCGGATTGAATCGCAGCCCGAGCCGCAACGAAAAGACGCGCAGGAGGTGGTCCAAGCACAACAGAAATATTTCGAGCAGGAGATCGAACATTTTCGCAGAGAGATTCCAAACGGCCGGACCATTGTGTTCACCAACGCCGATCACGTTTGTTTCATCGAGAGGGAGCCTGACGTTCTGCGCGAGATGCGGAAGTTCTTGAGCAAATAACATGATGCCTAACAA
>Ga0187893_10010049_pt1 | contig 14299 bp, 12 predicted proteins | sample MA1701074metaG_FD_139574 | JGI IMG/M metagenome (GOLD analysis project Ga0187893, IMG submission 139574) | White microbial mat communities from a basaltic lava cave in the Kipuka Kanohina Cave System on the Island of Hawaii, USA - MA170107-4 metaG ...
CGCCGATGCCGCCCACCCAGTGCTGCACGTCCTTCCGCTTTCGCGAGAACAGCCGGCACGCCTCCACCTGCCCGGCGCCCACCGACAGCACGCTCGAATTGCCAACGTCCACGATATAGGTGCCCTTGCAGGTGCCATTGAGCGTGACCTCGACGGTGGGGATGTTGCCGTTCAGGGTCATGGGGATCGCGGCGCCGTGCCCCTCGTACTTGAACGTCGCCGGGTCGTGCAGCACGAGCACCTGCCGGTCGAAGTCCAGCTCGAGCGCGAACCGGGAGAGCACGTCGTAGCCTAGCAGCCCGGCGGTGCGGCCCCACTCGACCGAGCTCAACCCGTCCTGGAGCTGGATCACGCCCACGCGCAGGTCCTTCACCTCGACCCCGACGCCCGCCTTCGTGGTCCAGGCGAGCGAGCCGAGCTTCGTGAAGCCGAACGTGTCGTAGCCGCCCACGCCCTGCGCCACGTGCTCGCCCTCGGCCACGAGCCCGAGCGTCTGCGCGTAGGCGCGGTCGAGGCAGGTGTTGAACGCGCCGGTGTCGAGGATGAACTCGGCCGGGGCGGCGCCGTTCACGGCGAGCCGCACCCAAACGTGCCCGCGCCGATAGCGGAACGGCAGCTCGACACGCTGCTTCGCACCCTTCCAGGCCACCGGCGTCGCGCTCGAAGCGGGCGGAGCGAACGCGCCCGGCTCGCGCGGGGCCCGCGCGTGGACGCTGTCCACGTCCACGCGCGTGAACGTCGAGGGGAACTGCGGCATCCCGGTCGTGAACACGGTCGGCCGCCTGCGGCCGGCGAGCGTCCTCCAGCCCGCGACCTCCTCGTTCCAGTCGTGCTGGTCGCGCACGTGCGTGACGCGCGCGAGGAGCCCGGTGGCCTTGTCGAACCACAGGGTCTTCCGGGGCCCCACGGGCGGCGTGACCTCCACCGACTGGAGCGAGCGTCCGGCGAGGAACGCGGCGGCGCCGAGGATCGCCCGGCAGGTCGTGTCGTGGGCCCAGGACTCCGATTCGAACCAGGCCTGCGCGCGCAGCGCGTCCAGGTCCCTGCCCTCGACGCGGCTCACCTGCTTCGACGTGAAGTCGGTGCTCCAGCCGCGCGCGCCGTCGAGGCCGGTCTTCGTGCGCAGCATGCCGAGCCGCTCCACGCGCAGGAATCGGTCGGCGCCGCGGCGCCAGTCCTCCCAGCGGCCCTCCATGCCGGAGGTCTTCGTGCGCCCCGAGCGGTGGAGGACGCTGTCGGCCTCGAGGGCGGCGCGCCCGCCGGTGGCCGTGACGTAGCGCTCGAGCAGCGCGCGCGCCTCGCGGAGCGGGTCGGCGCCGGCGGCCGCCTGGGTCGCGAGCGCGAGCGACGCGAGCACGAGGGAGGTGAGCTTCCGCATCGGATGGCTCCGGGTCGGGGCGGGTGCGGAGCCGCGCGCGCGGGCTCCGGACCGGAGTCATCGGCGCGGGCACGCGCGCGCATGAGCGCCGGCGCGCGCGAGGGCTTGCGACTCCCCGCGGCTCGGGCCGGGACCGGGCCCGGATCGGGCGGCCCCGGCCGTGACGACGCCGCGGGCGGCATGCCAGACTGGCGCGCATGACCGCTCCCACGGCTCCGGGCGCACCCGCGGCGGCCGCTCCGCCAAGCCGGCCGGCGCCCGGACGCCGGGCCGCCACCGCGCCGGCCTTCCCGCCGCTCACCCCGGGGGGGCCGCTGCCATGGGCGTGGCCGAGCCTCGCGCTGGCGGCGCTCGCCACGTGCCTCTACGGGCTCGGGGCCGGGACGGTGTCGGCGGACGGGGACTCGAGCGAGCTCACACTCGTCCTCGCCACGCTCGGCGTGGCGCACCCGACGGGCTACCCGCTCTACACGCTCCTCGGCCACGGCTTCGGCCGGCTGCTCGGCGTGGCGGGCGTCGGCTGGCCGCAGGCGGCGGCGCTGTGGAGCGCCGTGGCGGGAGGAATGGCGGTGGGGCTCCTGCACGCGCTCGCCGCACGGCTGCTCGTCGGGCGCGGCGTGCCGCGCACGCGCGCGAGCGTCGTGGCGCTCCTGCCCGCGGTGCTCTTCGCCGCGAACCCGGTGTGGACGTACGAGACCACCGTGGCGGAGGTGGGCGCGTTGCATCTCATGTGGCTCGTGCTCGCGCTGCTCACCGGTGAGGCGCTCGCCCGAACGAGCCGCCCATGCTCCCCGCGCGCGGCGCTCCTCGCCGGCCTGGTCCTCGGCGCGGGGCTCGCCCACCATCTCTCGAGCCTGCTCTGGAGCCTGCCGCTCGCCGTGGTCCTCTGGCCGCGCATCGCGCGCGGCGGCACCCGCGCGTGGGCGGCGTTCGCCGCGGGCGCGCTCGTGCCGCCGCTCGCCGGCGCCGGCCTCGTGGCCTGGCGCGCCGCCGACCCGGCCGCGGTGCGCTGGCCGCTGCTCGAGCCGACGCCGGCCTCGCTCTGGGAGCACCTGACCGGCGCGCAGTACCGCCACGATCTCGGCCGGTTCGCGCCGTCGCCGGCCCAGGCCTCACTGCTCGAGCGCCACGTCTACCCGGGGCTCGGGCTCGCCCTCCTCGGCCTCGGGCTCGCCGTGACCGGCCCGCGCGGCGCGGGCGCATCGCCGCTCCTTGGCGCGATGCTCGCCGGCGCGCTCGCCCAGACGGCGTTCGCGTTCGGCTACGGCGTGCCCGACCCTGCGAGCTACTTCCTGCCCGTGCTCGCGGCGGGCTTCGCGTGCGTGCCGGTCGCGGTCCTCCACTGGCCGCTCACGGCACGGATCGCGGGGCCGCTCAAGCCCGTCGCGGGCGTTTGGATCGCGCTGCTGCTCCCCGGCTGGATCGGGCTCGCCGCCGAGCGCACGCGTACGCTCGCGCGCTTCGACGAGCGCGTGCGCGCGATGTGGGCGAGCCTGCCGGACGAGCCGGGCTTCGTGGTCTGGGCCGACGACATGGCGCACAAGCTGCGCGAGTACCAGCTCCTCGACGGCCGCGGCCGCGCGCTCGTCGTGGTGGACCCGGTGCCGCTCGCCCACCCGGTCGCCCGGGCGCGGTTCGTGCGCGCGCACGGCCTCGACCCCTTCGCGGGTCTCGGCGTCCCGGCGCGCCTCGGGGACACCGCGGCGCTCGCGGACGCGGTGGCGCGCTCCCTGAACCAGGGGACGGAGCTGCCCGTCTACCGCTTCGAGCCGGCCGTCTCCTCCGTGCGCCGGCTGGTCAAGCCGGCGAGCGCTCGCTGACGCCGCCTCCGGCGGGTCGGGTCGCGATGCCCAGGTCGGCGTCGCCCAGCCAGCCCTTGCGCACCACCCACTTGAGCAGCTCGAGCACGGGCACGATGGTGAACGCCACGCCTGCGGCCAGCGCCCAGTCGCCGGGCGAGAGGTGGAACGTGCCGAACGGCCGCTGCAGGAACGGCGCGTGCACGACCACGCTCAGCATCACCATCTCCCAGCCCACGGCCAGGTTGAGCCAGCGGTTCGTGAACGGCCGCCGGAACGCCGAGGCGTGCAGCGAGCGGTAGCCATAGGCGGTGAGGAACTGGATGAGCACGAGCGAGACGAACGTCATCGCCATGGCCTCGGCGGTCGGCCGCCCGCTCCACAGCAGCCAGGAGTAGAGGCCGAGGTTCGCGAGCGCGGACCACACGCCGCCCGCGAGCAGCATGACCACGAGCGGCCGCGTGAACACGCCGGCCCGCGGGTCGCGCGGGCGCCGCCGCATGAGGTCGTGCTCGGGCGGGTCCACGGCGAGCGCCAGCGCCGGCAGTCCGTCCGTGGCGAGGTTCACGTAGAGGATCTGCACCGCGGTCAGCGGCAGCGGCAGCCCGACCATCGCCGCCACCGCCATGATCAGGATCTCCCCCACGTTGCAGGAGAGCAGGAACGTCAGGTACTTGCGGATGTTCGCGAAGACGATGCGGCCCTCCTCGACGGCGGCGACGATGGTCGCGAAGTTGTCGTCGAGGAGCGTGACGCCGGCCGCCTCGCGGCTCACCTCGGTGCCGGAGACGCCCATCGCGATCCCGACGTCGGCTTTCTTGAGCGCCGGCGCATCGTTGACCCCGTCGCCGGTCATCGCGACCACGTGCCCGCGTTGCTGCCAGGCGGCGACCACGCGCAGCTTGTCCGCGGGCGAGACCCGGGCGTAGACGCCGATCCCCTCCACCTCGCGCACGAGCGCCTCGTCCGGGAGCGCGGCCAGCTCCGCGCCGGAGACCACGCGCCGGCCGTCCAGCATGCCGATCTCGCGCGCGACCGCGGTGGCGGTGAGCGGGTGGTCGCCGGTGATCATGACCGGCGTGATGCCGGCCTCGCGGCAGGTGCGCACGGCCGCCACCGCCTCGGCCCGCGGCGGATCCATCATGCCCACCATGCCGAGCCAGGTCATGTCCCGCTCGGCGTGGTCCGGCTGCGCCGAGTGCTTGCGCGCCACAGCGAGCACGCGCAGGCCGGCGGAGGTCATCTCGCGCTCGAGCGCGAGGATCGCGTCGCGATCCGCCGGCGTGAGCGGGAGCTCGCGACCCTCGTGCTCGCGGCTGGCGCAGTCCGAGAGCACCACGTCCACCGAGCCCTTCGAGTACGCGATCCGGCCGTCGTCGTCGGCCCCGTGCAGCGTGGTCATGCGCCGGCGCTCGGAGGTGAACGGGATCTCGTGCAGGCGCGGGCGGTCGCGATCGAGCGACTCGCGCTCGAGCCCGGCCTTCTCGGCGGCCACGACGAGCGCGCCCTCGGTGGGGTCCCCCTGGACCTGGCGGCGTCCGTTCCGGTCCAGGGCCACGCGCGCGTCCGAAGCGAGCACGGCCCCGCGCAGGAGCTCGCGCACCGTCGCGGATGGCGGCACCGGGACGCCGTCCCGGAGCAGCTCGCCGGCCGCCTCGTAGCCGACGCCGGTCAGCTCGAACAGGCCGTCGGCAGTGGCGAGACGGCGCACGGTCATCTCGTTGCGGGTGAGCGTCCCGGTCTTGTCGGAGCAGATCGCGGACGTGCTGCCGAGCGTCTCCACCACGGGCAGCCGGCGCACGAGCGCCCGCCGCTTCACCATGCGGCGCACGCCCAGTGCGAGCGAGATGGTGACCACCGCGGGCAGCGCCTCGGGCACCACCGCCACCGCGAGCGCGATGCCGAAGACGAGCATCTCGAGCGGCGGCTGCCCGCGCATGAACCCGAGCACCACCACCACCGCCACGATGCCGAGCGCCGCGCGGCCGAGCATGGCTCCCAGGCGGTCCAGGTTCTCCTGGAGCGGTGTGCGCGCCGTCTCCACGGTCTGCACCAGCCGGCCGATGCGGCCGAACTCGGTGGACATGCCGGTCGCGACCACCACGGCGCGGCCGCGGCCGCGGGTGACCAGCGTGCCGGCGTACGCCATGTTGCGGCGGTCGCCGAGCGCCGCCGCCTCGTCCTCCAGCGCGTGCTCCACCTTCTCGACCGCGAGCGATTCGCCGGTGAGCACGGCCTCGTCCACCGACAGGTTCGCGGCGAGCGTGATGCGCGCGTCGCCCGGGACGCGGTCGCCCGCGTGGAGCACCACGACGTCGCCGGGGACGAGCTCGCGCGCCGGGAGCGCCCGCTCCACCCCGTCCCGGAGCACGTGCGCCATGGGCGCCGCCAGCTCGCGCAGCGCGACGAGCGCGCGCTCGGCGCGGTGCTCCTGGATGAAGCCGAGCAGCACCGCGAGCAGCACGATGAGCGAGATGACCGCGGCTTCGAGGCCGTGCCCGAGGAGCGCCGAGAGGAGCGTGGCCACGAGCAGCGTGACGATGAGGACGTTCTTGAACTGGGCGAGGAGCGTCTTCCAGGCGGGCTCCGGGCGGTAGGCCTGGAGCTCGTTGGGCCCGTGCACGGCGAACCGTCGCCCCGCCTCCTCGGTGTCGAGCCCGGTCTCGCCGGCGCGCAGCCGGCGGAGCACGTCGGCGACCCCGAGGCGGTGCCAGGCCTCCGACTCGACCGCGCTTCGCGTCTCGATGGCCATGCGGGTCCCACCTCCGGCCGGCGAGAGTGCCAGCGGCGGAGCGTTCCGGGAAGTGGACATCGGGACCAGCCGCGCGCCCAGGACGGCGCCGGGACCCTGGCCGGCGGCGGGACCCCCCGCGGGCGGTCCCCACGCGCGCGGGCGCGGGCCCCGGAGGACCCGCGCCCGCGTGGGGTGCGGCCGGTCAGCTCGCCTTCTTCGCGCCCCGGAACTTGATGGTGCAGCCGAACGCCTTGGTCTCGGTCGTGGTCACCGGCTTGCCGGCGGCGACCTCGTTCACCGCGTCGCGGAGCCAGAAGTTCTTGATCGCCGCCACGTCCTTCGGGCTGTCGTCCACCGTGCCGTGGTAGACGAGCCTGCCGTCGGGCCCGAACACGAACGCCTCGGGCGTGCGCGTGGCGCCGAACGCGCGGGCCACGTCCGAGGTGGCGTCCACCACGTAGGGGAACGCGAGCTTGAGTGTCTTCGCGCGCTTCTTCATCTCGCCGAAGCCGTCCCCGGCGTTCGCCGCCGGGTCGTTCGAGTTGATGGCCACCACCCCGAGCCCTGCCTCGAGCGCGGCGTTGCCGATCTCGGCCACGCGCTTCTCCCACAACTTGGCCCACGGGCATTGGTTGCACGTGAACACCACGAGCGTGCCCTTCTCGCCCGCGAGGGCGGCGAGCGTGACGTCCTTGTCGTTCACGTTCTTCAGCTTCACGTCCGCCATCGGCATCGCGTCGCCCAGCGTGAGCTGGGCGCGGGCCGGTGCGGCGTAAAGGGCGACGGCGGTGAGCGTGGCGGCGATCAGGTGCGCGGTGCGTCGTTCGACGGCACGGGGCATGGCGGGTTCCTCTCCTCCTAGTGGCGGGTGGCCAGCAGCGGCGCGACGGCCGCCTCGAACCGGGCGGAGTCCGCTCCGCCCTCCCAGAACTCGACCGGCATGCCGGCCGAGTCGTAGACGATCGTGGCCGGCAGCGCACCGCTCCAGCGGTGCTCCAGGCCGTCGATGAACTCCATGTCGGGCCCGCTCTTCCAGAGCCAGGGCTCGGGTGCGCGGTGGACGGCGAGGAACTCGCGCGCCTCCTCGGCCTGGTCGTCGAAGTCGGCCGACACGAACAGCACGCGCAGCCCGTCGGCGCGCCGGCGCTCGGCGAGCGAGACGAGCGTGGGGAACTCCTCGCGGCACGGGCCGCACCAGGTGGCCCACACGTTGACGAGCGTGGCGCGCGCGCCGGGCTCGCGGACCCGCGCGAGCAGCTCGCCCGCGGTGACCGGCTGGAGCGCTGCCGGCGTGGAGCCCTCGCTGCTCGCCGGCGCGTGTCCGGGGGAGCCGCCGCAGCCGGCGGCGAGCACGAGCGCGAGCGCCGCCGCGCCCCGCAGGGACGCGCGCAGAATGGCAAAGGAGGCCGTGCACGGTCGCATCGCGACAGAGTATCGCGAGCCGTGCCTCCCCCGCATGTCATCCGCCCGCCAAGCCGCCCCCGCTCGCGACGAGCGGGGGCTCCCGGCGCACGAGTGCCGGGGAGCGCGCCGCCCGAGGCCGGCGGCGCGGGCGGGAGCCCGCGCCGCCTCCTCGTCACTTCAGCGGGTGGAGCCGCGGCCCGTGCCGCGGTCCGCGCGCGCACCCTGCGTCATTCGCAGGGCGGGCACGGCATCGCGCAGTCGGCCGGACACGGCCGGCACTCCGGCGGGCACGAGGCCTCCGTGCCCGCGGTGTCCCCCGCCCACGCGAGCGTGCTCGCGGTGAGCGCCATGACCAGCAGCAGCGCAAGGTTGCGCTTCATGCTCGACACTCCTCTCGGTCGACGTTCGTGACGCTTCACGCTCTCCCGGGTGCGACACCACCCCGGGAGCGGATCCGGCGGGCGAAGCGGTCAGCCGACGGGCGGCGCGCGCGGTTGTGGCGGCGCGTGCGGCGCGCGAAGCGCGGGCGGGCCCGGCCCGCGCTCGAGGCGAACGCGGCCCGCGGGCGCGGGCGGCGTGAGCGGTCGCGTCTCGGTGAGCAGTGCCGGCGTCGCGCCCTCGCGCGGCTCGGGCAGCTCGTCCGCGCGCACGGTGAGCGCCGTGACCGGCGGACGGATGCACCAGACGTTGTCGCCGAAGGGGATCGGGTCGGGCTCGTGATCGCACGATCCGGCGACGACCGGGCCGCACTCGGGTGCCCCCGCGTCGCAGGCGGACGCGGCCATGCACGGCCCGGCCGTCCAGTCCGCGATCGGGCACCAGTCGAGCGACGGGAGCGCGGCGAGCGATGCCGCGATCAGCCCCGCGGCCGAGACGCCCCGCGCGAAACCCCGCATGTCCATGAGACGAGTCTCGGCATCCCGCGCCGCCGAGTTGTCCCGGCGCTGAAAACGCCGCCGGCCGCGGCCCCGTCAGGGACGGGCGCCGCGGCCGGTCGGGGCGCGGGGAGCCGGGGCGGGGGCTGCCGCTACTCCAGCTCGCGGGACGGCTGGTTCCGCCAGCCCGCCTTGCCGCCCAGGACGTAGCGCGAGAAGTGCTCGAGCAGGACGATGTGGCGGCACTTCTCCCAGTCGGTGCGCCCGGGGACCTCCTCCCAGCGCATCGTGTCCTCGTTCAACCAGAAGAGCACCGGCTCGCTGCCGTCCCACTTCTCAGCCTTGGGGTCGGCGGCGGTGCCCGAGAAGTCCACGGACAGGGTCACCGGCTCGCCGAACTCGATGCCGTGCGGCCCGAACGTGACGTCCACGACGTCCGGGTCGTACTCCTTGATGCTGACGAGCGTGTTGGCCTCGACCGACTTGGCATGGAACATCAGCTCGTAGCGGCTGCCCGCGACCCGGGTGTCCACGAGCGGCACGACCACCTGCTCGGTGACCACCTGCCAGTTGAGCACGGTCTGCGGTGGCCGCGGGATGCTGACGGCGTTGGGGCCCGTGAGCCGGCTGGGTGGCGGCGGTGCGGCGTCGGGCCCGGGAGGCGTCGTGGGGCCGGGCTCGGAGGCGGACGCCGGGGCGGGCACCTGCTCCGCGACCGGAGCCGTCGGGGTGAGCCGCGAGCATCCCGCGAGCGCAAGGATCGCAAGGCTCGCGAGCATCGTCAGGACAGGCATACGGTGCAGCGGCGTCATGGCTCGGTCCTCCCAGGTTCGAGGACCCATCCTCGCAACCGGCGGACCAGGAAACACCGGACCCGGCGCGTGCACGACGCGCGACCGCCGCGCCGGCGGCCCGCCCGCTCCGACACACGGTTGCCCGCGCGGCTCGCAGGCTGCACGAAGCCGGCGGTCAGGACGCACGGGACTCCCGCGCGTGCGCAGGTGCCGCCGCGGGTGCGCCGCCGCACCCGGTGGGCGGGATGACCCGCGGCGGCGACCCCGCGGGGTCAGCGGGCCGCGCGCCGGGCGCCTCGCGCCAGCAGTGCGCGGTAGAAGTGCACGTTGAACGCGGCGCCCGTCACGCCGGTGTGCTCCTCGGGCACGTGCGTCTCGTCCGCCACGCCGAGCCGGGCGTTGAGCGCGCTGCCGCCCAGTTCGCGGTGCCCGAGCGCCCAGGCCATGGACGGCAGGTCGAGGACGTAGTAGTGGAAGAGCTCGCGCCACGTGCGGTCCGAGCCACGGAAGAGATGGTCGAGGAACGCCGTGTCGAATTGGCAATTGTACGCCACCATGAGCACGTCGCGCGTGCCCGCGACGCGCTGGCGAAAACGCACGATCGAGTCGGCCGCGGCCGCCGGCGCGAGCGCGCCGTGCCGCCGCCAGGCCGCGGCGTCGAACGCGTTCACCGCGCGCGCGCCCTCGGAGAGCCGCTCCGGGTGCTCGGGCTGGATGCGCAGGAACAGGCTGTCGAGCGGGACGCCTTCCAGGTCGGTGACCACCATCCCGATGTCGATCATCTCGTGCCAGCCGGGGACGAGCCCCGTGGTCTCCACGTCCACGAACGCGAGCAGCCAGTCGCCCGGGCGCCCGGCGGGCGAGCCCTGCACCGGTCGCGGCGTGTCGGCCGCCTGCACGAAGCCGGGCGTGGCCGGGCGCGGCGAGTCCTCGACGCGGGTGCACGCGATGGGCGCAAGACAGAGGGCGAGCGCCACGGCGAGCGGCCCGTGGAGCCGGGCCGCGGACACGGGATCGGGGACGAAGGATGCGCGGACTCGCATGGGCGGCGGGCTCCTCGTGAGGGTCGGGGTCGGGCTCGGGCCTTCGACCCGCCAGGTGCGGGCTGCTCCCGGGTCGCCGGCGCGAACGTATCACCCCGCCGAGCGGCGGGTTCAGCCGGTCGGGTTTGCCCCGGACCGCGTCGCCGTGATTCCTTCCCGCCCGCGGCGCGCCCGGGCGCGTCCCGCGCGTGGAGGGAGCATGTCGAACGTCATCAGGGCCGGGCTCGTGCTCGGGATCCTCGTCGAAGCCTGGACCGCGATCGTCATCGTGGCCCGCTGGCACCTCGACCCTTCGAAGATGTGGCTCTTCTTCCTCGTCATCCCACTCCAGCTCGTGATCGTGCTGGGAGCGCTCCGGCGCGAGGCGCCGGCGGCGTCGTACGGGAAGCAGGTGCTCAACGGCCTCGTCGTCTCGGTCGTGGGCGCGGGGATCGTGTTCGCGGGCTCGTGGCTGCTCACCACCGTGGTGTTCCCGAACTACTTCTCGGAGCTGCGCGCGGCGGGCGAGGCGATGCAGTCGAGCTCGGGCATGACCCCCGAGCAGATCGAGGCCCAGATGAAGCAGAGCGCGGCCATGTACGACCCGGTCTACAACGCCACGACCGGCGCCATCGCCACGGTCGTGACCGGCCTCGTCATCTCGGTGATCGCGGGCCCGTTCCTGCGCAAGAAGGCCCCGACGGCGGCCTGAACGCGGACCGGAGCCGGGGCCTGCCCCCCGGCTCCGGCGCGTCCGGCGACGCGGGGCGTCAGCGCTTCACCGGCAGGACGCTCTTGTCGTCCAGGCCCAGCACGTTCAGCAGATCGGAGTTGGCCGGGACCACGTACTTGGTCTGCTGCGCCAACACGTCGCGCAGCACGTCCAGGCGCTTGCTCACCTCGGCGCGGTCCTTGAACCAGCTCTCGGCCGCGCTCGAGACCAGCTCGATGGCCTTCGCCTCGGCGGTGGCGCGCGTGACCTTGGCGGTCGCGTCGCCCTCGGCCCTGAGGATCTCGGACTGCTTGACGCCCTCGGCCGACAGGATCGCGGCCTGCTTCACGCCCTCGGCCTCGAGGATGGCGGCGCGCTTGTCGCGCTCGGCCTTCATCTGCCGTGACATCGCCTCCGTGATGTCGCTCGGCGGGTCGATCTTCTGGACCTCGACGCGGGTGACCTTCACGCCCCAGGGGTTCGTGGCCTCGTCCAGCACCGTGCGCAGGTTGGCATTGATCGTGTCGCGCGCGGTGAGCGTCTCGTCGAGCGACTTGTCGCCGATCAGGTTGCGCAGGTTGGTCTGCGCCAGCGTCGTGGCCGCGTAGGCGAAGTTCTGCACCTCGAACGTGGCCTTCACGGGGTCGCTGATGCGGTAGTAGATGACCGCGTCCACGACCACCGACACGTTGTCCTTGGTGATGACCTTCTGCGGCTCGACGTTGATGACCCGCTCGCGCATGTCCACCTTGACCATGTCCTCGATCACGGGCACGAGGAACGTGAGTCCGGGGTCCACGAGCGCGCGGTACTTGCCCAGCCGCAGCACGAGCCCCTTCTCGTACTGGTTCACGATGCGCGCCGAGCGGGCGAGCGAGAGGAAGACGATGAACAGGATCAGGACGAGCAGCGCGAAGCCGACCTGCGCGATCATGACGCGGCCCTCACGTGGAGAGTGACGCCGTCGACGCCGTCCACGGTGACGAGCGCGCCGACCTCGAACGGCCCGGAGCCGGGCGCCGGGACCGCCCGCCAGACCTCGTCCCCGACCTTGACCAGCCCCGGCTCGTGCGGACCCACGCGCTGCTGGACGAGCCCCTGCTTGCCGCGCACGGCGTCCACGTTGGAGACGTGCGAGTGCGAGACCTTGAGCCGCTCGCGCACGAGGCGGCGGCCGGCCACGATGTACGCGATGCCGAGGGCGGCGGCGGTGACGTAGGCGACCATGGGGCTGCCGGTGAGGAGCCCCGCGACGCCGCCGAGGACGAACGCCGAACCGATGAGCACCAGATCGAAGCCGGCGAAGCCCCCGAGCACGACCTCGATCAGCACGAGCACCATGCCGCCCAGCACCAGCACCCAGCTCCAGTCGATCGCCATGTGCGAGCCCTCCCGCGCCGCGCGGCGAAGCATCCACCGAAGTGTGGTCGGTCCCGCCCGTGCGCGGGCGCACTGTCGCATCGCGTGTCGTGCGCCTCAAGCCGGGGCCGGGCCGCGGCCGCGCCGGTGCAGGGATACGTGCCGGCGCCGCCGAGGTTGCACCTGCGGCGGGTGCGGCCGGCGCGAGCGGGCCTCGCGCCGGCCCGGCGGCTCAGACCAGCCGGCGGAGCGTGAGCCTCACCACGCGCTCGCGGCCGTCCCGGCGGAGCGTGAGCGAGAGCTCGCGGCCGGGCTCGCGGAAGCGCTCGCGGGTGCGGAGCAGCGTGCGCGGCACGGGCTTCTCGCCGTCCACCGCGACGACCAGCTCGCCCGGCGAGATGCCCGCTTCGGCCGCCGGCGAGTCGGGCAGGATCGCGGCGACCCGGATCTCGCCCGCGTCGATGATCTCGGTCTGGAGCCCCGACATGTCCCACTCGAAGGGGTTCGAGAAGCGCTGGTTCGGGGTCACGAACATCCGCGAGCCGCCGTGGTCGAGCGCGACATTGAAGCGCCCGAGCACGCCGCCGCCCAGGTTCCCGCTCCGCGAGTCGAGGCCGCGCGGGTCCTCGAACGCGGTGTCGGGGAACGTGGCGACGACGTTTGCGAGCCGGTGACCGCCCAGTTCGAGCGCCGGGATGCGTCCGACCATCCCGGTGCTGACGCCGCTCATCCCGCGTCCGATGCGCGCGGCGCGCGCGCCCGGCGGGGCGACGATCGCCGGGCTCGAGCGGCGATTGAGCGAGATGGCATGGGTCGCACCCAGGTCGAGGATGGCCTCGAGCGGCGTGGCGACGCCGTCCGCACCCACGAGCTTCACCGGCACGTAGGCGCTGCGGCCCTCGATCCGGAGCGGCACTCCGGCCGCGTCCGCGGGCGGCGTGAACGCATCACGGCGCGTGAGCGTCAGGACGCCGCGGTCGTGGTCGAGCGAGACCACCAGGTGCTGGAAGAGCGACGCGCCGATGATGCCGTCATGCAGCCCCGACATCTGCGGCGTGGCGGGCATGACGATCGCCACGCTCCCGCCCACCTCGAGCGCGCCCACCCGCAGCGTGACGCCGGTGCCGAGCCGCGCCTGGCGCGCGCCCTCGCCCCCCGCGCCGCCCACGCGGATCCGCGCGGGCGAGTACGTGAGCTTCAGCTTCTCCACCAGTGCGCCCTCGTAGAGGAGCACCCCCGGCGAGGGCATGCCGGTGTCGAACACCATGAGGAGCGGCGCGCCGCCGTTCACGGACACGTGGATCAGGAGGTGCTCGCCGTGGTTCTCGAACGGCAGACTCACCGTGTCGCGCCCCGCGGGGAAGCGCAGCTCCTCGTCGAGCTGGAGTCGCTGCTGGTGCTGGGCGCGGGCGGCGGGCGGGGCGAGCGGGACGGCCGCGAGAAGCAGGCAGAAGCATGCGGCGAAGGCGCGAGGACGCATGGACGCTCCGGGAGGGTTCGGGCGCACCGCGCGGCGCGGGGCACGCGCGGCGGAGGGAGCCACGAGAGCCCGCCAGGCCAGTGTCGTGTCCTGGAAGTCCCTTGCCACAGGTCGGAGGCCCGCAGCGTCCCTGGCAAGGCGCGACGACGAAGTCGTATCAAGGAGATACGTCGAGGAGGAGCAACGCAGCCAGGGGCGCGAGGGACCCGAGATCTGGCAAGGGACTTCCGGGACACGACACTAGCCGAGGCCGGCGTCGCTCACACGCCCACGCGCACGAGCGCGCTCGGGACGCGCACGAGCGCCGGGGCGGGAAGCGATGAGAAGCGGGCCGGGGTTCGCAACCCCAGCGGTGCTTACTCGAGGAGCACGACCCGGCTCGAGGACGAGCCTTCCGGCGTCGAGATCCGCACCAGGTACACGCCGGGCGCAGGGCTCGCGCCGTCCCGGTCACTCGTCTTCGGCCCACGCCGGGAACCGAAACCGCCCGGTGGCATCCTGCCTCCGGGCGGCCCGTCGCGCGGACGATGACCTGAGTCCGGCCCCGTCGCGCGGTCCAGCTCTTCGGTTGTCTGGCCCCGGGCCGGCGCACCGGCGCCGCGACGCGGGAGCCCCGCTCCCCTACCCCTTCGCCGGCCCCGCCGTGTCCGCGAGCACCGTCGCGGCGTTCCCGGACACCTCGAAGAACCCGCCCGCCACGTGCCAGCGCTCCTCGGCGCCGGTCGGCCCGCGCACGGTGAGC
>Ga0187893_10010050_pt1 | contig 14297 bp, 13 predicted proteins | sample MA1701074metaG_FD_139574 | JGI IMG/M metagenome (GOLD analysis project Ga0187893, IMG submission 139574) | White microbial mat communities from a basaltic lava cave in the Kipuka Kanohina Cave System on the Island of Hawaii, USA - MA170107-4 metaG ...
CGGCGGCGGTAATGGCGATTATGGGAACATGGCGGCCGGTTTTCAGTTCTCGTTGTCGAATCAGTCTTGTACACTCTAGCCCGTCCATTTCGTTCATGCGCACATCCATGAGGATCAAGACCAGGCGACCGTCCAATGTATGGAGGGCTTTTAGTGCCTCTTTGCCGTTGACCACCACAAGCGGGCTCAGTCCGGCGCTCTCTGTCAGAAGTCGTAAGAGCCGCTGCTGAATTGGATGGTCTTCGACAATCAGAACTTGTAGGTCATTCATTCACCTTTCCCCCATTGGCAATTATCCGAGATAGGAAACGCAACTGTCAGTGGGGTGATTACGTATCGGCTATTTCACAGTCTAACGAAAACCAGGCTCTGAGCAGCTTTCCTCATGATCGCGGCCTCTAACTGAACGCGGGCAGTAGCGAAAGTGGTAGATCTAAATCATGGTCCAGGAGTCGAAACGTCCCGTATGTAGCTGGTGCGCAGGCGAGCTTAAAAGCTCGTTCGGGCGTGTTTGTTTTCGTTGCGGCGCCTTCACTTGTGTCAGTTCGTATTGCGGCGTCTTTACCGATCCCAAAATAACTGGTGAGAATCAGGTCTGGGTTTGCCAGCGGTGTGTGGCGGAAAGTCTTGGACGCTTGATGAAAGAAGCGGCCGATAAAGAGCCGGAGAGGGGAAGTCAGTAAGGGCTCGTAATATCTGTTATGTTTCATCGCTCTTGCACCCGCGCCAGGAGGCTCTACAAGCCGCGTTTCGAGAGGCGGTAGGGTGATCCCACCGGATCTTTTCGCCCCCGCCTCACCCGCCAGACACCATATCTGGCCGGCTTGCTCCACTCACCGGCTGCCAAGTGTGCCGTTTGCCAAAAATCGATCACACACTACCGGTAGTGTCGTCCGCTTTATCCACCAGCAATCTGAAAACGCATTAGAGGCACCTCTAAGCCCCTCTGACAAGAGGGGCGCCACAAGCGCCCCGCGATTTAGGAAAGGGGGCGTTAGCCGCCCCCAGTTGCAATCTGCATCCCCAGATCGGCCGTCAGCGTCCGCAGGTTGTTGCGGGTCATGAGCGCTACCCATTCCGGCGATTGCCTTTCCACCGATCCATAGTCCAGGTCCAGGGCGGTGATATGAGCGTCGAGAGCCTTGAGCGCTTTGTACAGGCTGACGTAGAGGTCTTGGAGCTGCTGTCTGTTCATGGTTTCTCTCCTTTGAGAACGGGCCTTTTCATGCCTTGCCTCTTGCCATAACCGCAGGCCTGCCCGAGCACGTTTGAAGGGGTGCGAAGCACCAAAGGCTTGCCCCTTCGGACGCGCACAGGGTTATGGCATCGTCGGCAATGAAAAACCCCGGCAAGGAGATAAACCGCTTCGACAGCGGCGATTCATAGCTCTACTGACTGCCGCCATAACGGGAGCGCCAGGGCGTTGATGTAGTCCCGTCGCTCTGATCCGATGTGCCAGGTGATAGCGGCGCCGTGAATGGGTTGGTGTATCTCTTTGGAGCAAAGTAGCTGCCGCCCTGGTCCGGCTGGGGTGCAAATGGGTTGGGGGTCGGCGTGTACGGCGTCGTATATGGTGGCGTGTAAACTCCGCCTTGCCGGCGGCGTTCCTCTTCAAGCAGTTCTTGAGCCTTTCGGCGCTGTTCTTCTTGTGCCTGCCTGAACTTGTCTGCCATTTCTTTGTTGTAGGCGTCTCGTTTCGCCTCCTCTTCGGCGGCTTTCCGGGCGGCTTCCGCTCGGTCTGCTCGTTCGCGTTCGATTTGTTCCTGCCTTGCTTTGCGCTCTTCCTCGGTGCGCTTCTTGTACTCCTGGTACTGTTCTGCGCGGGTGAAGCAGAAGAAGAAGGCCAGGACGGTAAGAGCGACAACCCACGCCGGCGGCTCAAAAGGTGACTTGGGTTGCGGCTTCTCGCCGGGGACTAATCCTAGTGTTTCTTTGATCGCATATGTCGTATCGTCGATGATCTTGTTTACTGAAACTCTGCCCATGGGCGAATCGACGCGCCATGTTAGCTGTATGCGGGTCTGTAATTTCGGGAGGTCCGGCAAGACGTAGCTTTGGGGCTTCTGCTCGGCTTCAGGGATGGGGTCAACAAGCACCTGTAGCTTTATCATCCGCTCGGCCTGGGTTGGTGGCACAAGTACACCGGTCCCAAACATCTCAGTAAACTTAAGGATGCCCATTATCCGGGTGTCATCAGGATCTACTGTCTTGATGTTCCAGGACCAGGGGCCATAAGTCGCTTCCGATAGCAGTTCTTTAATGGTGCCAAAAACTTCCGGAACGGTCTTGGCCGCTTCGAAGGGCGGCGGGTTGTCTTTCTTCTCGTTGAGCCAAACGTCTATCCCCCTAACTGCGAAGTAAGCGCATAAGCCAAGACAGACTCCCAGAGCGTCAATGGCGAAGCGGTCCCCCACGATGTCCCATTGCGTTACGTAATGGTCAGTCGCCAGGAAGACGACAAAGCCTAACGGTATCCCTAAGAGCGTTCCCCACATGGCCTTATCCTCCTGTGCTATTCAAGCCACACTTCTCGCTCTGGCTCTGTTGGTTTAGGCGGAGGCCTTCGTTCTCGACGCTCTCCGTCGTTTCTTGGCTTTCGCTTCTTTCCTTTGAACCTGTTGCGGTCCTGCTTCGGCTCACCTTTGCTTGCTGGTGCAGATGTCGGCTTTTCGCTTGTTGCTTTCTGCCGCGCCGCTTCGCCCTTTTCTTGCCATTGTTGCGGCTTTTTCAATTCTGCGCACTCCTTCACCAGCCGCTCATCTATCTGGATCTCCAGCTTCGGCAATGCCTGTATTGATGTGGCGTTGCTGTAGTCTTCCCATGTGAAGCGCGGAATCTTGAGCGGCGGACACTTCGGCGTAAACACCAGCATGGCGCTGTCGTCAAGCGCCAGCACTTCACCAGGATCTATGAGCGGCCGGCCGCTCTCACGCTCCTGAATCTGTCCGCTTGATGTTACCTTGCGCTCGTAAACGGTCATCATGCCGCCCATCTTGCTTATCTTCTCTGCTACCTCAAGCGTCCTGGGCCTGAAAAAAAACTTGGTGCCCGGCTGGCTGAACATCTGCTGTGCATCGTCTCTGCCGTAGACTTTCACTAGCTGGCTGTAGTCTTGAAACCCTAGCATCACCCCGATGGCTTTGTGTCTGATGATCGATAGCTTCTCGGCAATGCCAGGTATCATGCCGAAGTTCGTAAACTCATCCAGCGACAAAAACAAGGGAAAGGCAAACTCTCTTTCTAACGCCTGCTCAAGAATAAAGTTGAAGATGAGCGCCGCCACTGGCTTTAGATGCGTCTTCTGCGCCGGCGTCGCCAGGTAAAAAGTAAATAGCTGGTGTTGGAGCTCGGCCAGGTCAAAATCTGTTGTTTCAGTCAGAGCCACGATTCTAGGATTCACCCATAAGCCGAGTCGTTGCATCAGCCCGGCGAATACTCCGTACTTGAAGCCCTCGCGGCTGTTGTTGCAAAAGCCCCGGTACTCTTCCCGCACCTGCTCTACACGGCTATTGCTCATCAGCGGCAATAGCCCGTCAGGCCCGTCTCTTAAAAGTGAGCGGACATAACCAAGGTGCTTGCCTTCGGCGGCCGCGTGCGCAATCAGGATGGTCAATAGATTGGCTTCGCTCTTTGGCCAGACATCATCGCCGTAATTGTTCTTACTGGTCGTGTTCTCGATGACGAGCTGTGCCAGCTCCTGGGCCTTGGCGTAGCTCGTCACCATGTCTATCGGATTGATGCGGTCTGAGCGCAGGTCATCGGGATTAAAGTAGTAAATACGCTGCTTGCCGGCCATCCATCTGTAACCGGCGGTCTTGGAATACAGGTCTGGCGGTTCTTTCCCGGCGGTTGCCTCCGTCACGATTGCGGACGACTGCAGGCGATCGATCAGGTTCGGGATGAATACGGCCGTCGTTTTGCCTGACCCTGTAGGACCGCATACTAATGCGTGTTTGGCGGTATCTTCCGGCGTCAGTGTCATGTAGTTGTAATCGAATCCAGGACCGATCATCAGGCGGCGTGAGTCTTCATAACCGCCCCAGTAGCCCGCCTTCTCTATGTCCTCATGCGTTCCCCAGCGGGCCGAGCCGTATCGGTCGCGCGGCGGCTTTGCTTGCTCGACGCGCTTTAGCTTCTCTGCCTTGTCTACCACCGCTTGCATTAGCTCGATACATTTGCCTTTGCAAGTCTCTAGCGTCCACTGGTTGCGGTCTTCCCGGATCTCTATGGCAACCGTAACCGAATTCGGGCCAGGTTCCCAGCTCGCCACACAGCGGTATTCATAGCTCCAGTTGACGCCTTTCACTCGGTCTTGCTTGTTGAGGTTGGCGGTCAGCTCGCACAGCTCCTCGTTTATTAGCTCGATGCGCCAGCCCTGACTGGCAAGGCTCGTCCTCAAAAGCTCCGCTATGCGCTCGGCTGGTGCCTGTATTTCATGCAGAATCGTGGCAACAGGCATCAGCGCTCACCTCGCCCGAAATCATCATCTCCCCTGTCGCGGTCGTCCCGGGATTTTGTCTGATCGCCGCTTGTTTCTTCCAGATGTCGGCGCGTTTGCTCCTGCTGAAACTGCCTGGTCATATCGGTCTGCTGCCTGGTCTGATCTGTCCGGTCCTTGCTGATGTCGCGGTCCTTGTCTCTCCAGTTCTCTCCTAGCAGCTCGTCAAAACCTCTCCATTTCTTGCTTTCCTCTGCGCGCTGCTCTTGATCGAATCGTTTTATGTCCTCAAGCTGCGCCTTAAATTCTTCGGCCCGGTCCGGGTATCGCTCCATCAGGTCAGCTAAGCGCTGCTGCGCCATGGCGTTGACGTAGTGCCCGTGCTCGGCGCTCAAGCGCCCCTGCATCTCCCTTACGTATTGCTTGTAGCCGGTTCTAAGCCCGCCTTGGCTGCGCTCCATCTCGGCAAAAGCCTTTCTCAAGTCTTTGTCGAGTTGCTTGAATATGCGGTCCTCTTCGCTTGGGTCGCGCTTCTTCTCTTCTTTCTTGTCCCAGTTCTCGCGTGCCTTGCGTTCGTAGTAATCATCACCGCCGCGCTCTTTCGTTCCGATCCATGACCATAGCTGCTTGTATTTGTCGCTGGATATCGGCTCGGCTTCGCCTGATTTCAGCCGGTCGGCATATTCCTTGAGGTCATCGAGGCGCGAAAACTTCGTATAGGTCTTGTCGTCAACCTTGATTTTTTCCTGGCCTTTCAAGTGCTCGATGGCTTTCTCTTTGTCCCATTCCCTTGGCTCGCGCTTCGCCTTCTGCCGATCTTCCCGGTTGTCGCCCGGGTTTAAGTCCCTTACCAACGCCTCAAAAATGTTGTCTCCACGCTCGCGCTCATACTCCTTTCCCTTAAGAACCCGGTCGCTGTCTCGTTCCAAATAGCGCTCATAAAAGTGGTTGCGCTCTAAGTACCGGTCGCCGGCCTCGCGCATGTTCTTATAGTCGTCTCTGTTAAAGAAGACTTCGCGCCCGTTCTTGTCCTTTCCGAAGATGATCACATGGGCGTGATCGTGGTCCGTGTTTTTGTGGACAACTGCCCGCCAGTCTAGATCTAGTCCTTTCTCTCTGCCTACCTGCTCCATCACTTCCCGCGTGTAGGCTTTCACATCGACGTTTTGAAGCCCCGGCGACAACACCAGCTTATGCGCCACCACCTTGGCCCGCTCGCTCTCGTCGATGTCTCGTTTAACTTCTCGTCCCTGGATGTGTTCGCGGTCGCCACTGAAAAACTCGCGCGGCTTGCCATCTACACGGTCATCTCCACGCCTGTACTGGATGTAATTGACGTGCGCTTTTGCTTTTGCCTTGCCGCGCGCGCCTTTCACATAGCTATGTTTCGCCACTGAGCGCATTGGCTACTATCTCCGCTGCCTCCGGGTCGCCCTTCTTCCTTATGCCTTGCAATCGCTGTATTGCTCCTTGCTTGGCTTTCATCCATATGTCTTGTCTTTCGTCCGGCGCTGCTCTCGAAAACAGAACCTGGTTGAGCGTCGCCACATCCATCATCACCCGCGCCATGATCTTCGCCAGGCGTTCCGTGTCCTTGCGCCGTTGCCCCTCCATGGCCTTCAGCGTCTCGGCTAGCTCGTCCCTTATCTCTCCTTCGATCCCCTGGTCGTAGCGATCCAGGTATTGCAAGGTTGCCCGGCGCAGGATCTCTGTCTTCGTCTTCCCCTCCAGCCTGCACACTTGCTCTAGCCTCAGATAGTCCTTCACCGCTACCCGGGTGGCGATTAACGGTGTTTGTTTCGTCCTTGCCATAGCCAAACCTCTTAGAAACGGCAATATATATGACTGTACAATAGATTCGATATCTTAGTAACATCGCCCGGATATCGATTCGATATGAGTATCTTCCATATCCCTTGTGCTGCAATGCTTTCAAGACTCGCAGTCATAAGTTTTTATCCTGCCTTACTGCGTAAGGGCGCTGGCGCGGCGAGGTCTTGCGCCTCGTTGCCCACTCGTCGCCGCTCCGCGCCGGTGCCCTGCGTAGTCGCGATCCCCCAGGACAGCACGACCGCTAATCTCAAGCTCTCTCGATCCTTCCCCTTTGTCGTGCGGCGTTAGCCCCCTCGGGGCGTGCGGGGTGCTTTCTGCGCCATCCTATAATCGGAATGGTCATCAATCACGCTTCAGTCGAAACCCCAAAAGTGCCCTCAGGTCAGCTCGCAGGCAAGTAATAACTCACGCCTAGCGGCTGTCTGAGCCTTTGCGGCCCTTGTCCGGCTGCCTGTCATCTCGCCCAAGCCGGGATAACAACTCGGCATTCTGTGTCTTGAGGGCTTCAGCTAGACCCCGTAGCTCTGCGGCTTCCTTGATGGCGGCGTCTCTTTCGCTGCGATCTTTCTTGCTGGCTTCGTCAACCTTCGCAAGCTGCCTCTGCGTGTCCTCCCGCTTGCTCTGCGCCTCGGCTGCTTTGCTCTCGGCTTCAGATAGAGACTTCTTCAGGCTGTCGATCTGCTGCGTTGCCTTGTCCTGTGCCGCTTCTGCCGCTGCGCTGATTCTCTGTATCTCTTGCTGGCGGCTGGCGCGCTCTTTGTCCAGGTCTGCATGTAGGCGCTCTAGTTCTGCTTCCTGCGATTTGACCTGATGCCTCAATTGCTCGGCCGTTGCCTTGTATGCAGCAGCGTCATTCTGTGACTTCTGCAAGGCAGCCTCCAGCTCGGATATCCGCGCCTTAAGAGCGTCGATCTGCTGTGTGTCTGCTTCGCTTTCTTTCTCCAGCTTATCTATTGCCTCCAGGGCGCCGGTGAATTGCTTTTGCGCTACCTGCACCTCTTCGGCGGCCTTGTCCTTTACTGCCTGCACCTCACGCGCCGCCTCCTGCGTCGCCGCCCTCCATGTGCTGATAAAGGCTGACTGCACTGCGGCCGGGATTTCGTTATTACCTGTGCTGGGGCTGGCGGCCGGCCGGGTCGCTTCCCATGCCGCCAGGTACTTATAAATCGTCGTCAGGCTCCCTCCGCCCAATGCCTCCAAGAGGCTGAGCGCCGTTACGGGCTTGCCGTCGGCAGCCAGCCGGTTCGCCGTCTCAAACAGTTCGTCTCGATCAATCTGGGTTCTGCGTGCCATTTTGCTGCCCTCCTGCCGATTCAATAGGTCAATGATATCACATTTTTATTATTACCATTATTCTTATTATTACTATTATTATCATTATTATTTGAATCCAGCACAAAAAGAGCCGAAAAACCCCGTAAATACGTTAAAACCGCCGGCCGTGGTCCGCACTTTCAAAATATGCCTTTTGTGCTATAATGCCTTCTATGCCATACTCTGTCATCTATCTCGACGAGTTCGCCGCCTGGCTGCGCTCCCAGGATGAAGACCTGCAAGATCGAGCGGCTGCCCAACTGGCACTGCTCAAGGAATATGGCCCACTGCTCGGCCGTCCCTATGTCGATACACTCAAAGGCTCGGAAATAGCCAATTTGAAAGAATTGCGCTTTGCTTACCAGAGAGCACCAATAAGAATCTTGTTTGCCTTTGATCCCAAACAACAAGCCGTCATCATCCTTGGCGGCAACAAAGCGGCAGACAATCGATGGTACGAAACAAACATCCCAATAGCCGAAAAACTCTACAAGGCGCATATAGAGCGGCAAAAGAAAGAAGACGAAGAGAAAAAGAAAAAGGGTGGAAAGCAATGATTACTCATGACGAATACATAAAATCTCTGCCGCCTGAGCGGCAAGCCAAGATCAAAGCAATGGCGGAAAAGTTAATTGCTGAAGAGAAGAGCTTACGCCAAATCCGCAAAGCAAGGGAATATTCACAAGTCACGCTGGCTGAAATGCTCGGAATGAATCAAGGTGATCTATCTCGTTTCGAGCGCCGAACCGATGCGTACCTGAGCACAATCAGGCGCTATGTCGAAGCTATGGGCGGCACCCTTGAGCTAATCGCCACGTTCCCTGACACCGGACCGGTCAAGATCGCAAATCTTGGCGAGTTGGGCGGACTGGAAGACGACGAGGAAGCCGAAGATCAAAGAGCTACTGCCTGAGCCGCTTTTAAGACGGTAGAGGCGGTCCCCGCTGGCTCCCGCCTTGTCTTGTGTAACTGCCTCTCATCCAGCCAGACCGGCGCTCTGTACGTTTGCGGAATGACAAACGCGAAACAGACAATGCACCCCGGCCGCCGCTTCCTGCTGCGCTGCTGCCCCACACTTGCTGGTGTTGGCTTGACCGGAGCCCCAACAGAAAGAAATCCCCGAGGAATAAATGGGAGGGACCCGCGCAAAGCGTGGGAGGGAACCAGTTTATGCCGCAGGGATTCCCTAGCCCCTCCAAGTCAGTGCTTGACCCCGGAGCTAGACTGAAAGGCAAAGACGGCGGCAAGACCTCCAGGGAATCGCTTGCCGTTAGTCGTTCGCCGTCGCCCGCCTTCAGGTCAGCGTAGGGAGTCAAGCACCGTGTCGAGTCGGCAACGAGGCACAACGACGCGGCAGCGAGGGGCGGGCTGGGGGGAGCCACTGCCGAGCACAGCGAGGCAGCCTGTTCTAGATCGCGCTCAGTTTCGCTCTCCTGAGTGTCCCATTGCCAGCAGCCATAAGCTTGCCGTGAGTCTCCCTGAGTCTCAGAACCGGAAAGATCTTTTTCTTTTTTTTCTTCCAGAACACCAGAACAGTTTTCAGGAGAAGCCAACGCAGGCAAATCCCCCCCCGCCCCCCGAGTTATATAAACGCCTGGGCCAGATACCAAGAGGAACCACAGGTCTTTATGCTTGCTGACCGTGTCACGGTGGCAGCCCGCCATCTCAGCTAGTCCGTTCCTGGTAATTTGCCAGCCGTTGTCTACGCACTCACTGACGGCCCTGGCAATTCTCGCCCTGGCATCATGGCATCGGTCGATATTGGCCTGGGCCATCCTGTCCACGTCCCAGAGCTGTCCTGTCTTCTTATAGACCTCCAGAAGCCGTTTTAAGAGGCGATCAGTAAGAGGGTAGTATGGTCGCTCCTGTGTTCCCCGTTCGGGCACGTTTACCCCTCTCCAAACGACTGCACGCGCTATCTGCTCGGTGACGATCTGCCAGTGCCCTTCCCTTATGTGTCGGCAGTGCCCGTTATGCTTTTCTGTAAGCCAGGCTTCAATCAGCCGCGCCCTGGTATCGTTATGCCGTGCTCCGGGATAGGCCGGGATGTTGCTCTCAGGGTCGCCGTACCAGAGATAGTGCCCGACTGCTAAAACAGCGTCGTGTCTTTGCCCTCGTTCAAACAGCCCGCGCCGCCACCATTCACGCCCTTTTTCCCATTGCTCCTGGATCTTTCCGCGTCCGTAGAGGTCTTCCAAACCCTCTAAAGATATGGCTTTCGTGTGTGCGATCGTGCCGGCGCCGGCAGCGCGATCGATAAGACTAAATTGGCTTTCTATGCGGTTTTTCGCTTCGCTCCAATTTCTCTGATTTTCTTCGAGGTCCAAAAGGAAAGAGGCTAAAGCCTCGTCTTCTCTTATGTCTTCTCTGCTCCGGAGTAAATCCCCCTCCGGAGCAAGCCAAGCAAATCCCTTTTGCAGCGGCAATCTAAGGGCATTGCCTGATGGGAAAGTTTCAAGCGTCCCGCTCTTCAATTCGTAGCCTTGAGCCTTAAGCCAGCGCTTCAGCGTCTGGTTTACCTGGCCGCTTTCGGCCCAATCATCGAAAAACAGGTAGACATGCCAGCCACCTGTAAAGCTGCTTCTGTAGGGCTTCGCCGTAAGTCCAATGGCGGCAAGTTTTGCCGCGAAATCGGCGAGATCGGCCGCGTTGTGGTACTTGCTGCCCTGGTCGATATCGAAGACAGCAAACCTTGTCTTGTGGCTCCAGTAGCAGCCTCGATATAGCCCCCGCCCCTCATTGGATATAGCGCCCAAGATCTGATGGTCCAGGAGCGGACCCTTAGCTTTCCGCCAGCCGCCCCCGTCTCCCAGCGGTTTCCAGATGAATTGATCCCGGCGCGGGAACAACGACAAGAAATTTTGTCGAACATCGATCTTATGTGGCGCCGCAGGCGGGCGCGAAAACACAGCTAGAGTCAAGGTCTGATGGTCGTTCCCTGAAAAAAGGACGCACTTGACCCACCGGACCTAATGACCTATGATTCAACTGCCAGGTTAAATCGTAGGTTTTCGGCCCAGCCGCCATCCAGCTCCCAAAGCTGGTTTTTGGCTTTTTAGGTCTTCTGTTCTGTCAGGGCTTCTCTTTCTAGGTGCCACCATGCCAAGTGGCACGAGCTTCTAATAGCGCAGTGTCATAGTACGATCCTTAAAAGCCGCAATCAAGCAACTGGTGGCACTTGTGAGATATGCGGCGTATATAGTTTGCTGGACAAGAGATCGAATGTTGCCCATAATTCAAGGTCGGAAGGCTGGTTACCGATGACTAGAATGGAAGTGTAGATGGAAGCCGCAAGAGCGAATGCTGACGAATGTTTCAGCGATTACCAGACCAAACGAAATGCGGAAGTATTAGGGAACCAGTCTGGAACCAGGACAGAAGTTGATCTGAACCAGACTGGTAACACGAATGGTGATGTTAGCGCTACTAAGGTCAATCAGTGGCAGGCTTCCCATGGTGGATTCGATGACTTCTTCCAGAGTACTGAGCTTAAAATCAAACCGGTAGAAGAACAGAACCAGGCAGGAACCACACTGGAACCGGTCCTAACGCTTAAGGAAGCGGTAGAGTTTTATAAAATTTCTGAAAAGACTATTCGCTTACACATCGGACAGGGGAAGATTCCAGCTCGTAAAGAACAAGGACCCAAGGGGCTTGAATGGCGTATCTATCCTTCTGGAATTCCGCAGGAACCAGAACTAATTGAGATTGATACCGAGGTCGAAATAGACGGGAACCAGCCTGGAACCAGCACAGACGAAACATGGAACCATACTGGAACCAGTCAGGTACCAGATAGGAACCAGTCTCCTGAAATGGTCAATCGGCTTAATGGCGGCGAGCTTGATCAGTTCCTGGACGTTATCAAAACCCAGGCCGAAAAGCTCGAAGCAGCTAATTTTCGGATTGGATACTTAGAAGCGCAGACGGTGAGCTATAAGGATCAAATCAAATTGCTGACAGATAGCCAGCACAAACGCGGCTGGTGGTTAAGGTTTTGCTCTTGGTTCATCGGAGAGCGTTAGTTGTGTTATTCGCTCCATAAGGTCTAACGCCACCAGATCTCGCCTTTGTCATTTATTATCGGAACGTCTATTTCTGTTCGATTGCCGGTTTCATCCTCAATAAACCAATGTTCGAGAAGCTCGGCGGGGAATGGCGGATCGTCCTGCCATCGTTTCTGATCGTCATTGAAAAATTCCAACACGTCATGCAGCGATTCCGCCGCCTGTGTTAGCTTGATATCGCCGACGGTGGCTAGTTCATCGGGAATTGGATTCTCTATGAGACCTATTAATTCATCTTTGTGAAACAGTCTGAGCATTACTTTTCCACCTTAGTGCTCGCTGATTCGCGCTACCAGCGCCATTCGATGGTCGTGTAGTTGTTATCTATAGCTGGAGCAAAGATCGCATGGTTTACACCGTGCTCGTCTTCAATTGACCAACCTTCCAGGATTTCCTCGCTGAATGGTGGCTCCTGATCATTCCTCTCCTCATCTATTAAAAACTCAAAGAGTGGTTTGAACGGCTCTGCGGCTGGCAAAAGCTCTATGTTTGCCGCAAAACCCATTCCGTCAGGCTGGATGTTTTTTATCAATCCAATTGTCTCGGCTCGATGCAGCAGCTTCATTTATGCAGGTCCTCTACTTTGAAAAAGCGCTTGGGCAGTACACCGCGAACTAATAGTTCTTTGTCAGCAACTGCATAAGCCATCGCCTTTTTCTTTGAATATTCGGCGCATGGTGACTCTTCGATCATTTGCAGAACCTTGCCGTGTGGAATTATCTCAACTCCTGTCACTTCACCGTTAGTAATCGCCTTTTCCAGTGCTTTGAGATCTGCTGTGATCTTAAATCGGTCTCCGTATTTCACTATGGACTCGCCAGATTCACTGAAGCTGGTGAAAGGACTGCATTCCTTGTGGTACTTGTAAAAGCTGCCACACAAGTGGTGAACAATATCGACCGGCTTACCTTTGAAAAGTCCAACTGGATCGGGTGGGGTTAAATCACCTGTTTCGTTGATATATGATTTCGCACGCCCAGTGAGATCGTTGATGCGCGAATATGGGTCGTGATCGCCTCGGTAAGCTTGATCGCCGGACGGTCTATGCCCCTCCATCTTAACGGCGTAGTCTTCGAGCTTGCGGCTGGTGTCCTTTGGAATCGGCATCCTGATGCCCATGCCAGTATCGCCGACTGGTTGAACCAGATCATCTACGGCATTAGAGATTGCGTTTGCAGCTCTTTGGATGGCTGGCTTTGCAACCGTGTGCAATTGTTGAGTCTCGACGGCAACAGTGTCGAGGATTTCCGTAAACTTAGATGCTTTTTGGATGGCACCCGCTCCGCCTGCGCCAATGGCGCCGCTTTCAACCAATTCAGTGATTAGCTTGGCCTTGATGCGCTCTTGTTCAAATGGTGTTTTCTGGCTCCATTCCTCATCGAGTTTCTGCCCGAGAGCTACGACATCGTGGAAAGGTCGAGCGTAGTCGCCTGTATAGCCAATGTCGTACAGGTACTGATCGGCAGCTTGAAAGAGCCGGACACCGCCAATTATTGTTTGACCAAGCGCCGTGCCGAATTCCGCGCCCATCTTCCCGGCAGTCTCGTTGTCTCCCAGTATGCAAGCAGCGCTAAAGTCAGCTATCTTAGCCAGTCCCTGCAATACTTCGCCGGTGCCCTGGACGGTCCCGATCAGTCGCCCCCAGGATCTTTGCCGCTCATCTTCAGTGTACTGGTCGAGACCAGACATAAGGGCGGTGCCAATTACCTCGAATTGCTTATCCATCGGTAACTCGGCAATCTTCTGGGTAACTGCAAGCCAGCCTTCCGGCGAGTTGGTAAGCGCCTCCGGCGTTATTGCCTGGTGGGCGCCACCTTCAAAATTCTCGGCTGGGCCTGGTCTTGCTCTCGGCGGCGTTTCTTCGTAGTCCATGCCGAGGGCGTAAGAGTTTTCGTCGGTCTTACTGGGCTGGTAGTCGATCACGGTGCCGGTGGCTTCGGCCGAGCCTGGTTGTTCCTGCTGTACACCTTTGCCGGTCAGTACGGTACCGTCGCCGAAGTCGATTCCGAAGGAATCAAAGCCTTTTGCCGCCTTGATTTCAGCCGGTGTAAGCGGCTCTGACAGGGCCTTTAGGTCGGTCATGCTGGAGAATTTGTCCGGGTTGGTTGCCTGAACGTCTTTGACCTGAGCACCGGTGACGGCGCGGTCAGGTTTCAGGTGGTCTGGCTTTTCGGCGCGAGGCCCGCCAGTCTCCACCTTGTCGCCGCCGGGCTTACGCTCGATTTCGTCACCCATGGACAGACCCACCCTCAGGCACTAGTGTACATATGCCCCTGGCAGTCTGATAAGAAACGGAAAGCCTCGCCTGACGTGGTCGTTCAGGCGAGGCCATACTACCGGTGATTCCAGGTTTCCTACTCTCTACTATACCTTCGGCCGCTGGTCCTGGACATCCGTTGAGTGAACGTTGTTTTTCTCAAGCCACATGGTTATTTTTGCTCTAAAGGCATCGAGGCTGAACGGCTTGCTTAGATAGTCATCCATGCCGGCCTCAAGGCACTTTTCACGGTCGCCATACATGGCGGCGGCGGTAATGGCGATTATGGGAACATGGCGGCCGGTTTTCAGTTCTCGTTGTCGAATCAGTCTTGTACACTCTAGCCCGTCCATTTCGTTCATGCGCACATCCATGAGGATCAAGACCA
>Ga0187893_10010051_pt1 | contig 14297 bp, 18 predicted proteins | sample MA1701074metaG_FD_139574 | JGI IMG/M metagenome (GOLD analysis project Ga0187893, IMG submission 139574) | White microbial mat communities from a basaltic lava cave in the Kipuka Kanohina Cave System on the Island of Hawaii, USA - MA170107-4 metaG ...
CGGGATCCACCTGGGCTGGCTCGAGGTCACGGGCCGCGCGGGCGAGCGGCTGCACTGGAGGTTCGGGCCGCGCGACGCGGTGCCGCTCGAGGAGTGGATCACCCTCGGCGACGACGACGTGCGGCGGGCGGTGTAGGCCCGCGGCGCGCGACGGGCGCGCACCGTCGCGGGTTGCTGGCGCGCGCGCCGGCCCCCGAGGCCCCCTCCTACTCCTGGTCGAGAGCCGCGCACGCTTCGAGCAGCGCGTTGACCCGCGCTCGCTCGAACTCGCGGTGGAGGTTGCCCTCGACGAGCACGTCCCGGAAGACGACGGTGCTGTCGAGGACCACGAGCCCCGGACGCAGCCGCTCGATCCCCCTGCCGTCGTCGCCGAGCGTCGACCCCGAGCGGCCGCCCCGGTCGCCCTTGAAGAGGACCTCGCCCGACATCTGGTCGCCGCGCGCGCCAAAGCCGAGGATCGCCTCCTCGCCCGCGACGAGCTCCGGCTTCGTGATCGAGTCGCCGCGGAAGATGAAGCCGAGTTCCGGCGAATCCACGGGCACGTCGTTGTTCACGCCCTTCCCGAACATCAGGATCGAGTGACCCGGCCGCTCCTTCACGTAGTTCTCGCCCTCGACGAAGAACGTGTTCGCGACCATCCAGAGGAGGAACCGGCTCTCGAGCCCGTCCTGGCAGAAGACGAGGCCGTGGCTCCTGAGCGCGCGCGCCCGCGCGACGCAGCGCACCGAGACGTCGTTCTCGAAGAACGCCTTGAGCAGGAAGGCCATCACGCCCTCGCCGCGCACGCCGTCCGCGATTCTCTGGTACGAGCCGGCGCCGGGATGCGGCACCGGCTGGAACGCCTCCCAGTCGAGCAGCTCCTCCTCCTTCGCGAACGTGTAGCGGAGCCGCACGTGCGCGCCGTTCCGCTTCAGCTCCGCGGCGTGGAAGAGGCCGACGAGGCCGGACGCGCCGTGGCGCGCGAGCGCGGCGAGCGCCTCGATCGCGTCGCGCCGGCGCGTCACGTAGCCGAGGTCGCCGTAGAAGCCGACGAGGTCCTGGAGCGCCCTCGCGGCCGGCTGGTGGCGACGCTCGTCGAACGCGCGGCGCGCGGTCACGAGCAGCGCGCGCGCCTCGGCGGGCCGCTTCACGTCCGGGTGCGGGGCGCCGGGAAGAGGGGGGGGAGCGGGGGGACCGCCCACAGGCCTCGCCTCCACGGGCTTCCCCGCGACCGTCGCGGGCACCTTCGCAGCCTCGTGCTGACGGACGCGGATGCGCCGCTCGAGCTCCGCCGCCTTCTCCGCGAGCGCTTGGGCGTAGGACGCCTCGAGCTGCCAGCTCGAGCGGAGTGCCTCGCGCGCGCCGTCGAAGCGGCCCTCGTCGAGGAGCGCCGCCGCCTCCGCGACCCGGCGCTCGACCTGCTCCTCCTGCTCCGCCCGCAGTCCCTGGATGAGCGCGTCCGCGCGCTCGACCACGGCCGTGCCCGCCCACACCGACGCGCCACGCATCGCGGCGCGGACCGCCTCCTCGTACCGGTGGGCGGCGCGCAGGCCGAGGACGTCGTGCGCCAGCGCCTCTGCGGCCCGGTCCACGCGTGCGGCGTAGAGGCGCTCGAGCTCGGCGCGCACGACCGGCGAGCGGGCGCCGTCGATCGCCTGCCGGAAGAGCATGGGCGCCCCGGAGTCGGGGGCTTCCAGGAGCGCGTTCTTCTCGGCCTCGGAGAGCCCCGGCGCGGCCGGCGGGAGCGGGGGAGGCGCCTTGAGCCGCTTCCCGACCTGCGCCCACCCGAAGTACGCGGCGACGAGGAGCGTGACGGTCCAGAGGAGGGGCCGGATGACGCGACTCATGCTTGGCCAAGGAGTTACGGCGACCCGCCCCGAGCGTACAGCCCACCCGCCGAAATGTCGATACTTGGACCGGCCGGAGGCGGACTGTCCCGGAACCGAGACACCATGGCCAAGGCGATCGACCCTTTCGAAGAGTACCTCCGCAAGAAGAAGGTGGAGCTGCTCGAGCGGAAGTACCGCGATCCGGCGGACGAGGGGAACCCGTCGGCCGAGCGGCCGGGGAGCATCCCTCCCGACGAGGATCCCGAGGTCGACGCTCGCCTCCGGGAGGAGGCGGAGGACTTCCTCCAGTCCGGCCAGAGCGCGGGCGTCCACGCGTTCCAGAGCGCCGAGGTCATCAGCAAGGACAAGGTGGAGGACCTGAAGGACGCGCTCGACGACGTCTTCGAGCAGGACGTGCCCGTCCCCCAGTCCGTGAACGAGAGCGACGACGCGGGCGACACGTTCGTGAGCTTTTTCAAGCAGGTGCAGGAGCAGTACGACGAGAAGCCCGTCTGCGACAACGTCGCCTGCCTGCCTCCGGACCCGGGGACGCAGGAGGTGGCGCCCGGGACGGACCTCGACGTGATGATGCCCGCGGACCTCCGTGGCGCGGCCGTCGAGGTCGCGCTCGATGACGAGGGCGCGGGCGAGGGGGGGGCCGCCTCCGACACGCGCCTCGACCTTGAGGCGATCCTCGTGGAGGGCGCGCGGAAGCAGGAGCTGGGCAAGCGCGTGGACGTCCTCTGCCGGCTCGTGTCGAAGCTCTGCGACCGGTTCGGCCTGCCCGAGAGCGAGATCATCGAGGCCCTCATCAAGGGCGGCCTCGAGTTCTAGCGAAGCCAGCCTCGCGAACGCGGCGACGCTGTCCCCCGACGCCCCCTCACACTCGGGCGCGCGAGTGCCGAAATCCTCATAGAATGCGCGCTGTGTCCCAGGAGCCCGCTCCCGTCTGGGCGAGGAAGGTCGGCATGGTCCTCCTCCTCGTCTGGGCGGTGATCTTCGTCCTCGGCGCGATCGGCGAGCTCTTCGGAATTCCGTTTTTGCGCGAGATCACCGATTTCAAGCGCATTTTCCTGCGTTGACGGGGCCTCTTTCGTGACACCGGCCTCCGACGTAAGGATGTGCATTTCCTCTCCGCGTTTCTCGACGCGCTGACGCCGCCCCTCTGCGTCCTCTGCCGCGGTCCACCGGGCGCGCTCCCGTGGCTCTGCGCCCGCTGCGCGGCGCGGCTCGATCTGGCCGGGGGGGCGGTCTGCCTCAGGTGCGGCGCGACGAGGCCCCTTCCCGCGCCGATTTGCGGGGCCTGCCCGGACTGGCCGGCGCGGTTCGTCGCGGCGCGCGCGGCGGCCCCGCACACCGGCACCGCGCGGGAGCTGGTGCACGCGCTCAAGTTCAAGGGGGTCCTCGCGGCGGCGAGGCCCCTCGGCCACCTCGTCGCGGCGGCCGCGCGGCAGCTCGCGCTGCCGGAGGGCGTCGCGGTCTGCCCGGTCCCGCTCCACTGGACGAAGCGGCGGAAGCGGGGGTTCAATCAGGCGGCCGAGATCGCGAGGGTCGCGGCGCGCGAGCTCGGGCTCGGCCTCGAGACCCGGTTGCTCCGGCGGACGCGGCCCGGGATCGGGGCGGTGCACCGGTCCGTCCGGGGCCGCGCGCACGAGGTCCGCGGCGCGTTTCGCGCGGTCGCCGCGGCGCGCGGCCGGTCGGTCCTCCTCGTGGACGACGTGTTCACGACGGGCGCGACGCTCGGAGCCTGCGCGCGCGCGCTGGCCCGGCGGGGCACCGCCGCCGTGTGGGCCGCGACCGCTACGCGCTCTCCCTCACCCCGGTGATCTCGAGGACGTGGTCGGCGGCCCAGATCCCCGTCTTCACGAAGAGGACGCCGAAGAAGAAGAGCACCGAGACTGCGGTGGTCTCGATGTCGGCCGTGATCTCGAAGAGCGCCTCGCGCTGGAGGTAGAGGCCGACGAGGAACAGCTCGACGAGCGCGGAGGCCTTGACCTGCGTCCGGCGGAGAGGCCAGAGGAGCACGCTCAGGGCGGCCCAGCCGAAGAGCTCGCCGCCGAGCGCGCCCTTGAGCGCAGCGCCGCCCGTCCCGCTTTGGCGCGCCCAGAGGAAGAGGGGCAGGAAGAGCAGGGTTCTGAGCAGGACGCCAAGGCCCACGGAGAGGAGCATGGGGCGCAGGAGGCTTTGGGGACCTCGGGCAGCCTCCCGATTCGGGACGGGCCGATCGAGCGCGCTCAAGCAGGTGGTACAAACCAGCCGATTCCCGAAACGGTGGAGCTCCGCGCGAGGCGCAGGCGTCCGGCAGTGACCGCAGGGGATCTCCACGTCTCTCTCATCGACGCCCCTGGGGGCAATGGATGAGCCGCTTCCTGGTCGCGCTCCTGCTCGCCGCCGCGACGGCATCCGCCTCGGGCGGCGCGAGGAGGACCCCTCTCGGCCGCCAGGTCGAGGCCTACGTCGCCGAGGCGGAGCTCGTGCCGCTGCCCGCCCCGTCCGAGACGTTCCTCTCCGCCGCCGCGCAGGGCGGCGTCATGGGCTGGGGGAGCTTCCGGCTCGACGTCTGGCTCCCCTCGCTCAGCGGGACAACGATCAGCGACGACAGCGGCAACACGATGGACGCGGACGACCTCGGCGTCGGCGACGCCGAGGTGATCGTCGTCCCGCGGGCGCTCCTGTCGCTCGGGGGCGTGGGCCTGCTCGTGGACGCCTACCGGTTCCAGACCGAAGGCGACGGCACGGTCACCGGCACGTTCACGTTCGGCGGCATCGACTTCAACGTGAACGAGGACGTCCACACCGACGTGGACATCACGAACATCCGCGGCCTGCTCACGGTGCCCGTCGTCAACACCGACTTCCTCCGGATCTCGCTTCTCGGCGGGATCTCGTACTACGACTTCAACGTGACCGTGACCGGCGAGGTGTCCGGCACCGGCAGCGTCTCGGCCCCCGTCCCGGTCCCGCTCGTCGGCGTCCTCGGCCAGGCGAAGTTCGGCCCGCTGCTCCTCGAGCTCGTGGTGAGCGGCCTCACCGCGAACTACGGCGACTTCGACATCAGCTACCTCGACGTCCAGGGGAGCGTCGGCGTCCAGTTCCTCAAGATCGTCGCGGTGCGCGCGGGTTACCGGCTGGTCGCGATCGACGGCACGATCGAGGGCCTCGACGTCGACGGCGTGCTCGACGGGTTCTTCGTCGGCGCCAGCCTGAATTTCTGACCGACGCCCGGAAACCCGCTCCGCAAGCGGCACCGGCCCCCGAGACCCCCCCTTTTCCGTGACACCAGCTCCCGACGTTATGTCTGGGCGGCCCGCCCCGTGCCCGACATGACGTGTCCTCTCATCCTCTGCCTCGTACTCCTCCTCACCCCGGAGCAGGACCCGCTGGCGCTCTTCCGCCAGTGGTGCCGCTCTCCCTCCCCCGAGTTGCGCCTCCAAGCAGTCCGTACACTGCGCGGGCAGACGGGGTCCGCGTCAAGGGCCGCCCTTCTTTCCCTCCTCTCCGACCCGCACACCGCGGTGCGCGAGGCCGTGCGCCGCGAGATCGTCGCGCGGCTGCCCGACGAGGGGCCGGACCTCGCGCGGGAGATCGCCGCCCTCAAGGACCCGAAGGCGCGCGTGGAGGGCGTGCGCGCGGTGGTCGCGCGGAAGGAGGACGCGACGCTGTTCGCTTCGGATCCGGATGCGGACGTGCGGGCGCGGGCGCTCGGGACCGGGCGCGTGGCGCGGCCGCAGGTCGAGCAGGCGCTCCGGAGCCGCGACGCGCGCACCCGCGCGCTGGCGCTCGAGCTGCTCGGCGAGCCTGGGCTCGCGCCGCCGTTCGCCGGCGACGCCGCCGAGGAGATGCGGATCGCGTGCGCGCGGGTCGCCGACGATCCCGCGACGCTCGAGAAGCTCGTCAAGGACCGCTCGTGGCGCGTGCGGCTCGCGCTCGCTTTGGCCGTCGAGCGGCGGCGCCGCAAGGAGGATCTCCCGCTGCTGGTGCGGCTCTTGCGCGACCCGCCGGGGCGCGTCAAGGCCCGCGCGGCCGACGCGCTCGAGAAGATGACGCAGCTCCCCTTCGGCGACGACCCGCTCAAGTGGGAGAAGTGGTGGGGGTCCGGGGGCCGGTCGTTCGAGCTGCCGGAGCCGAGGCCGCGGGCGCCACAGGGCCCCGGCCACAGCTCGGCACGCGTCGCGTTCCGGAGCATCCCGGTGCTCTCGCGCCGCTGCTGCTTCATCCTCGACGCGAGCAAGTCGATGACCGAGCCCGCGCCCGGCAAGGGGGGGAAGACGCGCTGGGATCTCGTCGTCGAGGACCTGCGCGCCGTCGCGGGCCGTTTGCCGGACGACGCGCGGTTCAACGTGGTCCTCTTCCGCACCGACGTGACGTCGTGGAGGCCGCGGCTCGTCCCGGCGACGCCCCCGGCACGCCGCGCGTGCTGCGATTGGATCGGGGACGAGAAGCCCGCCGGCTGGACGAACCTCTACGACGCCCTCGCGCTGGCGCTCTCGGACGACGACGTGGACGCGGTCTACGTCCTTACCGACGGCGTCCCGAGCCGCGGCGCGGAGACCGACCGCATGGGCATCCTCGGCGAGCTTGCCTACCTGAACCGGTTCCGCCTCGTCCAGGTGAACTGCGTCCAGGCCGGCTCGAAGGAGGGGCTCGGCAAGCGCTGGGAGGGCTTCCTCGACGACCTGGCCGCGGCGAACGACGGGGTCGCGGTGAGGGAGTGAGCACGCCGGAGCCTTGGACGGAACCAGCACCCGAAGCTCCGCTTCGCGGTGGAACCCTTTTCAGGAGGTGACTTGTGACGAGCACTCGTGTCCTGTGCGCTCTTGTGCTGTGCGCGGCAACAGCCGCGGCCGACCTGCTGCCCCCCGGCAGGTACACCCAAGAAGGCGAGGGCGGCGAGCATTCCGCGACCTCGTCGGTGGGCGGCTACATCGTTACGTTCGACGACCAGGTCTTCGTGTGGAACGGCAGCTGGTACACGAACGGCCTGTGCTTCCTCGAGTTCATCGACATCGGCGAAGGCGAGTACGGGTGGAGCCTTCTCGGCCCCGACTGCTGCGCCACGGGCATCGTGAAGGGTCCAGGCTAGGAAAAGGCTAGGAAAAGGCTAGGAAAGCACGGGCGGACGCAAGCGGTCGGCCCCGCCGACCGCCCTGGACACGCCGGGCGCTTGCGGCTCCGGACGCCGGCTGCACAATGGCGAGCGTGGGCGAGCGCCCGGCCGTCCTCCGGACCGATCTGCGTCCCGGCGATCTCGGCGAGATCGTCCGGCTCCACGGCGTCGTCTACGCGAGGGAGCATGGCTTCGACCCCACGTTCGAGGCGTACGTCGCCGAGCCGCTCGCGAGGTTCGCGATCTCCGCGTCGCCTCGCGAGCGGCTCTGGATCGCGGAGCGCGGCGGGGCGATCGTCGGGTGCGTCGCGATCGTCGGCGCGTCGCCCTTGGTGGCGCAGCTCCGCTGGTTCCTCGTCGATCCGTCCGCGCGGGGCTCTGGCCTCGGCACGAGGCTGCTCGAGGAGGCGATCGCCTTCTCGCGCTCGTGCGGGTACCGCTCGATCATCCTCTGGACCGTGAGCGCGCTGGCTGCTGCGGCGCGCCTCTACCGGGCGAAGGGGTTCCAGAGGACCGAGGAGAAGCCCATACGGCAGTGGGGCGCGGACGTGGTCGAGGAGAAGTACGAGCTGACCCTCTCTTGACGGGCCCTTGCCCCGCTTGCGGGGCCGGTTTCGGGCCCCCCGCCGGGGTCTTTTCTCGGGTCCTTTCCGGATGCCCGCACCGCTTCCGTCTGTCCCCCCGGGCCCTAGAATGCAGGGTCCAACTGTCCGGCAACCAAACCAAGAGGAGAACGACCCATGAAGCGAGGAATTGTGGTTCTGTCGATGGCCGCGCTCGTATTCGGCGCATTCGCGCTCGGCCGCGCGGGCGCCCAAGAGGGCACGGACCCGGCGCAGAAGGCCTGGGCGGCGCTTGCGGTGCCCGGGCCCGAGCACGCCAAGCTGCTCAAGGGCGTGGGCACGTGGAACTGCGAGTGCAAGTGCTGGCAACAGCCCGGCGGCGAGCCCACGGTCAGCAAGGGCAAGGCGGTCTGCACCGAGGCGCTTGGCGGCCGGTTCATCCGCGAGGACTTCGAGTGCGAGATGATGGGCAAGCCGTTCCACGGCATCGGCTACCACGGGTTCAACAACGCCACGAAGAAGTACGAACTGGCGTGGCTCGACAGCGTGGGCACGGGGATCATGCTCATGACGGGCACCGAGTCGGAGCTCAAGGGCTCCTTCGCGGGTCCCGGCGGCATCGAGATGACGATGCGTTCCGTTGTCAAGCCGGTGAGCGACGACCAGTTCGTGATGGAGATGTACAGCGACATGGGCATGGGCGCCGAGATGAAGTGCATGGAGCTGACGTACACGCGGGCGAAGTAGCCCCTCGAGCCCGATGAAACACGCGGGCGCGGCGGCCCTGGACCGGCTCGATCCGGTCCTCCGCCGCGTCCGCGCCCATCTGCAGCTCCGCGAGAAGACGCGCGGCGTCTTCTACCTCCAAGGCCGCGCCTTCCTCCACTTCCACGAGGACCCGAAGGGGCTCTTCGCCGATCTGCGCGTCCGCGACGGATGGCGCCGTGTGCGCGTCTCGACGGCCGCCGAGCGAGCCCGGCTGCTCCGGCGGATCGGCGCCTGCCTCGCCGGCGCTACCCGCCCGGCGTGAGCCCGAGGACGATGTCGAACTTCGCGGCCAGCTCGCCGACGCGCGACGTCTCGACCGGCGTGAACGCGACCACGAGCGCCGCCCTCGCCTTCGGGTCGCGGATGCCGCGAAGGACGCCGTCCTGCTCGACGCCCGGCTCCCCCTTGACGATGCACTGGGTCGTCAGGAGTTCCTTGCCGCCGCGCGTCACCTTGAAGTGGATGTGCGGGACGCGGCCCGGGTACGCGACCGGCTTGACCGTCCGGAAGTAGTACTCGCCCTTCGAACCGGTGAGAAACCGGCCGAACCCTTGGAAGTTCGCGTCGCGACGTTCACGGTTCGCGCTCCGCTCATGCAAGTACGCGCCGCGGCCGTCCACCTGCCAGATCTCGACGACCGCGTTCCGCACCGGATCCCCGCGCGCGTCGAGGATCCGCCCGCCGAGGTGCGTGACCGTCCCGACCGCCGGCGTGATCGCGTCGTTGATCACGAGCAGGTCGTTGTCCGTGTCGAGCGGCAACCGCGTCGGGTAGAACGGCCCCTCGGTCAGCGGCGGCGTCCGGACCAGCTCCTCCGCGAACGCGCCCCGCGGCCACGCGAGAAGGCCGAGCCCGAACGCGCCGGCCTTGAGCAGCGCGCGGCGCTCCATCCCCCCCATTCTACTCGCCGAAAAACCACCGCTCGAGCGCGGCGAGCTCGGCCGCCGTCGGCTTGAGCCGCGTGGGCGTGTAGTTCATCGACGTCCCGTCCCAGTACTTGCGCGGGTCGCCGACCTTCAACCGGAAGAACTGCCGTGTGAAGAGGTCCTTCACCGCCGGGTGGTCGTCCGCCGCGACGCGGTAGAGCGGCGGGCCGGTGTCGTCGGGAGATTCCGCGCCGTCGATCCGGTGGCAGCGCGCGCACTGGAACTTCTCCATCACGGCGAGGGGGGTGGGGGTGCCCGCGGGGGCGGGGGACGCTTCCTCGACGCGCTCCGGCGCCCGGGCGAACGATGCCGCGGTCAGCCCCGCGATCACGAGGACGATCACGGCCGCGACCGCGATCTCGGGCTTGCGCCGCGCGGGCTCGCGCGCCTCGCCGCGCGCGAGGAACGGGAGGCCGATCGCGAGGGTCACGAGGCCGAGGGGCAGGAGCCCCGCGACGAGGAACGTGTTCCCGGGGATCCGGTGGAGCAGCTCGTTGACCCAGAGGAAGAACCACTCGGGCCGCGCGTCGGGCGGCGCGGACCCCGTGAGGTCCGCCTCGGGGCCGAGCCCGGGCGGGAACAGGATCGCGCAGAGCGCGAGCAGCGCGAGGACCGCGATTGCCGCCCGCGCATCGCGGGTCGGCACGAGGTCGCCGTGCAGCCGCTTCACCCTCGCGACGAACGCCGCGACGAGGAAGACGAGCGCCGCCGGGAGCACGACCGCGTGCACGGCGTAGAGGCGCGTGAGCGTCGCGCTCGAGATCACGTCGCCGCCGCGGACGGCCGAGGCGATCGCGTCGCCGAGGAACGGCGTCGAGGCCGCGACGCCGTCCATCACCCGGAGGCCCGCGAGCGCCCGTTCGTCGCCTGCGAGCAGGTAGCCCGTGTACACAAAGCCGAGGAGCACGAGGGCCATGCACCCGCCCAGCACCCAGAGCGCCCGCCACGGAGGCTTGTACTCGCCGTGCCAGAAGAGGCGCGCGGCGTGCAGACCCGCGAGCACGAGGGCGAACGTCCCGCACCAGTGGTGGAGGCTGCGGAGGAGCCTCCCGAGCGCGAGGGTCTCCACATGCGCGACGGAGTCGTGGGCGGCCTCGAACGTGGGCGCGTAATGGAACGCGAGAAAGGCGCCCGAGAGGAGGCCGCCCGCGGCGACCAGGAGGGCCAGATGCCCGAGGTTCGGACTCCTGGACCTCACACCCGTACCTTGACCCGCCCGTCCTCGACGCGCGTCTCGAGCCGCGCGAGCGGCTTCGTCACCGGCTTCTTCACCGGATCCCCATCGAGCGAGAACGCGCCGCCGTGGCAGGGGCATGTGAAGGCCCCCAAGGCCCCCCCAAGCTCGCTGGACGAAGCGCCCGGTGCGGAGGCGGGCCGCACCAGGCAGCCGGCGTGCGTGCACGTCGCGTCGAGCGCGATCACCGAGTCGCCGCGGCGCACGAGGAAGGCGGTCTTCTCGCGCCTCTCCCAGCCCGCCGCGACCGGGATCGCGAACCGCTTCGCCTCGCCGTCCGGCAAGGCCTCGAGCGGTCCCGCGTCGATCCAGGCGCGTGCGCCGCGGGCGCCGAGGAGCGTCGCGATCCCGGGGATGCCGAAGAGTGCCCCGACGAGCAGCCCGAGGAAGCCGCGCCGGTCCTCCCTCACGAGAACGTCGTCGTGTTGCCCGAGAGGCCGAGCTGCGCGAGCGTGACCGTCCGCGTCGGGTCCGCGACGGCGTGGCCGAGGACGAACGGGTTGCTCCCGTGCTTCCTCGCGATCTCGCACGCCTTGTCCACGTCCTTCGGCGCGACGGTGACGCAGAGGCCCGTGCCCATGTTGAAGACGCGGTACATCTCCGCGATCTCCACGGAGCCGGACTTCCGGATGAGGTCGAAGATGGGGGGCACGGGGGGCAGCTGGTCGAGGACGAACCCGACGGGCGCGGCCACGCGGCAGAGGTTCAGGAACCCCGCGCCCGAGATGTGGCAGATCGCCTTCACGTCGAGCTTCTCGAAGAGCTCCATCGCCTCGGCGACGTAGATGCGCGTGGGGACGAGGAGGGCCTCGCCGACCGTCGCGCCGAGCTCCTTCACGTGCGTGTCCACGTCGTACTTGCCGCCGTCGAAGAGCGCGCGGCGCGCCAGCGTGTACCCGTTGCTGTGGACGCCCGAGCTCGCGAGGCCCAGGACCACGTCGCCCGGCGCGACCCTGCGGCCGTCGTTGAGCCGCTTCATGGGCACGATGCCGACGGCCGTGCCGACGAGGTCGAGGCCCCGGCCCGGCAGCACGCCGCGGATGATCTCGGGGAGCTGCGCCGTCTCGCCGCCGGGGATCGAGATGCGGGCCTGCCGCGCCCCTTCGGCGAGCCCCTTCGCCACCTCGGTGAGGAGGCCGGGGTGCAGGCGCTCGACGGCGACGTAGTCGAGCATCGCGACCGGTTCCGCGCCGATGCAGATCATGTCGTTGACGTTCACGGCGACGCAGTCGATGCCGATCGTGTCGAACTTGCCCATCTGCTCGGCGACGAGCACCTTCGAGCCGACGCCGTCGGTGCAGCAGGCGAGCGCGAGATCGTCGTTGATCCGGAGCGCGCTCGCGTAGTAGCCGTGCTCGAGGACGGAGCGCCCCATGCCGGTCCGCAGCTTCATCGTCGGCGCGAGGACGCGCGCGAGCGCGTCGGTCTCGCGTTCCACCTGCGTCGTGTCGACGCCGGCGCGGGTGTAGGAGAGTCCGCCCATCGGGATCGATTCTCGCCGCGCCCGGGGCATCGGTCAAACGCGGTCGCGTTACCGCGCCATGAAAAGAGATGATGAGGGGGCGCGGGGGCCGTGCCATCCTATGCGGATGGGCCTGCGCGCGGAGCTGACCGGACGGATCCTCGGCCTCCCCGGGGTCGAGCTGCGCCGTTCCCGATTCACGGGCGACGAGGCGTTCTTCCTCGGCACGCGCGAGATCGCCCACTTCCACGGCGAGCGGGTCCTGGACATCCGGCTCACTCGGGCTCGGATCCGGGCGCGGGGTGAGCCGCGCGCCCGGCGCGACTGGATCGAGTTCCCGTTCGCGCGTCGCGCGGACCTCGACCGGGCCTTGGACCTCGTGCGCGAGGCCGTCCTTGCCGACTCCTGACGGCCCCCGAAGCCCCCTCCCATCACTCTTGGTTGTGGCCTCCTGCTCCCTCTGGTACTCGTAATCCATGAGGGCGGCATTCGCGTTTCTCCTTCTCGCCGGCGCCGCGACGGCGCAGGACGAAAAGAAGGTCGCGGCCCTGCTCTTGCAGGCGAGCGCCGAGCACGAGGCCGCGAAAACGCTCTGGAACAAGTTCGTGTTCGGGGCGAACGACGCGACCGACGCGGAGCTCGCGGAGATCCTCGCGCACTACGACAAGGCGATCGAGCTCTGCCAGAAGGCGTCGGAGTCGGGGGACTCGGGCGAGGCGGACACGATGGTCGTCCGGCTCGCGCGGCGGACGGCGCAGCTGCGCGCGACGCTCTTCGCGCGGCTGATGCGCGTGCGCGCGGAGGAGGCGAAGAAGGCGAGGCCGCCGCCCGAGGCGAAGCCGGAGGAGCCGAAGCCCCCCGAGCCCGAGACGCCGGACGGGGAGCCTCCCGAGCCGCCGCCGGCCGCGGAGCCGGCGCCCCCTGCTGCGCCGGAGCTCGCGGCCCTGCCCGAGCTCGAGGAGTCGAAGGAGCAGCGGTCGCGCGGGATCCAGAGCGCGCGCGACTTCCTCATGAACTTCTACTTCTCGAACCGGCGGCGGGACGCGCTCATCGACACGTGCGTGCGCTGCAACGGGAGGGGGATCGTGCGCCTGCCGCACATCGACCCGGAGACCCAGAAGCCGGCGAAGCAGAACTGCGGCGGCTGCCGTGCCACCGGGTATCACTTCAACGAGCCGGTCGCGCGGAAGGGGTTCTGGCTCTGCTGGTCGCCGCTGCACCGGATGGACGGCCAGGAGAAGGCGCAGTGGGAGCATGACGTGATGACGTTCAAGAGCGACCCGCGCCAGATCCCGGAGTTCCTGACGTCGCTCCGGATCACGAAGCTCGACTACCACGGCCTCTGGGCGGAGGTCGAGTGGGAGGAGAAGGGCGCCACCGCGAAGGGCGAGAAGTTCACGCGCGAGATGAACCGGAAGCTCATCCGCGCGGGCCGACAGTGGTTCTTCTACGACCCGGAGCGCGACAAGGAGATGTTCTCGGGGAAGCCGGAGGCGGACTAGACGCCGAGCCGCTCCGGGGCGCTCCCGAGCGCCGCGGCGGCGGCATCCGGGCGTAGTCCGGGGAGCCTCAGGGCGCCGGCCGTCGCGCTTGTGCCCGCACTCGTGCGCCCCCTATGCTGGCAAGGCTTGGGAGAAGCGGCGGGCGGAACGTTGCGCCGGGTGGCTCAATATCGTCGGCACACCGCCGACAGGTCATTGACGCGCGGCCAGGCGGGCCCTGCGGCCCGCAAGGACCACGGCGATTACGGCCGCGAGAGCCACTGGCGCGGGCTCTGGCACTGGCGGCGCCGGAGGTGGGGGCGTCCCCTCCCACACTTCCCATACGAATCGCGGCGACCATACGTAGTCAAGCTCGTCGCCCGGGAGGGAGGGAAGTTGTCGAACGACGTTCTCCGTGATTATCAACCGGAGAACGTCTACCGATCGGCCCTGAAGCAGGCCGCCAAGCTCCTGAGACTCGAGACCGCCGTTCCCGGCGGCGCCGACGCCAATGGCGATGATGTCGAACTCGATGAAGCCATCGACATGGTCGGTGAGCAGTGCCGCAATGCGGTCGAAGTTCACGGTGTTGCTCCGGTCGAAGTCGAAGGTGCCGGTCTCGCCAGGGCCAATCAAGAAGGTGCCCTCGTGCAAACTGCCTGCAACGTGTGTGTCCGGCCGAAAGTGAACGTCGAACCCGAACTGCGTCACCGATCCCAAGCCGGTACTGCCCAGATCGAACAAGTCGGGCGGCGTGTATGTCGCAAGCGGGTCGGCCGAAACGGGCGATGTGGCGGCAAGGTGCGCAACAAGGCCCAAGGCGAGCCCCCTGTGTCAGCGTAGTTGTCGCCTTGTTCGAGGAGTATGCCCCCCTCCGGCCCCCTAGGGGGCCGGAGGGGGCGGCGCGCCGAGCGCGCCTCCTCAACCACAACCCTGGGGGCGACGAGA
>Ga0187893_10010052_pt1 | contig 14296 bp, 13 predicted proteins | sample MA1701074metaG_FD_139574 | JGI IMG/M metagenome (GOLD analysis project Ga0187893, IMG submission 139574) | White microbial mat communities from a basaltic lava cave in the Kipuka Kanohina Cave System on the Island of Hawaii, USA - MA170107-4 metaG ...
AAGCGAAGCATGGCTGCGGGCTACGCAGGCCTTGACAACGAGCTGTTCTACATGGACAAGACCATGATGGTGTTCGGCGACGCCAAGAAGGTGGTCGAGGACATGGCCAAGGCGGTCGAGTGAACCAGCCCGGATGCCGGATCCTCAAAGAAACTGACCCTCAGCCCTTTTTCGGTTCATCCGGCAGCAAACATGCCTCGACCACCTGCAAATCATTGTCCTTCGCAAAGTTCAGGCAGAAGTCCCAGGCCATGGGCTCGTAGTCGCGCAGGTCATGATGGACCACCACGCATTTGACCCCGTTGACGAGGGTGGGGACACACCAGGGCGAATAGCCCGGATGGCGGCCCGGCCGCGCGCCGCCGGGGCGAAACGGGCTCATCACACCTGCCAGACGCTCGGCCCAGTCGCTGGGACGAAAGGTCTTGCCGTCTCGGGTGATGCCCTGGATGAAGACTTCTTTGGCGGAATTGGAAACCATCGGGTAGAGGCGGTTGATCGACGAGCGCCCCGGGAGGATCACTCCCTGTCGCGCAGCCGAAGTATTATATCTTATATAAGACTTAGACCCGACAAGACCCCGCATCGCAGTGATGCGCAATCGTCAAAAAAGCCGGCGGCCTGTGCGCCTAAAATCGCGTTTCAACGGCCCGACTCGCGTTGGGCCGCTTCGTTTTGGAGCCAACCCTGGAGTGAGACCCATGAACGCAGCCGCGTCCGATTTCATCGAAGCCGCCTCCCCGCACACCATGAACACCTACGGCCGCCTGCCGATCGCCTTGTCGCACGGCCAGGGCTGCCGTGTCTGGGACGTCAACGGCAAGCAGTACCTGGACGCGCTGGGCGGCATTGCGGTCAACACCCTGGGCCACAACCATCCGCAACTGGTGCCCGCGCTGCAGGACCAGGTGGCCAAGATCATCCACAGCTGCAACTACTACCACGTGCCCAACCAGGAAAAGCTCGCCGCCAAGCTGGTGGAACTGGCAGGCCTGGGTGATCTCGGCGGCAAGGCCTTCTTCTGCTGCACCGGGCTGGAGGCCAACGAGGCGGCGCTCAAGCTTGCGCGCAAGTTTGGCCACGACAAGGGCATCGAGCGGCCCGAGATCGTGGTCTATGAAAAGGCCTTCCACGGCCGCAGCATCGCGACCCTGAGCGCGACCGGCAACGCCAAGGTGCAGCAAGGCTTTGGCCCGCTGGTCGAAGGCTTCATCCGCGTGCCGCTCAACGACATCGAGGCCCTCAGACAAGCCACCGAAAACAACCCGAACGTGGTGGCCGTGTTCTTCGAGACCATCCAGGGCGAAGGCGGCATCAACCCGATGCGCATCGAGTACCTGCAGCAGGTGCGCAAGCTGTGCGACGAGCGCGACTGGCTGATGATGATCGACGAAGTGCAGTGCGGCATGGGCCGCACCGGCAAGTGGTTCGCCCATCAATGGGCCGGCATCCTGCCCGACGTGATGCCGCTGGCCAAGGGCCTGGGCTCGGGCGTGCCGATCGGCGCGGTGGTGGCCGGCCCCAAGGCCGCGGACATCTTCCAGCCCGGCAACCACGGCACGACCTTCGGCGGCAACCCGCTGGCCATGCGCGCCGGCGTCGAGACCATCCGCATCATGGAAGAAGACGGCCTGCTGGACAATGCGGCCAAGGTCGGCGCCCGTCTGAAGTCCGCGCTGGAGCGCGAGCTCGCCGGCCTGCGCGGTGTCACGGAAATCCGCGGCCAGGGCCTGATGATCGGCGTGGAACTGGCCCAGCCCTGCGGTGCGCTGACCCAGCGCGCGGCCGACCGCGGCCTGCTGATCAGCGTGACCGCGGACAACGTGATCCGCCTGGTGCCGCCGCTGATCCTGACGGCCGCCGAGGCCGACGAGGTGGTGGCCATCCTGGTCCCGCTGGTCAAGCAGTTCCTTGCCGAGGAGGTTTCATGATGAAGCATTACCTGCAGTTCAGCGACCTGAGCGCCGGCGAGTACGCCTACCTGTTCGAGCGCGCCGCCCTGATCAAGCAGAAGTTCAAGGCCTACGAGAAGCACCACACGCTGAGCGACCGCACGTTGGCGATGATTTTCGAGAAGGCCTCGACGCGCACGCGCGTGAGCTTCGAGGCCGGCATGTACCAGCTCGGCGGCTCGGTCGTGCACCTGACCACCAGCGACAGCCAGCTCGGCCGCGCCGAGCCGATCGAGGACAGCGCCAAGGTCATCAGCCGCATGGTCGACCTGGTGATGATCCGCACCTTCGGCCAGGACAAGATAGCCCGCTTCGCCGCTCATTCGCGCGTGCCCGTGATCAACGGCCTGACCAACGAGTTCCACCCCTGCCAGATCCTGGCGGACCTGTTCACCTTGCTCGAACACCGCGGCAGGAATTCCGAAGGAAAGCTGGACCCCGCTTTCCTGCAAGGCAAGACCGTGGCCTGGGTCGGCGACGGCAACAACATGGCCAACACCTGGCTGCAGGCGGCGGAACTGCTGGGCTTCACCGTCCATGTCAGCACGCCCAGCGGCTACGAAGTCGACCAGTCGATCGCCGGCATCCGCTCGGCCGACTGCTACAAGCTGTTCAAGGACCCGATGGAGGCCTGCCGCGGCGCCGACCTCGTGACCACCGATGTCTGGACCAGCATGGGCTACGAAGCCGAGAACGAGGCCCGCAAAAAGGCCTTTGCCGACTGGTGCGTGGACACCGAGATGATGCGCGCGGCCAAGCCCGACGCGCTGTTCATGCACTGCCTGCCCGCGCACCGCGGCGAGGAAGTCGAAGCCGAGGTGATCGACGGAGCGCAGTCCGTGGTCTGGGACGAGGCAGAAAACAGAATGCATGTGCAAAAGGCACTCATGGAGTACCTTTTGCTGGGCCGGCTTGGCTGAAGGCCAGGACGGACATGCATTCTGTTTCGGCGCAGGCTAACTTCGTGCAACGAAGTTAAGCGCAGCGGCCGTAGCCAAAATCGCATGCTGTGCAAAAGGCACTCATGGAGTACCTTTTGCTGGGTCGCCTCAGTTAACGCTCAGGCCGAGCGCGCCGCATCGAACGCAACGCCGCCGCGCGACGGCAGCTTGCCGAGCTTGACCAGGCGCGACTCGACGGCCCAGCGCGTGCGGCCCATGTCCTGCGCGAGCTGCTTCAAGTCCACGCCCTCTGCAAAACGGGCTTCAAGCTGCTCGTCGTCCTCGCCGGACCAGGGCTTGCCAGCATTGGGCGGCTGCGGGCGCCGGGGCTTGGCCAGCTCGCGTTCGTCCAGCGCACGCGTTACCGCAAACAGCGCGCGTATTACCAGCGGGGCGTTGTAAGGACTGTCATCGGGCATCATTTCCCCAGTGACCGGGTGAATGCCCTGGGCCAGGGTTCCGAATCTGCCTCGCGTTGTGCAGTTCCATGTTTGCTCCTGAGTGAAAGAGTCGATGGCCGGATAACTGTATTTACGTAAGGGGTATCCGCTTAGCTCCACTAGGCGATTTCCAAAGGTTCTTCGGCGGGCACCACGATGTCGGCGTAGGTCACCGGATCGGTGACCACGGCTTGCTGCATCAGCCGGTAGAACAGCATCCCGCGGGAGCTGGAGGTGCGGCGGTTGAAGCGGAAGACGAACTCGTCCAGGTAGGCGTCCAGGTGTTCGGGCTGGACCGAACCATGATGCGTGCCGAGGATCCAGCGCTTGATCAGCGAGGCCACCCGATGCACGCCGGCCATGGAGACGTGGGCCGGCACATCCGAGCCGAGCATGACGTTGCGCTGATGCTCATAGCCCAACTCCGGCAGCGATCGGTAAGCGGCTGAGCCATCGGTTTTGAGCGTCGAGCCGGTCTCGATGCAGGCTTGAACGAAGGGCACTATGAACTCTTCAGAGTCCTTGTCGATGCGGCGCAAACGGATACGCCCGAACCCCTTGGGTTGCAGTATCTCCACCGCCAGCACGATCAGTATTTTGCTCGTGTTGTTCTTGCGTCCCGCTGGGGAAATGGGCTGTTTGCGGTCCGTGATGGCCAGGTAGGTCTCATCAAGTTCGACCACGCCCTTGAGCCGTTCGCGGTCGGGCCGCACCATCGCGCGGCGGAACCGGTGCAGCATGGTCCAGGCCGTCTGGTAGCTGCCCAAGCCGAGCACCCGTTGCAGCCCCAAGGCGCTGACACCTTGCTTCTGATTGGTCACGTACCAGGCTGCGGCCAGCCACACTTTCAAGGGCGTGCGGGTCTTGTCGAAAATCGTGCCGGCAGTCACCGTGCTCTGGTGGCCGCAGTCCTTGCACAGCAAGCGCGTGCGGCTGGCACGGTACGGCGCCGCCGTCATGCCGCCGCAGCTCGGGCAGATGAAACCCTGCGGCCAGCGCAGGCGCTCCAGGTAGGCCAGGCAGGCGTCCTCGGAGGAAAACCAATCAAGGAATTCGCTCCAGGTGCGCGGATAGTCGTTGACAGGGACTGGACTCATTGCTGTATATTTGTCCAGTGTATTCTACGCTCCGTGGAGCTAAGCGGATACCCCTTATTTACGTACAGCAATCCTCCCAACGCAGCAACCACCAAGCCCGTTGACGAACCATGACTGCTTCTGAACATCCCGCCGCCGCCCATCCCTGCCTGAGTTGCGGCGCCTGCTGCGCCAGCTTCCGCGTCGACTTTGCGGTCTACGAGCTCGACGAGATGGGCGGCAGCGTGCCTGCCGGCCTTGCGATCGAGATCAACGGCAGCACCTGCCGCATGCGCGGTACCGACCATGTGCCGATACGCTGCGCCGCCCTGAGCGGCACGCTGGGCGAACAGGTGGCTTGCGGCATCTATGAATGGCGGCCCTCGCCCTGCCGCGAATTCGAGGCCGGCAGTGATGCCTGCGCCAGGGCACGCATGCGCCATGGTTTGCCGCCGCTGGAGCATTAGATACTTTAGGTTTCAATTATTTTTGCCTAATGTTGTAAATAACCGACACCACGGGTTTTTTGAGCGGTGCAAACTTCGTTTCATCATGAAACGCACCCCAAGACAGATCTGGGACATCTCACCGCCCGTGGCGCCGGATTCACCGGTGTTTCCGGGTGACACGCCCTACCAGCAGCAATGGGCCGCGAGCATCGCGCCGGGCTGCCCGGTCAACGTCAGCTCGCTGACCCTGTCGCCCCATGTGGGCGCGCATGCCGACGCGCCGCTGCACTACGACCCGCAGGGCGCCACCATCGGCGCGGTCGACCTCACGCCCTACCTCGGGCCCTGCCGCGTGATCCACGCGATCGCCAGAGGCCCGCTGATCGAATGGCAGCATCTGGCGCACGCCGTCCACGAGCTGCCGCCGCGCGTGCTGGTACGCACCTATGAGCGCATGCCCATCGAGCGCTTCGACCCCCAGCTCACGGCCTATGCACCCGACACCATTGAACGCCTCGCCGCGCTCGGCGTGCAGCTGATCGGCATCGACACCGCGAGCATCGACCCGGCCGACAGCAAGGCGCTGCAAAGCCACCAGGTGATCCGCCGCCTCGGCCTGCGCGTGCTGGAAAACCTGGTGCTCGACGAGGTGCCCGAAGGCGACTACGAACTGATTGCCCTGCCGCTGAAGCTCATGACGGCCGACGCCTCCCCGGTTCGCGCGATCCTGCGCGCGCTTGACTGACCCCCGCCCTGACTGCGAGACCCCATGAAAACCCTTGACGAGATCCGCGCGCTCGACGCGCAAGACCCGCTGCGCGGCCTGCGCGAGCAATTCGAACTGCCCAGCGGCACGATTTACCTCGACGGCAACTCGCTCGGTGTGCTGCCCAAAACCGCGGCCGCGCGCGTGGCCGACGTGGTCACGCGCGAATGGGGCCGCGACCTGATCGGCAGCTGGAACAGCGCGGACTGGTTCAGCATGCCCCAGCGCCTGGGCGACAAGATCGCGCGGCTGATCGGCGCCAAGCCCGGCGAAGTCGTTGCCACCGACAGCACCTCGATCAACCTGTACAAGGTGCTGAGCGCTGCGCTCAGCATCGCCGCACAGGACTCGCCCGAGCGCAAACTGATCGTGAGCGAGCGCAGCAACTTCCCGACCGACCTCTACATCGCCGAGGCGCTGTGCAAGGAACGCGGCTACCGCCTGCGGCTGGTCGAGCCCGAGGAGATCGCGTCGGCCTTGACGCCCGAGGTCGCCGTGCTGATGCTGACCCATGTGAACTACCGTACCGGCGCCATGCACGACATGGCGGGCGTCACCGCCGCCGCGCATGCGGCAGGCATCCTCACGGTCTGGGACCTGGCTCACAGCGCCGGTGCCGTGCCCGTGGACCTGCATGCTGCGGCGGCCGACTTCTCGATCGGCTGCGGCTACAAGTACCTCAACGGCGGCCCCGGCGCGCCTGCCTTCGTCTGGGTCCATCCCCGGCACGCCGACCGGTTCTGGCAGCCGCTGGCCGGCTGGTGGGGCCATGCCGCGCCGTTCGAGTTCACGCCCGACTACCGGCCGGCTGCCGGCATCAGCCGCTACCTTTGCGGCACCCAGCCCATACTCAGCCTCGCCGCACTCGAATGCGGGCTCGACGTGTTTCTGGCGGCCGAGCCGCTGGGCGGCATGGCGGCGCTGCGCGCAAAGTCGCTGGCGCTGACCGACCTGTTCGTCGAACTGGTGGAGCAGCGCTGCGCAGGCCACGAGCTGGGCATGGCCACCCCGCGCGAACACGCGCAGCGCGGCTCGCAGGTCTGCCTCACGCGCGAGCATGCCCGCGAGCCCGGCGCCGACTCGGGCGCCTACGCCATCGTGCAGGCCCTGATTGCGCGCGGCGTGGTCGGCGACTTTCGCGCCGGCGATGGCGGGCGCCACAAGGACATCCTGCGCTTTGGCTTCACGCCGCTGTACATCGGCTTCGAGGACGTCTGGAACGCGGTGGAACAGCTGCACCAGGTACTCGAGTCCGGCGAATGGCAGCGCGCGGAATTCAACTTCAAACATGCGGTGACCTGATCATGTGCCCCTACGCCACCACCCCCGCCAACCCCCAGGCCCGGCCCGAGGACATCGTTCGCGACGAGAAAGCCCAGCTCGACTTCAGCCAGTCGATGAGCTATGGCGACTACCTGCAGCTCGACGCGATCCTCAACGCGCAAAAGCCGCTGTCGCCCGCGCACGACGAGATGCTGTTCATCATCCAGCACCAGACCAGCGAGCTGTGGATGAAGCTGATGCTGCACGAGCTGCGCGCGGCGATCCGATGCGTCGCGAGCGACGAGCTGCCCAGCGCGTTCAAGATGCTGGCGCGCGTCTCCCGCATCATGGAGCAGCTGGTCCATGCCTGGGACGTGCTGGCCACGATGACGCCGCCCGAGTACAGCGCGATGCGCCCCTACCTCGGCGCCTCGAGCGGCTTCCAGAGCTACCAGTACCGCTGCATCGAGTTCGCCCTGGGCAACAAGAACGCCGCCATGCTCCAGCCCCACGCCCACCGGCCCGACTTGCTGGCGCTGGTGCAGGCGGCCTATGAGGCGCCCTCGCTCTACGACGAGGCCCTGCGCCTGCTCGCGCGCCGCGGCCTGGCCGTGCCGGCCAGCCACCTGCAGCGCGACTGGACCGAGCCCTACGCAGAGAGCGCCGAGGTCGAGCAGGCCTGGCTGACCGTCTACCGCGACCCCAAGCAGCACTGGGACCTGTACCAGCTCGGCGAAGAACTGACCGACCTCGAAGACGCGTTTCGCCTCTGGCGCTTCCGCCATGTCACCACGGTCGAGCGCATCATCGGCTTCAAGCCCGGCACGGGTGGCACGAGCGGCGTGAGCTATTTGCGCAAGATGCTGGACGTTGTGCTGTTTCCCGAGATCTGGAAGCTGCGCACGGATTTATAAGCAGAAACCCCAAAGCGGTTGCCCGACCTATGGGACCGATGGCTGCTGGCTCGGATATCACGCGCGACGCCCCCATTCATAAGCGGGCCACCCGTAGCCGATGGAACATACTTGGCCTACCCGTCTACTATGTATCTTGAGATTTGGGATACCAGAATACCGGGGCCGGCAGGGGAACGGACAATAGCAGGGCGCAACGTACGCTGCACTGGGGGCACTCGCCGTTCTCTTGACCGGCCCCAACGAAACCCGCCCCGCAGCCACCGGCGGCACCTCCACTATCGAACTCACCGCCAAGGTCACGCAAGGCGGGAGCCCGAAGGCCGGGGTGGGCGTGTCATTCAGCGTCGTGGCGGAATACGCGTCCGGCGGGCACGCCAGCCACAGCGGAATGCGGCCCACGGGTTCGATTCCTGCCAGTGGAACCTCGGATGCCAATGGCGAAATCAAACTGACCTACCAAGCCGGCGCATTCTCCGGGAAAGAAACCATCATCGCCACCTGCAGCGAATGCAACTCCAAGGAGGCCAGGCACATCGTCGCCGTGGAAGTCAAAGGGCTGACACAGTTGGAGCCAGATGCCGTCACGCCAGCTTCCTATACGCTGCGCGGCTCGACACAGGCGCACCCGAGCAGTCATTGGTTCTCGCGCTCGGCGATTGACGCGCTTAATACGCTGATCAGATTGTTCAATGTCCTTGGCTGGCGCCCCGTCGGCGTCAACGATGCCAGCCTTTCGCAGGGCGGCAGCTTAGACGTGCCGGGCCGCTGGGTCGTGGGCTCGAATCACGCAGAACACCGGATCGGCGAGGAAGTCGACATCAGCTTTGCGGTCGGCGCCGACGCTGGCAAGATCAAGCGCGCTTACGACGACATCTGCCTCAACGGCAAGATGGACATGCCGAACATCGGCAGACCCGCGCTGTATCGCCCAGCAAGCTGGGCGGCACCCTTGCGTATGGCGGCAATTTGTTCAGAAGAGAGGCGCATGGCGTGATATTACGCTGGGCGTCAAATCGTCTGGACCTCGGTGCCGCGCAACCATGGCCCAAGCAAGCCTGGGCGGCCAGGGCTCGCTGCGGCACCCAAGCAAGCCAATGAGTGTTGGTTGCTTGCCCAGTCATCATGGCAACGGCTGCGGCCCGCCAGCATAGAGCCAGGGCAGATCCAGCAGCCGCTCGCCCAGCAGCTTCATCGAGAGGTCGCGGCCCCAGCGCAGCAGGCCGTCGGCGTGGAAGATCTGCCCGTTGCGCAACGCCCGCGCCTGCACCCGGGCGCAGCGCTGCCAGCGGTTGAGCGCGTAGCGGCGCAGCCGCGTGGGCAGGTCCAGAACGCTCATGGCCAGCACCTGCTCGAGCTCGGCAGCGTCTTCTATGGCCATGCCGGCGCCCTGGGCCAGGTAGGGGCGCATCGGATGGGCCGCGTCGCCCAACAGGGCCACGCGGCCCTGCGCCTGCTCGTCGGCGCTGCGCATGGCCGGGCGGTCGCACAGCACCCACAGCCGCCATGACTCGATGGCGTGGACCAAGTCCTGCAAGGGTGTGCAGGCGCCGCGCAAGGCCGCGCTCAGCCCGGCGGCGTTGGCGCTGTGGTCCCAGTCGTCAAGGCCCGAGTCGATGTGGCCATGCACGATGGCCACGACGTTGAGCCATTCGCCGCCGCGCACCGGGTATTGCACGACATGCAGCTTCGGGCCCAGCCAGGCCGTCACCTGCTGGCTGCGCAGGGCCTCGGGCAGGCTGGCCTGCGGCACGAGAGCGCGGTAGGCCAGATGGCCGGTCACACGCGGTGGCCCGTCGCCCAGCAGCCACTGCCGCACGGGGCTCCACAGGCCATCGGCACCGATCAGCACATCGCCCTCGACCACCGGGCCGGTATCGGTCTGCACCGTGACCACACTGTCGGTCTGGGTGAAGCGCTGCAGCCGCTGGTTGAGGTTGAGCCGGGCGTCGGTGCGCAGCTGCACGGCCGTGAGCAGCAACCCGTGCAGATCGGCCCGGTGAATCGTCGCGTAAGGCGCGCCATAGCGCTGCACGGCAACCTCGCCCAGACGCAGCACACCAAGCTCCGCGCCCGAGAGCGCATGGCGCACCTGCAGCCGCTGCGGAAACGCTGCCACCGCCGCCAGCGCCTGGTCCAGCCCCCAGCCGTGCAGCAGCTTGACCACATTGGGGCCGAGCTGGATGCCCGCGCCCACCTCGCTGAACTGGGGGGCGCGCTCGAACAGCCGCACCGCCCAACCAGCGCGCGAACAGGCCAGCGTCGCCGCCAGCCCGCCTATGCCGCCTCCTGCAATCAATGCCTGCCGTGTCATGCAGGCCGATTGTGCCTGCGCATGACGCGTTAGGGCGCAGCCTCAAGCCGCCAGCAGCTGCCTCAGCACAAACGGAAGAATCCCGCCGCTGCGGTAGTAATCGACCTCGATCGAGGTATCGATGCGCAGCGTGACGCCGACCTCCTGCCGGGCGCCGTCGGCACGCGTGATCACCAGCTTCGCGTCGCTTTGCGGCCTGAGCCCGGCGTCGGGAATCACGTCGATGGTCTCGTCGCCCTTCAGGTCCAGGGTCTGCCAGGAGTCGCTGCCCTTGAACTGCAGCGGCAGCACGCCCATGCCGACCAGGTTGGAACGGTGAATGCGCTCGAAGCTGCGCGCCACGACGGCCTTGATGCCCAGCAGCTGCGTGCCCTTGGCGGCCCAGTCGCGGCTCGAACCCGTGCCGTACTCCTCGCCGGCAAAGATCACGGTCGGCGTGCCCTGGGCCATGTACTTCATCGCGGCGTCGTAGATGAACATCTTTTCACCGCCGGGCTGGAACAAGGTCACCCCGCCCTCCTCGCGCGAGCCATCGGCCTTGGGCGGGATCATCAGGTTCTTGATGCGCACATTGGCAAAGGTGCCGCGCATCATCACGTCGTGGTTGCCGCGGCGCGCGCCATAGCTGTTGAAGTCGGCCTTCATCACGCCGTGCTGCAGCAGCCACTGGCCGGCCGGTGAGCTTTCCTTGATCGAGCCGGCCGGCGAGATGTGGTCGGTCGTGATCGAGTCGCCAAACAGCGCCATGATGCGTGCGTTGCTCACCGAAACAGCACCGCTTGAGCCCGCGGCCCCCGTCGTTGGTTCGTTTGCCGCTCTTGTTTCGATAGCAAAATCAGCGAAGAACGGCGGCTCGGCGATATAGGTGCTGTGGGGCCAGGTATAGGCCTCGCCGGCCACGCCCTTGATCTGCTCCCAGAGCTTGCCGGGCTCGGTCTTGACCTTGGCATAGTTCTCGCGGAAGGCCTGGCCGTTCATCGCGTACTTGATCAGCCGGTAGATCTCGTCGCTGCTGGGCCAGATGTCGCCCAGATAGATGTCCTTGCCGCCCTTGCCCTGTCCAACCGGCTCGGTCATCAGGTCGCGCATCACATTGCCCGCGATCGCATAGGCCACGACCAGCGGCGGGCTGGCCAGGAAGTTGGCCTTGAGGTTGGGGTGGATGCGCGCCTCGAAATTGCGGTTGCCCGAAAGGACCGCCGCGCAAACCAGGTCGTTCTTGGTAATGACGTCGTTGATCTCGGCCGTCAGGTCGCCCGCGTTGCCGATGCAGGTGGTGCAGCCATAGCCCGCGAGCGCGAACCCGAGCTTTTCCAGGTAGGGCAGCAGGCCGGTCTGCGTGAGGTACTCGGTGACGATGCGCGAGCCGGGCGCCAGCGAGGTCTTGACATGGGGCTTGACCTTGAGGCCCGCCTCCACCGCCTTCTTGGCCAGCAGGCCGGCGGCCAGCAGCACGCTGGGGTTGGAGGTGTTGGTGCAGCTGGTGATGGCGGCGATCAGCACGTCGCCATTGCCTATGGTCACGCCGCCGGGCGAATGGGCGGTTGCCTGGGCCTGCGCGGCGTCGAGCGTCGGGTGGTTGTCGCACATCTCGACCAGGTCCCGCGGCGCGTTCGGCTGAATCGCCCTGGCATCGCCGTCGCGCGACCCTTGGGCCCCCGGCTGCACCGCGTGGCGCACATGGAGTTTGCCAGCCGGCTGGTTGAAGCCGTTCTCGGTCACGGGCTTGCTGAACAGGTCGATGAACCGGTTCTTGACCTGGCCGATCTCAATGCGGTCCTGCGGGCGCTTCGGGCCCGCGAGGCTGGGCGTCACGTCACCGAGGTCGAGCTTGATCCACTGCGAGTAGTCGATATCGCCCGACTTCGGCACGCCAAACAAGCCCTGGGCCTTGAAGTAGGCCTCGAAGGCTTCGATTTCATTCTTGCTGCGCCCGGTGCCATGGAAGTATTCGATGGTCTTCTCGTCCACCGGGAAGAAGCCCATGGTCGCGCCGTACTCGGGCGCCATGTTGGCTATTGTTGCGCGGTCCGGCAGGGCCAGGGTGCGCGTGCCTTCGCCGAAGAACTCGACGAACTTGCCCACCACCTTGTGCCGGCGCAGCATCTCGGTGACCGTCAGCACCAGGTCGGTGGCGGTCACGCCTTCGCGCAGGCGGCCGGTCAGCTCGAAGCCCACCACGTCAGGTGTCAGGAAGTACACCGGCTGGCCCAGCATCGCGGCCTCGGCCTCGATGCCGCCCACGCCCCAGGCCACCACGCCAATGCCGTTGATCATGGTTGTGTGGCTGTCGGTGCCGACCAGGGTGTCGGGGTAGTAGACGCCGTCTTTGGCCTGATGCACGCCACGCGCCAGGTATTCGAGGTTGACCTGGTGCACGATGCCAAAGCCCGGGGGCACGACGCCGAAGGTGTCGAAGGCCTGCATGCCCCATTTCATGAACTCGTAGCGCTCGCGGTTGCGCTGGAATTCGAGTTTCATGTTCAGGTCCAGCGAGTCCTTCTGGCCGTAGGAATCGACCATGATCGAGTGGTCCACAACCAAGTCCACCGGCACCAGCGGCTCGATGCGCTTGGGGTCCTTGCCGAGCTTTTGCGCCACGCTGCGCATCGCGGCCAGGTCGGCCAGCAGCGGCACGCCGGTGAAGTCCTGCAGCACGACGCGGGCCACCACGAACGGAATTTCGTCGATGCGCACGGCCTCGGGCCCCCAGTTGGCCAGCTGCGCCACATGCTCGGGCGTGACCTTCTTGCCGTCGCAGTTGCGCAGCACCGACTCCAACACGATGCGCAGCGACACCGGCAGGCGGGAGACATTGGGGAACTGCTTGGCCAGGGCCGGCAGCGAGTAGAGCTGGCCAGTCTTGCCGGAGGCGGTTTTGAAACCTTTCAGGGTGGAGGCGAAAGCGTGGGCGGCGTTCCTGGCCATGACGGACTCCGTGAATTGAATCAAAGAGTCCTATTCTGGCAGGCTCCGCTCAACTCTTCACCACGCCTTTTGCGGCGCCCCGGCGTCATCGCCCCTGTTTCGCAGCCCCATGAACTGCAGCTCGGCCAGCACGGCCACCGTCAGCGCCTGGGCCAGAATCCAGGCTTCGCCGAGCGGCGTGGGCGCGATCCAGCCGCTGAGCAGCAGCACCACGCAGTCGATCGCCCAGATCACGTTGCCCGCGACGAACAGCCAGACCACGGGGCGCGGCAAGGGCTGACGGGTGGCCACAAGGGCCACCGCCGCCGCGTACACCAGCAGAAACAGGCCGGTACCCGTCAGCAGGGCGGGAGGCAGGCCGAGCAGCCGGGCCAGCTGGCCGGTGAACAGCAGCTGCAACAGGCCGGTGGCCAGGCAGGAGGCGGCGTCGGCCCACAGGACACGGTGCAGGAAACGGGGAGAAGACAGGATGGACATGACAGACTCCTTGGGTTGGGGATGAAACACCGTCCACGGGACAGCGCCGGAGTTCATGATTGCCGCGCCGACGCAGCAAGTCGATGACGTGGCAGGTAATGGGCTGGCTGCCTGATCGGGCCTACGATGCGGCCATGATCGCCACCGCCCCCTCCCCCAGGCCCCCCTCTTCGCCCCAGCCCTTCGGAGAGCATCTGCGGCGAACCTTTGGAGAGCAACTGCGGTACTGGCGCCAGCATCGCCGCCTGAGCCAGCTCGAGCTGGCGCACGAAGCCGAGATTTCCACCCGCCACCTGAGCTTTGTGGAAACCGGCCGCGCCCTGCCCAGCCGCGAAATGGTGTTGCGCCTGTCCGAGCGGCTGGACATTCCGCTGCGCGAGCGCAACGCCCTGCTGGTGGCCGCCGGCTACGCGCCCATGTACCGCGAGCGCCCACTCGACGATCCGGCGCTGGCCTCGGCCCGGCAGGCGGTGGAGCTGATCCTCAAAAGCCACGAGCCCTTCCCGGCGCTGGCGCTGGATAGGCACTGGAACCTGGTCGCCGCCAACGCCGCCCTGCCCCAGCTGTTGGCCGGCGCCGATGCCGGGCTGCTCAAGCCACCGGTCAACGTGCTGCGCCTGAGCCTGCACCCCCGCGGTCTGGCCGCCAGGATCGTGAATCTCGCGCAGTGGCGCACCCACCTTTTCGAGCGCCTGCGCCAGCAAATCGCCGCCATCGCGGACCCGGTGCTCGCGGCCCTGCTGGAGGAACTGCGCGGCTACCCCCTGCCCGACAAC
>Ga0187893_10010053_pt1 | contig 14295 bp, 11 predicted proteins | sample MA1701074metaG_FD_139574 | JGI IMG/M metagenome (GOLD analysis project Ga0187893, IMG submission 139574) | White microbial mat communities from a basaltic lava cave in the Kipuka Kanohina Cave System on the Island of Hawaii, USA - MA170107-4 metaG ...
CTCGATCAAAAGCAAGCTGCTGACCCTCGACGACAGTGTCGTGGTCATCCCCGGCCACGGCCCCGAAACCACGATCGGGCGCGAACGGGAGTTCAACTATTTTCTGAAGGGGTTGTAGAGAGAGTGCGAAGTGGGTGTTCGTGGCCCGAGTGGCTCCCCCAATAGAAAAAACCGAACGCGGCCGGCTCGGAGGGGGACACGGCCGCGTTGGTAGCACGCACAGCCGGACGGTCAGTTGGACGCTTCAGCCATCGCCCGATGAGCCTCGGCTAGCTGCTCCGCCTCCTTGGAGGCTGTTGAGAGCGCCTGGCTCAGGTTGGTGCAGTGCTGTGGCATTCCCCTGCGGCTGGGACCGGTTTTTTGGCTAGGAATCCTTGCCTTGTACACACCGGCCATCGACTCATGTCTGGCGGCTTTTTCCCGAAACTCGGCCGCCTCTTGGCCGTAATGGTCCGCCAACTTCAAATGGTCGGCTTTGGTCATGACTTCCTTGTCGAGCAGTGAGGCCAGCTCATCGGCGCTCAGAGTCCCTGCGGAAGCCGGCCACGTCGCAACGCCCACCAGCACGATTAGAGAGAGAACGCTCCGACGCGCGAATTGACGAAATGCACTCATATGTTTTTCTCCAATAGAAGCGTTTCCGCGATAATTCGTCGCCATGCTCGTCTCGCGTCTTGGCGAACAAGCCGGACACAGCACAAGACAGCAACTTCATAGCCAAACCGTTTTTCGAGGAGCGAGCCGGTTTGGAGAGCACAACGAGGGATCACCAAAGCCGCTGGCCGACCGGATCCAAAGATCAACGAATCAGCAACTTGGGGAGGTTCCCCGTCAGCCTGGCGCTTTGCGGTAGGTTAAAAAGCGGTACCGGCTTACGCAAGGGTCGGCCAGCCATCGTGATAAGTGGGGGGACCTGTGGGGCAAATGATCCAGTTCCATTCTGATGCAGACCCTGGGGCGATCTAAAGGTTGGCAAGTCTGCAAGGCCGTATCTTCGCCGCCGCCTAGCGTCAACTCGCAGCTGTTTCAGGGTTCTCCGAACCGCCAGGTCAGCTTGCCGTAGATGCTGCGTCCGACTTCGTTTCCAATGTAGAACGTCGCGGGAATTTCCAGGCGCTGGTTGTCCAGCAGGTTTCGCCCGATGACGCTGAATTCCCAGCGTGGCGATGGGCGCCAGCCGACGCGTGTTTCGACGCCATGATACGCGCGTATTGTCGAGAAACGGCTGCTGAAGGAGTACCCGCTGTCCCATTCAAAATTGCCGGGCAGATTCCAGCGCCAAAAAACGTGAGCCTGATGAGCCGGTCCCATGGTTGTCGCGATGTCCTCGAAGCCTCCACGCAAGAAGGAGTAGGTCAACCGCAGGGCGCCATCCTCCAAGAGGTTCCACGCGGCCGCCGCCTCGGCGCCATAAATCTCGGTGTCGAAGGCATTCTCAAGAATCAGCGGCAATATCGTCCTGGGAGGAACGCCGCCGATGAAAATTGGCTCTCTCGGAGAGAAACCACCGAGCCCTTTGTAGACGTTGTAGAAGGCCGTCAGGTCGAGAGAGAGCCGCCGTGCCGGATTGCAGCGGTAACCGGCCTCGTAGGCGTTCAGGTATTCCGTGTGAAACTCATCGCTGCCGAGCACCTGTGCCACAAACAAGGACCCCTGCGGGCCGGGAATGAAGGCATTGGTAAACATCAGCTCGCGATCCACGCGCGAGGGCGACCGGCCGGCTCGAGAGGCAGCGAGCCAGAGCGTGTCCTGCGCCGTGATGTTCCACAACAGTGAAGCCGAAGGTTGAACCACCCAGCCTGTATACGTGTTGTTCTCGAATTTCGACCCGACGGTTAGTTGAAGCTGGCCGGGAACCAGAACGATCTCATCCTGGACAAATGTGTTCAGGCGTTGGAGCGTTCTCTCGGGCTTGGCCAGCATTCCATGCCAGTCCCTGGCCGTTGAGTCCCGGCTGACTCGGTAACCGGCGCCAAACATCAGCCGGTGAGCGGAGAGATCGCGCTGGTGTTGGATCTCGATGTCCCCCAGGCTCGCCCCTGTGTCACGCGCCACCAGGTCGTCGCGCACGCTGCGGTCGAAATAAGCTTGAAACTGCGTCAGCGAACCTTCGGAGTGCTTGCGCGTCCAGCGGGACAGCAGGTTCGCGCCCGAAAAGGAGGTGCGGTATTCGACCAGCCGCTCGAACGGCGGCTGCGGCTCGGGCACTCTTCCCAGTTCACCTCCGTGGCCCTCATAGCCGTCGCCGGAAAAATGGAGTTCGTCCCGCTGGCCGATTTCCCAGTCCATCCGAAAACCACCTTGTAGCTTGAGCCAGTTGTCTACGGCGCGTGCGCCGGTGGGCAGCAGCAGGCCGCTGCGGCTGTTGTATTTGGAATACATCCGATAGTGCTTTGTAGGACCTATTTGTCCTCCGAAACGGGCCGACGCGAATCCGCCTTCCTGATTTCCACCGCCTGCAGCAAGTATGCCGCCCCGGGTCTCGCGGCTGTGCTTGGTAATGATGTTGATCACGCCATTAACTGCATTGGAACCCCACATGGTGGCGCCAGGCCCGCGGATGACCTCGATGCGGTCAACGTCCTCCAGCATCACATCATTCGCCTCCCAGTATGTGCCGGCGAAAATCGGGCTGTAGACGCTGCGGCCGTCGATCATCACCAGCAGCTTATTGACGAACTGGCCTGCCAGCCCCCGGATGCCGACACTCCATTTCGTGCCATCGATCTGCATCACCTGCAACCCGGGGGCGAATCGTAAGGCATCGGGGATCGTGGTGACGCCCCATCGCCTTATGTCGTCGTGCGTAATGACATAGACCGCCGAGGCCGACTGGGACAGTTTTTGCTCGCGCCGCGAGACCGAAGTGATTTCGATATCGAGCAGGCTCTCCAGCGATAGGTCTGTCAGTTTTTCCTGCGCCGCCTGGGGCATCGCCCACACGACTTGGGCAAGCAACGCCGCGAGAGCGAGAGCGGCGGACCGCGCGACCAGGAGCCAAGGCCACGCTGGCGTAGCCGAGGCCGGCATCCGTGCGGCGGGGACGCATCTTGAGCTAATAGCTGAGGGGGAGATCCACGGCGGGTCCCACGGCGTCGCGGACCCCGCTGTGCGGCGGGGAGCGCCAAGGGGAATGAGGTTCTGGCAAGGCATGCGCTGGCCCTGCTCTTCAGATCGGTCGAAACGGGCCGGCTATTAACCTAGGTTGCGGTGCTGCAAAACATGTCAAGGGGATCCCTGGAGCAGTCCGGAAGGTGCAGCAATCGCCCCTTCGCCCTACATCGGACGAAAGGGATGTTCTCCCAGGAAGGTCGGCTGGGGTTGGGCAGCGAATTGGGTGCGATTGCCCGTCAAGCGTCGAGGATCAGAACGTGATGCCGACAAGCACCTCGAACTGATTGCGGTTATCGAGGCGGTTAGCCGTGGAGCCGACGTTGCTGTACAAGCGTGTGTAGCGGCCCTCGGCGGTGAAATGCAGAATCGGCGCCCCGAGTTCGAGGCCGGCGCCCGCTACCCAACCGGAGGCGACGTCACTGCCCCGGCTTATAGCCCGCAGAACTTCGTTGCGGTTGAAGGAAAGCCCGCCGGCCAAGAATGGCTGCAGGGGTCCGGGTCCGATGCGGTATTTCCCGAGAATCGGAAACTCCCAGGCCGAACTTGTGTCGCCGCCGGGCCCGCTCACACGCCGGTACAACGCATTGGCTTCGGCTCCGAAGCCAAAGGGTAACCGCAACTCGACTACGGGACCCAGCACGTAGTCGCGGGCCGACGCGGGGGACTCCGCAGCCTTCACAACATCCGTGAGAGGCACTCCGCCTTTAACGCCAACGCGAAAGAGTTCGCTCTTGCCGGGCAGAGCGATGAGCAATGTGATTGTCAACAGCCGTAAGAATCGCATGAGCGTCATCATCCTTTAGACACAGACGTGCCGCCGGGTGACACGGTTTGTTTTCCGATATCTTTTTCTGACCGAAGCGCATCGATACGGAGGGGTGGCAGGGGCCACGCGAGTGAGAAACCACACCCAAGGGTCTGAGTGGCCTGTTCATTGTCTGCCGCTCGCGGAAGCGTCCTGGCCGTCCACGGGCGCACTCGCGTCGGCGAACGCTACAATCATGGCTGGCCCTCTCCTTTCCCCCATGGTCGGCAACGCCATAGCTCACTACCGTATCGTCGAAAAGATCGGCGAAGGCGGCATGGGTGTCGTCTACCGGGCGCTCGATGAACGGCTCGATCGCTCCGTAGCCGTCAAGGTCCTGCGTGACCTAGGCTCAGATGAGGGTCTGCGCGACCGCTTTTTGCGCGAAGCCCGTGTGGCCGCTCAGTTGAGCCACCCGCACGTGTGTCAGGTCTACGAAATTGGAGAGGACAGCGGCCGGCCGTTCCTGGTGATGGAGCTGCTGCAAGGTGAATCCCTCGCCTCCCGGATCGGGCGGGGAGCCATCCCGATTCTCGAAGCCGCCGCCGTCGCCCGCCAAACCCTGGCGGCCCTCGCGGAGCTGCACGCGCGAGGTTTTGTGCACCGCGACCTGAAGCCTTCGAACCTCTACCTGACCCCGCATGGCGTCAAGCTGCTCGATTTCGGTCTGGCACGCTGGCTGGACGCGCAGGCGGCCGGAAACCTGACCGTCTCCGGTTCGGTAATGGGCACACCGTTCTACATGGCGCCCGAACAGGCTTTGGGCCAACCCATCAGCGCGGCCACAGATCTGTTCGCCATGGGTGTCATCCTCTATGAAATGGCCAGCGGGCAGCGGCCTTTCGCCGGACGCGCCACGCCGGAGGTTCTCTACAACATCGTCCATGAGGCGGTGCCCGCGCTGGGGGGGTCGGCCGAAGCGGCGGCCCTGAGCCTCGTGATCCAACGAGCCGTGGAGAAAGATCCCGTCAGGCGCTACCCGTCCGCCGTGGAAATGGCCGAGGCCTTGCAGGAAACGTCCGAAGGGAAGACTCCCTCCGGCGGCGTGCCTAGTGTGGGGCCCGTCACCCGGCTAATGGTCCTCCCTTTCCGGATGCTGGTGCCCGACGCGGAAACAGAATTCCTGAGCTTCAGCCTGCCCGACGCGGTGACGAGCACCCTGGCGCAACTCCAGTCCCTGGTGGTGCGATCGGCCATGGCAGCCTCGCAATTCGCCGCCGGTCAGCCCGACCTGCGCGCCATCGCTTCCCAAGCCCAGGTGGATGCCATCGTGACCGGCACACTGCTGCGCGCCGGCGACCAGCTTCGTCTCAACACGCAGCTCATCGAAGTGCCGAGCGGCACGCTGATTCATTCGTTCACCTCGCAGGCGCCGCTGCACGATCTGTTTCGCTTGCAGGATGAGCTGGCCTCGCGCGTGGTCGAATCGCTGGCCCTGCGGTTGTCGGCGCGCGAAAACCGTCTGCTCAAGCGCGACGTCCCGGCGACGGCCAGCGCCTATGAGTTCTATCTGCGGGGCAACCAGCACTTCTACGACTGGCGGAACACGGCGGTCGCACGCGACCTCTACCTGCAGTGCCTCGAGCACGACCCCCGCTACGCGCCGGCTTGGGCGCGGCTGGGCCGCTGTTACCGCCTGCTGGCCAAGTTTACTTTGGATTCGGACGCCAATCTGGCTAAAGCGGAGGATGCCTTTCAGCGGGCTCTCGATCTGAATCCCGATCTGGCGCTGGCGCACAACCTTTACGCTCACCTTGAATCGGATCTCGGCCGAGCTCCGGAAGCCATGGTGCGGCTGCTCAAGCGGGCGAAGTCCACTCCTCACGATGCCGAGTTGTTCGCGGGTCTTGTGCACGTCTGCCGCTATTGCGGTCTGATGGACGCCTCGCTGGAAGCGCACGCTCGCGCCCGGCGGATTGATCCGAATATCCCCACCAGCGTTGCGCACACGCACTTCATGCTTGCCGAGTTCGAGCAGAGCTATGAATTGAGCAAGAAAGACATCGGTTATATGCAAAGCCTCACGCCGATGATGCTCGGCCGAGAAGAGGAGGCGGCACGGTCGCTGCGCAAGAGGCTGGCGGATCCGGGCCCCGAGCGCATTCTGCAGTTTCTGCAACTGCTGCTTTGGGCCGTCGAGGGGGCGGGCGAAAAGGTCGCGACGGAGGCAACTCACGTCTTCCAGGATTTTCGCGATCCCGAGGGCCACTACTATTGGGCGCGCACGCTGAGTAAGCTGGGGTATCCACAAAGAGCGCTCGAAATATTGGATGAGACGGTGAACGGCGGCTACTACTGTGTTGACGCTTTGCAGCGCGATCCCTGGCTGGCGTCCCTTCGCGACACGCCCGAGTTCGCCGGAATTCTCCAGCGCGCCAGGGAAAATCGCGAAGCTGCGCGCGAGAAATTCCAAGCCGCCGGCGGCGTGGATCTGCTCGGGGCCGCCTAGTCCGCTCGATCGTGCTTCAAATGCGCGGCAGCGCCTTTTCCGCCAGCGCCTTCGCCGCTTCCAAAGCGTCCTCGCTTCCTACTTCAAACATCGTGAAAATGATGAGCGTTGATCCTTTGAAGACCGTGAGCTGTCGCATGTCGGGATTCCAGACGGCCGGACCGCTTAAGCCCGCCACCGGATCGATTTGGTAGCCTTCGCCCATGTTGGTTTTCAGGCCGTCCACGTACTGCTGCAGGTTTGTTTCCGGCGTCAGATTGGGAGCGCCCGCGCGCACGAGCACGGAAACGACGTTCTGCGCGTTCTCCGACCATTCGTAACTGCATTGCGACAGCATCGAGACGCTTTTGAGCTGATCGCTTGCCTGCACTTGGACCACCATGCCGAGCGCTTGGTGAATGTCGTCAGCCGTGAGAACGGCGCAGGCGTCAGGAACGCCTTGCGCGGCCTGTCCGGCCGGAACCCCCTCCTTTCCTTCAGGCGCCGGTCCGCCGGAACACCCTGCCAGCGACACCGCAAGAAAGAAAGACGCAGCCCATTTCCGTTTGCTCACAGCCCTCTCCTTGTGGCCGTCCAAGAGACTAGCGGATCCTTGACGGCCGTTTCTCGATTGCGCTACCTGCAATAGGCCTTAACGAACCCGATGGCCTCGAGCGCTCGACGCCATCTCCGGCGGCTACAAGCATTCACAGCTCTGGAGCGGCCGCTCGAAGAACACGCGCCGGGCTGCCGGCGGCCTGCATGTCATCCGGGACGTCTTTCGTCACCACGGCTCCGGCGCACACCATGCTTCTGGCGCCGATCTTGATGCGCTCAACTACGATGGCTCCCATGCCGATGTAGGCTCCGGAGCCGATTTCACAGCACCCCGCGATGTTGGCGCCGGGCTGAATGGTTGCGTATTCGCCGACGACGGTGTGATGGCCGATCATCGCCCCACGGTTGACGCGCACGTGCCGCCCCAGTCGCGCCTGCGCCGCCACTATCACCCCTGCGTTGAGAAACGACCCTTCGCCGAGCGAAGACGTCGGTGCGACACACGCGCTGGGATGCGCCACGGTCGCGAACGGCATGCCCAAGGCGGCTACTTGCTCGATGAAGCGCCATCGTTCGGCCGTGCCGAGAGAACAGATGGCCGAGTGGCTGGGGACGAGCGGCGCGATCTCGTCGATCCAGTGGATCGGCAGGCCGTTCAGAAGCTCCGCGCAGCGGCTGCGGTCCCAGTTTTCGACGAAACCGGCGAGCGCAAACTCCCCTCCGCACGCGGCCACGTCGGCCACCTCCTGCGCGTAGACGCCGCTGCCAAGAATCAATAATCGACGGATATCGCCTCCTTCGCTTGTCAGGGCACTTAGTGTAAGGAAAGCCTTCCGGACCGTCAACGATCACGCCGCTGCTGGCTCACAGCCAAAGGTAAAGCGCGGCGGCAAGCACGCCACCTGCCATGGGACCAACAATGGGAATCCACGAATAGCCCCAATCGCTGCCGCCTTTGCCAGGAATGGGCAGCACGGCGTGAGCGAGGCGGGGCCCCAGGTCGCGAGCCGGGTTGATCGCATATCCCGTGGTTCCGCCCAGAGATAGTCCAATGCCGAAGACCAGCAATCCAACGGGCAGGGCGCCGATGGCGCCGAGTCCGATCTGTCCTGACGTCAAACCGGCAAGTTCCGCCCCTCCGTTCTCAAATCGAAGCTCGGGCGCCGCCATTGACAGGACCGCGAACACCAGCACGAACGTTCCCGCCACTTCGGAGAAAAGGTTCGATCCGGCGCTGCGGATCTGTGGTCCCGTGCTGAACGTAGCGAGCTTGGCCGAAGGATCATCCGTTATGGCGTAGTGGTCCTTATAAGACAGGTAGACGAGTACGGCCCCTAGAACCGCACCCAGCATTTGCGCCGCCACATAGCCAGGCACGCTTGCCCACGGGAATTTGCCGGCAGCGGCCAGCCCCACGGTGACGGCCGGGTTGATATGCGCGCCGCTGGCGTCGCCCACGCAAAACACCGCGACAAAAACGGCCATGCCCCATCCGAAGGTGATGACGATCCACCCCGCGCCCTCTCCCTTGGTCTTGCGGAGCACCACATTGGCCACCACTCCGTTCCCCAGCAGGATCAAAAGCGCCGTGCCGATCAACTCCGCCGCAAAGGGACTCATCGATCACTCCTTCGAATTGTGAACCGATCCAACACCGAGCCGTGCTCGTCAGCGAACCGTTCGCACCCGGCAACTGTTCCCCGGCCGCCCAACGCATTCAACCCGGCAAATAATTCTTCGCAATTTCTTCGAACGACTTTACCTGCCCCGCCTGCCAGTCCTCATCGCGCCCTAATTCCGCGGCCATCAGGGCAGCCACTCGCGGTGCACTCTCGATGGCCGCTCGCGCGTCGAGCACGAGGCTGCGCGTCCGGCGCGCCAGAACGTCATCCACGGTGCAGGCCGCCTCGTTGCGCACCGCCCAAATCACCTCTCCGGCACGCGCCCTTAGGCGCGGGTGAATCTGCTCGCCGAGCCGCGCGTCCGAACGCAAAAGTTCGGCGACCGCCGGCGCGTCTGACCCATAAAATTTCAAGTCGCCCAAAGTTTCCGCGTTCTCGTGGTAGCCGTGCATGCGAAGCTCCTGCGTCACGCAAGGGCGCGCGTCCAGACCAGCGAGAGTGGAAGCCTGATCGACGCAATCTTCGGCCATGCGCCGGTAGGTGGTCCACTTGCCGCCGGCAATGCTCACCAGCCCCGAACGCGAGATTTCGATCGTATGATCTCGCGCCAGCGCCGCCGTCTTCTTGCCCTCGCCCGTCTTTACCAGCGGGCGGATGCCCGTGAACATGCTCAGCACATTCTCGCGCACCGGCGGCTTGCATAAGTACTCTCCGGCCGTTTCGAGAATAAACGCGATCTCCTTTTCCATGGGCCGTGGTTCGAGAGAAACACTCCGGATCGGCGTGTCGGTCGTCCCCACCAGGGTCTTGCCGTGCCACGGAATCGCAAACAGGACGCGGCCGTCGCGTGTACGCGGCACCATAATGGCGGAATCGCCGGGCAGAAACGAGCGGTCCAGCACCAGATGAATTCCCTGGCTCGGCGCGATCATCGCGGGCGCCTGGGGGTCGTCGAGCCGGCGAACCTCGTCGGAAAAAGGTCCCGTCGCATTCACGACGACCTTGGCGGAAACCTCATATTCCGTTCCACCCTCCACGTCTTCGCAGACAGCGCCCTCCAGAAAACCGTTCGCTCCTTTCGTCAACGAGCGCACCCGGCAATAGTTCAGCAGCGTCGCGCCCTGCTCGGACGCCGTCCGCACCATGTTCATCAGCAGCCGCGCGTCATCGAATTGCGCGTCGTGGTACAGCACCCCGCCGCGGAAACCGTCGGTGCGAATCGTCGGTATGTGTTGCAGTGTTTCTTCCCGCGAAAGAATGCGCGAGGTGCCGAACCCGTACCGCCCCGCCAGCAGATCATACACCTTCATGCCGATGCCGTAAAACGGCGCTTCCCACCAGTCGTAGTTCGGCACGATGAACGCCAGGTCGTGCACCAGATGCGGCGCATTATTCCGCAGGATGCCGCGTTCCTTCAAGGCCTCCATGACGAGCGATATGTTGCCCTGCTGCAAATACCGGACGCCGCCGTGAATCAGCTTCGTGCTGCGGCTGGAGCTGCCCTTGCCGAAATCGCTCTGCTCGGCCAATAGCACGCTGTAGCCGCGCGAGGCCGCATCGAGCGCGATGCCAACCCCGCTTGCGCCCCCGCCGATAATCAGCATGTCCCACTTGCGCTTTCGATCCCGCAAGCGGCTCAACAGTTCATCACGATTCATAGGTAGTCAAAGGGACAGCTTCTTCCGGCGGATATCCCTCACGCGCCAGTTGCTCCTGATACGCTCTTACTCCTCTTCCTTCTCCCACCCTTTCGCCCGCTCTAGTGCCGCCGCCCAGCGCTCCCGCAAAGCCGCCACCCGCTCGGCGGGCATCCGTGGCTCAAAGCGCCGGTCCAACATACTTTGCGTCGCGATCTGCTCCCGGTCTTTCCAGTAGCCGACCGCCAACCCGGCCAGATACGCCGCGCCCAGCGCCGTGCTTTCCGTCACCGCGGGCCGCGCGATTGGCGTCTGCAGGATGTCGGCTTGAAACTGCATCAGCAGATTGTTCGCCGCCGCGCCGCCATCCACCCGCAGCTCTTTGATGTCGATGCCCGTGTCCGATCGCATCACGTCGAGGATATCCGCCACCTGATAGGCGATGCCTTCGAGCGCCGCGCGCGCCAAGTGGCCGCTTGTCGTGCCCCGCGTAAGGCCCGTGATCGCGCCGCGCGCGTACGAGTCCCAATGCGGCGCGCCCAGCCCCGCGAACGCCGGCACCAGATACACACCGCCATTGTCTTCCACCGTCGCCGCGAGCTGCTCGACTTCCGCGGCCGAGCGGATCAGCCCCAGCCCGTCGCGCAGCCACTGCACCACCGCGCCCGCGATGAAGATGCTGCCTTCCATGGCATACTCGGTGCGGCTGCCGACTTTCCATGCCACGCTCGTCACCAGCTTTTGTTTCGAGAGCGTGGCCTCCGCGCCGATGTTCATGAGGGCGAAGCAGCCTGTGCCGTAGGTATTCTTCGCCATGCCACGCTGATAACACTGTTGCCCGAACAGCGCCGCCTGCTGATCACCCGCGATCCCGGCGATGGGGACGTCTTTCAGAGCCGGCACGGCGGCTTGGCCATACACTTCACTCGAGGAGCGCGCCTCGGGCAGCACGCTGCGTGGAATCCGCAGCAGCGCTAGCAGCTCCTCGTCCCACGCGCCCGTGTGGATGTCGTAGAGCATCGTGCGGCTGGCGTTGGTGGCGTCGGTGATGTGCCGCCTTCCCCGGGTCAGCTTCCAGATCAGCCACGAATCGACGGTGCCAAAGGCCAGCTTTCCCGCCTCGGCCTTCGCACGCGCTCCCTCGACGTTGTCGAGCAGCCACGCAACCTTCGTTCCAGAAAAATAGGCGTCGATGACGAGGCCCGTCTTCTCGCGCACCGCCGATTCCGCGCCGTCCGCCTTCAAGCGGTCACACATCGCGGCCGTCCGCCGGTCCTGCCACACGATCGCGTTATGGATGGGGGCGCCGGTCTCGCGGTCCCACAGCACCGTGGTTTCGCGCTGGTTCGTGATACCGATCGCGGCCAATTCGCCCGCGCCGATGCCCGCCTGCTTTAGTGCTTCCTCCCCCACCGCGGCCTGCGACGACCAGATCTCTTCGGGGTTGTGCTCCACCCACCCCGGTTTCGGGAAAATCTGTTCGAACTCCCGCTGCGCCAGAGCTTTGATCGCTCCTTCTTGGTCGAAGACGATGGCGCGCGAACTCGTGGTGCCTTGATCGAGCGCGAGAATGAAAGGCATTTCAACTCCTTGCTAGCGAGGTAACTCGTAGCGCGGACCTAGCGTTTTTACGGATCCGTAGGTCTAAAGAGTGTGCCAAGACAAATTCGGAGCCGCGGACGCGACTTCGCCTTGAACATCCGATCATCTGCACAGAGTAGCGTATTTGCAAGGCTTCTCTATGTCCCAGCCGCCCGCCAGTCACCAGCATTCCGTCCCCGTCAAATCAACCACATCGGCCCCGAAAGACGCGTTCTGCTTGCCACCGTGCGCTATCCTCAGCGCAGGAGGGCGCAGCAGGTCCGATGCGTGAAAACATTCGCGGGAGTCTCGGCAAACCTGCTCAAAAACGCAGCGCGCGCGAGGTCCAGAGTCCCACCCGCATCGCCCAAGCCCACCGCCGGCAGTATCCAGCGCCTTCCCCGTCATTGTTCTATCCGCGTTCTTCTGCGTTCATCCGCGGTTCCCATTCTTCTGTTTCCCGAACTCCCTCGATATCATTTTCGGCCGAAAAAAATTTAGCGAAACGAACCCAATTCGTCCTTTGCTTGCAACACCGGAGTCCAAAAACGAACCCAAACGAACCCAATGTTTTGGGTTTCTCCGCGGGGTGTCGCCGGATGCGCTGCCGTGACCCTCTGCAGCCAAGACCTTCGCCCCCTAAGATAGGAGGCAGTCCTCATGTCCCTCCGCGCCATCGCCGCCGCGATCGCTCTGACGCTGCTGTTGTGGGGATCTCTCTACGCTTTGCAGCGCGGGTCGGGCTTTTACCAGCGGCGTTCTCAGGCTTACGAAGACGAGATGCAAAACCCGTCGGATGATCCGCCGGACGCCTATGAGGAAGGTGAGTTCGTCTTTGCGCGGCTGCGCTACCGCTCCCCGGGCCGCGGCTTCTATCGGGGAAGCTGGGGCACCGACTCCAACAAGGCCGAGCGCGTCTTCCTCACCGGGCTGCGGCGGCTCACGCAGGTCCACACCCGGTCGGTCGAGCAGATCGTCGACATCGACAGCGACGAGATCTTCGAATGGCCTTGGCTGTATGCGGTCGAGGTCGGCTATTGGGAGCTGAGTGACGCCCAAGCCAAACGCCTGCGCGAGTATTTTGACCGCGGCGGCTTCCTCATGGTCGACGATTTTCACGGCAGTTGGGAGTGGGGCGCGTTTACGGACGGCCTGCGGAAGGTCTTTCCGGAACGTCCCGTCGTTGAGCTGGCGGACGAAGCCGCCATCTTTCACACCCTCTACAACCTCGACGAGCGGTTTCAGGTGCCGGGCCGGCGGTTCATCCGTTCGGGGCGCACCTTCGAGCAGGACGGCGTCCAGCCGCGCTGGCGGGCGATTTTCGACGAGAACGGCCGCGTGCAGGTGGCCATTTGCCACAACATGGATCTCGGCGACGCCTGGGAATGGGCCGACGATCCCCGCTACCCGGAGCGCTTCACCGCGCTGGCCTATCGCATCGGCATCAACTACATCGTCTACGCCATGACGCACTGAGGAACGGCCCGTGCAAAAAAATCGGGGACCGTCACAAACGCCGCGCCGAAATCGCCGGTCGCGAACACCGCGTCTTGAGCGCGCTCACCGTCCCCTGTTTTCTTTAACCGTTCCTACCTCGGCACGCGAACGTCAAATCCCTTCAGTTGTTCGATCACGTAGGCGTGCGCCTCATCGAGCGTCTTGAAGGGGCTGTTGGAATGCCTTTCGATGTCGAAGCCCATGTCTCCCGGGCCCCACGAGATCCAATCCACACCGGGTTTCACAATGCTCCTGGCGTTGAGCGCGCCGCGAAGAGTCTCGATCTGGAAGCCCAGCATGCCTGTGCCGTTCCACCACTGCGCGTATTGCAAGCGGTCGGTGGGCGGCTTCTCTCCGTAACGAAATTCTCCACCCCAGCTGCGGTTGCCGAGAGGAGGGTAGTAGAAATTGTTGATCGCCTCATCCGCCGTCTCCACTTCTTCGACGAGAGGCACCATGATCGCCAGGACGCCAAGATCCGCGAAGCGGCCCGTCAGGTAGGCTTGTCGCACATGCGGGATGCGGAGTTGGACGCCGGCACCGAGTTCTTCCGCCAGCTTGCAGAATTTGACTAGGTCCCTTTCGTCGGGCAGGGGCCTGTGCTGTCCGTCGAGGCTGAAAAGATCCACCTTGCCGTTTTTCTTGATGATTTCCTCGAGCTGGCTGCGGGTGGATTCGACGAGCGCGGCGACCGTCTGGATCGGTTCGCCCTTGTGCATTTTCTCTTTCAGCGATCCGGCTTGTGGTTTGAACGAACTCCAACTCGGCGCTTGCGAAAAGGCCGGCCGCGCTACCGCCATGCCCAGCGCCGCCATGCTGAAAACTCTCCGGTTCATGACGGTTTCACCTCCGGGGCGTTCGAGCCGGTTCCACACTACCACAGCGCGGTGGATGAAGCGGAGAAAAACAGTCTTGCGTCCGGGTCAGTGCGCCGCGCCGACGTACCCTTTCTCCCCGGCGCGAACGGCAACAGCGAGCTTGTTGCGCGCCGGAGGTAAGGGACAAGTCGCGTAAGGAGTGAAGACGCAAGGCGGGCTGTAAGCTTTGTTGAAG
>Ga0187893_10010054_pt1 | contig 14295 bp, 11 predicted proteins | sample MA1701074metaG_FD_139574 | JGI IMG/M metagenome (GOLD analysis project Ga0187893, IMG submission 139574) | White microbial mat communities from a basaltic lava cave in the Kipuka Kanohina Cave System on the Island of Hawaii, USA - MA170107-4 metaG ...
CGCGGCCATGGCCGCGTACACGATTCTCGTCATTGCGTTCCGCTGGCGCAGATTCCCGGTTCGGGAAACAGGTGCGCGCATCGCGCTCGGTGCGGCCGCGATGGTCGCGTTCATAACGATCGTTGCGATACAGACCGGCGGCTCGGCGAGCCCGATGGTCAATCTCTACCTGCTGCCGATCGTCGTGGTCGCGATGACGCTCGCGCGGCGCGGGGCGTTCGTGATATTTGCGGCAGTGGCGCTTGCTTGGTTGTCGGTCATCGTCGGCGAGGGTCCGCTGCCGCCCACTGCCGAATTGCTTGCACGGCTCTTCGGTGAGCTCGGGCCCTATGCGCTCGTCGCCTACCTGACACAGGCACTGGCGGGCACGATCATGACGGCGCGCCGGCGCATCGAAGAGATGGCGGAACGCGACAGCCTGACGGGCATGCTGAATCTGCGAACGTTTAAATCGATTCTGAATCGCGAGCACCTCTTGCGCGCGCGCGGCGGGCGTGGTGGATATGCCATTCTGCTCGTCGACATGGACGACCTGAAGGCGCTCAACGACGCGCACGGCCACCAGACCGGGAATCGTGCGATCACTTCGGTGGCCGGCGCGATCCAACGCGCCATCCGCACGACCGACATGGCGGCGCGCTACGGCGGGGACGAGTTCGTGGTGTTCCTGCCGGAGGCGACGCCGGAGGTCGCGGAGACCGTGGCCCAGCGCATCCGCAACAACGTTTACCGCAGCCTGTTCCCGGTCGGCGAACGGCTGCAGCGCATGACGGTCAGCGTGGGCGCCGCGAGCTATCCGCGGGATGGCGCGCAGCACGATGACGTCGTTTCCGCCGCTGATCTCCGCATGCAGCGCGACCGCGAATTGCGCAAGAGCGGCGACGCGCCCTGAATGAGACGCCAGGTCCGCGGCTACATGCAGGGATTCGAGACGACCTCGAGTGCGGCCACGGTGTGGCGCGCGCTGATCGAACCCAGCGCGCTGCTCCTCTGGTACGCGAGCGAGGCGATCGTGGAGCCGCGGGCGGGCGGGCGTTACGCAACCGTGTCCCGGCTCTTCGGCCGGCGCGAAGCGCAGATCGAGCGCTTCGATCCCGGCGCGCGCCTGCAGCTCCTGTACGAGCCGAACGCGGACTGGCCGCCGATGTCGGACAGCGCACTTGTAGAGGATTTCATCATCGACGAACGCAAGGGACAGAGAATGCTGCGCGTGATGGGTTCCGGCATTCCGGCGGGCGAGGAATGGGCGACGACGCTGGTGCGGCTCAGGACTGGATGGGCGCTTGCCTTCGCGCAGCTCCAGATGAAACTGCTCCACGGCTCGATCGGCGAGCCCGCCGCATGAGACGCTTGCTCGCACCCATTCTCGGTTTTATTCCAGCGATCGCCGCGCAGGCTGCGGCGCTCGTGCTTGCCGGCGGCACGGTCATCGACGGCTACGGCAATGCGCCGATTCTGGACGGCATCGTCGTCATCGAAAACGACCGCATCCTCGCGATCGGCGGCGTCGGGCAGGTCATCGTTCCGGAAGGCGCACAAGTCATCTCGACCGAAGGCATGACGGTGCTGCCGGGTCTCTGGGACATGCAGGTCGAGCTCATGCGCCTCGGTCACGGCGACTCGGGACGCTGGAACGAGACTTACGGCCCGCTCGCCGAGCGAGTGGTGATGCCGATCGCGGCGCGCCAGCTGCTGCAGGCGGGCGTCACGAGCGCGCGCGACACCGCGGCCCCGCTCGAAGCCGCCGTGCGCGTGCGCGGCCGCATCCGCGAGCGCATTCTGGAAGGCCCGAACCTCTATATCTCGGGGCCGCTGCTGCGAAAGCTGGCGCCGGCAGGCACCGGAGACTGGCAGTGGGAAGTGAGCGGCGCCGCCGACGCGCGGACCAAGGTTCAGACGCTCGCGAATGCCGGTGTCGATTACCTGCTGCTCGCAGAGATCGAGCTGTGGACTGCGGAGGAGCTCGAAGCGGTGGTCTCCGAAGCGCGGATTCGCGGCCTCGCCGTGCACGCGTTCGCGGAGCGCCCGGCCGACGTCGTGCGCGGCGCGGCCGCACAGTTCGATGGCTTCCTCGGGACCGACATGGGCACGACCGCGTTTCCACCGGATGTGATGCAGGCTTTGCAACAGCGGCTGACGGCGCCATCGCCGAGGCCGCTGGCCTGGTCGCCCGCGATTTCCGGTCTGCTCAATCTCGAGTCATTGCGCATCAATGACGAGCCGCTCGACGATCCGCGCGCGACCGAGCAGTTTCCGGAGCTCGTAGCCGCCGACGTCATCGGATCGCTCGCAAGTCTCGACGCCGTATCGGCGGCCGCGCTTTCGGCGACAAAGGCCGCGACGCTTTGCGAGAAGTTGCGGCAACTCGACGAGGCAAAGCTGATGCTGCTGCTCGGCTCCGATGCCGGCGTTCCCGGTCACCTGCATTCGCGGGCAACCTGGCAGGAAATCGACTTCTGGGTGCGCGAGTGCGGCATGCCGGTGCTTCGCGCGATACGCGCGGCGACGCACGATGCCGCGACCGCGATGGGCGTGGGCCACGAATCCGGTGCGCTCGCGCCCGGCAAGATCGCCGACGTCATCGTCGTGCGGGGCGACGTACTTCGCAATCCTGGGTTGTTGCAGTCGGTAGACATCGTGATTCAGAGAGGTCGTCGCGTACGCTGACGATCCAGTCCATAATGCGGCCGTGACCAATTTCATCCTGCGGGTGCTGATCGCGGCACTCGGCTTGTGGCTGGCGACGGAGTGGGTGGACGGAATCGACGTGCTGAGTCCGGGCACGCTGATCCTCGCCGCGCTGCTGCTCGGCATCGTGAACGCGATCGTCAAGCCGATCGTGGTCCTCCTGACGCTGCCGTTCACACTCGTGACACTCGGACTTTTCCTGCTCGTCATCAACGCGGCGATGCTCGGACTGGTCGCGGCCTTCCTCCCGGGCATGAACATCGATGGATTCTGGCCGGCGTTCTGGGCCGCCATCATCGTCAGCATCGTGAGCTGGATCGGCAGCGTGATATTCAAGCCGGACGGAACGAAAAAGGACTAGTCCGGCCGCCCGATGAGCATCCCGTTCCGCCTGACGGTGATGAACTTCATGCAGTTCTTCGTCTGGGGAGCGTGGCTCATCTCGCTCGGCGCCTACATGATCGTGACGCTCGATTTCTCGGGCGGGCAGGTCGGCAGCCTCTACGCGACGATGGGCGTCGCCTCGCTCTTCATGCCCGGGTTGATGGGCATCGTTGCAGACCGCTGGATGAATGCCGAGCGCCTGTACGGGATTCTCCATCTCACCGGAGCGGGCCTGCTGCTGTGGGCCTCGACCGTCCGCGACTTCGACACGCTCTACGTCATCATGCTGCTGAATGCGATGGTGTACATGCCGACCATTGCGCTGAATAACGCCATCTCCTACAAGGTCCTCGAGCAGCGCGGCTACAACGTCATCCGGAAATTTCCTCCGATCCGCGTCTGGGGCACGGTCGGTTTCATCGTGGCGATGTGGATGGTGGATTTCGCCGGCTGGACCAAGAGCGCGCTGCAGCTCTACATCAGCGCCGGGGCCGCCGTGTTCCTGGGGCTGTACGGCTTCACGATACCGAAATGTCCGCCGGCTCGCGACGTGGCAAAGAAAAACATCGCCGCTGCGCTCGGGCTCGACGCGTTCGTGCTGTTCAGGCGCACGCAGATGCTTGTGTTCTTCGTCTTCGCGATGATGCTGGGGGCGGCGCTTCAGATCACGAACGCGTTCGGCGGCGCGTTTCTCGCCGATTTCACGACGGCGTATCCGGATTCCTTCGGCGTCCTGCACCCGAACCTGCTGCTGTCGATCTCGCAGATCTCGGAGACCCTCTTCATACTGACGATCCCGTTCTTCCTGCAACGCTTCGGCATCAAGATCGTGATGCTGATCAGCATCTTCGCCTGGGTGTTCCGCTTCGGCCTGTTCGCGGTGGGCGACCCCGGTGCGGGCCTCTGGATACTGGTTCTCTCGATGATCATCTACGGCATGGCCTTCGATTTCTTCAACATTTCCGGCTCGCTCTACGTCGACCGCGAGGCGGTGGGCACGATCCGCGCGAGCGCGCAGGGCCTCTTCATGATCATGACGAACGGCCTTGGCGCATTCTTCGGCAGCATAGCCGCTGGGCTCGTCGTGGATCACTTCACGGTGGGCGGCGTGAAGGACTGGCAGAGCATCTGGCTGACGTTCGCAGGCTACGCGCTCGGGCTGGGGCTCGTGTTCCCGTTCCTGTTCAGGTACCGGCACGATCCGGCGGCGATGGCCGCCGCCGCGCACTGAAATTCAGCGCCGTTTCTCGGCGACGATCTCGAGGACCATCGGCGTGATGAGGAGCGTCGCGGATTTCTGTTCCGCGGCCTCGAACTCGCCGCGCACCGCATCCGCCCAAGCCTGGTCGATCCGTCCGAGCTCGAGCTGATGCTGCAGGTGGATGTTCACGAACGAAGCGGGCCATTGCCACATCGCGTCTCCCGGCCGCACGCAGAACACGCGCGGGATCGCTTCCCGGATGGAGAAGCCGCGCTCCTGAAGCAGTGCGACGACCGACGGTGCAATGTTCGGTTCGCCACCGCTAGCGCGCCAGCCTTGCTCGACCTGGCGCACAAACTCCCGCATCCTCGGGCCGGCCGTCGAAATGTGGAAGCTCTCGTACTGGATGTACTCGTGGAAGATTGCGACTCCGCCCGCACGCACCGCTGCCGCGATCTTGTCCAGGAGAGTCGCGGGAGAAGATACGAAGCACGCTACCCACCGGCACCAGCTCGCATCGAAACCGGTGTCGGGCAGCGGATCGGCCATCAAGTCGATCTCGTAGTACCGGACATTCCCGAATCCATGCCGCGTGAGCATGGCGCGGCCGGCCTCGACGAAGCGGGCCGAGCGTTCGACCGCCACGATTTCGCCTTCGGGGCCGACGATTTCCGCGAGATCCGCGGCCGCGAATCCGGGTCCGGCGCCGACATCGAGCACGCGCGAGGCCGCCCCGATGCCAGCACGCCGCCAGCATTCGAGCACCGTCGGGCGCCAGACGCGATGCTGCAGGCCGAGCCGCTGAAGCTCCTCGTCGTGGGTGCCGAGAAAGTAATCGCGATCAGTCGACATCGTCAGGCTCCGGCCGGCAGGACTTGCAGTTCCACAGATGCGATTCGATGGCGGCCATCGCCGGGTCGGTCTGCGCGAGCCAGGTCTCGGAGGTCAATGCCGCCGCAAGCTCAGGCTCAAGAGTCCGCACTTTCACGCGGAAGGCGTCGCCATAGCAACCCGGTTCCTGCGCACAACCTCGTTCGAGGTCCCAGAGACCGTCGGTCACCTGCACGCAGTACTTCGTATGCGGCAGGCAAACTGTCCTCCCCTCCGACCAGAAGCGCAGGCGATCTCCCACGGGCTCGCCGACGATCACCACGCGGTCGCCGGCGGATTGCTCGATGAGCGCCGCCGCGACGATGCCGGCGGAAAAGGTCAGGCGCGACACGATGACGTAGATGCGCCCGGGCACGGTCGCGGCGAGCCCGTTGAAGAACGCCACCGTCGGGTCGATGTTGCCGCCGCCGTCGAAGCGCAGGTCCACGATCAGGTGTTCCGGCTTTCGTCCCCCAAGCCGGGCGCTGGCCGCGCGCATGAAATCCTCGATCGGTTCGTCGGCCGTACCGAGATGCGAACGAAGCTGGAGATAGAGCGCGCCGATCGCCGGCAGCTTCACGGTCCGGAACACGCGATCCGGCTCCTGAAGGTATAAAGGATCCTTGGCCGACGCCGTCGCGGCCAGCCAGCCGAGTTCGCTTTCGTTGCCGTATGGCGGTTGCGAGAACAGGCGTGGCAAATGCGTGCCTTGCGGAGCGGCTATCTGCGGGATCATCTCGATTCTGCGGGTCGTTACTGCACCGTTCCGCAACACGAGCGAGAGATTCCACTCCGCGGGCGAGGCAGCAAGGCCGAGCTCGTGCAGCAGTTCTGCGCGGTCGAGGAACAGGGAAAGGTTCCAGCGGCGATAGTTGTCGGGGCCGCCGACGAGGCGGCGAAGGCGCTCGAAAACCTCGTCGATCGCGTGTCCGTCAATGGCAGTCACGCGGGCACCGAGGAGATCTTCGTGCTGCTTCGCCCCGCGCGCGACGACGAGCGCATCCGGAAACCACAATAGACGCAGCGGAGCACGCCTCTTGGGCAACCAGGCGCCCTCGTCCGGATGCCAGCTATCGTGGCCGTTATCGGCGAGCGCCGTCGTTCGGGCGATGCCGAGCAGGAATTGCGCAGGCGTCAACTCGCCCGCATGCACGTCGAGCGAGGCGATGTGCTCCAGTGCGGCACGGCGCGCATCGGGAGAGAACGCCCGGCTCTTCTCTACATAATCGTTGCGCAGGACTGCGAGATCGGCGCGCCGGATTTGCGCGGTCGTGGATTCATCTTGTGCAACTGAGGCGACCTCGACCCCGAGGGCGCAGGCAAGGGCCGCGAAAATCCAATACCTCACCGGCCGGCGCTCAGGAGCCGCTCCGAAGCGCCTTGCCATGTTTCAGGTAATGATTCATCCGCGATTCCCACTCGCGCATGAACTGCACGTAGTACTCCGCCGTGAACGAGGCGAGGTACACATCGCCCTCGGGTCCGAGGCTCGTGTGGCTGTAGGTGATCTGCGCTTCGCTGCCCGGCTTCGCGGGGCGGACGCGGATGGTCAATTTGCAGGCGGTGACCGACGGCGTGATCTTGATCATCTCGACGTAGCCGCGCGCCGGGTCATGGCGCGTGATGTACCAGATCGAGTCCTGAACCTTGGCGTCCGTGATGAACACGCAATCCTGCTCCGCCACGCCGGACTGGCTCAGCACGAGGATCGGACTCCACCCGTCGATCCAATCCGCCTCGCGCACCGGGCACATCAGGCGAAACACCTTGGCGGCGGGGGCGTTGAGATGCTGCTTGTAGGTGTGTGTGACTCGGTTGGGTGAGCGGATGTTCATGTTTGTTCGGACTTTACGCCGCGATGCGTCTAATTCAAGCCGGCTGGCGCTGTGCGCTGCATCGCATCGTCAGGTGACAGCGTATTCGTCCGCAAGTGCTCGAGATTGGCCCGGGTCACCCACTGTCGCCGCTGGCGCAAAACCTCAGCGTGACGTGTGCGATAAACGAATGCCTGGAGTGCCGTCGGTGACAGCGTTGATCTCCGCGAGACGGGCGACGAAACCGGCGAGCTGTGGTAAATCTAACGGCGTGAGGATGCGTCCGATATTCAGCTGGGCAAGCTGGAAATCAGGCATGCCCGCAATGTATCACTGCTTGCGCAGGAAGACATGGATCGCCCGTTCGCCCGCGATGAACTTCGAGCATTCATACCCCAAGGCACGCAAGTCAATGTCCCTCAGGAGATGCTCTCCGGAGCCGAGGAGAACCGGCCGGATGGCGGGGTGAAGCTCGTCAATGAGGGCGGCGCGCAGATATTGTCGAATGGTGGCCACGCCGCCTCCGAGGCGGACGTCGCGGCCATCCGCTGCGGCGACCGCCTGCTCCAAAGCGGCGTGAATGCCTTCGGTGACAAAGCGAAACTCCGTGCCTCCCGCCATCCTGATCGGTGCCCGCGCGTGATGCGTCAGCACGAAGACCGGCGTGTGATACGGTGGCTCGTCGCCCCACCAGCCTTTCCAGTTATCGTCCGGCCATGGGCCGCGAATAGGGCCGAACATGTTGCGACCAAGGATCCAGGCACCGATTCCGGCGAAGCCCCGCTCTGCAATCCCGTTATCGATTCCCGTCTCTCCACCGCCATCGCCTTGCATCTTGCGCCACATGCGCGTGGGGAAGAACCACTCCATCAACTCCGGGCCCCTGACGCCGAGCGGGTTCTGGAGATCCTGGTTCACGCCGGCACCGAACCCGTCGATGGAAATTCCAAAGCTTTGGACGCGAAGCTTCGGCGTCGCACTCTTCGCTGACATTTCGTTACCTGTGCGACCAGGAACTCGCCTATATAGTCGAGCGATGGGCTACTAAATCGCCAACTACAAGTTGTCGATTTGCTCTGGCGCAATTCGACTGAATGGTGGAAGTAAACATCGATGAGAAAACTGGTGATAACGACGTTCCTGACCTTGGATGGCGTCATCCAGGCACCTGGGGCTCCGGATGAAGATCGGAGCGGCGGCTTTACGCACGGCGGATGGTTGGTTCCGTATGCCGACGAGGATCTGGGGCGCTTCGTAACCGCGTGGATGCAGCAGGCCACCGCATTCCTGTTGGGGCGAGGAACGTACGACATCTTCGCAGCGCACTGGCCGCGGGTCACGGACCCGCAGGACGCCATCGCGCGCTCACTGAACCGTTTGCCGAAGTACGTGGCCTCGAGGACATTGAAGTCGGCAAAGTGGCACAACACGACGGTGATCCAGGGCAACGTCGTGGAGGCGGTGCGCGCGCTGAAGCGACAGGGCACCGGCGAGATTCAGGTGCAGGGCAGCCCTGGTCTCGCCCAGACCCTGATCGCGAATGACCTCGTCGATGAGTACCGCCTTTGGTTTCATCCCGTGGTGTTGGGTAGCGGCAAGCGGCTCTTCGGAGCCGGCGCCGTGCCGGCGGCGCTGAAACTGAGCGCCACGAAAACGACTAGCGCGGGCGTTGTCGTCAACACGTACGAACGTGCAGGTCAACTCCGCTACGGCGAGTTCTCCGTCGACGAGCAGACGAGCACGCAACGCTTGTTCGAGGGCGAATTCCGAGCGTCATGATCGCGCCCATGGCGATATCACGGTATGTGCAGGACTCTCGTATGTTGCGGGGTGGCCCATTCGTGACACAGGTCATCCACAAAGCGAACGAGATCGGACTCCGGAACTGAACTTGGAATAAAAATGTCTTCCGCGCGGCGGCGCTTTCCATCGCCACCCAGGTAAAACGCCTCCCAGGTATCGGCGCTGCGCTGGATGAGAACGGTGCGCCCAAACACATCAAGCTTGAGACACGTCACATCTGGCAGTCGTTGCGGGCGACGCGCCGCCGGACGCTAACGAAAAGGGGCGTATCAGCCTACGCCCCTCTCGGTTTTGTCATGCCCGTGACCTTAGCAGTATCAGAAATCCTGCGAGAATCGGATGCCGATCGTGCGCGGCCGTGACTTCACGCCTTTGGTCTGGACGCCGCAGACCTGCGGGGTGCACTCGCTCGTCACGCCAAGCGGGGCGTCCTCGTTCGTGACATTGGACACGTAGAGCTCAACCGCGTATCTCTCGCGCTCGAGGCCGAAGGCGAGATTGAGGAACGTGGACGACGGGATATCGCCGTAGACGGCGTTGTCTGCGAGTTCCAGTTCTGAAGCGGTACTCGTCTGATAGTTGAGCGCCCCCTGCGTGTACGCGTCGAAGCCGCCCAGCGGGAATGAATACCGGGCGATCACGTTGCCCTTGAAGTCGGGAGTGACCGGAAGCGGCGTTCCTGCCGGGGCCTTGACATTGACGCAGATCGTGCCGGTTGCGTCGAGGTCGCAGAAATCCTGCGTCAGCTCGGTGTCGTAGTAAGCGAGCGCAACGCCCAGGCGGAGATTGTCGGTCGGCAGCCAGTCCATCTGCGCCTCGATGCCCTGGACTTCGGCCTTGCCGCCATTGGCCACCTGCGTGATGCCGTTAGCCCCTTGGAACGAGACCTGGATGTCGTCCCATTCCTCGAGGAACACCGCGCCATTGAGTTGCACGCGGTCAGCCGCGAAGCGGGTCTTCCAGCCGAGCTCGTAATTGGTCAGGAAGTCCGAGACGTACTCGCCGGCGAACGGATTGCGGTTGATGCCGCCCGGCCGGTAGCCTTCGGACCAGGTCGCATAGAGAAGGGACGTATCGGTCGCCTTCCAGGAGAGGTTCACGCGGAAGACCTGGTCGCTTTCCTTTTTGATCTTGTCCACGTTCTGGCAGGGAACGTCGTTCAAGGAATCCGCCTGCGACCGGCAGCGCCACTCGCCGTTGGCGGACCAAGCCTGGCCGTTCGGGTCGAACGCACCATCGCCGCCGTTCGCGACGGCACCTGGCTCTCCGGCCTCGGCCGCATCGTCCGGAGTTCCGAATATGCCGTCGCTGCCTGAGCCAGGCTCGTGGCTGCGACTGAGACCGAGGCCGAAGCCGAAGAAGCCCTGCACTGTGACCTCCGGCTCGAAGTACCGGGCCCCGAGCGAGAGCTCGAGCCGGTCCGTGATGTCGAAGGCGATCTGGCCGAAGATCGCCTCGTCACGGTCGTGGCGGTCCATGCTGTTGAGGTAGACGTATCTCGCATACCGCCCCGGGCCGCCGGGCTCCAGCCCGTTCATCGCGCGGTCGTCCGCGAGGCCGTCGATCAGCCCGAACGGCTGGTAAAAATCGTGGTACTGCCTCTGGTAGAAGAACCCGAGCAGGCCGCGCACGCGCCTGTCCTGCGGCGTGTTGATGCGGAGCTCGTGGCTCGTCTTGGTGTAGTAGTCGTAGTTCTCGAAGCCAGCGTCCGGGTTCAGCTGGTTGCCGGCGTTGTCGACGAACAGGCGCGAGAAGTAGCCGGTCGTGTAGAGGTTGTCGTACCAGAACGAGTAGTCCGAGTAGTCAAAGGCGCCCTCCACGTCGCGATTGAGGTAGTTGCCGGCATACACGACGTCGAAGTTGCCGATCGAGCCCTCGATCGTGAGCCCGGCCTGATACCACTCGTCGTTCGTGAATTCGTTGCGGAAGTGCGCGACCGCATAGTCGCCGGTGGCGAGGACATCCCGGAGGTCGTCGCCCCAGGAGCCCTCCTGCTCCATCTTCTGGTACATGGCGCTCGGCGTGATCGCCCAGTTCTCGCCAAGCTCGATGCGCAGCGCCGCGCGCGCGCCGATGGTATCGATCGTGTTGTAGTTGTCCTCGACGAACGCTGCGTTGTTCGTCGTGAAGTCGTCGGCCGGTGTCGATTGGTCGATCGTATAGGTGCGCGTGGCGGGCTTGTTGTCTATCCAGCCCGCCTCGGTGAGCGACCAGCCCACGAGGCGGAGCGCGGCGCTCTCTCCGATCGGGAGATTCACGAAGGCTTCCGCGACATAGCCGACGTCGTCTTCGTCCACCATGTTGGCCTCGAGCGCATAGCCTGCGTCGAATGCGTTCGGGTCCGGCCTGTTGGTGATGATGCGGATCGTGCCGGACTGCGAGCTCGCGCCGTACAGCGTGCCCTGGGGGCCTGCGAGCGCCTCGACGCGCGCGATGTCGTAGAGGTGGACGTCGAGGTTGCCCTGGATCGTCGTGATCGGCTGCTCGTCGAGATACATGCCGACGCTTGGCTGCGAAGTCGTCGCCTGGCCGTCGCCGCCGGTCGCGATGCCGCGCATGTACACGGCACTGAAGCCGGAGCCTGCGCCGATCGACGGCTGCATGCTCACGCTCGGCAGGAACTGCACGTAGTCCTTGAAGTTCTGGACGTTCAGCTCATTGAGCTTCTGCTCGCCGATGGCATCGATGCTGATCGGCACGTCCTGCAGGCTTTCCACCCGCTTCTGCGAGGTGACGATCACTTCGCCGAGGACGGTGGTCTCCTGCGCCAGCAATGAGGGGCTTGCTAGCGCCAGCAAAACGGCTGACGCGACAGGTGTACGGGTAAGGAGTGTCCGCGGACGCTTTGGGAGGACAACCGGCATTGCCATGCTCCAGTGTGGGTCCAGTAGCACTAGAGACTACGACCAAAGCCGCAGCAACGCAAAGGAAGCGGTTGGACCGTTGCGCGAACGCAACGGCGGCGGGTCAGGGCGGGGGGACGTCCGGGTAGGCGGAAAGGACCGGCCCGAGGGCACGCTTCAGCGGGTCGAGCCAGCCTTCATAATGCCGCCACTGCTCCAACGCATCGCGGTAGATGGGCTGGCGGACCTGCTCGGAGCTTGCCGTCCGAACCGGGCGCTCGGTCTCGAAGAAACGCAGGCAGGCCGCCTCGAACGGCAAGCCGCAGTAGTCGAGCAGCCGGCGCACCTCGGCCTCAGTGTCTTCGACGATCTGCTCGTAGAACACGCGGTGGATACGGCCGGGCAGGGCGTCGTCGTAGTGCGCCATCAGCATGACGTAGTCGCGGTAGAAACGGCCCATGTCCGTGAGGTCGTAGCTGAATCGCTGGCCGCGGGCGTAGTGCTGCTTGAAGTTCGAGAAGCAGCAGGCCATCGGGTGGCGGCGCGCGTCGATGATCTTCGCGTTCGGCAGGGCAAGCCGGATCATCGCCACGTGCAGGAAGTTATTGGGCATCTTGTCGATGAAGTGCGGCCGGTCCGTCTTGCGGTGCACACGTGTGCGCTCCAGGTAGCGCTCGCCGAGTCCGCGAAGCGCGTCGGCGCTCATGGTTGTGAGGACCTCCGCGTAGGCCCCGATGTCCTCGGACTCCGCCAGGCCGCGCAGCTCCCGGGCCATCGTGATCATCTCGGGCAGCTCGGTCGTGCCCTCGACCGCCGAATGGCTCGAGAGTATCTGCTCGAGCAGGGTGGAGCCGGCGCGCGGCATGCCGACGATGAAGATCGGGCTCGTGGCCGGGCATCCGCAGCCCGCGCGCGCGGCGAAGAACTCGCGCGTGAAGACGGATTTGAATCGTTCGATGCGCCGGGTGTTGGCGTCCGCGTCGTAAGGATTGCGCGCGCGGTGCAGGGCATTGCCCTTTGCGTAGTGCTCGAAGGAGGCTGCGTAGTCGGACGCGTCCTCGTACGCCTTGCCGAGGGCGAAGTGCAAGTGCACACGGTTCACCTCGTCCACCGACGGGTCCGAGACGCCGGCCAGCATCGCGGCAAGGTCGGCGTCCGAGAAGCGGAAGGTCTTGAGGTTGGCGAGGCTCCAGTACGCCTCGCCGAAGGCGGGATCGTGCGTGATGGCGCGCCGGTAGGCCGCAATGCTCTCGTCCTGCCGGCCTTCGGTCTTCAGCACGTGGCCATAGCTGAGCCACACCTTGGCGTTTCGCGGATATTCCTTCAGGAGCTCCGCGTACATGCGGCTCGAGCGCTCGTACTCGCCGACGCGGCTCAGGATCACCGCTACGAGATTGCGGTAGCCGGGATTGCGCGGGTCCGCGGCCAGCAGCCGCTCCACCTCCGCGAGCGCGCGCGCGGGCTCGTTGCGACGGTGTAGCACGATCGCGAGGTTGTAGCGCGCGGGCGCGAAGCCGGGCGCCAGCTCGAGGCAGCGCTCGAGGAGTTTCAGGGCATCGTCCTCGCGGCCGAGACGCGCGGCGACTTCGGCGAGCATCCGGATCGCCGGCACGTCGGTCGGCACCTCGTAGAGATGCGCCTTGAGGAGCTGCTCCGCCTGCGGGATGTCGTTGCGGTTCATGGCGATCGCAGCCAGGCGCAGCCGCGGGTTCTGCGCCGACGCTTTGAGCTGGCGCGCGAGCGCGGCGTCCGATGCGCCACCATCTCCCGGGCCGCGCGCAGAGCTCATCGTGTGAAGGCGCGCTTGAGGCGCGCGATGCCTTCGTGGATCTCGGGCACGGCGTAGTGCGCGAAGCTGAGGCGCAGGCAATGCCGGAGGCCGCCGGCCGTCGAGCATGCCGCGCCGGGCAGGAAACCGGTGCCGGCCGCGCGGGCGGCTCCCTGAATTTCCTCCGCATTGACGCGGGCTGGGAGCTCGAGCCAGAAAAAATAGCCGCCCCGCGGCTTTTGCCAGGTCGCGATGACGCCGAGATGTGTGCGCAAAGCCGTATCCATCGCCTCCGCCCGCGCGGCGTAATTCGAGCGCAGATACGGGACAAACGATGCCAGTTCGCCATCTTCCATCAGCTGTCGAACGACGTGCGAAGTGAAGTGGTTGAAATTACCGCCACTCACCAGAGCGCCGCTCGCCAGCAGGGTGCGCATCAGTTCTGCGTTGGTCTGGATCCAGCCGAGCCGCAGGCCGGGCGCAAGGATTTTTGAGAATGACCCGAGCGAAAGCACGTTGCCGAGCTCGGTCATCGTTGCGAACGACGCTGGCGGCGGCGCGCCATGGTGCAACAGCTGGTAGACCTCGTCGGCCGCTATGATGAAGCCATGCTTGCGGCTGAGCGCAACCAGCCGCTCGCGGCGCTGCTGGTCGAGTGTCTGTCCGGTCGGGTTGTGATAGGACGGAATCGTGTACAGGAGTTTCGGGCGATGCTGCGTGAGCTGGCGTTCGCACTGTTCGACGTCCATGCCACGCCCGTCGAGCGGCACGCCGATGATGCGCAGCCCGTGGTCGCGGAATATTGGAAACGAGTAGGGATAGCTCGGCTCTTCGACGAACACCGTGTCGCCGGGCTGTGTGAAACGGGCACAAACGAAGTCCAGCGCCTGCGAAATTCCGGCGGTGAGCAAAAGCGACTCGGAA
>Ga0187893_10010055_pt1 | contig 14295 bp, 12 predicted proteins | sample MA1701074metaG_FD_139574 | JGI IMG/M metagenome (GOLD analysis project Ga0187893, IMG submission 139574) | White microbial mat communities from a basaltic lava cave in the Kipuka Kanohina Cave System on the Island of Hawaii, USA - MA170107-4 metaG ...
GTGGTGCCTGAGGACACCCAGATCAAACTCCTCTGCAGGCTCGCAGCACCAAGCGATCGCCGATCTGTGTTCGCTAGCGCGGGTCGAGCCTAGACTACCATTTTCATTGAACGTGGCGCCGCATCGCGGCATGAAAAACTCCTCCGAAAATCCCCTGCATCGGAGGGTGGCCGCCAGAGCGACGGTGGTCGCGAAACGACGGTGGTCGCGAGGGCAGCCGGGGTGGGTCTGCCCCGTGAGGAACAACCCACCCCCAGCGCCTTTGGCGGCTGCCCCTCCCAGGAGGGGAATGTTTCATAGAACGTGGCGGCGCAACGCAGCATGAAAAACTGTCAAGAAATTCGGGAGGGCGAGGCTCCTGCCGCAATAAGCGTCGTTGACGCTTTCAAAGTTTTTGATTCCCTTGTCAAGGAGAACCCCTCGACTAGAGAATCGTCGGTACTCCAGCTGCAATTTCCGCTTTCGCCGGACGAGGCACAAAGACGTCAAGTGAAGTAAGGAGGCAAAACCTATGGCGACAATACTCGCACCCCAGACCACTGGGAAGCTGGTTGGAAAGCGTGTCCGCCGCCGCGAAGACCCACGGCTCATCACGGGCACAGCCACTTACGTGGACGACATTCAGAAGCCCGGATTGCACCATGCCTGCATCGTGCGGAGTCCTTACGCCGCAGCCAGGATCAAAGGAATTGATGCCAAGGCGGCGCTCGCACTTCCGGGCGTGGCAGCTGTTTTCACGGGAAAGGATGTGGCCGGTGTGGGGCCGGTACCCTGCGGAGCCTCGCTGCCAGGGCTGCGTGTGCCGCATCACCACATCCTGGCGCAGGATCGTGTTTATTTCGTCGGCCATCCCGTGGCCGTCGTCGTCGCGACGGATCGCTACATCGCGCGCGACGCATTGGATCTGATCGAAGTCGACTACGAAGAGCTTCCGGCAGTGGCGGACCCCGAGAAAGCTCTGGCGCCCGGGGCGCCGCCCGTCCATCCGGAGTGGCCGGACAATACGGCCTTCACGTATCACCAGGAGGGTGGCGATGTGAACCAGGCCTTCGCAGACGCGGAGGTGGTGGTGAAGCAGCGCATTGTCAGCCAGCGGCTGATCCCGACAGCCATGGAAACCCGCGGCGTAGTGGCCGAATGGCAGCCTGGAGACAAGGCGCTGACCGTCTATTCCTCCTCGCAGATTCCTCACCTGTTGCGTTCTCTGCTGGCCGGAATGCTGGGTCTTCCCGAAAACCGCCTGCGCGTGGTGGTGCCTGAAGTGGGAGGCGCCTTTGGCAGCAAGTTGAATGTTTATGCAGAAGAAGCGCTGATGGGCTTCGTCGCGATGAGAATCGGCAAGCCGGTAAAATGGATTGAATCCAGGCGCGAAAATTTTCTTTGCACCATTCACGGTCGCGGCCATGTGGACTATTACGAGATTGCGGCCAAAAAGGACGGTACGATTCTTGGCCTGAAACTCAAACTGATTCAGGATCTGGGCGCCTATCATCAGCTGCTCACTCCGGCCATACCCACACTTTCCGTGCTGATGATGCCCGGCCTCTACAAGTTTAAGAACATTCTGGCCGACATCGTCGGCGTGTTTACCAACTGCGTCCCCACCGATGCCTATCGCGGCGCGGGACGCCCTGAAGCCACTCACGGCATCGAGCGGATGGTGGATATGCTGGCCGCCGAACTCAAGATGGACCCTGCAGCGATTCGGCTGAAGAACTTCCCGCAACCTGACGAGTTTCCCTTTGTCACCGCGACCGGCTTGTCCTACGACAGCGGCGATTATGAAGCGCCACTGAAGAAGGCGTTGGGACTGGTGGATTATCCGAAGTTGCGGCAGGAACAGGCCGAAGCGCGACAGCAAGGGCGCTTGATGGGAATCGGCCTTTCCACCTATGGCGAGGTGAGCGCGTTTGGTCCATCTCCTGCCACACCGGCCGGCGGATGGGAGAGCGCCACCGTCAAGATCGATCCTGCGGGCAAGGTAACGGTTCTGACCGGCGCTTCACCGCACGGCCAGGGGCAAGAGACGTCTTTCGCGCAGATTGCTGCCGATGAACTGGGCGTTGAACTCGACGATGTCATTGTGCTGCATGGTGACACGGCGGTAGTGCAGTACGGCATTGGCACCTTCGGCAGCCGCGCCACAGCCGTCGGTGGTCCCGCGGTCTATTTCGCTATCCAGAAGCTCAAAGAGAAGATCCAGAAGTTTGGCGCACTGCTGCTGGAGTCGGCGGACGTCACGTTCGTCAACGGCAGCTGCAATTGCAACCGTTCTGGAAAATCGGTGACCCTGGCCCAGATTGCAGCAGCCGCGTATCGGGCGATGAAGTTGCCTCCGGGCGAGGAGCCGGGGCTGCAAGTCACCTATTTCTGGGAACCGCCCAATTTCACGTTTCCCTTCGGCGCCCACATCGCAGTGACCGAAATCGACCGGGAAACGGGCCAAGTCAACATCTTACGCTACGTGGCGGTGGACGATTGCGGACACATCATCAACCCATTGCTGGTTGACGGGCAGGTGCAGGGCGGCGTCGCTCAGGGAATGGGACAGGCACTTTATGAGCAGGCGGTGTACGACGATAACGGGCAATTGCTGAGCGGCGAACTGATGGACTATGCCATCCCAAAGGCCACCATGATGCCCTGGGTTGAAACCGGTCACACCGTGACCCCTTCGCCGGTGAACCCCCTGGGCGTGAAAGGGGTGGGGGAAGCAGGCACGATCGGCGCCTCACCGGCCTTGGTCAATTCCGTCGTGGATGCGTTGAGCCCGCTGGGCGTGCGCCACATCGATATGCCGATGCTGCCGGAGAAGATTTGGAAACTTGTGCAACAAGGAGGCCAGGCATGATTCCGCAAAATTTCGAATACTCGGCTCCCGGCTCGTTACAGGAAGCGTTGCACTTATTGGCTGATGGAACCGCCAAGGTATTGGCGGGTGGGATGAGCTTGATTCCAATGATGAAGCTGCGCCTGGCCGCTGCTGAGCACCTGGTGGATCTGCGGCGGGTAGCCGATCTGAAGACAATCTCAGAATCTTCCGGCGAGATTCACATTGGCGCGATGGCTACCCACTACGAGGTGGAGTCTTCCGCGCTCGTGCGGCAGCGCTGTCCGTTGCTGGCCGAGACGGCCGGCCACATCGGCGACATGCAGGTACGGAACATGGGCACCATCGGAGGCAGTGTGTCGCATGCCGATCCGGCCGCCGATTACCCGGCTGCGCTGCTCGCGCTCGGCGCCAAAGTGCGTTTGGCACGCGTCGGAGCAGAACGCACACTCAGCCTGGAAGACTTTCTACTGGACACCTTCACGACCGCGGCCGAGCCTGGAGAGATCATCCGCGAGATCATCGTGCCGGTGGAGGAGGCCAAGACCGGAGTGAACTATCAGAAGTTGCTTCAACCGGCGTCGGGCTTTGCCATCGTGGGCGTTGCCGCCCGGCTGCGCAAAACCAATGGCAGGATCAGTCTGGCGCGCGTCGCCGTGACCGGTCTGGCGCCCTGCCCATTCCGGGCAAAATCAGTCGAAACCCGGCTCGAAAGTTCACCCGGAGCCGATGATGACATTCGACAGGCTGCGGCCCTCATCGCAGATGGCATTGAAGCCAACACTGACATTCACGCTTCCGCGGAGTATCGAAAACAGATGGCGCAAGTTTACGCAGCCCGTGCGCTCCGCGCCGCCTTTGCAGGAACTGTATGAAGGATCAGGTTAGCGTCGGCCCTTTACGACCACGAGATCCCCTTACGGGGAAGTGAAGAGGGCCGTGTGGCCCTCGGAGTGGGTGGTCCGTAGACCACCTACCCCGGCAGCTCCCGCAGCCACCGCTCCCACAGAGGGGACTTTTCCAGAGCATTGGCGCGGCTTGGCTTCGGCTTTTGACTAATGACATGAAAATTTCCGGCACTCACGTTTTGGATGTACCTCAGGAACGCGCCTATCAACTGCTACAGGATCCTGACGTTTTGGCTCGCTGCATGCCGGGCTGTGACGCCTTGGTGCGCACCGCTGAAAACGAGTATCAAATGAAAATGAAGATGGCCTTGGCCAGCTTCTCAGGGTTATTTGATGGCACCATCAAACTTGTCGACCTCAATCCCACTTCCAGTTTCCGTCTGATTGTAGAAGGCAAAGGAAAGATCGGGTTTATGAAAGGTGATGGCCGGCTCAATCTTAGTCCCGAAGGAAATGGCACACAGGTCGCCTATGAGGGCGACATCCAAGTGGGAGGTACGCTAGCCGCTGTCGGCCAACGCCTCATCGATACAACCGCCAAGATGATGATCAAACGCTTCTTTGACAAGCTTTCCGAAAACCCTACTGATCGCTAGCCACTTTTGATGCGCCGTGCAGATGCGCGCTCTTTCTCTGTAAGTATTTGCTCAAAAGTGGACAAAATGTCCTCCGGATTCCTAGTCGGAACTCCAAGCTCTTGCCCTCCAACGAGATAACAAAACTCTTGCAAAAGTTCATACAACTAGCTGAAAAAAAAATAGCTTATCAACCATGACGCCAGATGACTGCACAAGTTGGCAAAAAAATTGCCAATTACAGAACTGTTTTCCGACAGATAAATGAACTCATTCGAGAGGAGACGGGTATGCGCGTTGATCGCAGGTCGTTCCCACGGTTGCACGAAGGCTTCGAGATGGCCGTGAAGGGAGTGGATATGTTTGGTGCACCTTTCCTGGAGACTACCAGAGTTTTGAATTTGAGCCAGGGAGGTTTGTGCTTCTTGCTCTTGCGGCCGATCTCAGCCGGCGGGAACCTTGAGTTTGCCTGCCAATCAAGCGAGGCAGTCTCGAAAACCTGGAGTGCGGGCCGAGTGGTCTGGGTTTCGGAAAGATTCGACGGATATCAGTTGGTTGGGTTGAGCGCCAAGCAAGCGCACAACAGCCAAAACAAGCTTGCACACGCCGCCAGTGTCGTTTAGCTTTATCTCCAGCGGTCAATTAGGGTGGGAACGAGTCGAGGATTCACGATGCGCAGCTGCAGGACTTGTGGAAAGAAAATGAAGTGGGCTTCCTTCGGCACCGAAGTCTGTCCTGCATGTACGAAGCAATGGGAAGACTATTTTGCAGAGGAGAATGCCCTGTTGGAAGCCTCGCCCAAGAGATCCTTAACTTCAACCGAACAAGAATTCGAAGACCTGGATCTGGATCGCTTGCTGGCTTCGGTTCGTTTCAGTGAAGGCCAACCTGTCGAAGTTTTTTCTCAAGTCTGGGTTTCCGCAGGATACCCTGCCAAGTCTTTAGCACTCTCTGCCCTGCTTCACATTGTGACGATTGCGCTCCTCTATGGGCTCTCGGGAATTTCCTTCCAGCGGCCTCTTGCTTTCAGCCGGTTGGAGCTGGAGAAGAAATTCCAGATTACCTACTACCGGCCTTCGGATCTCCTTCCCAAGATTAAGTCGATGAGCGACGGTCCAAGGGATCCCGCGGGACAGAAGAAAGGCATCAAGCCACCGACGGGAAGCACATCGTATCATCCGCGGCAAACGATTCAGTCGTCTCCGCCGAAGCCGGACAATTCTGAGCAGACTATCGTTCAGCCCAGCACGCCCGATGTCCAAATCAGGCGGGAAGTAAAAGTGCCGAACATGGTGGTTTGGAATGTTCCGGAGACCAAGGTGGAGTTGATGGAGATCGCGAGCCGTCAGGTTACCTCGCTGCTGGCAGCCAAGCTGAATGCTCCGGCTGCGGCGATCCGACCGCCAGACGCTGAGCTCAAAAACGTGCCGCAGAACCTGTCTGAATTGACGATCGCGAAAACCGACGTCGTGAATCTACAACCGAAATTGACTCTTCGTGCCGCGACGTCTCCTGAATGGTCCATCGCCTCAGCTACGGGAAATCCCGGTCCAACGATTCACGTCGAGGGAGCCGGTTTGCGGTCTGACCTGCAAAATCTGGTTGTTCTTAGCGCCAACCCGGGCCTTCCAGGGCCTGGTGGGATCAAAGTCCCGCCGGGAAACAGGAGCGGGGCTTTTTCGATCTCACCCGAAGGAAACCGAGCCGGATCGCCCGACGGAGAGGAGGGCGGAGCGCTGGGCGGTGGCACGCCGGGCGGCGGCGGTAGCGGCACAGGAGACGGCAGCGGCTTCGGCAGTGGCGGAAGCCTGGCAGACATTCAGATTCCCGGCATATCGGTCAAGGGAGGATCGAATGATGAACCATCACGGCTTCCCGGTCCTGGAAGGCGACCCAAGTCTGCAAGCGGATTCAGCGATATGCTGACGATCGATGATCCAGGCGAATCGTACAACATCACCGTGGTCGAGGGTCGAAGGGGGGGCGCAGGCTTGGGAGTTTATGGTGTGCTGTCTGGGAAACGGAACTACACAGTGTTCGTTCCGATGCCGGGAGGCCGGTGGATCATGCAGTTTTCGGAACTGGGGAATCCTGCCCATCCCACTTCGGAGACCGAGCCGGTCGCCTTTAAGTCCGAAGTTCTTGTTTCATCGGTTGACTCGATCACACAACCCCGCCCTCTTCGCAAGGTCGATCCAGGCAAACCCGAGGATGAAGAACTGGCCAAACTTCGAGGCATGGTGGTGCTCTATGCCGTCATCAGTCCAGATGGGGGAATCAACAAGGTGCGGGTGGTTCGCAGCCTGAATCCAGCCCTCGATCAGCGTGCCATGGACGCGCTCAAGCGATGGAAATTCAAAGCGGCTCAGATCGGCCAGAAACCCGTCGAAGTGCAGGCTCTGTTTGGTGTTCCTTTCAGACCCCAACCCAATCTCTGAATTCTGCGCGGACAGCTGTGAGACGGCAGTCGGCAGCGTCAGACTGCGGAAGACAACATTGTCAATCACCGCCTGACGATCCTATCCAGCCCACAGTGGCGTACTCTGAACAACACGTTTGCGGGCAGAGCGCGACGCACCCAGACACTCGGCGTATTAGTCGCCCGCTGTGGATCACGGCACAAATCGTCACAGGAGAATCGCCCCAGCTGCATGCGCCTTTAACCGGTTAATCCTTGAGAACCGTTGATCGTCGCCTTCTGTTTTCTGAATTGGAAAAGAGCGAGGCGACGATACGGCGGCAATCTGGCGCGACCACAATTCGCGTCCCATCCTGCATCATATCAAGCACAACAGCTTCAACGGCTAGACCACCCGCGGCTTTACTCGCACTTGAGTTTTCGATCCATCAACTCACGAATCGCTTCCTTGGGGCTCTTGCCATGGTGTAGCACCGCATCCATCTGCTCGGTGATGGGCATCTCGACCTGATGCTTCCGAGCCAGTTCCAGCGTGGCCGCCGTGGTCAGAACGCCCTCGGCAATCATTCGTGTACCGCTGACAATATCAGAGAGCTTGCGTCCCTGGCCAAGCTGTACCCCGACGGAGCGGTTGCGGCTGAGGTCACCGGTGCAGGTCAGTAGCAGATCTCCCATTCCGGACAGGCCGCTAAGCGTTTCCCGCTTACCGCCGCAAGCCATAGCCAAGCGCGTCATTTCCGACAGACCGCGCGTCACAAGTGTTGCCAACGAGTTGAACCCAAAGTTCAGGCCGGAACAGACACCAGCTGCGATGGCAATGACGTTCTTCACCGCTCCGCCCAGTTCCACCCCGGTTACGTCGCTGTTTGTGTACAGCCTCAACGAGGGTCCGGAAAACTCCTGCTGTATCAAATGAGCCAGCTCTATATCTTCACTGGCGACCACGATTGCAGTTGGATCGCCCCTGGCGACTTCCTTCGCGAACGAGGGGCCTGAAATAACAGCAATCCTCGCTTGAAAGGCGGGCGCCGTTACTGCGAGTATGATTTCCGACATCCGAAGCAACGTCTTGGTTTCGATGCCCTTCGTGGCGCTAACCAAAAGCATTCCGGGATGAAGCCAGGGCAGCATCGATCGATAGACGGATCGACAGTGGTGCGACGGAACAACGGTCAGAACAATGTCGGCCCCTTCCAAAACAGCCTCTAGCGCGTTTGCGGCACTGACGCACTCAGGCAGTTCAAACTCCGGTAAATAGAGAGTATTTCTCCGGCGCTGATTGATCGATTCGACTAACTCTTCCTCGAACACCCAGAGGCGAATGCGATGCCCCTTGCGCCCCAGCGCTAAAGCCAGAGCAGTGCCCCAACTACCGCCACCGACGATTGCTATCTGTCTCACGAGGCTCCCAGCTTCCGTTCAGTCCCTGTCCAAAGCCGCCGCATGTTCTCACGATGCCGGACAATGACGATAGCGGAACAAAAAAAGACCGCAAAGAGCATCCACGAGGACGGGTTCCTCGGGTATGCCAAGAGCAGATAGGCCGCGGGAAACGTGATCCCAGCGACGAGAGAGCCCAGTGAAACATACCTGAACGCAGCGACAACACCCAGGAACGCTCCCGCCGCTATGAGAATTGGAACTGCCGAGGCGTGCAGGAATGCTCCCAGCACAGTCGCCACGCCCTTTCCACCCTTGAACTTCAAGAAAACAGGAAACATATGTCCGAGAACCGCTGCTATCGAGGCCAGCGCGACGATTTGCGGCAAGCCTTGACTGATCGAATCCGCGAGCCAGACGGCCAGATAACCTTTAGTGGCATCGAGCAGCAAAGTGAGGATGGCACTGGCAGGACCTGCCAGCCGAAGCACGTTAGTGGCGCCAATGTTTCCGCTACCGCTGGAACGAACATCCCGGCCTTCCCTGAGTTTTACAATGAGGTATCCGAAAGGAACTGACCCGAACAGATAAGCGATGAAAACCAGGAAGAACGTCATGGATTCGATCAGTCAGCTGCACGATTTCTTCGAAATTTCTTTGAAATCAGGACAATTCGAAATAGCGCCACCAGGTGCTGATGCTCTCAGTTACGGTGACGGTATTTTGATCGTCAAAATGGCCGGCTTGTCATCCCCGCCTTAGGCGGGCTTCCGGACCGGGTATTCGCGAGCGCGTCCCGAGCGATTCTGGATTTCCGCGCCAGGGTTAGGCGGGGCCAACTTTTTCGCGGGAATGACGTGCTTCCGTGACAAACCTACCGTAACGAGTTGTTTCAGTTGACTGCGTCTGGGTTCCCAGGAGACGGCTGACCCGGGGCGTTCTAGATCAACTTTTTCCGCACCATGTCCAGTGCCGCTTGCGAAGCCCAGAGGCGGACGCGCTCCCGATCGCCGGCAAAACGAAACTCCTGATGACTGATGCTGGAGTCCATGGACAGGGCGATATAAACCAGACCCACGGGTTTTTCGACCGTACCGCCGGCTGGACCTGCAATGCCCGTGATGCCCAGGCCGAGAGTCGCACCCGTTTTCAGCCGGATGCCCTCGGCCAGACCCTTGGCCACTTCGGCACTCACCGCGCCGCCCATTTCAATCACGAGGGGAGGAATGCCAGCCAAGTCGATTTTCGATCGATTGCTGTAGCAGGTAACCCCTGACAAAAAGTAGCTGGAACTGCCGGGCACCGAGGTAATTCGTTGTGAAACCAGCCCACCTGTGCAACTTTCCGCCACCGACAAAGTCATTTCCCGCATCATCAAGTAATAACCCACGATCTGTTCGAGGTTTTCCTCGCCACGAGAAAAAATCAGATCCCCAAGCTCAAACTCGATCTTGTCGGCAAGCTCAGTGACGATCTTTCGCGCATCGACTTCGGACTTCCCTCTCCCAATCAGGTGAATCTGAACTTCTCCCGGAGTGGTCAAGACGGTGGTGACGGGGTTCTTGTATTTCGCGTAGATCGGTGCGATGCGTTCGTCCAGGCTTGACTCTGTGATGCCCGTGGCTTTAAAGACCTGCTTGAAGAGCCGTACGCCCCCTGCCAGCTCCGCGAGGCGCGACACACAGCATTCGTCGAACATCGGCTTCAATTCGCTCGGTGGTCCGGGCAGAAGAATCACCTCGCATCCTTCCGCTTCCATCCAGATGCCCGGGGCCGTACCGGCTGGATTCTCCAGGATCCGGCCGCCCACCGGCACCAAAGCTTGGCGAGCGTTGTTAGCAGGCATTTCCATGCCACGGCGCTTAAACCGCGATTTGATTCGCTCGAGAATCTCATCATCCAGAACCATCTGCCTCTTGAGAACCCGGGCAAATACTTTCTTGGTGACGTCGTCCTCAGTCGGTCCCAATCCTCCTATCGCGATGACGAGCGCCGATCGTTTGACAGCTTCGCGAACCACCTGTTCAAGACGCTCTTCGTTGTCGCCAACAATCGTCTTGAGCTCAACCTCGATGCCAATGGAGTTCAGCCGTTCGGTCAGAAAAAGTGAATTGGTGTCCAGCCGGCTCGGAGTCAGAAGCTCCGAGCCGATGGCGATGATTTCCGCATATTGAAGCATGGGTTCATTTCGAAGAGAGGCGGGCGAGTACTCCTAGGGGCCTGAGTCCACTCCGGCAGGGTGTCAATAGCATACTCCTACGGCAAGCGTTTGCCGGCCCATTCACAACTCAAACGGAATATGGAGTCGGTACTAGCCAAGAAAAGGTCGTGATCGGGGCCGAAGGCCAGACCCACCAGGTTATTGCCAGAAACGGCTACGGTCGCCTGGCCCTGCTGGGTAATGCGGATAATGCCGCGACGGCCGGCGAGGGAAGCAGCCACAAACAGATTTCCCTCCGTGTCGAACGCCAGCCCTTGCGGACGTCCCAATCCAGTGAAAAAAGTAGAAACAGCGCTACTGATTGAGATGCGGTAGACATGATCGTAGCTGGAAGTTGTTGGACCCGTCACATAAAGATTCTGATGGTCGTCGAACGCCAGGTGATAAGCCGAGACACTGGGTTCAAGAGTGGCGAATACGAAGATCTCACGCTTCTTGTCGATCTTGAAGATGTTCCCGCTACGGTCGCCGACATACAAATTGTCGTCTCGGTCGAAGGCAATACCGGTGGCGACTCCCATCCCCTTACAATAAGTCGATTTTTCGCCATAAACTGAGATCTTGTAGATATTCTCGTCTTGCCGGCTGGAGATAAACAACTCGCCTCGAGTATTAAAAGCAATTCCTGTTGGATTCATAAGTTCCGCAACGAAGGGCTGAATGTTGCCCTGGGGATCGATCTTAAAGACCGAGTTGGGAACTTTCTCGCCCCGCCTGCCGCTCAGGGTCGTATAAACGTTGCCCTCGGGGTCCACGGCTGGGTTAGCCACGGGATGGAGGTTCGAAGCCAGGACGCTGGCTATTACGACGTCGACGGAGGGGCTGTCTTGACCATCCACGCTCAACGTCATTTCTCCGATGGAAGCCTCGGCAGGAACTTGAACAACAATCAAATCTCTGGAAACCGTCACGAGATGAGCCAAGACTCCGCCGAGCCGCACTTGCGGCCGGCGAAACGGCTGGAGTTCCCTGCCCGCCCAACGGATGAAGAGATTACCGCCCGGGACGGCTGCTGCGGGCTGAACATCGAGGATTTTGATCATACGTTCTGCGAAAGCACCCAGGCGAAAGGAGAAAGGCACAGGAAAAATGCATGCCAGTGAACTTCGACAGCAGCGCGTTTACCTGTCCCAAGATCACGTCAGGCTCGGCCACCAAATGTGCAGAACGAAAACTACCAGTGAGGCATAGAAGCCAGCCACGAGATCGTCCAGCACAATTCCGAATCCCATTGGAACCTTCTCAACGTCGCGAATCGGAAACGGCTTCGCAATGTCGAAAAGCCGGAAGAACAAGAACCCAATCAACAACAAGAGAAAGCGCGGATGCCGGAATATCAATCCGAAAGTCAGCAACTGTCCAACAATTTCATCGATGACGACTTGTGGGGGATCCTTTTTCCGAAAAAGCACTTCCGCGCGTGACGCAGCCCAAATTCCGGCTGCGCTGATACCTGAAACAACCACCAGAAACAAGACCAAGCGCGAACCGCCACTGAACTTCAACCGCGAAAGCAACAGAATGAGCAAGATGCCTAGAAACGAGCCGCACGTGCCGGGGGCCACCGGCGAGTAACCAGAGCCGAACCCAGTGGCGATCACCAGGGCAATCCGGTCGGTTATTCCCAAGGGAGTCGTGGGCGTCGGGTATTCCATCAGGTTTCGACGTCTTGCTCCTCTAGATCTGTCTCTTCCGCCTTCGTTTCCTCGCCGGGCAGGCTATACCGCCCGGCTGTCCAATTTCCCAAGTCGATAAGCCGGCATCTTTCACTGCAAAACGGCCGGTTCGGATTGCGCTCCCAGCTCACGGTATGCCTGCAGATGGGACACTTCATAAACGCCGCACTGAAGCCGTCAACTCGGTTGCCGCGCACTGAGCTGCGGGGATGGTGCCCTTCTGGAGCACCCGATGAAAAGTGCGTCTCCTGGAAAACAGCTCACCCTGCCATCAAGGCCGCCTCCCGGAAACACGCGCCATCGTCCTGCCCACGAGGCACCTCAGACCAATTTTCCGATTAGATCATAGTCCAGGGTTTGGGTGATTTCAACGTTACGAAAATCGCCGGCATTGGGGGCGGATCCTTCGACATCATTGATCAAAACAACACCGTCAATCCGCGGAGCCTGTGACTCGAGGCGCCCCTGCCACAGCAGATCGGTTTCCTCCGACTGACCTTCTACGAGCAGCGGGAACCGCTTGCCCAAATGTTGCCTGTTCTTCTTCTTTGAAATTCGTGCCTGAATCTGCATAAGCCGCGACCGGCGGCTGCTGATGACGCGGGCGCCGAGTTTCTGGTCGAGCAGCTGGCTGGCCGTGCCTTCTTCATCGGAGTAAGTAAAGGTTCCGAGCCGGTCGAACTGCATCTCCTCCACAAAGCTGCAGAGCTCGCTAAATTCTTCCTCGGTCTCTTCGGGATAGCCGGCAATCATCGATGTTCTCATGGTCACACCGGGCACCTGCTCGCGAATGTGCCCCACGAGTCTTTTCAAGCTTTCAGCATTGCCGCCGCGCTTCATCGATCGCAGGATGCGGCCATTGGCATGCTGCAACGGCATGTCCATATAGTTGCAGACCTTCGGCACCTCGCGCATCGTGGTGAGCAATGCATCGTCAACCTGGGAGGGGAAGCAATACAGGAAACGAATCCAATGCAAACCTTCAAGCGCGGCCAGCAGCCGCAAAAGATCCGATAGACCGTGTTTGAGTCCCAGGTCGTCACCGTAACGGGTTGTCTCCTGAGAGATGAGAACCACTTCTTTCACTCCGCTTTCAGAGAGGTAGCGGGCTTCATTCAGAATCGATTGCAGCGGACGGCTGCGATAGTGACCCCGAATCTTGGGAATGATGCAAAAAGAGCAAGGACGGTCGCAGCCTTCAGCGATTTTGATGTAGGCCGTGTACCGGGGTGTTGTGAGCAAACGGGGAGAGTTCTCGTCGTAGAGGTAGTAAGGATTCTCAACTTTTGGAACCGGCTGGTCTTCACAAACGTCAATGATCGATTCGAGTTGTGTAGTTCCCAGAACAGCATCGACCTCGGGTATCTCGCGTTGCAAGTCGGCTCGATAACGTTCGACCAGGCACCCCGTAACCACCAGCCGCGAACAATTGCCGCTGTTCTTGAACTCGGCCATTTCGAGAATCGTGTCAATGCTTTCCTTCTTGGCTTTGTCGATAAACCCGCAGGTATTGACCACGATGACGTCGGCCTCGACAGGGTGAGCCGTCATCTCGTACCCGCGGCGGTCGAGCATCCCCATCATCACTTCCGTGTCGACCAAATTCTTCTCACAACCCAAACTGACAAATCCGATTCTTTTCATAGTTACGCTTCTCGAACAGGCCGCTGAAGCACGACAGCCTTCCGTCCCACAAAGAAACGCGCCATCTTATCATTGCCACCCGTATTGAGAAAGGCTGAAATAAACCCCGCGATAAGCGCTCTATCACGGCCCTATTGGGAGATTCGCGCTGAGATCGTCGCTCCTGGCAAGCGATATCTGTGTTTGTGCACCCCTCCTTCCCAGAAGAGCACATTTGTCGCTTCTCCGACCCGGGCGGCCTGGCCCGAATAAACAAGCTCGACGTGAGCGGCAGCTGGAGTCCTTTTCTAAGTCTGGGTTATCTGCCACAATCGGCCTCTACGCTGAGGGAAACAACCGAGGTCTCAAGCAACTAATACAAACGCATTAAAGAAAGTTATAAATAGGTCGCCTCATGCTACACTTCAGGCATGAGAAACCCAGAGTTAACCTTGACGCACCCTTCGGCCAAAAAGGAACGGTTGCTGGCTTTGGCTGAACAGATTCCGGGAGCCTGGATCGGAGTGAAGATCGCCGCCTTGCTGCTGGTTTTGGAGGGACAGCGTCCCGGATGGATCTGTGAGGTCTTAGGGATGACCCGGATGAGCTTAAGCCGTTGGATTCATGGGGTAAATACTGAGGGGATCGAGACCTTGAATCCGA
>Ga0187893_10010056_pt1 | contig 14295 bp, 13 predicted proteins | sample MA1701074metaG_FD_139574 | JGI IMG/M metagenome (GOLD analysis project Ga0187893, IMG submission 139574) | White microbial mat communities from a basaltic lava cave in the Kipuka Kanohina Cave System on the Island of Hawaii, USA - MA170107-4 metaG ...
AGATCAACTCGACGCGCGTCATCACTCTTCACCCTCCGAATCGAGGGCCTCCAGAATCGGGCACTGGCTCACGGGCCCGCTACCCGAGCACTCGCGGATGAGCCTGGTCAGTGCCTTCCGCATCGCCTGGAGGATTCGGACCTTGCCGTCGATGTCCTGCACCTTGGCTTCCGCTCGCTCGCGAACGTCCGCGCATCGAGTCCGGGGGGCGGCGCGGAGCGAGAGCAGTTCCTTGATCTCCTTCAACGTGAACCCCAGTTCTTGGGCGCGCTTGATGAAGCGCACCCGTAGCACGGCGTCCTCCGGGTACGCCCGGTAGTTCGAGCCGGTCCGAGGCGGCTTCGGAAGTAGCCCCCGGCGCTCGTAGTAGCGGATCGTCTGCAGGTTCACGCCCGCCTGCTTGGCGACCTCACCGACCTTGAGACCTGACATCGCTCTCTCCTGCATGCAGTCTACGGCCTATACTTACGTATAGGGTCAAGGGGTATTCTCAGGAATTCTCAAAGATTTTCGGAGCCGCCCGTAGCGTCCCCGAAACGCACTGCCGGGGGGCCTTTGGCCGGTAGGGGCTGGTGCCCGACCGGTCGAGGTGCGTCCGCGCCTAGGCCGCCCCGAGAAGGACCTTCGGGCGCGGAGCGAATGGCGCACCTCGTCAAGGCACACATCCGGGGCGCAAACGCGCGCGACGCCCGCCTGGTGGACTCAACGCTCGGAAAGTGTCCCACCCGGGCTGTTCGATGATGACTGTTTCGTGCCGGGATCCGCAAGACCACCGTCGGCCCTGCTCCCGCGACCCCGGCCGCGGCGATGGCGGGTCCGGCAGGACTCGCCCTTAGTCGTGAGGACGTGCGCGGTCGCCCCGAGGCGGTCGCGCAGCGCGGTGGTGAGCTTCTCGCCCTGGAAGACCTGCGCCCACTCGGAGAAGGCGAGGTTGGTGGTCACGATCGTCGAGCGGCGGCCGTGCCGTTTGGCGAGGAGGCTGAAGAGCAGCTCCGCTTCCGCGCGGTCCAGCGGGACGAACCCGAGTTCGTCGGGTTATGTTGAGCTCCACATAACTCGATGAGATCGGCTTCACCCCGCTCGACAGGCTGCTCGCCGACACCTTCTACCGGATCATCGCCAGGCGCTACGAGCGCGGCAGCATCGTCGTTACCAACAAGAAGAGCTTCGAGTCTTGCACCAAGGTCTTCCCCACCCCACGATCGCGAGCGCCATCCTCGACCGGCTCATCCACCGCGCGCACCTCGTCCCGATCGTCAGCGACTCCTTCCGGACGAGGGATCTCAAGGCGAAGAACGCGAAAGGAGGTGAGCACCCGAAGAGGAAACCCGCCTGAGCCCCGGTCCGACGCGACCTCCATCGAGGGTTCACGTCTCATGACCACCGGGGGGTCACTTGACATGACCATTCACATCGAAGGCCCCCTTGAGCCCCAGTGCGATCTCGACGGTCTGTTGGCGGTAGGCGGCCACGGGCGCGCCGTCGGCGCCGTCCACGGCGACGTGGGCGATGTGGAACCGGATCTCGGGCTGTGCCCAGCCTGGGCGGCCGCGCCTGCCCGCCGTAGCCTTGGCGGAGGCGGGTCGAATACTGTTACATTCGGGGAGCCGACAACCGAACCGCCGGGATCCGGCGGTTCTCGCCCAGCGACGGCCCCGGCGGGCAACCTGCTGGGGTCGTGCCGCCTAGGGCCACCCGCGATGCCCGTCCGAGCGGTCCCGTATCGGGGGCCACCCTCCGTTCGGATCAGGCCCCGGCAGAGACACCAGGCCATTGACCTGGCGGACGCTTTCACAAGAGCGTCAGGAGCCGATCCGAGACGACTTGGGCATCCGCCTCTACGTCGTGTTTCGCAGTCGGAGCCAGCAGCGGTCGCAGGTCCTCGCCGAAAGCGCGAGAGGTCACCTTCTCGGCCAAGTTCCTCTCGCAGTCTTCTCGGGTCACGCTGGCGCTCTCGGCCTTGAGGTACTCGCGAAAGGCCTCCACGATCCGACGCGGATCGGCTCCTCCGGTGCCCAGTCCGATCCACAGGTCGAACAGGTCCCGCCCCTGCAGGGGCGGTAGCGCCGAGGCTTGGGCGGCCAAGCGCGCGAGCGCTACGGCGTCGGCGCCCAGCAAGCCTGCTATCATCTGCAGCGATGCGAGGCCGCATGAACTGGCAGGACTACATCGAAGAGCGTCCGGACGTGATGAACGGGAAGCCTGTGCTCAAGGGCACCCGGGTTACCGTCGAACACGTCTTGCAGGAGCTCGCCAACGGTATGGCCGAAGCCGATCTGCTGCGCGGGCACCCCAAGCTCTCCCGGGACCACCTGCGCGCGGCGTGGGCCTACGCTGCGGCCGTCATCGGCCTAGAGCAAACCCTCCTCGGGTAGCTGGGGCGCATGGAGTTCTTGGCCTATGAGAACGTGCACGCGGTCATCGTCTATTGGCGTCGTTCAACAGGCCACGATGTGCTCTCCTGCGCGGACGATGTGGCTGGCGAGACCGACGTGATCGTTCTCCGCGCGCTTCGCAGGAGAGCCGCGTCCTCATCACCGACGACAAGGACTTCGGTGAGCTCGTCGTGCACCGCCGCCTTGTGACCGCGGGAGTTCTCCTTCTGCGCATGCGGAATCCGTCGCTCCGGAGTCGCATCGAGCGTCTCACGCGAGTGTGGCCGTCCATCGAGGGGAAGCTCGCCGGACACCTCGTCGTCGTCAGCGACCGAAAGGTGCGCGTGAGGCCCCTCCCGAGGGGCTAGGACGATCGATCTCTCCGCTCTGCCTTGGCAGCCCCGGCCGCAGAGGCGTGACTCGAGTTCAAGTTGCCCGGCGTCAGGGTCGCGTCGATGCGTGCCTTCACGGCTTGCTAGCGCGCCGACTGCTCGTCGTCCAGCCCGCCGGCGCCAGTCCCTTCGGCGTTCCTAACGCGCCTCCTGTTGGTCACAGCAGACACACCAGACGACAGACCGGGCGGGTGCTCTCACAAGAGCGTCAGGAGCCGATCCGAGATGACCCGGCCGGCCGCCTCGACGTCGGATGTCTCAGTCGGAGCCAAGAGCGGTCGCAGGTCCTCGCCGAACGCGCGCGAGGCCACCTTCTCGGCAAAGTTCTTCTCGAAGTCGTCTCGGGTCACGCTGGCGCTCTCAGCCTTGAGGTGCTGGCGGAAGGCCTCCACGATCCGACGCGGATAGCGGCGAACACGGGTCCATTGAGCTCCGGGCGGACCCGACGAGGTCGATGTCCTCGGAGTACCGCAGCGACGGCGTGATGTACAGCTTGTGCAGGGCCGTCCCCCCCCGAAGGAGAAGCGCCTTGGAGAGCAGGGGGTCTTGGAATATCTCGATCAGAGCTCGCGACAGGATCAGATCCTGTTCGACTTGGGCGTCCTGAGCCTAGGGTGCCACGTTTCGCCAGTGCGTGATCGCGGCATCGGGGATCACGCCTCGGGCTCCACGCTTGCGTTGACGAGGAGATGCCACTTGCGGCTCTCCGAGGCGCCGTTAACCGGCGAGGCTGGGTCGAGCGGGCGGAGTGGGGCGTTGGCAACGCTGCTTGCGATGCCCTTCGTCAAGTCCCTGTGCCCGAGGTGGTCCAGCAGGTAGCCGAGTCGCTGTGCGACGAGAACCTCGCCATGCCTTTTCACCGTCCCGCGCAGTTTCTTCGCATCGAGGTTCTCGGCCAGTTCCGAGAGGACGGTGACGACGTGCTGCAGACCGCCGGCCGCCTTGAGATACCGCACGAGGTCCCACGCCGTCGTCTCCGGCGTGGATGCCATGAGCATGCCTGTCGGAACCTTGATCTGCTGCGTCTGCGCGCAGTCGAAGGACCCCTTCCCAAAAAAGCGGACGAGAACGTTGCCGGAGCGAACAGGTCGGACGGTCCGATCCGGGATCACGACCTGGAATTCCTGCGGGCGGTGATGAGCGGCTCCGTGGATCTGTGCGGCGGACAGTAGGCCGACGTAGTACGGCTGGCCCAGGTGCGGCATCAGGTCGTTGATGAACCACTCGGGCGGCATGGTGCCGGAGGAGCGATGTTGCGGGTCGACGATTACGTAGAACCCTGACCGTGGCATCGTGAGCCACCCAGCCTTCTGCAAGCGCCAGAGCGCCATGTAGCTGGCCGTGGGCGTCCGCCCGAGACGGTTCTGCGCCTCGTCCCGCGTGAACGTGTAGCGGCCCTGGCCGAGGAGTTCCTCGACGAATCGGGCGGCTGGACCGGAGAGGAGTGTCTTCATTCTGGTTGCAGATTCTAACGTTCTGCGTAAGATTCTGCGAACCAGTTTGTTGGCAACTCCTCGGGCGTGGTTGTGGACCCGCACAACAACGTGTCATGTCGCTAACGGAAGACGACGAACATCGGTGCCCGCTCGCGGCACCCGCGAGGCCCGGCACGTCGAGCCCGCTCCCGGAACACCGGGGGTTTCGAGGCAAGGACCGCTCCTGGTACATCAGGTCACTTACTCCAGAGCACCTGCAAGCGCGCCCACCCCTCGCACCCCGCTCGCAATTCCAGCGAGAATGCAACGCGTGCTCCGCGCCACTCCCCCCCGCGCCCCCCCCGTTTCGGCCCTCGCACTCACGCTGACACTCCTCCTCACCCGCCCCCTCCCCGCGCAGCAGGCGCCCGTGCCCACGGCGGAGGAGGCGGCGGCCGAACTCGTCGCCGCGAAAGACGATGCGGCCCTCGCCGCGCTCGCGGCGCGCGACTTTCCCGACCCTTGGTCCGTCGCCGACGAATTGCTCGCGCTCGGGCAGCAGGAGCTCGCGCTCCGCTTCGCCCGCGCCTCGCCGCGGAAGGATGTCGAGGCGCTTCCGGCGGCGCTCGCCGCCGTGCGGGAGCAGGTGACGCCGCCCGAGGTGCGGCGCGCCTACAAGGAGGCGGTGGCGCTCTGGCGCGAGGGGCGACGCGAGGAGGCGCTCACGCGCTATCCGCCGCCGCGGAGCGGCAGCGCGCTCTTCGCGGCGCGGATCGAGTTTCTCCGCGGACGGCTCCTGTACGAGTTGCGCCGGCCGGAGGAGGGCGTCGCGTCCTTCGAGCTCTGCGCGACGCTCGCGCTCGATCTCGGCTGGCTCGCGCAGGGGAGCGACGCGCTCGGCAAGGCGGCCTTTGTGCTGACCCGGATCGGGCAGTACCCGCGCGCGCTGCCGCTGTTCGAGAGGGCTTTACCGCTGCTCGAGATGCGCGGCGACGAGGCGGCGCTCGCCGAGGCCTTGCAGAACCTCTCGGCGGTGCTGAGCGAGTTGGGGCGCCACCGCGAGGCGCTGCCGGCGAACGAGCGCGCCACGGCGCTCTACCGTCGGCGGGGGAACGAGGCCTCCGTCGCGACCGGCCTCTGCAACCGCGCGATCATCCTGGCGCTGCTCGGCGAGGCCCCGGGCGCGGCCGCCTCCGCGACGGAGGCGCTCGCGATCGCGGAACGCCTTCACGACGAGCCGCGGCAGGCCGCCGCGCTCGGCGTGCTTGGTGCGGCACGGCTGCGCCTAGGGGACCACGCGGCGGCCTACCGCTGCCAGCGGCAGTCCCTCGCGATCGAGGAGAGACTCGGCGATCCGCGCGGGATCGCTACCGCGTTGGGCGACCTCGCCAACGTCCTCCAGCGACTCGGCGACGACGAGGAGGCGCTGCGCTGCTTCGAGAAGGCCGACGCGCTGCTGCGCAGTGCGGACGAAAGGCCGCTCCTCTCCGTATCCGAGCACAACCTCGGGCTTGCCTGCGTGCGCCTCGGCCGCCGCGACGAGGGGCTGCGCCACTACCGCGAGGCTCTAAGGCTCAGCCGCGAGAGGGGCGACCTCCCCGGCGTCGGCGCGGCGCTGGAGGCGATCGGGCGCGCGCTGCTCGAAGCCGGCGAACCGGCGGAGGCGATCCGCCACTTCGAGGAGGCGATCGAGCTCTTCGGCCGCATGCAGGAGGGCGAGCGCCGGGCGGATGCGATGGAGATCCTCGCGCACGCGTTGCAGCAGCAGGGCAAGCAGGAGCGCGCGCTCGCGCTCCGGCGGGAGGCGGTCGCGATCGCCGAGGCGAGCGGCTCGCGGGCGCTGCTCGTCCGGATGAGGACGGGCATGGCGGAGTCGCTGCTCGCGAGCAGGGAGTACCGCCGCGCCATCGATCTCGCGCGCGAGACGGTAGCGGAGCTTCCCGATCTCGTGCGGGGGCTCGCCGACGAGGAGCGCGCACGTCTGGGCGACGTGCACCATCCGATCTTCCAGGCGGGGGCAGGCGCCGCGTCCGAACTGGGGCGCCTCGTGGATCTCGCCTTCTTCCTCGAGGCCGGACGCGCGGCGGCGCTGATCGAAGGGCTCGGCGGCAGGGAGGCGCTCCGCTCGGCGGTGCTCGCTCCCAAGGCGCGCACCGACGAGGCCAAGGCCCGCGAGGCGGAGGCGCGCGCGGCGGCGGCCTACCGCGCCGCCGGCGACGACCTCGCGACGTTGCGACAGCGGAAGGCGGAACTCGTCGAGGCGCGGCGGAAGCGCGAGGAGGCGGTGCGGCAGATCCAGCGCGAAGAGAAGAGCGCCGCGGCGCTCCTCTTCCCGGAGGTCGCGACACTGCCCGAGATGCAGGCCTCGCTCGCGCCCGACGAGGCGCTGCTGCTCTACTTCCACACGCCGCCGCTGGCGATCGTCCTCGTCGTCACCTCGCGGGGGGCGAGCCGCCTGTTGCTCGGTGGGGTCGACGCGATCGACGCCGCCTGCGCGGCGCTGGGCACGCCGGCGGCGTCGATCGACCCGATCCCGGCGATCGCGCGGCTGCGCGAACTCGTCGCGAAGCCGCTCGCGCTCTCGTCGAAGATCCGGCGCGTGCTGGTCTCGCCCTACAAGTCGCTCTCGTTCGTCCCCTTCTGCCTGCTCTTCCCCGGCCACGAGGTCGTCATGACGCCCTCGGGGACGACGCTCCGGCTGCTCCGCTCGGCCGGCGATCCCGCGGGCACCGGTGTGCTCGCGGTCGGCGACCCCGACTACGACACCTCCGGGACGGCGCTGCCCGGCCTGCCGCGCCTCGCCCGTCTGCCGGGCAGCCGCGACGAAGCGCGCGCGGTCGGCGACGTCGTGCTGCTGGGAAAGGACGCGAGCGAAGGCGGCCTTGTGCGCGAGATCGCCTCCCGGGAGCGGTGGCGCGCGGTCCACCTCGCATGCCACGGTTCCAGCGCCCCCTTCCCGTGGCTCGCGCTCTCGCCCGGCGACGATGCGGACGGCCTGCTGACCGCGCTCGACCTCTGCCGCCTGCGGGTGCCGGCTCAACTGGTCGTTCTCTCCGGCTGCGAGACCGGCCGCGGCCGGCTCTACAAGTCCGAGGGCGTCGTCGGCCTCGCGCGCGCGTTCATGCTGGCCGGCAGCCCGCGCGTGATCGCGTCGCTGTGGAAGGTCGATGACGAGGCGACCCGCGCGCTGATGACGCAGTTCTACAAGCGATGGAGAGGGGGCGCGGGGGCGGCGGCGGCGCTGAAGCAGGCGCAGGAGTCCGTCGCGTCCGAGCCGAAGTGGCGCCACCCGTTCTACTGGGCGGCGTGGCAACTCTGGGGGCTCGGCGAGTAGGGAAGCAGGGGCGCGCGCCTTCAGGCCCCCGAGCCCCCCCCGACCGTGCGCGCCATGCGCAGGGAGCTGATCAGATAGACCGCGCCGTAGCAGCCGAGCCACGCACCGAACGCCACGAGCCGGTCCGAGTGCCCCTTGGCGCCGAAGCTCTCGGGGTTCTCCGGCACCCTTTCCCACAGCGTCACGAGAAGCGCGATCAGCGCCCCGAGCGTCACGAGGCCCGAGATGGCCACGAGGCCGCCCCCGAAGATGCGGCGCGCGGGCACGAAGCGGTCGGGCGAGCCGATGTAGAGCCCCAGGATCCACTGGAAGAGCTGGAAGGCCAGCGAGGCGACGAGCACCGGCCAGCAGATGCGCTTCAGCTCGTCGTGGTCCTCCTCCGACATCGCCACATAGAGCAGCAGCGAGATGCAACTGGCACTGAGCAGCAGCGAGATGAGCCGGAACATCAGCACGAGGCTATAGGAACCCATCCCGGGCTCTGCGCCCGATCCGGCGCGCCAGCGCAGGATCGCATAGACGTAGATGAAGAGCGGCACGGCGCCGATCAACATCAGGGGCAGCAGCATGGCACTGAAGAGGGCGGTCGTGAACATCTCCATCGCCCGAGTGTAGCGAGGCCGTCCGACCACCCGGCCCATTCGAGCGAGGGAGGCGAGCGGGAAGACCTTCGCGACCCTGTCGGCGCGGAGGAGATGAGGTCCGCGCCTATCCCGCGCGCCCGGCGAGGAAGAGCACGTCCTCCCTCGCGCCGAGCGATTCGTCCGACCATCGGATGCGTTCGCGGCGCGCCCAGGGATAGACGGCGCCGAGCACGCGCGCGAAGGGTTCGTCGTCCTCGGCCGACCAGACGCCGAGCACGCCGCCCGGGGCGAGGTGTTGCATCACGCGCCGCTGACCCTCCGCGGTGTAGAAGGCGGCGCTCGACGCGTGGAGGGGATCCTTCGGCGCATGGTCGACGTCGATCAGCAGCAGGTCATGCCGCCGTATGGCGGGCCCGAGCAGCCGCGAGTAGACGTCGCCCTCCTCGATCGCAAGGCGCGGATCGGCGTTGAGTTCCTCGGAGAGCGGAAGCCGGCCATCCCGCATCCAGCAAGCGACCACCGGCAGCAGGTCGAGCACGAGCACGCGAGCGACGCGCCGGTCCTGCAAGGCGGCGTGGGCGGTGTAGCCGAGCCCGAGCCCTCCGACGAGCACGTCGAGCGGCCCGGAGGGCGCTTCATGCGCCGCGAGCGCGGAGGTCGCGAGCGCGCGCTCCGAAAGCGTGTTCGCGCTGCTCATCAGCAGGTAGCCGTCGACGTGCACCTGCAGCACGGGCTCGCCGTCGCGCCCAAGGAGCGCTCGCCGGCGCAAGTCGACCACGCCGATCGGAGTCGTGACGAAGTCGAGCACCTCGAAGCGATAGGACATCGGCGCCATGTTCGTCGCCAGAGGCGCAGCCGTCGAATTTGCGCCCCCCGCGGCCCCCCGGAATGGCGACGACGGCGGCGGCGCCATTTGCGAGAATGGGGTCGCCATGGAGCCTTGGGACGCTGCAGGGCCCGACCCGGCGTACGACCCGGGCCATCTTGCGATCCGCGGCACGCTCGCGACGTCGCGCCACGCGAGCATGCTCTTCGACATGGTCGTCGATGCGCTTGGAGAGTTGGCCTACGTCGAGACGCTGGCCGGCGCCACCCGCAAGGTCCTCTTCCGGCGCGAGGGCTCGGCGCTGATCCCGTGGCCGCTGCTCGAACTCGACGTGCGCGGGCGCATCTCGACGGTCGTCCCGCTGGCCGGTCCCCCCGGCGCGTCGTTCGATCCGCCGCCGCGGCCCGGGCAGGCGCCGCGCCTGCGCGGCCTCGGCCCCGGGGAGATCGTGCTCCACGACGGCCCGGCGACGCTGACGGTGACCTTTGGCGCCGACGGCCGCTGGTGCGAGACCTCGCACGGTCCCCCGTTCGGCGGCGTGCTCGATGCGCTGCGCGACGACATCGCCTCCCCGGTCGAGCGCCTCGCGCTCTATCTCGCGCGCCGCGATCCGGGCAGGCACGGTCCCGGCCGCCTCCACTGCCCGGCGCCGCTGCCGTCGGTGCGCAGCGCATGGTGCTGCGGGCGCGGGGCCATCCGCGAGGCGCTCCACGAAGGTTCCGTCCCCGCCGCCGCGCGTTGGGCCGTCGTGGACGCCTACCGCGGCGAGGCGCTGGCGTTCGGGGACGACCTCGCGGGGACGCTTGAGAAGTGGCGCGCTGCGTGCGCGCGGAGTCTGCCGCTCCCGCCGGAGCCCGTGGCGCCGCCGCCGCCTCCCCCGGAGGCGCCCGAGGGTGTGATCGCCATCGTCGCGCATGGTGCGCCGCCCGATGTCGCCTGGCCCGAACCCGGCCTCGAGCGGACGCCGTTCGTCGTCCTGCCGCTCGAGCCGTTGCGGCAGAGTGCGCAGCGCCTCTGGTCGCCGGTGCGCATGCTGGGGGGGCGCGGGGGGACGGTGCACGGCCTGCTGCGCCTTGACGCCGACGGTTTCACTCTCGTCGGCGAGGAGTTGGCCGATCTGATCGAACTCGACCACCTCGACGGCACGCTGGCGCAGGTCCGGCAGTTCGAGCCCCCCGGGGTCGAGCAGATCCGGAGCCAGTGGCCTACCGGCAATCCGCCCTACGACAGCCATTGCACCGTCTACAGGTTGATCGACGAACGCACGCACCGGCCCGTCACGCCGGCGGAGGAGGGTTCGAGCCGGGGCTACGGCTTCTCCGGACGGTCGCTCGACGGCGATCACCTGCGCTTCCGAGTGCTGCGGCAGAGACGGCTCTGCTGAGGGGGGCGGGTTGGCGCGGGGTGCGCTGCTGATCGTGCTGCTGGCCGCCTCCTGCGGGTCGGTCGCCGTCGTCGACCGCGATGCGCGAGGCGGGGCGATCCTCGTCCGCTCCGGCCAGCCGACGCGGGAGACGCTCGAGCGGCTCTACTCGCAGTACGGGATCCGCACCGTGCTGAACCTCCGCGGCGAGCATCCTGGGAAGGGGTGGTGGGAGGAGGAGCGGCGCGGCGTGGCGTCGATCTGGGCGCGCTGGGTGCAGTGGCCGGTGGGGGGCCGGGAGCGGCCGCCGCCCGAACTGGTCGAGGCCTTCCTCGATCTGGTGGAAGACCCCGCCGCGCGGCCGGTGCTCCTCCACTGCGAGTCGGGCATCCACCGCACCGGGATCTTCGTCGCGGTCTACCGGATGCAGCATCAGGGGTGGAGCGCGGAGCGGGCGCTCGCGGAGTTGCGGCGGCAGGGGTTCCGCCTCGGAGGGGCCGACCGGTCCGAGGTCGAGGCCTACCTGCGCGAATTCCGTCCGGACCCGTCGCGTAGGCTCCGGTGATGGAGTTCCCGCAGGTCCTGCTCGTCGTCGGCGTCATCGCCCTCTTCGCGCTCTTCGCCTACGCGAGTTGGCGCGCGCGGCAGCAGCGCAAGAAGGATCTCGCCGCGCTCGCCGCGCGCCTCGGCCTCCGGTGGTCCGAGGGCGATCACGCCGGGGTCGGCCCCCGCTTCGAACCGCTCTTCGACGACCTCCGCACCGGCAGCAACCGCTACGCGTACAACGTCATCGCCGGGCGCAACGGCGCCCACGAGATCTGGATGTTCGACCACCACCACGAGACCTACAGCACGAACTCGAAGGGGCACCGGCAGACGCACCACCACCACCGGAGCTTCGTCGCGCTCGGCCACGACGTCGACCTCGGCGCCGTCGACCTGCGCCCGGAGGGGCTCTTCGACAAGGTCAAGGCGGCCTTCGGCTTCGACGACATCGACTTCGAGTCGGGCGAATTCAGCTCGCGCTTCCACGTCAAGTCGAGCGACCGGAAACTGGCTTACGAAATCTTCCACCCGCAGATGATCGAGTACCTCCTCCCGCTCCGCGACCTGCGCCTCACGACGGCGGGGAGCCACCTGCTGCTGCGGCGCGGAGGCGTGCTGAAGCCGCTCCAGTTCGAGCAGACCCTGCGCGACGGCGTCGGCTTCCTCGAGCGGCTGCCGCGCTACCTGCGCAAGGACCGCGGCGCGGGTGGGTAGCTTGCCAGCATCCGCGCGCCGCCACCAGAAAGGGGAAGGGGGGCGCGGGGGGAGGGGGGAAACGCACGACGAGACGCGCGGACGGGCTTGCCCGGCCGCCCCCTCCCCCGGGGCGTCCTCGCGGCGCAGCGGTGTACCGGAGTCATCGTGCGGCTGGGTTTTCAGGAGGGAGAGGCCGACGCGAGCCTCTCGGACAGCGCGGACGTCGAAGGCGTGCCTTCGCACGGCGGCGCCCCCGTCCCAGGAGGACGGGGGCGCAGAGGCAGGCCGGAGCGCCGGGCGTCAGAGGATCGAGATCAGGAATTTCACGATCGGGACGATGGTGCTGAGGCTCCAGAAGTCCCGGTTGGGCCCGAGGTACTCCGCCTTCACGTCGAGCGACTTGGCGCGCGCAGCCAATTCCTTCGGGAGCTTCGCGGAACCGACGAAGTCCTGCTTGATCGCGCGGCCGGGCGGCTTGCCACCGATCTTGCAGGTCGGGGACACGACCTTCGCCATCGCCTTGCCGTTCGCGTCCTTCACCACCACCGTCACGCGCCCGATCGGGCCCGCGAGCACGGAGTCCGTCTCCAGCTGTAGAGTGATCTTGAGGCTGCCCGTGACCGTGTCCAGCGTCGCGAAGCCGCGCACCCAGCACTCGGGGTTCTTGCTGCCGTGAAGCGTGTGCTTGCCGCTCACCGTCCGGTGCGCGGCCGCGGCCGCGCCGGGCAGGGGCATGAGCACGCCACCCGCGAGCGCCGCCGCCAGCACGGCGACGAGAGGCTTCCTCGCGAACATCAACTTCGAACACCTGCGGATCTTCGACATGACCGTCTCCTTTCCGTTTCTGCCTTCCGGGGCACCGCCACCGTGGCGTGCGTCCGGTTCTGGAGAGGAGGTGGGCTGCCCCGCCGGAAGTTGCCGGCGAATCCGCCGCCGCCCCGGCCGCCTTGCCGTAGCAGGAGAGCAACCCCCGGAAGTCGAGGGCCTCCGCGACCACCGGCAGCGCCACCTGCGCAAGGACCGCCCCTACGCCGAGTAGAATCGCGGCGCGATGCGAGATCCGCTCGGGTGGGTGCCGGTCAAGTACAAGCTGCCGCTCACCTTCGTCAGCATCTGCCTCGTCGCCTTCGGGGTCGGGGGCGTCGTCGTCACGTCGACCGCGCGCGAAGCGCTCGAACGGGAGATCCGCCTCCGCCTCGACGGCCACGCCGCCTCCGCGTCGCTGATCCTCGACCGCCACCTCGACCTGCTCGGCCGGCGTGCGGAGGACTTCGCCTCCGACGGGTTCATCCGGTCGGAGTGCGCCGCCGGACGAAGACGGACCCCAGGGGCGACCCGGGAGCGGGTCGGGCGGAGCCTGCGGGAGGGACGGGTGAAGCGAGGTGAGCGGAAGGCGCTCGCGGCGGCGCTGGACGTCACGGTGCGCACGCTCCGCAACTGGCAAAGGGCGGACCCGAGGCGGCCCGGAAGGCCGCCCCGCGCGGAGGCGGAGCGCCGCAAGGACCTCTACGCCGTGGCGCGCGCGTGGCGGAGGGCTGGGCGCGCGGCGGGATGGGTGAAGGTGATGGCGGAGCTCGCCGTGCCGGTGCCGCGCGCGCTCGTGCACGAGCTGCTCGCGGCGCTCAAGGCGCGGCGGGCGAGACGGATGCGCGAGCGGGCGGAGCGGGAGCGCGTCTCGACGGAGGTCCTCTACCGGGACGCGCTCGGGTCGCTGGACGCGACGAACGTCGGGGAGGGGGCGGAAGCGGTGGCGCTGCGCGACGCGGGGACGACGGCGACGCCGGCGCTGTCGGCGGGGCCGCCGTCGACGGGCGAGGACCTCGTCCACGTGCTCGAGGCCGCGGAGAAGGAGCGCGGGACCGCGCCCCTCGCGCTCGCGATCGACAACGGCGGTCCGATGCGGTCTCACGCGATGCACGCCTGGGCGGACGAGAAGGGCGTGGTGCTGGTCTACAGCCTCCCGCGCACGCCGCAACACAACGCGTGGTCGGAGACGGGGCTGCGCGACCTGAAGCTCGAGGCGGGGATCGCGACGCGGCGGATGCGCCCGGGACGGGGGCGCGCGGAGGGCGGGGCGGACCCGTCGCGCGTCGCGCGGATCGCGCTCCGGCTCGAAGGCGCGCGCCGTCGCATCGACACGCGGCTGCGGCGGACCACGCGCGGGGGGCTCACCGCCTCCGCCCTTGACGCCGCGATGCCGCGGTGGCAACCTTGCGTGGACCGAGTGGCATTCCATGACGCCGCCTGCACGGCGATCCGCGAGGCGCTGGCCGTCCCCGGGACGGCCCGTGCGCGGCGCAGGCGGGAGCGCGAAGCGGTCCTCGCGACGCTCGAACGATTCGGCCTGGTGCGAAGGACGCGGGGCGGTGCGCCCCTCCTGCCTGTCAAACAGGAAATCAATTCGTGACCACTACAGGCGTAGGCAAGCCTGCAAAGTTCATCATCAGCCGACCGGGTTTCCCTCCTGGGGTGCTCGAGCTTGTTCCCCCGATCAAGCACGACGCGTTCCAGATCGAATATCCGGCGTTGCGCGCGGAGAGGAGGGACTGATGGGTCGGTGGGGTAGACTGCTGGCAATCGGCGTCTTGTGTCTTGGATTGGCAGCAACCGGCATCTTCCTAGCGGGCGACACTTCTGGCGGTAGGTACCCCCCGCGTGCGCCCCGACACCCCGTTTCCTCGAATGGTGCGCCATCCACACAACGCGAGGACTCGTGCGATGACGGCCGCTGTACCACCCATGAAGAAGATGTGATGCTTGTGCC
>Ga0187893_10010057_pt1 | contig 14292 bp, 10 predicted proteins | sample MA1701074metaG_FD_139574 | JGI IMG/M metagenome (GOLD analysis project Ga0187893, IMG submission 139574) | White microbial mat communities from a basaltic lava cave in the Kipuka Kanohina Cave System on the Island of Hawaii, USA - MA170107-4 metaG ...
AGATCGGGCTCGGCGACGCCACCGAGGTGAAGCGGGTCGAGATCCGCTGGCCCGGATCCGACTCCCGCCAGACGGTGACCGGCATCGGACTCGACCGGGTCTGGCGGATCGTCGAGGGGCGCGTCGCGCCCGAGGAGGTCGCGGTGAGGAGGATCGAGCTCGGCGGATCCCGGTAGGCGCGAGACGCCCCTGCCGGCTGTTGCGCGCTCGCGGCGTCTGCTCTAATCCTCCGCCCCTCGGCGCCGGTCGCCGGGAAGCGTCAGGAGCCGCCGTGAACATCCAGAAGGTCGGCGTCGTGGGCTGCGGTCTCATGGGATCGGGCATCGCGCAGGTCGCGGCCATGGCCGGCTGCGACGTGGTGGTGCGGGAGGTGGCGCGGCAGCTCCTCGACAACGGGTTCAAGCGCATCCACGGCTCCCTCTCGAAGCTGGTGGAGAAGGGGAAGCTCGCCGCCCCCGACGCCGAGCATGCGAAGTCGCGGCTCCAGGCGACCACGAGCCTCGCGGATCTCAAGGAGTGCGACCTCGTCGTGGAGGCGATCGTCGAGGACCTCGACCAGAAGAAGGCGCTCTTCGCCGAGCTCGGGAAGCTGTGCCGCCGCGACACGATCTTCGCCAGCAACACCTCGTCGTTCCCGATCGGCGAGATGGCCGAGGCGAGCGGCCGCCCCGACCGCTTCGTCGGCCTGCACTTCTTCAATCCGGTCCAGCTCATGAAGCTGGTCGAGGTGATCCAGGCGGAGAAGACCTCGGGCGAGGTGGTCGCGGCGGCGCGCGCGTTCGGCGAGAAGGTGGGCAAGGTGCCGATCCTCGCCCGCGACACGCCGGGCTTCGTCGTGAACCGCCTCCTGGTCCCCCTGCTCCACGAGGCGGTGCTCATGGTCGAGCGCGGCGACGCGACGGCGCGCGACGTCGACGCCGGCATGGAGCTCGGCTGCGGCCACCCGATGGGGCCGCTCAAGCTGCTCGACTACGTCGGCCTCGACACCACGCTCTCCATCCTGGAGGGCTGGCACCGCCGCTACCCCGCCGAATCGATGTTCAAGCCCTCCGAATTGCTGAAGCGGATGGTGAAGGAGGGGAAGCTCGGGCGCAAGTCGGGGCGCGGCTTCTACGAGTGGGAAGGCGACAAGGTGAAGGCCTGAGCCGGGTACGACGCCCCTCGCGGTGGGACCTGTCATGAATCGCGTCCAACGTGCCCTTGCCCTCGTCGTGGCGCTTTCGGCGGCGCCGGCCGCGGCCGCGGCCGACGGCGTCGTGCTCTCGCTCGCGGCGGTCGACCGTTTCTGCGAGGCGGGACGTCCCGTGCGGGTGCGGCTGTCGATCGCCAACGAAGGGAAGGCATCGCTCCTCACCAGCAACTCGATCCTCTTCGGCGTCGGCTTGACCGTGACGGCGCCCGACGGCCGGACGCACGCGGTGCCCGAGTCGGCCTCGCCGGCCAACGCCCGCCAGCCGCTGCTCCTCCCCGCGGGGACCACGCTCACCACGACGCTCGACCTGGCGCCGATCTTCCCCGACCTGCTCGCGAAGCGCGGCAAGGTCACGGTGCGGTTCGAGGCCGCGGGCTCGGCGGCGGCGCCGCTCGAGCTCGAGATCCATCCCGACTGGCGCGGCTGGCGCGCGGTGATGGAGACGACCCTCGGGGAGATGGAGTTCGAGTTCTTCCCGGAGAAGGCGCCCGTCACGGTGGCCAACTTCCTCGCCCTCGCCGAATCGGGCTTCTACGACGGGCTCACCTTCCATCGCGTCGTGAAGGGGTTCATGGTGCAGGGCGGCTGCCCCCGCGGCGACGGCACCGGCGACGGACCCGGGACGATCCCCCTCGAGGCGGGGCGTGACCCCGAGTCCCCGCGCCACGAGCGCGGTACGCTCTCGATGGCGCACCGGGCCGATCCCAACTCGGGGAGCTGCCAGTTCTTCATCTGCCATCGCGAGCAGAAGGCGCTGAACGGCAGCTACGCCGCCTTCGGTCGGGTGGTGCGGGGCCTCGAGACGCTCGATCGCATCGCCGAGGTGCCGTGCACGATGGTTCCGGGCGGTCCCGACCGCGAGCCGAGCCGGCCGAAGGAGCGGGTGACGATCGACGGGATCCGCCTGGTCGAGCCCGGGAAGGCGGGCGGAGCGGGCGGTTGACGACGGGATCGGAGCAGCGGATGGCGAGCTACGAGAACCTCCTGGTCGAGACGAGCGGCGCGGTGCTCACCGTCACGGTGAACCGCGAGAAGGCGCTCAATGCCCTCAACCGGGCGACGCTCGGCGAGCTCGAGGCGGCCTTCGCCGCCGCGAAGGCCGACGACTCCGTGCGCGCGGTGATCGTGACGGGGGCCGGTCCGAAGGCGTTCGTGGCCGGAGCCGACATCCGGGAGCTCAAGGAGAACACCCCGCTCTCGGCCAAGGCGATCGCCCGGCGCGGGCAGGAGCTCTTCACGTCGATCGAGCGGCTCGGCAAGCCGGTGGTGGCGGCGATCAACGGCTTCGCGCTCGGCGGCGGGCTCGAGCTCGCGTGCGCCTGCACCTTCCGGACGGCGGCGAAGAACGCGCTGCTCGGGCTCCCCGAGGTGAAGCTGGCGGTGATCCCGGGCTACGGCGGGACGCAGCGACTCCCGCGACTCGTCGGCATCGGGCGCGCGATGGAGATGATCCTCACCGGGGAGCCGATCGGCGCCGAGGAGGCGCTGCGCATCGGCCTGGTCAACCACGTCTACGAGCCCGCCGAGCTGCTGCCGAAGACGCGCGAGATCGTGGCGAGGATTCTCGAGCGCGGCCCGCTCGCGGTGCGCTTCGCGCTCGAGGTCGCCTACCGGGGGCTCGACATGCCGCTCGACGAGGGGCTCAACGCCGAGACCAACCTGTTCGGCCTGCTCGCCACCACGAACGACATGCGCGAGGGGATGGCGGCCTTCCTCGAGAAGCGGCCGGCCCAGTTCAAGGGCCACTGACCCGGGCGGCGGACGGACGGGACCCCTCCATGAACAAGCGCGAGATCGTGATTCTCGGCGGCGCGCGCACGGCGATGGCCGAGTACTCCGGGACTCCCGGCTTCGGGAAGCTCAAGGACGTGAGCGCGATCGAGCTGGCGGCGATCGCCCTGAATGGGGCGCTGCAGAAGACCGGCGTGATCCCGGCGCAGATCGACCACACGATCATCGGCAACGCCGCGCAGACCTCGACCGACGCCATCTACGGCGCGCGCCACGTCGCGCTCAAGGCCGGCGTGCCGATCGAGAAACCGGCGCTCACGGTGAACCGGCTGTGCGGCTCCGGGATCCAGTCGATCATCACCGGCGCCCAGCAGATCCTGCTCGGCGAGGCGGCGATCGTCGCCGCCGGCGGCATGGAGAACATGTCGCAGGCGCCGCACGTCCTGCGCGGGGCGCGCGACGGCTTCCGATTCGGGCAGGACGTGAAGCTCGAGGACAGCCTGTTCGCCTCGCTCATGGACAGCTACTGCGGCTTCTTCATGGCGCAGACCGCCGAGAACCTGGCGCGCAAGCACTCGATCCCGCGCGAGGCGCAGGACGAGTTCGCGCTGCGCAGCCACGCGCTCGGCGCCGAGGCGGTGGAGAAGGGGCTCTTCGCCCAGGAGATCGTGCCGGTCGCGATCGAGAGGCGCGGGCAGAAGACGGTCGTCGACCAGGACGACCACATCAAGCCGGAGACCACGCTGCAGGGGCTCGCGGCGCTCCGGCCCGCGTTCGGCAAGGAGGGCACGGTCACCGCCGGAAACGCCAGCGGCATCGTGGACGGCGCCGCCTGCCTGATCCTCGCCTCGGCCGAGGCGCAGCAGCGCAACGGCCTCAAGGCGATCGGGCGGATCGTCGAATGGTCGGTGGTGGGCGTGCCGCCCGAGATCATGGGCATCGGGCCGGCGCCCGCGATCCGCGACGTCCTGAAGAAGGCCGGCATGAAGCTCGAGCAGGTCGACCTCTTCGAGATCAACGAGGCCTTCTCGGCCCAGTACCTCGCCGTCGAGAAGGAGCTCGGGCTCGATCGCGCCCGCGTGAACGTGAACGGCGGCGCGATCGCGCTCGGCCACCCGCTCGGCGCCACCGGCACGCGCCTCGTCCTCACGCTGCTTCAGTCGCTGCGGCGCGCCGGCAAGCGCACCGGCATCGCGTCGGCGTGCATCGGCGGCGGCCAGGGCATCGCGCTCCTGGTCGAGGCCGCCGGCTGAGCGCCCCGCCCCTCCGAAACGAGAGAGCCACGTGCCACGCGAACATGCGATCGCCGTGATCCCCGGCGACGGGATCGGCGCCGAGGTGATCGGCGAGGGGCTCAAGGTCCTGGGCGCGCTCGCCGCGATCTTCGGCTTCCGGCTGCGCACCACGAGCTACCCGTGGGGCGCCGACCACTACCTCAAGACCGGCGAGACGATGCCCGACCGCGCGCTCGACGAGTACCGCCAGCACGCCGCGGTCTACCTCGGGGCGATCGGCGATCCGAGGATCGAGGTCGGGCTGCTCGAGCGCGCGATCATCGCGGGCCTGCGATTCAAGCTCGATCTCTACGTCAACCTGCGTCCGATCAAGCTCTACGACGCGCGCTTCTGCCCGCTCAAGGACAAGGGGCCGGCCGACGTCGACCTGGTCGTCGTGCGCGAGAACACCGAGGACGCCTACACCGGGATCGGCGGCGTCTTCAAGCAGGGGACCCCCGACGAGGTGGCGATCGCCACGATGCTCTACACGCGCAAGGGGTGCGAGCGGGCGGTGCGCTACGCCTTCGAGCTGGCCGAGCGTCGGCCCCGTCGCAAGGTGACGCTGATCGACAAGGCCAACGCGGTGCGCCCGCAGGACATCTGGACGCGCGCCTTCGCCGACGTGGCGAAGGAGCATCCCGGCGTCCAGGCCGACCACGCCTACATCGACGCCGCCTGCATGTGGCTGGTGAAGAACCCCGAGACGTTCGACGTCTGCGTGATGCCCAACATCTTCGGCGACATCTTCACCGACCTCGGCGCGATGGTGCAGGGAGGCCTGGGGATCGCGGCCTCCGGCAACCTGCATCCCGGGAGGACGTCGATGTTCGAGCCGATCCACGGCTCCGCACCCAAGTACCGCGGCAAAAACGTCGCCAATCCGCTCGCCGCCATCAACGCGGGCGGGATGATGCTCGACCACCTCGGCGAGAAGGAGGCAGCCGCCGCGCTCGACCGCGCGATCGCGGCGCTGCTCACGAGCGGCCGCATCCGCTCGCTCGGCGCCGGGGACCACGCGACCACCGAGATCGGCGACCTCGTCGTCGCCGAGGTGCGCGCGCAAGCCGGGACGCCGGCTCCCGCCGCGGGCGCGCAACCCGGGCGCGCCAAGGTGCGTCGCCGGGCCTGACGGGAGCGGGCTCGCGGTGTGCTACCATTCCCGCCGTCGGGGCGGGGGAGAGGCTCCCGCTCCGCGTTCACGTACCGCGGCGGCGGAGCGGAGGGGCCGAGATCCTCGACGCGTGCCGCCCTGGAGGAGGATCGGCATGCGGAAGTCTCGCAAGTGGGGCTGGTTGGCCGGAGCTGCGCTGCTCGCGACGGGGTGCTACGGGCCGTTCAACCTGACGAAGCGGCTGCACTACTGGAACGGTGAAGTCACGGGCAACAAGTGGGCGAATGAGGGCATCTTCCTCGCCGCGAACATCATCCCGGCGTACGGACTGTGCACGATCGCCGACGCGCTCGTGTTCAACTCGGTCGAGTTCTGGACCGGCAAGAACTGGGTCTCCGCGCCCGGCCACGAAACGAAGAAGTGAGCGCGCGGCGCGGACCGCCGCGCCGCCCGAGTCGTCGGATCCGGACCGGCGGAGGGAGGCGCTCCCGGGCGTCCCCTCCGCCGGCGACCGCGCTCCGGCCCCTCCCCGACGGAGCCGCCCGCGATGGCCGATTCGTTCCGCGTCGAGAAGGACAGCATGGGGGAGGTGCGCGTACCGTCCGGTGCCCTCTACGGCGCGCAGACGCAGCGCGCGGTCGACAACTTCCCCGTGAGCGGACAGCGCATGCCGCGGCCGTTCCTGCGCGCGCTCGGGATGGTGAAGCGCGTCGCGGCCGAGGTGAACCGTGACCTGAAGCTCCTGCCGGCGGACGTGGCCGACGCGATCGCGGCGGCCGCGAAAGAGGTCGAGGAGGGGGCGCACGACGAGCAGTTCCCGATCGACGTGTTCCAGACCGGCTCGGGCACGTCGACCAACATGAACGCCAACGAGGTGATCGCTACGCTGGCCGGACGGCGGCTGCGGACGAAGGTGCACCCCAACGACCAGGTGAACCTCGGGCAGTCGAGCAACGACTCGATCCCGACCGCGCTGCACCTCTCGGCCGCGTTCGAGCTCCACGAGAAGCTGGTGCCGGCGCTGCTCCACCTGCAGTCGGCGATCGCGTCGCAGGCGGGGAAGGTGGGCGCGATCGTCAAGACCGGGCGCACCCACCTGATGGACGCGATGCCGGTGCGGCTCGGCCAGCAGATGGGCGGCTGGGCGCACCAAGTGCAACTCGCGATCGAGCGGATCCAGTCGACGCTCCCGCGCGTGCACGAGCTCGCGCAGGGGGGGACGGCCGTCGGCACCGGCGTGAACACCCACCCGCAGTTCGCGTCGCGGTTCTCGGCCCGAATCGCCGGCGAGACCGGGATCCCGTTCACGAGATCGCGCGACTTCTTCGCCAGCCTCGCCGCGCAGGACTCGATGGTGGAGCTCTCCGGGCAGCTCAAGGCGACGGCCGCCGGGATCATGAAGATCGCCAACGACCTGCGCTGGATGAACAGCGGGCCGATCGCGGGGCTGGGGGAGATCGCGCTGCCGGCGCTGCAGCCGGGCTCGAGCATCATGCCGGGCAAGGTGAACCCGGTGATCCCCGAGGCCGCGTGCATGGTGTGCGCGCAGGTGATCGGCAACGACGCGGCGATCCTGATCGGCGGCCAGTCGGGCGTCTTCGAGCTCAACGTGATGCTGCCGCTCATCGCCCGCAACGTGCTCGAGAGCATCCATCTCCTCGCGCAGGCGTGCCGCCTGCTCGCCGACCGCGCGATCTTCGGCTTCACCGTGAACGAGGCTCGCGTCGCCGGCCTCGTCGACAAGAACCCGATCCTCGGCACGGCGCTCAACCCCGTGATCGGGTACGAGAAGGCGGCCGCCATCGTGAAGCGCGCCTACCGCGAGGGGCGCAGCCTCAAGGAGGTCGCCGCCGAGGAGAGCGGGCTCTCTCGCGCCGAGCTCGACCGGTTGCTCGACCCGTCGCCCATGTGCGACGGCGGCATCGTCGAGGGGGCGTCCGGCTAGCCGGGCGGCCCGCGCGACGCGAAATCGCGCCCTTTCTTCCCATCGCGGGAGGGGGCCATCGTGCCGGGCCCGCCATTGGCCGATGAATCGGGGTGCATCGTGCCGGGGCGACCGGGATTCGACCGATGGCGATCGCGCAACAGGAACTCGTCCTCGCCGTCCAGGAGCTCGAGCCGCTGGCGCCGACGTCGGCGCGCCTGGCGTCGCTCCTCTCGCGGCCCGACTGGAGCATGAGCGAGGTCGAGGAGGCGGTCTCCCTCGACCAGGCGCTCACCGCCAAGCTCATCCGCCTGGCCAACTCGGCGCTCTGGTTCCGCGGCCACTCCATCGTCACCGTGCGCGAGGCGGCGATGCGGCTCGGGTCGGGCACGGTGATCGGGCTGGCGATGGGAGCGGGCGTGCAGCGTCGCCTCTCCCGTCCGCTGCCGCAGTACGGGCTCGGCGAGGGCGAGCTGTGGACCCACTCGGTGGCGGCCGCGCTCGCGACCTCCGTCCTCGACGCGAAGACCGACGTCGCGGTGCCGGTCGAGTCGTTCGCCTCGGCGCTGTTGCACGACGTCGGCAAGCTCGTGATGGCGCGCTACCTCGACGGCGATCGCCTGCATCGCATCGAGGAGGTGCGCCGCGCCGAGAACCTCTCGCGCAACGAGTGCGAGATCGCCGTGCTGGGGCTCGACCACGCCGAGCTCGGCGGCGTCGTCGGCGTGCACTGGCACCTCCCCGAGCAGCTCGTCGCCGGCATCGTGCACCACCACGATCCGACCGGCACGCACGAGCCGATCGCCAGCGTCGTGCACGTCGCCGACGCGCTCGCGCACCGCGCGCAGGCGCTGACCGTCGGAGTCCTCGGCGGCGAGCGTCCCGAGCCGCCCTGCTTCGAGGCGCTCGACCGGCTCGGCCTGGCGACCGCCGATCTCGACGAGATCGCGCACGCGGTGGCCGATCAGCTCTCCGACGTGCTGCGCCGCTTCGCGTAGCGCCCGCCCCGGCGGAGCGAACGCCCGCCTCGGTCAGCCGCGCATCCGGCGCAGGACGTAATGCAGGATCCCGCCGTGCCGGAAGTAGTCGACCTCCTTGGGGGTGTCGATGCGGACGATCGCCTCGAACGCGACCGGCGCGCCCCGATCGGGGCGGGCGACCACCTTCACCCGCTTCGCGGTGCCGTCGCCCAGCCCGGCGACGTCGAACCGCTCGCGGCCGGTGAGGCCGAGCGAGGCGGCCCCCTGGCCGGGCAGGAACTGCAGCGGCAGCACCCCCATCCCCACCAGGTTGCTGCGATGGATCCGCTCGTAGCTCTCCGCGATCACGGCGCGCACGCCGAGCAGCCGCGGCCCCTTCGCCGCCCAGTCGCGCGAGGAGCCCGAGCCGTACTCCTTGCCGGCGAGGATCACGAGCGGCACGCGCTCCTCCTGGTACCGCATCGCCGCGTCGAAGATCGAGGCCGGCGCGCCGTCCGGTAGGTGGAGGGTGACGCCCCCCTCGGTGCCCGGGGCGAGCAGGTTCCTGAGCCGGACGTTGGCGAACGTGCCGCGCATCATGATCTCGTGGTTTCCGCGGCGCGCGCCGAAGCTGTTGAACGCCTCCTTCTTCACGCCGCGCTCGAGAAGGTAGCGGCCCGCCGGTCCGTCGGCGGGGATGTCGCCGGCCGGCGAGATGTGGTCGGTCGTCACCGAGTCGCCGAGCAGGGCGAGGCAGCGCGCGCCCTCGAGATCGGCGACGGGCGGCGGCGCCGCGGGCATGTCGTCGAAGTAGGGCGGCAGCTTCACGTAGGTCGAGGCGCGGTCCCAGGCGAAGAGCTCGCCCTCGGGCGCCGGCAGCGACCGCCACCGCTCGTCGCCGGTGAAGACGTCGGCGTAGGTCGAGCGGAACATCCCGGGATCGATGCAGGAGGCGACCGCGTCGTTCACCTCCTTCTGCGTCGGCCAGATCTCCTTCAGGAAGACCGGGCGGCCGTCCTTCCCGGTGCCGAGCGGCTCGGCGGCCATGTCGATGTCGGCGCGCCCGGCGAGCGCGTAGGCCACGACCAGCGGCGGACTCGCGAGGTAGTTCATCTTCACCAGCGGATGGATGCGCCCCTCGTAGTTGCGGTTGCCGGAGAGGACAGCGGCCACCGCCAGGTCGCCCTTGCGGGTCGCCTCCTCGATCTCGGGGCGCAGCGGCCCCGAGTTCCCGATGCAGGTCGTGCAGCCGTAGCCCACCAGGTGGAAGTCGAGCGCCTCGAGGTCGGCGAGCAGCCCCGACTTGCGCAGGTAGTTGGTGACGACCTGCGAGCCGGGGGCGAGGCTGGTCTTCACCCACGGCCGGCTGGCGAGCCCGCGCGCGCGCGCCTTCCTCGCCAGCAGGCCCGCGGCCACGAGGACCGACGGGTTGCTGGTGTTGGTGCAGCTCGTGATGGCGGCGATCACGACCGATCCGTGGGCCAGATCGGCCGGCGCCCCGTCCGAGCCGTCGAGCCGCACCTTCACCGATCGCGGCAGCCCGTCGGCGCTGCGACCCTTTGCCGCAAGACGCGCGGCGCGCTCCTGCTCCATCTGCGCCAGCGCCTTCGCGAAGGCAGGCGCCGCCTCCCGCAGCGAGACGCGGTCCTGCGGGCGCTTCGGACCGGCCAAGCTCGGCTCCACCGCGCCGAGGTCGAGCTCGAGAGTGTCGCTGAAGTCGGGGTCCTTCGTCCCCGGCGTCCACCAGAGCCCCTGCTCCTTGCAGTACGCCTCGACCAGCGCGACCTGCTCCTCGCTGCGGCCGGTGAGCCGCAGGTAGCGGATCGTCTCCCCGTCGATCGGGAAGAGCCCGATCGTCGCCCCGTACTCGGGCGCCATGTTGGCGAGCGTGGCGCGGTCGGCGAGCGAGAGCTCGCGCACGCCGTCGCCGAAGAACTCGACGAACTTCCCGACCACGCCCTTGCGGCGCAGCATCTGGGTCGCGGTGAGGACGAGGTCGGTCGCCGTGGCCCCCTCGGCCAGCCGCCCCTTCAGCCGGAAGCCGACCACCTGCGGCACCAGCATCGAGATCGGCTGCCCGAGCAGCGCCGCCTCCGCCTCGATCCCCCCCACGCCGAAGCCGAGCACGCCCAGCCCGTTGATCATCGTCGTGTGCGAGTCGGTGCCGACGAGCGTGTCGGGGTAGGCGGCTCCCCGCTCGTCCACGAAGACGACCCGCGCCAGGTACTCGAGGTTCACCTGGTGCACGATCCCGGTGTCGGGCGGGACCACCCTGAAGTTGCGGAACGCCTTCTGGCCCCAGCGCAGGAAGACGTAGCGCTCGCCGTTGCGCTGCGCCTCGAGCTCCGCGTTGTGCACGAACGCCTCGGGGGTTCCCCAGGCGTCCACCTGCACCGAGTGGTCGATCACCAGCTCGGCCGGGACGAGGGGATTCACCTTCCGGGCGAGCTTCGGGTCGCCGCCCATCCGGACGATCGCCTCGCGCATCGCCGCGAGGTCGACGATCGCCGGCACTCCGGTGAAGTCCTGCATGAGCACGCGCGCCGGCGTGAAGGCGATCTCGCGGTCGGGCTCCGCCTTCGGGTCCCAGCGGAGCAGCGCGAGCACGTCGTCCCGCGTCACCGCGGCCCCGTCCTCGGCGCGCAGCAGGTTCTCGAGCAGGATCCTGAGCGAGAAGGGCAGGCGCGCGAGGTCGCCGTGGTCGCGCAGCGCGTCGAGTCGCCAGATCTCGTGGCGCCTGCCGCCGACCTGAAGGCTCGAACGGGCGGAGAAGCTGTTCATGGGAGGGAGCGGCTCCGGGAAGAGCGCGCCATGCTACTGCGCCGTCCCGGCCGCCGGCCCTGCGGCCGGCCCCTGTCACGGAGCGCCTGCCCGCTCCATCCTTGATCGGCGATGGACTCTCCGCGACCGCGCGTCGATCCGGCCGATCTGCTCGCCCACCTCGAGTGGGTGCAGCGGCTTGCGCGCGCGCTGGCGCGCGACGCGGCGGCGGCGGAGGACCTGGCGCAGGACGCGGTGCGAGTCACGCTGGAGCAGCCGGCGGAGAGGATCGCCTCGGGCGCCGCCATGCGGGCGTGGCTGGGGGGCGTGGTGCGGAGGCTCGCGCTCGACCGCTCCCGCGCCGATCGCAGCCGCGCCGCGCGGGAGCGCGCCATCGCTCCTCCCGAGCCGACGGCGACGACGTTCGAGGTCGTCGCACGCAGCGCCCGTCAGCAGCGCGTCGTGCAGGCGGTGATGGAGCTCGCCGAGCCCTACCGCTCGACCGTCCTCTACCGCTACCTCGACGATCTACCGACGCGCGCCGTCGCCGCGCGCACGGGCGCGAGCGAGGAACTGGTGCGCAAACGGCTCGAGCGCGCGCTGGCGCAGCTGCGCGAGCGGCTCGATCGCGAGTTCGGCGCGCCCACGCGCGAGTGGGCGACGGCGATCTTTCTGCTTCCAGGAGTCGCGGCCATGTCGGTGAAGTCGACGGTCGCCGTCGCGGCGGCGCTCCTGCTCGGGGCGACGCTCGCGTGGCGCGTGCTCGTGCCGCCGTCCGCCGTCCCGCCCGGCGCGCACGGCCCGGGGGGCGCGACGATCGAGGCGGCGGCGGCCGAGGCGCCGTCCCTCCCCGAGCGCGACGCCGGCCCGGCCGCGGCGCAGGTGACGCGGCGCGAGTCGCCCGCCGGACGAGCCGCGGCCGCCGGTCGCGGCGAGGGCGCGCTCCTGCGCGTCCGGGTGGTCGGGAGCGACGCTCATCCGCGCACCGAAGGGCGCATCGACTGCTTCTGGCTCGAGTCGCACTGGTTCGGCCACGGGGAGCGCGCCCACGTCCTCGAGGTGGCGATCGCCGGCGACGTCACCGAGGTCGACCTGCCGCCGTCGGCCGGCTCGGTCGAGGTCACCGCGTCGGTGGCGGGGGAGCCGCCGTCGCCGCGCGTGGTGATCGAGCGGCTCGGGCTCGCCGACGACGGAGCACGGCTCCCGCGGCGCGACGTGCGCGAGGTCGCCGTCGACCTGGCCGAACCGCCGGGGGCTTGGACGCTCTCGGGCCGGATCCTCGTCGACGGCGAGCCGCGCGTGCCGGCCGGGCTCCGCGTCCGCAGCGAGGGGCCGTGGGAGCGGGCGCGCATCCACGCCCTCGAGGCGCGCTACGAGGTCGCCGTCGACGACACCACGCGCCACCTTTTCGCGGTGAGCGGGGAGACGGTGCCGCGGCAGCTCGAGGTCGAGCGCGGCATGGAGCGGCTCGACCTCGAGCTCTCGACGGGGCGCACCCTGCGACTCTCGGTGGTCGACCGGGCGGACGGGCGGCCGCTGCACGGGATCGAGCTCTTCGTGGAGGTGGCGGCCGTGGTCGCGCGCGAGTCGCTCTTCCGCGAGCTGTGGCGTGAGGGGAGCGCCTTCCCGGTCACCGACTCCGGCGGCATGGCGATCGTGCGCGGAATCCCCGCCAGAGGCCGGGTCCTCGTCCGGCGCGACGCGCGGACCGACCCGATCGAGATGCGCCAGGAGGACGGCCGCGTCGTCTACGGCGAGCGGCTGCGCGATCCGCTGCTCGAGATCGCGCTCGAGCCGAACACGCCGAAGGTGATCGAGGCCACGCTGCGGCTCGGCGCGGCGGGCCGGCGCGTCGTGCTGCGCGGCGCGCTCGCGCCGGAGCTGCGCGCGGAGGCGCAGGGTGCGCCGGGCTTGCCGCCGCTCGAGGTGCGCTGGGCCCGCCTGTCGGAGGGGCGGCAGCCCGACGTGCACGAGGAGAGCGTGCCGCTCGACGCCAAGGGGGGATTCGGCTTCGAGGTCGATGCCGGCGCGGAGTGCCGCGTCTGGGCCGAGCGCGGCCGGATCCGCTGCTCCGAGGTCGCCTCGGTGGCGGCGGGAGACTCCGACCCGGCCCCGTTCTTCCTGACGCCGCGCGCGGGGACGGAGGTGCGCCTGCGCGTCGTGCGCTGTCCCACGTCGGGATTCGTGAGCCTCTTCGTCGAGGATCCCGGCGCGGTCGCGCCGCGCGGCTGCGTCTTGCCGGCGGTCGGAGGCGAGATCGAGCGGCGACTCCGGCTCAACGGACCGACCTGGATCTCGGTCGGCTGGGAACAGGAGCGCGGCCTCGAGTCGGGGAGGCAGCAGCGCATCCGGGTCGATCCGGCGACGGCGGCGCTGGTCGAGGTCGACCTCGAGGCCGACGGCGCGCGTCCGGTGGAGCTCGAGCTCGCCGGCGCCACGCCTCCCGAGGAGTCGCTGCTCCTGCTGGAGCGACTCGACGCCCCGCGCGGGACGCCGGTCTCGGTGATCCACGTCTTCTTCCGCGGCGCGCGGAGCATCGGGCCGGCGGCGATCGAGCCCGGCCGCTACCTCGCCCTCCTGCACGGGCTGCCGGGAGTGGTCGCGGCCGTGATCGAGATCGCCGGCGCGCGGCCCGGGGTCCCGATCCCGGTGCGGTTCGAAGTCGAGGCGCACGCACGCGCGCAGCTCGGCGCCGGCGTCCAGCTCGACCGGATCGGTCCGATCGATCTCGACGGATCGTGGCGCCGCATCTGCACGCTCCGGTTCGCCGACCGCGCCGATCTCGCCGACGCCGGGACCATCCTCCTTCCCGCCGGCGCGAGGTTCACCCTCCTCCCGCCTTGACGGCCTTGGAGCGCCCCCCGGGATCAGGACTCTTCGCGCTCGATCGCGTTGCGGCGCCGCCGCCGGGGTGCCCGGCTTCATCACGGGCGGTCCCCCCGCCCGCGAGCCGCGTGCGAGCAGGCCGAAGAGACCGCGCACGAGGCCCGTGTTGTCCGCGACGAGCGTCCGGACTTCGTCGCGGCCGAGCGCCAGACAGATCGTCGAGTCCGCGGTGCGGATGGTCTCCCGCATCGCGCCGCCCTCGAGGATCTGCTCGAATCCCAGGGCCGCCGGCGGCATGATCCGGCGCTCGTCCTCACCACCTGATGTGAGGGTGACCGCGCCGTCGAGCAGGAACTGCAGCTGTTCGGGCACCGCGCCTTCCTGGTACAGGGTGCGCCCGGCTTCGTACCGGATCTGACGCCCCATTCCGGCGATTCTGCAGAGCTCGGCGACCGACACCGATGCGAAGACCGGCAGGCGACGCAGGCGCGAGGCCAGCTGGACCGCGGGCA
>Ga0187893_10010058_pt1 | contig 14290 bp, 11 predicted proteins | sample MA1701074metaG_FD_139574 | JGI IMG/M metagenome (GOLD analysis project Ga0187893, IMG submission 139574) | White microbial mat communities from a basaltic lava cave in the Kipuka Kanohina Cave System on the Island of Hawaii, USA - MA170107-4 metaG ...
AGTTAAGAGACCGCATCCTCCAAGGTATCGCTGAGATCAATTTGGCACCGGTCGTCCATCGCTGGAAAAAGTTCGATGCGTTGTTTGCCTGATACGATATGTTTCAGTGAAACGATATACTAGACATTGAAAGCTGCTCCTTTCTGAGCACCAATATCTCCGACCATGGCACAGAGTGCCATGAGCACCCCGATCTCGGTCGTTCTCCCACCCGACTGCGTAAATCCGACATCACAAGGTGGGGACAACCGGTGCCAGAGAGCATGTCAGACTTCGCGCGGGTCCCCAGGATGTCATCCATACTTCAAACGCATTTCATATGTGTTTCACAATCGGTCACTACACTTCTAAGAAATGTGGATCGGAAACCGAACACTGTTTGCTGCCTGTTTCCTCGCTGCGGTGCTCTCTGTCTTTATGGGATGCTCCGCCAGCACCCCCAACACGCCGGTCTCGCTTAAAGGAGCCGGCGCGACCGCCCCTTATCTCGTGTATTCGAAATGGGTGGAGGCGTATCCAGGCATTGAAAGCCCAGACCGTCGATGTTGCCGCATCCGATATACCTCTGACCGACGAGGAAATTGGAATGATGGCTGTCAAGCCGCTGCATTTTCCCACGCTGGTGGGCGCGATCGTGCCGGTCTACAACACACCTAAAGTGGGTACTCTGAATTTCACTGGCGAAGTGTTGGCAGGAATATTCTCAGGCCACATCCGCAGTTGGAATGACCCAGCGCTTGCTCAACTCAATCCTACTGTGACGTTACCCGCAAGACCCATCATCGTGGTCCACCGCGCGGACGCCCGCGCATCGACCTTAGCGAGCTGTGGAAAAAGGATATCGGGCACGGCGTGGCCGTGTCGTGGCCAATAGGAGAGGCTGCTGCCGGAAACCTGGCGTTGGCCGAGTTGGTGAAGAAGACTCTCTATTCGATTGGGGTTACGTGGAGCTGAACTACGCCATCCAGGATGCTCTTAGTTGCGGTTTCGTATGCAACGCAGAAGGCAAGTTTGAGAAACCTGATTTCCGTGCGATGGGGGGGGCGGCGGCAGAGGCAGTGGAAAGCATGAAGACCGACTTCCGTGCCTCCATCGCCAACTCTCCAGCAAAGAGCGGGTATCCAATTTGCACGTTAACCTGGTTGATCGTCCCAAGTCATATCGCGGACGCAGGGAAACTGCGAGAGATGAAAAGATTCCTGCGGTGGGCCTACAGCGACGGCCAACAAATCGCATTGAAGATGGACTATGGGGTCCTTCAGCCGCCATTCTCAGACTACGTGCGCGACCAAATCGCGCGGATTCAGTAGTGGCCACGGCCAAAGGCTGTTTCTGGAGGAACCTCGCCTCAACTCACAGTTTAGTCTTCATCCAGGCTGAAAAAGCAGATTGCAAACACATCGTAGTTCGGCAGTGTCGGAAGCCTTCTTCAACCCTACAGCCCGCTGATTCGGCGCTGGCTGGAGACGCCGGTGGTGCAGCCGCTCACCAGAGATGAAAGGCCGTGCTTTGCGTGGACTCAATACCTTCCCCGGCTTAAAGGCGTGTGATCACCAGACTCAAGATGATCAAACTGACAAAAGCCAAGCTCAGGATCATCGATAAAAGATAGAGTGTGTTCTCAAGAAAGAAACTCTTTCTCAATTGAGGCCTCCTGTTGATGGTTGAGTCGGTGCAACTTCCCGAAGCCAGGTTTGAAAACCGGAAAGCGAACCACTCGATGTGTGTAGGTCAAAACGCGATTGCATCCCAACCGCTGTTGCCGTCGCAACGATCCTTCGATAGCAACCGCCGCTGATTAGCAACCATCGTGCCAATACGCCAAGCAGCCTCGAGGTGTGGATCGAGCTGGAGTAAGTGGCCTGGATGGGGGCGGATGTAGGGTAGGAACTCGGCTAAGCATGATGCTGCCCTGTTTCGAATCTTGCGCTCCGACACATGTTGGGACAGTTACCTGACTCAAGCTGAGCCAGCCCTGAGGAAAGGTTCGGTCTGAACGGTTGGTCTGCGACTTGGCTGGAGCTAGCGTCCGTTCGTCGCGGAGAGGTTTTTGGGTGAGTCCTTCTTTTGAGGAGCTTCCTCTGCCGCGGGCAGCGTGAAGTAAAACTCGCTGCCGACGCCGACACGGCTCCGCACCGCCAAAAAGCCACGGTGAGCAGTAACAATGCGTTTTACTACCGCCAAGCCGAGTCCCGTACCTGTCCCTTTCCGTTTAGAATGCCAGTAGGGATCGAAGACATAGGACAGGTTAGCGGGTAGAATTCCAGCTCCCGTGTCCGAGACGGAGAACTGAACAGACGCCTTACTCCTGTCTGTGGAAGCTTCCCACTCCGCCATTCCTTCGATATGAACAGAGTCTCCTTTTCGCATCCAGGGAACCCACCTCTGGTGCTGGGACTTCTGCACCTCAATCCGCACCTTGCCGCCCGGCTGAGTGAAATTGAGCGCGTTGCTCAAGAGATTCGAAAGCACCCGGCAAATCTTGATCCTGTCAACCAACACGTCTGGAAGTCCAGGTTCGATTTGCCGTGTTAGCTCAATGCCCTTGAGCTGGGCCTGAACGAGCGCTTCGTTAAATGGATCCTCTATGAGCTCCTCAACCGGCACACGATTGGAGGCTAGTGAAGGCTCTGTGGAATCGTATTTGAACAGCTCGAGCATGTCTTCGACGATCTGAACCATCGAACGACCGGAGGCCAGGCCGCCTGCAATCACCTTGTGGAGGTCCTCATTCCCCTCGGAGGGCAAAATCTCTTGCAACAGCTGGAGAGCCATCATCATGGTCGAGATGGGTGATTTCAGATCATGGACGAGCATTGCGGTAAAGTCCGCCTTGATGCGATTGAGCTCCTTTAGCTTTTCGTTGGCCTCCTCCAGCAGCTGCGCCTGGCTACGCAACCTCGACTCGAGCTCTTTAGCTTCGCTCACGTCGCGCATGATGCCCCGAGCCCCCGCTGGTTGTCCTTTCGCGTCGCGGAAGAGAGCTACGTTGAACTCGAGGACGCGAACACGGCCGTCGCGATCCCGCACGATCACTTCGGAACGATCGTGCCCGTCGGACAAGAGTTTGTCATTGGTCGTTCTCAGGCTGGCCTCCATGGCAGGGTCGATCAAACCGTGAAACGTGGTGCCGACGATCTGTTGGCGCGGAATACCGAAGAAACGCTCTCCAGCCGCGTTGATACTCGTAATCACGCCGGAGAAATCCCGTGTATAAACGATGTCATCCAGATGGTCGAATGCCTCCAGACTAACAGGGCTGGCGTTGGCGCTGGCTGGAACTGACACGCGCTTCCGGCGCCCGGAGCGCGGGTCCACGTTCCAGTGATCGAGATCGATATTCAGCCGTTTGGCCATCCGGTAAAGCGAGTAGCGGCCAATCCCCAGGATCTCTGCGGCTCGGACTTTGTTACCTTTGGTGTGGTGCAGCACCTCCAGAATCTGCCCGCGGGTCATTTCGTCTAAAGATCCCGGTGGCGCTTCGTCTGCGACAGATTCCTTGCTCTTCACTCCAATCTCTAGAGCCGCTGCTTCAGCAGTCTGAGGCTCCTGCACGCCTCTCTCAGCCTCAGGCGCCAGTTCCTCCGACGAAGCAAATCCGAATTGCAGAAAGTCCTCAGCCAGGAGACTGCCACTGGTACTCATAGTTACGGCGCGCTCCACGGCATTCTCCAGCTCGCGCACGTTGCCGAGCCATTCCCTCTGCTGGACCCATTGGATCTTTTCCCCGGCCAACCGCACCGATTTGTTCTGGCGCTGGCTGAAACCGTGAACGAAGTAAGACAACAGTAGCGGAATATCTTCGCGGCGCTCCCTGAGTGGAGGAAGATGAATATGAATGACGCTGAGACGATAGAGGAGATCGCGGCGAAACGCGCTGGAGTTCAGCAGACTCTGTATCCCCTGATTCGTCGCCGCGATAACCCGGACATTGACCGGCCGTTCCTGGCTGGAGCCGACTGGGCGAATCATTCTCTCCTGCAACACGCGGAGCAGCTTCACTTGAAACACCGGCGCCGTTTCACTGATCTCGTCCAGAAAGATCGTGCCTCCCGAAGCGCTCTCGAAAAACCCGCTGCGGTTTGTTTGGGCGCCCGTGAACGCCCCGCGTACGTGCCCAAACAATTCACTTTCGAGTAGCGTCTCTGTGAGTGCACCGCAATTCACGGCAATGAAAGGCTTGGCCTTGCGGGGCGAGTTGTCGTGAATGGCTCGCGCCACGAGCTCTTTACCCGTGCCGCTCTCTCCGGATATCAATACAGTCGAGTCTGTTTGTGAAACCCGTGCGATAGCTTTGAACAACTCGATCATTGGCGGGCTCTTCCCAATGATGGAAGACAATCTGGGCGCCTGAACCGCAGGCTCCTGCGATGAGGCTTCTTCACTCCGCCGCGCCAAAGCCCGGCGCAGAATTTCCGTGATCGACCGGATCTCGAAGGGCTTGGTTACGTAGTCGAAGGCATCCAACCGCAGCGCCTCAGCCACGGTATCCATCGATCCGTTCGCAGTCATAATAACGACGGGGAGTTGTGGCTCACTTTGCTTGATGTGGCGGAGAACCTGAAGTCCCGACTCCCCACTGAGAAAAAGATCCAGGAGCACAGCCTGAAAGCGGCCGGGTGCGAAACCGTCGCGCACTTCCGAAACATTGTGAAGAATCTCGGCAGAAAAGCCTTCCCGCTCGAGCAGGCTCTTCACAATAAACGCGAATTGCGGCTCGTCCTCAACAATGAGAATACGTGTGATCATTTCAATGCTTCGCTGTCAGTTTCTGAAGATCCGCGGCTGTGTACTTTATAGTGGGGAGAGAACTCACCTTGGCCGAAAATGTCACTTATTGTGGCACGAACGTTTTCCCGGCTGCAACCATGGGTGACATCCTTCCCCCCGGTGATGTTTGCCAGGACCGGCCGCATTGGTACATAAGATCAAGGATCTCAGCCTCATAACATGGCTTCCGAAACGCTGCTTGTTTCTGGAATCCTTAGTGCTTCAAAAGGATATCCGATGCGATTCGTAGGGCATCGATCGTTTGAAGGAGCTCGAATGCAGAAATACATCTGAAGTCGCGGTCGATGGACGGTGGCGCAATCCGCCAGCGCATTAGTCAGTGCAGAGGTAAGAGAGCATTCACTGTTTGTTGGACCGCCTTCCAGCCGGGCCGCCTAAAGGCGGGACTACGAACAGGAACGCAACTCTGCGTGTGGTCACAGGCAAGCCAAGGCGGTACTCAGTCCCGGCAGTGAACTCCCGTGAAGGCAACAGTGAACGGCAAACGGTCAGATTCCTCAACACTCCCATTGACCCGATCACCCATCCTTCTGGTGGAAGACGATCCAAACGCACGCCTCGTGCTTTGCTTCACACTTCGCAGTAAAGGATATCCGGTGGAGGAAGCGGCCGACGGAAGGAGCGCCCTGAGGAAGGCAGAAGAAAGCCGTCCTGCACTGGTCCTGACTGATATCCAGATGCCTGGTATGAACGGCCTCGAGCTCGTGCAATCCATCCGGAGCCTCGAGGAACTTCGAGATGTCCCTATCCTGGTAATGACAGCGTTCGAACCGTCACTATGCGCTGAGGCCCTGACTAAGGGCGCGAGTGACACCATTCAGAAACCCATCGAGCTGACGTTGCTGTTTCAGAAAATAGAGGCTTTGCTCTCCAACGCCGCCTACTGAGTGCAGCCAGCTTCCCTCGCCAGGCCGCGGTCTGACGACTCCACTCGCGGCGCTGTATCCACGCTCGCGGGTTACGACCAACGCAATCCTCACATTTGTTTACTGAAGCCCTCGCAGGTCTTCCCAACAGTCTGTCACCCCTTGTGGCAGTGGAGCTCACCAGTTGTCACGAAGTGTGACAGTCTTCAAGCGCACACATCACGTGCATCTCACCAACACCGTGACCAAATTGCTCTGGTTGAACGTCCTGCACGGCGAGACTCACGGTTCTTCAAAGATGGCGACCGGCCTGCTCAGAGTGGGCCGGACGTTTCAGAAGGCGTCGTGCCTTCGCACCGCAAGGCCCGCCCGGCATTCCTCGCGGGCTCAGTTCTCCAACCTAACTATGGAGGAAACCTCATGACACAGGTCCCCTCGCGATGGAGGCGGCGACTGCTCACCGTTGCTGCGTGTGGAGCCATCGCAGCCGCTCTGCCCTGGCTCAAGGGCACACGAGCCCAGTCGTCCACGACTGGCGGCATCAGTTCCAGTCCCATTGTGCTCGGCAGCAACGATCAGTTCCTGTTGGTTGTCAACCCGGACAATAACACCCTGACTGCCATCACGGTTGGCAACGACAACTTTCAGAAGCTCTTCGAAATTCCGACCGGTAAGGAACCGCAATCGGTAGCGCTCAGCAAAGACAACACCAAGGCATACGTGGCCAACGCTGTTGACGGAACAGTGACCGTGCACAGCGGTGGGGGCTATGCCGTCGTCAAGACCGTTCGCGTCGGAACTGAACCATGGGCTGTGGCCCTCACACCCAACGGCCAGTTTGCTTATGTTGCGAATTCTTCCTCCAACACGGTCTCAGTGATCAATACAAACAATGACCAAGTAGTTCGCAACATCTACAACGTCGGCATTCGGCCACGCGCAATTGCTATCACTGATGACGGCGATGCCGACGACAACGACGAGAAGGTCTACGTCACCAGCTTCCTGGCGCAGTACCGCCCGGGTGAAATCAAACCCGGAGCTGACGACGGCAAAGTGGGCCTGGTGTCGGTCATCTCCACCCAAACCAACAAGGTGGAAAACACCATTCAACTCCAGCCTCTGGCCGATACCGGTTTCAAGTCGAATGGCAGCGCGCTGGCAAAGGTTCCGCCAAGCACTCCACCCACTCTGTTTACGACCGGCGCCTTTCCGAACATCCTGGCAAGTCTGGCGATCAAGAACAACAGACTCTATGTACCGGCGACGGGCTCTTCCCCTAACGGCCCGGATATCTTTAACGTCAGCGTGCAGTGTCTGGTTTCTGTCGTCGACACCTTCAATGACACAGATACTGGCAAGACCGTGAATCTTAACAACGGCATCCAGAACGAAACCGATAGCGACGATGCCAACGGACGGCCTTTGAAGCGTTTTGTGGCCAACCCTTACTATTTGGCATTCCGGCACAATTCAAATTCAGGTTACATCATCTCCGCTGCCTCAGACATGGCCGTCAAGGTAGACCTCGACGCCGCTGGTGTTCCCACGATCAACGCCCCAGCCAACGTCAAACGCATTCTGGCTGGGAAGAATCCGCGGGCCATGGCCATTAACTCCAGCGACACACGCGGCTACATCTGGAACTATGTGTCGCGCGATGTCACCATCGTCAACCTGACCAACGACACTGTTATCAATACCGTAGTCGCGGCGGCACAACCCACCAGTGCACAGGGAATCACCGTCCAGCGTGGTAAAGAGCTGTTCAACACGTCAATCGGTCCGATTGTTCCCAAGAATGGCGTCAACGAAGGACTGATGTCAGACCACGGCTGGATGTCCTGTGCCAGCTGTCATCCGGATGGACTGACTGACGGCAACGTCTGGTTTTTTGCCTCAGGCCCACGCTTTTCCACACCACTCAATAGCACCTTCAGCAAGGGACCGGGTCCAGTCATTCAGCGTGCGCTCAATTGGTCAGCCATCTTTGATGAAGTTGCAGACTTTGAGCTGAATACACGGAACACGGCTGGCGGATGTGGCCTGATCCTTCTGGCCAACGGTACGTCGGATCCCACGGTCAGACGCTACGATCCTCCTTCGGCTGGACGCAACGCTGACCGCGATAGCATCACGGAGTATTTTAAATTTGGGATTCGTGCACCCATCTCGCCGATCGATGACAGCGATACTGGTGCTCAGCTCGGCCGCAGGGTCTTCAAACTTGCTGGGTGCGTCCAATGCCACAATGGGCCGCTTTGGACCAGTAGCAGGATCGATTTCACACCGCCTCCGGCGGCCGGCGATAGACTTGCCGAGTTCGGCATTGAACAACTGTTCAAGAATTTCAAGCAGGTCGGCACCTTCAATCCAGCAGATCCGTTCGAAGTGATTGGTAACAGCGCAAACCTGGGAAAGCAGGCCCTAGGACAAGCAGGCTTCAATCCGCCGTCGCTGATCGGAGTCTTTGCCTTTGGTCCCTATCTGCACAACGGCACGGTGTTGGATCTGGAGGACATTCTCAACAACCCAACCCATGTTGGCACTTCGCCGTTCTTGAGCAATGCGGCAGCGCGCAAACAACTTGTCCGGTTTTTGAAGTCTATTGACGACTCCACACCTCCGTTCCCGTGAAGATAGGAATGCAGCGGGATTGGCTCTAGTGCGCCAGAGAAATCTTAGTCTTGGCTAGGGCATGATTCGTGTCGCCATGCACAACAACAAATCGGCTCTTATTGAACTCTTGAAGAAAGGAACTCACTCTCATGAACAAATTTCTTGTAGCTGCCGCCAGCCTGCTGCTTGCGCTCACCGCTTCAGCGGCCGACCGCAACCTACCTCGCAATGCCCTTTCTGCGTTTCCCACCGTGGTTATCCCGGTTATGGCCAACAATCCTGGCCAGATTCCGGGAACGTTCTTCAAAACCAAGGTGGCTATCATCAATCCAACCCAACTGGCCTATCCCATTCAGGTGACGCTCTATGACGGCACCGGCCAAGTTGGGCAAGCGACCATCAACATGTTGCCTGGCCAGATTCGCAACTACGACAATTTTCTGGAACAGATCTTTGCACGTTCCGGCGCGGGTTCCGTCGTCTTTAACAGCGGTGCGGGCGTTCCAGGCGGAAGTGCAGCGAATGACTTCATTGTTTCAGCTGAAGTCTTCACCGACAGTGCCAGTGGAAAATACAAGACCGTAGTCACTTCGGGTGCCTTGCTCGACGCCGTCTCCAACTTGAGCGAGGCCTACAGCCTGGGCATCACCGTGGACGGCAATACCCGCACCAACATTGGCGCTTTCAACGATTCAGACAGCACGAATGTGATCAATGCCGATGTCTACAGCGCAGCCGGAGCCTTGCTAAACACGGTGACCTTGACGCTTCCCGCGCGAAGCTGGGCGCAAGTCGGGGTTTCGACGAATGTGACGAATGGCTATATTCGGTGGAGGACTAGCGCATTGGCCTATTGCTACGCCGTGGTCGTCGACAATCTCTCCAATGACGGTACCTTCGTCCCGGGAGCCGAATACGCTCAGTGAGCTGTGATCTGTCCAACTTCTTGACTACCGTAGGTTGGGGGCTGAATCGCAGCTTGCGCACTCAGGCACTGTAGGGCTTCTTGAGCTTGGACTTCTGCTCCTGCCGGGTCGAAGAGTCAGTCAATGTACTAGAGGAAAGGAATGGACTCATGGCACTCAGGGAATTGGGAATTGGCCGTGGTGGGCTCCCTGGCAACATTTGCCTGGTTGGCGACCGGATTGATGCAGAACCTTGTTGGCCAGACAATCCAAGCGACAGGGTCCTATGTAGCCAGTATAGCCCTCATGGGGCTTGCACCCTTCTTGGCTTTCTTCGTTCTGTGACGGTTTTGGGATCGGCCACTGCGGGGGAAATAGAGCGGGCGTATTTCATGACTCATGTGGAACAAGAGAGGTGGGCAGGCCCGAAGCCCTCTGTGCCTGAGAGTACCCTCATTGTTAGCTCCGGAACACTCCTTCTCTCCGGTTAAGAAAAGAATACGCGTTCGGCTGTTTTTCTTAAGAGCCACTGACGATCGCTCTCGGACAGAAACTCCAACCGGTCACGGATAAGGGCGATCGAGTCAAGATAGGTGTGTCCGTTTTGAACTTGAAACGGGCAGTCAGTAGCCCACATTAATCGTTCCGGCCCGAAGGCTTCGAACAAGCGACGGATCACCGGTGCCAGATCAAGATAGATCTTACTCAATGCATAAAAGGCCGAGATCTTCACCGTCGTGAGCTTGTGCCTTGCCAGGTTACAGAGCGCTTTGACCTCCTCGTCCCGATTCTTGCTGTCAGCCTTGATGCGAGCGATGTGGTCAATCACAACGGGCGTTTCGGGGAATTTCTCGCACATCCGGTCAATGGCTGGAACCGCATCCGGATCGATCAGACAACACATCGAAAGGTTCTCTTCCGAACCGCAACGCCACATCGCTGCCATACCTTGAGTTCCAAGCCATCGATCGAGGGGACTGCCTTTCGGGGAGATGCGGAAGCCGCGAACTCCCTGCTTGGCCAATCGTCGCATGACGTCTCGAGGCCGCGCGGTTTCATCAATAACAGCGACTCCGCTGAAGACTCCGGGGAAACGCCGCATCGTGTCGAGCATGTATGAATTGTCATAACCGTAGTAGCTCATCTGGATGAGCACGATACGGCTGACACCGCAGGGCTGGGCGTGGGATAGCAACTCCTCGGGAGGGAAATCTGACGGCTGCATCTGTTCACGGCGATACCCGGGCGCCAAGGGGTACTTCTTGGTATCAGAAGTCCACACATGAACGTGTGCGTCGATGTAACCAGGATGGTCCTTTTCCTGGACCCTGGCAACTAGAGCACTCTTGTTTTGTGTTTGAGCAGCCATACCTTTTGATGCCACCACCGTTGAGGTAACAAGCCTAACAGCAGCCTGAAGCAATTTCCGACGTGACAGGTGGTCCACCTGGAATCCGATGTCAGTGATGTCCGGCTCCGAATACAACCTGAGATCCGTCCACTTTCGTTGATTCATCGCCCTTCTTTCGGATGAAGTTCTGGAACTCAAAGGAGTCTGCAGATGCTGATCTGTCAGAATTCCAGGATCGCGCGGGCATAAATCTCCACGGCTCCTACAACCTGATCGAGATCCACATATTCTTCCGCAGCGTGAGCCTGATCAATACTGCCGGGCCCCAAAATGACGCTCGGAATCCCAGCTATGGCGAACCTGCTGGCATCCGAACCATAAGGCACTCCAATCAATTGACTGGGCCCTCTTACCTCGTGCGAAGCCGCCGTGACAGCCTGAACGATTCTTTCCGTCGGGGAGGTTTCGAGAGGAAAGGATTCCAACATCGGAGATTCCATCTCAACATCCATGTCTGGATCTCGCAGGCGCAATTCATCGATGAGACTCTTAAATACCTGCCACACCTGCTGGCGTGTTTCGCCCGGCAGCATGCGACGGTCCAGTTCAATAGCGCAGGAATCGGGCACCTGATTCACTTGAACTCCACCGTGAACGACACCTACGTTGAGCGTTGGGCGTCCAACCAGCGCGTGCTGCTGCTTTTCCAGAGCGGGATGGTACTTTTCTTCAATCGCGAGAATCAACCTGGCCATCTTGGTAATAGCATTCACACCCAGGTGAGGCTTGGAGCTGTGGGCCGCTTTGCCGCGCGTGCGAATGCGCCACCGCAGAACACCCTTTGAGGCCACCACCGTATTCAAGTCGGTGGGCTCAGCCACAATCGCCCCATCTCCCTTAACACCGCTTTCGAGGACTTTGAGGACTCCCCGAAACGCGAATTCCTCGTCTGCTGTGGCTGCCAACAGAACGGAGTTTCGCAACGGCTGTTCAGAATCTTTCAATGCCTTGACGGCGTGCATCATGGCAGCGAGGCCGCCTTTGGTGTCGCAGCTCCCGCGTCCATACATCCGATTCTCCTTCCTGGTTGGGACGAAAGGGGCTGCGGTCATGCCCAGCTCGGAGGCTGTGTCCATGTGTGCTTCCAGGATCACGGTGCGGCCGCCAGGGCGTCCTTCGAGCTTGGCAATGACGTTGGGCCGGCCTTCGAAAACCGTCTGAACCTCAAAAGGGATGCTGTTCTTCCTGAAAAATCCGCAAATGTAATCGGCAACGGCTGCTTCCCCAGGCCCGCCGGGGTAATTCGGGTTGACACTATTGATGGAAACCAGATCTGCAAGTGTCCGAAAGACGGCTTCTGGATCGGTAGCGAATCTCATATTCATAAGAGTCTGCAGTTATTGCCATCCCTGGGGGCGCCTAAGAATCAGCTCTCTCGCAGCCGAGGTTACATTCCCTTACTGGAGAAAGGATTTGGGAGCCGTTCGATTTGAACAAAGCAGAGAATCGATAAGAAGTTAGGGATCCTTCCGGTCAAGACTTGACGTGGCGATGCCCTCACCATGAAGTTTCGCCAGCATCCGCGGCGCACTGGTCACAAGACAAGCATTTCTCCAGAACCTTCAGCAAAACGAGCACTTTCGACTTCATAGGTTCCCCCGGGATACGCCGGCTTGTTCGGGATGTAGCCGATGGCTCCGTTGGCCCGTTCAAGAACCCGCCTTGACGCTCAGACCCAGCTCAACGAAAATTTCACCAGGCCACGCCACCCACGCCACGTCTCGACCGAGCGCGATCACCTGCATTTCGACTTCCTGCGGCTTGCCATCTCGCGCAGCAATGTCGAGGGTGCGCGGATGGAGGCGATTGCACCAGGATGTCAATCAGCTGAGCCGGGGAAAGTCACGGTCTCAGGAGCTCGATTTCACAACCCCAGGCTGAACTGAGGTTGCGAAAGTTGTTCAAGGGTGACATTTCCTCCGCTGAGTACCGCCACAGTTCGACCTTCCCTTTTCGGATTAGCGAGTATCCCGGCAAGACTAGTTGCTCCAGATGGCTCGACGAGAACTTTCGCCTCCTCCAGCAAGAACAGGGTTGATCTCAAGATGTCCTGATCGCTGACAAGAATGATCTGATCAACGCAGCGCTGTACGATCGAGAGGTTCAGACGCCCCGTTGCTTTCGCAGCCAATCCATCTGCGATGGTTTCAACTCTCGGCAGAACCACGGGCTCCCGATGGCGAACCGACTCCGACATCACATTGGAATTTTCAGGTTCGACCCCGTAAATTTTGGCTTGGGGATGCAGCTCTTTGATGGCCAGCGAAATGCCGGATATCAATCCGCCACCGCCAATGGCGACGTAAACCTCATCTACTTCGGCGAGATCTTCCAGTATCTCCAGTCCCACTGTCCCCTGCCCTGCAATGGTCTTGGGAGCAGAAAAGGGATGGACCTGCGTGTAACCCCTTTCCTGACTGAGCTGCTGAACCTTCTCCCATTGCATGTCTGAGTTGATTCCAAATTCGACGATCTCAGCGCCTAGCTTTTCGAGCAAGGATCGCTTAAGGGAATTTGGGTTCTCGGGAAGAACGACGATACAACGGACTCCAAAACGCCTTGCCGCATACGCCAATCCTAGGCCGTGATTTCCTGAGCTGGCGCAGATCAAACCCCTCCCGCGTTCTTCGGGAGTTAGACTCATGACAGTGTTGAGTGCACCGCGCACCTTGAAAGAACCCGTTCTCTGAAGATTTTCCAGCTTCAGATAAACCGGACACCTCGCTCGGTCGCTGGCTGCGGCGCTTAACACCAGTGGAGTTCTAATAATCTCCCTAGAAATTCGGCCCTGCGCCGCCTGGATGTCCTCAACCGAGACGGATGTCTTACTTTCCTCTGACACTCTCACCTGAATCCCTCATGTTAACTAGCCAAGGGCTGGCGTCCTTAATATCCCGGGTGGAATGCGCGCTTCGTCGCGCGTTGAGCCAGCGTGCGCAGGGGGACGGTGGTCCCACGCACGCCCGCTCCACCCAAAACGAGAATATGCAACGCTATGCAATGATCTTCTGGGCGACATTGCCGGCGACATCAGTCAGTCGGAAGTAGCGCCCTCCGTAGAAATAGGTGAGCTTTTGGTGATCGAGCCCCATCAAGTGCAGAATTGTCGCATGCAGATCGTGGATGTGCATCCGATCTTCGGTTGCATAGTAGCCAAACTCATCGGTTGCACCGTAGATCGTTCCACCTCTCACACCTCCGCCTGCCATCCACATCGAGAAGCCGTACGGATTGTGATCGCGCCCGTCTCCCGCTTGAGCAACCGGCGTACGACCAAACTCGGCACCCCACAGAACCAACGTGTCCTTCAGCAGGCCCCTGGCCTTAAGATCCTTGAGCAGGCCCGCAATGGGCACATCGACCTGCTGAGCGTTCCGCGTGTGGCCTCGAACCAGTTCACTATGCTGGTCCCACATCGAAGCCCCGGTACTATGAGTACATTGAATGAAACGGACGCCGCGTTCGGCCAATCTTCGGGTCAAGAGGCACTGCCAGCCGAAATCGCGGGTCTCTGGACGATCGATGCCATAAAGTTTCTTGGTTGCTTCGGACTCTTTGTCAATGCTCAACACTTCGGGGGCCTCGGTCTGCATGCGGAATGCAAGTTCGAAGACCTGGATGCGGGCCTCGAGGTCAGGATTGTAGGCGCGGCCCTGAGCGTGTTGGCGATTGATCTTCTGCAACATTTCCAATTCATA
>Ga0187893_10010059_pt1 | contig 14288 bp, 11 predicted proteins | sample MA1701074metaG_FD_139574 | JGI IMG/M metagenome (GOLD analysis project Ga0187893, IMG submission 139574) | White microbial mat communities from a basaltic lava cave in the Kipuka Kanohina Cave System on the Island of Hawaii, USA - MA170107-4 metaG ...
AGCCGTTTCAGTCCTTTGATGATAATAGGATATGCTTCCCGGGGCCCGGTATAACCAACGATTCCACACATAGGTATTAAGAAGTTTTGCTGCGAAGATAGAGATATATTTATGTTGTGCAAACGATTGTGACAGAAGCCACCAAGCAGTGTATTAAATGTAGTAATGGCAAAAGAGCAACACAATAATTTAAAAAGTGCTTCAAAGTAAACTGCCGCTTAACATAAGGAATGCAACGGAAAAATAAATTATCAAACCGGTTACATCCACCAATGTTGCTACGAAAGGCGTAGAAGATGCGGCGGGGTCGGCTCCTAGTCGTTTTAAGATCAACGGCAGCATGGAGCCCATCAGTGAACCCCATAAAACAATTCCTATTAAAGAAAAACCAACAGTAAATGCTATGTGTAAATGATATTTCCCGAAGGTATCAGGCGAAAGCAGATCCCAAATGGAAATGACGGCAATACCAATTATACAAAGTGTAAAGCCAAGTAATAGTCCTGATAAGATTTCTCTTCTCATAATGCGCCACCAGTCTGATAATGTTACTTCACCAAGAGCCATCGCCTGTATGATGAGGGTGGAAGCCTGCGAACCGCTATTGCCGCCGCTTGAAATGATCAATGGAATAAACGTCGCCAGTATTACTACTTTAGCAATTTCATCCTGAAATTGCCGCATAGCGGAAATGGTAATGAGCTCACCAAAAAAAAGTATGATCAGCCACACGATCCTTTTTTTATATAACCTGAACAATGGCATTTCTATATAAGGCTCTTCCAATGCTGTAGTACCGCCCATCTTTTGCATGTCTTCGCTGAATTCTTCACTGGCTACCCACAGCATATCGTCAATAGTAACGATGCCCAATAATTTATTGCTGTTGCTTACCACAGGCAATGCCACCCTGTTATTCATTTTAAATACTTCGCTGGCCGATTCCTGGTCGTCATAAGCTTTTAATGAAATAACACGGTCATCCATCAGCTCTGAAACTTTTTTATCCGGCGGGCTTAAAATAAAATCACGGATGCGTATATCATCGAGCAATTCTCCTTTTTCATTGATCACATAAATCACATTGATGGTTTCACTGTCCTTACCATATTTGCGGATAGTGGCAAATACCTGGTCAATGGTATTATGCGGATACACATAAACATAATCCGGCGTCATCAGGCGACCAATGCTGTTTTCCGGATAGCCCAGCAATGAAAGAGTGATCTTTCTTTCTTCGGGATCAAGCAGCTTGATTAGTTCACGAACAACATTGCTTGGCAGTTCTTCCAAAAAATCGGTACGGTCATCTGCAGGCAATTCATTTAATAAAGTAGCAACTGTATTGGGTGGCAGGGTCTGAATGATTCTTTTTTGCGTAGGAAATTCAAGCAATTTAAAAACACTGGCGGCCCGGTTTACCGACATGTTAGCAATGATCTGGCTTTCATAATCAGGAAACTCATACACAAGATCTACCACATCGCTGATGTTCTGATGATTCAGAAAATCACGGATCTGCAATTTATCTTCAGTTTGAATGATCTTTTCAAACTGTTCGGGCAATGTGATTTCTTCCTGTTCTAATGACATGCGGCAAATTTAAGGCTAAGAGTTTAAGGAGAAAAAGAGGAAAAGAGATTTGACTAAGAGTTAAAAGAGATAAAGAGGAAAAGAGTTTTATCCAGGAAATCAAAGGAGAAAAAGAGGAAAAGAATTTGGGGCAGTATTTACTCCTTTTCTTTTTACTCTTTTACCTCTTAGCTTAGTTTTGCACACTGTATAACAAACACCATTCATGTTATGATCTTACCATTTCTGTTCATTAACACAACCGAAAATATGGGAAGAGGTATTTTCACTTCATCAGCTATTGAAGCCGGAACTGTTGTGGAAATTTCTCCCGTTATCGTAATGAGTGCAGAGGAAAGAAAGTTATTGGATAAAACCCTGCTGCACGATTATATTTTTGAATGGGGTGGTAATAAAAAGCAATGTTGCATGGCGCTGGGTTATGTTCCCGTTTATAATCACTCCTACAAATCCAATTGCGAATATGAAATGGATTTCGAACATGAGCTGATCAGCATTAAAGCAGTCAGGTATATCAAAGAAGGTGAAGAACTATTTATCAATTACAACGGCGACTGGAATGATAGTAAGAAGGTTTGGTTTGATGCTAAATAGGAACACGGATTGCACGGATTATTTGGATTTGCACAGATGTTATCTGGGATAAATCGGACTTAATCATCTGTTGCCACAAAAGGGTATAAAATATATTTTAAAATCACAAGCGTTGAATATTTATAAATAATCTGTGTCCATCAGTTTCATCCATCTTATCCGTGTTCTGGTTTTTTAGCGGTATCTTAAATCTTCAATTCAAATAATTATGACCGGACTAACTGTTACCAATGGCCGTAAACGTATTGATTCCATTGATATACTTCGCGGACTGGTGATGGTGATCATGGCGCTGGATCATGTCAGGGATTTTTTTCATAAAACAGTTATTGAAGGCAGCGGCGATGTTGCTACCGGCCCAACTGATCTTGATCATACCACGCCAGCGCTGTTTTTTACACGTTGGATCACTCATTTCTGTGCTCCCATCTTTGTTTTCCTTGCAGGCACTTCGGCTTACCTGATCGGGTCAAGAAGATCGAAAGCAGAGTTAAGCCTTTTTTTGATCAAAAGGGGAATATGGCTGGTGATCGTAGAAGTCGTGATCATTACGATGGGCTGGACATTTAATCCCCTTTACAATGTTATCATATTGCAGGTGATCTGGGCAATCGGCATCAGCATGATCATTTTGGGTTTGTTGGTTTACCTGCCTTTCACCGTAATTTTTATTATTGGGGTCATCATTGTATTTGGTCATAACCTGCTTGATTATCCATCCATCAATGCAGGATTAAAAGGCGGTTTTATTGCCGATCTTTTATACTTTACAAACTTTTCAATTTATAACATAGACAATAGCCATATAATTATCATAGTGTATGCATTTGTGCCATGGCTGGGTGTGATGATGCTGGGTTATTGCTTTGGACGGCTCTATCGTTCGCAAATAGGGCCTGCCTGGAGAAAAAAATTATTATGGCAAATGGGAGCAGGGCTTTTGTTGCTGTTTATTGGATTGCGTTTTATTAATCAATATGGAGACCCCATTCCCTGGTCAGAACATCCAAGAGGCGCTGTATTTTCTTTTTTATCTTTTATCAATATCAATAAATATCCGCCTTCATTGGATTTTCTTGCCGTTACTATCGGCGGCGGTATGCTGATGCTGGCTTTGCTGGAAGGGGTGAGGAACAAAGTCACTGATTTTTTCAAAATATATGGCAGGGTACCATTGTTTTATTATATCCTGCATTTCTACCTGATTCACTTGCTGGTGGTGATTACTTTTTTTGCACAGGGATATTCCACCACTCAAATTGTTACACCCAATAATCCATTTCTGTTCCGGCCCGGCGATTTCGGATTTGGTCTTGGAGGAGTGTATTTGGTTTGGCTGTTGGTTGTATTGCTGTTATATCCACTTTGCAAAAAATATGATCGTTATAAAACAGCAAATGCAAGGAAAAAATGGTGGTTGAGCTATTTGTAAGAACCGTGCCACCGTTTTAAACGGTGGCACGGATTATTACTTCAGTTTGTTCTTAATCTCCTGCAATTTCAACAAAGCTTCAACAGGAGTAAGACGATTGATGTCAATATCACCCAGCAATTTTCTAATTTCATCAAATGTTTCGCTGTGTGCATCAAAAATAGAAAGCTGCATTTGCGGCAACGAAAGACTCTTTACTTTGTTTTTTATACTCTCATTTCCGGCTTCCGACTTCGGACTTCTGACCTCTGACTTCTGACCTCCCTCCTCATCCACATGTTTCATCTCCAACTGCATCAATATTTCATTGGCTCTCTCAATCAATGCAGGAGGCATACCCGCCATTTTGGCTACATGAATACCGAAGCTATGTGTACTGCCGCCCGGCGCCAGTTTGCGAAGAAAGATGATCTTATTCCCAACTTCTTTATTGGTGATATGATAGTTCTTTATCCGTGGCAATTTTTCTTCCAGTTCATTCAGCTCATGATAATGTGTAGCAAATAAAGTAATGGGCTGCTGCGGCGTATTATGCAAATATTCGGCAATGCTCCATGCAATGGAAATACCGTCATAAGTGGAAGTGCCACGACCAATCTCATCCAGTAATATCAAACTTTGCGGCGTGATATTATTAATGATCGAAGCAGTTTCATTCATCTCTACCATAAAAGTAGATTCGCCACCGCTTAAATTATCCGATGCCCCAACACGTGTAAAAATTTTATCCGTCAATGTGATCTTTGCTTCCGTTGCCGGAACAAAACTCCCGATATGCGCCATTAGAGTGATCAGTGCTGTTTGCCGCAGCAAGGCGCTTTTACCACTCATGTTCGGCCCGGTAAGAATAATGATCTGCTGATCGGTTTTATTCAGCGCAAGATCATTATGAATATAAGTTTCACCAATGGGCAGATTTCTTTCAATTACTGGATGACGTCCTTCCTTCACCATCCATTCTTCACCGGTATGCAGCGCTGGTTTTTTGTATTGATATTGCAGCGCATTGTTTGCAAAGCAACAAAGACAATCAAGTACGGCAAGAATATTTCCATTGTTCTGCACCGGCGCCAGGTAATCGTAGAGTTCATTCAACAATAGTTCATACAACTGCAATTCGAGTTGTAATATTTTTTCTTCAGCGCCGGTTATTTTTTCTTCGTAATCTTTTAATTCAGGAGTGATAAAACGTTCGGCATTGGCCAATGTTTGTTTGCGTATCCATTCTGCCGGCACTTTGTTTTTATGCAGGTTGGTTACTTCAAGATAATAACCAAACACATTATTAAAACCGATCTTCAATGAGTTAATGCTTGTTCTTTCTATTTCTTTTTGTTGCAACTGCACAAGATATTCTTTACCGCTTCTTGATATTTTTCTTAACTCATCAAGTTCATCATTTACATGTCCATTGATCATTCCGCCCTTTGCTGCCAATGCTGGGGGATTATCAACAATCTCTTTGAAAATTTTTTCAGCTATATAAGGACAGGGATTCAATGCATCACCTAATCTTTTTAGATATTCATTGGATGAAGCAAGACAAGTTTGTTTAATAATCTCAACCTGCTGCAATCCCCTGGCCAGTTGCAATACTTCCCGGGGATTGATCTTTTTCATTGGTATTTTGGAAACCAGCCTTTCAATATCGCCGCATTGTTTGATGGATTGTGAAATTTTGTTTCGCAGATCAGTTTCTTTGATGAGGAATTCAACAAGCTCAAGTCTTTCATTGATCTTCATGATATCCTTCAACGGAAAAATAATCCATCGCTTCAGCAACCGGGCGCCCATCGGTGAAACGGTATTGTCCAAAACGCTTAACAGCGTATGATTGCCTTCTGAATTGCCATTGACCAATTCTAAATTTCGTATCGTAAAACGATCCATCCATAAAAAATCATCCCGGTCAATTCTTTGAATGGAAGTAATGTGTTGCAGGTTGGGATGCTCTGTATCTTTTAAATAATGTATGACAGCTCCAGCAGCTATCAGCCCATTGTTCTGATCATCGACACCAAAACCTTTTAATGAATGGGTTTGAAAATGTTTCAGCAAAACATCTTCTGCATAGGTTTGATCAAATATCCATTCATCAAGTGTATAGGTATAAATTTTGCCGCCAAAATATTCTTTGAAAGTTTTTTGTTTATGCCGCTGAAAAATTACTTCTGACGGTTTGAAGCTTTGTAATAATTTATCAGCATATTCTCTATCACCTTCTGCAATTAAAAATTCGCCGGTAGAAATATCCAAAAAAGCCAAACCATAACGTTCATTGTCTGCAAAATGAATTCCTGCTAAAAAATTATTGCTGTGATGTTCGAGCAGTTTATCATTAACGGTTGTTCCCGGTGTTACCATTTCTGTTACGCCTCTTTTCACCACGCCTTTCGCCAGTTTGGGATCTTCTAACTGGTCACATATTGCTACACGATAACCGGCTTTCACCAGTTTATGCAAATATGTATCGAGTGCATGATGGGGAAAACCGGCCAGTTCCAATGAAGTAGCAGCGCCGTTATTCCGTTTGGTCAATGTGATACCCAATACCTGCGAAGCAAGTACGGCATCTTGGCCAAAGGTTTCATAAAAGTCGCCGACCCTGAATAATAAGATTGCATCCGGGTATTTTTGCTTGATGGCCCGGTGCTGTTGCATCATGGGAGTTTCTTCTGTCTTCGTTTTTGCCATTTACATTTGATATGGAAGTGGCAAAAATAAGGAAGTGTGAAGGTAACTGGCTTACAGGCAGAAGAGAGTGAATAAATAATAATAACTGGCGGGTTATTTGTTGAAAGCTCCTTAGATTGAAATTTATTTTCATTAACCTTCCTGTTCTATCTTCGATTTTTTATTTAAGTATTAATATTTCCCTTCAAGGATTGAGGACTATATGCGAAAACTAAAAATGGAAGAGTTGGGCCGCAAATCGGTAAAAGAGTTCAGAGAATCTTCCAAAATATCAATCATAGCAGTGCTGGAAAATGTTCGCAGCGCTTATAATGTTGGCAGCGTATTTCGAACGGCTGATGCTTTTTTGATCGAGGCTATTTATTTAACTGGTTATACAGCTAAACCACCTCATAAAGAGATAAAAAAAACAGCGCTGGGAGCAGAAGAAACTGTGGAGTGGAAACATTTTGCGTCAGCGGCAGAAGCTATTCAGTACTTAAAAGAAAATGTTTACAAAGTATATGCAGTAGAACAGGTAGAGAATAGTATTTCACTTGAAAAGTTTGAAGCAACAGATAAAGTCGCCGTCATTTTTGGAAACGAAGTAAGCGGTGTAGAACAATCAACTATTGCGTTATGCGACGGCACGATAGAAATTCCGCAGTTGGGGATGAAGCATTCATTGAATATTGCAACGGCGGCGGGGGTGGTATTGTGGGAGTTGGTGAGAAAAAGAATATAGAACTAAGATTTATACGATTGGCCGGGAATTTAAGAAAATTAAGGCCGGTCACAAATTGTGGCCACCCTGATTTTTGATATACCGAAGCCAACCCTGATTCGTATATTACTTCGCCTCTTCGGGTGCATCCCAAATTTTCGCAAGATGGCCTTCCTTGTTTCTACACTTTAGTTCACTTGCATCCCCTCCACCGGAGGGCAACAGAAATTTTGCATAATGAAATGTTCAAAGGGGTGGGTCTGGGGCTGAGAAAATTTGGGATGCACCCGCCTCCGCTCTTTGCAGGAAATAGATTAATTTTATTTTATGGAAACGATAGTCATAAAGTCAAAAGACAGCAAGAAGACGAAAGCTCTGCTTGATTATTTAAAAAAAAATCGCATGAAGGCAGAAGTCTATCCGGAGCCGGATAAAGAGCAGATATTGAAAAATATTGAAAAGGGAATGAAAGAAGTGCAACAGCATCTGCAGGGAAAAATCAAGCTTAAAGACGCACGGAAATTACTGGATGAATTATAAAGTTGTTTATACAAGAATTTTTGAGAAAGAGTTTAAAAGATTAGCCGCTAAATATCCATCACTAAAAAAAGACTTTAGCTTCCTTCTCCAGTCTTGAAAGTAATCCTTTTCAGGGAACACCATTGGGAAACGACTATTACAAAATAAGGCTTGCTATAACAAGTAAAGGAAAAGGCAAAAGCGGCGGAGCAAGAATAATAACCTGTGTTATTGCTGTTCGGGAAGAGGTTGTGTTGTTGAGTATTTATGATAAAACGGAAAGACAAACAATTTCTGATGGGGAAATCAAAAAGCGGTTAAACAACTATCTCAAAGGCCTATGAAAACAATAGAAATCATCTGACTCTAATAAAATTTCCTTCATCATTTTTATTATACCTTTTTCAATGATTGAATACCCAACCTCTAAAAGGGAGTATCGAAAGAACCCTACATTTGCAGCATGTCTAAAATAAAAAGTTACCTGAGCTTAATAAAATTTTCTCACACCATCTTCGCCATGCCTTTTGCAATGATTGGGTTTTTTCTGGGGTTGATTTTATTGAAAATAGACTATTCAGATTATCTTCCAAATGGATGGAAACATAGCATTTTTGATTTTCAAGGTTGGGGTTTAAAAAGAACTACCGCTTTTATATTAGGGAATAAAATATCACAAGACTCTCTTTTAAGCAAAATAGTTTCAGGCGAATCATCTCCGATCATACTTTCCTTCCAATACCTTATTCTCGTCATCCTCTGTATGATCTTTGCCCGCAGTGCCGCCATGTCATTCAATCGCTATCTCGACAGAAGTTTTGATGCAAAAAATCCAAGAACAGCGATTAGAGAAATTCCTGCCGGTATTTTAAAAGCAAACAGTGTTTTACTATTTACTATTGTCAATTGCCTGTTGTTTATAACCTGTACATTTTTCATCAACAAACTTTGTTTCTATCTATCACCAGTTGCTTTGGCTGTTGTATTAGGATATAGTTATACCAAACGATTTACGCCACTTTGCCATTTGGTATTGGGATTAGGCTTATCACTGGCGCCAATCGGAGCTTATTTGGCTGTCACAGGTCAGTTTTCATTATTGCCCATTCTTTTTTCACTGGCAGTTATTTTTTGGGTCAGCGGCTTTGATATTATTTATGCCTTGCAGGATGAAGAGTTTGATAAGTCACAAAAGCTTTATTCCATTCCTGCCTGGCTTGGCAAAGCAAAAGGATTGCGGGTGTCAGAATTGCTTCATTTGCTTTGCGCTGCTGCAGTAATCTTAGCAGGTACTTATGGCCAATTTGGCTGGTTATACTGGATTGGAGTAGCTGTATTTGTTCTAATGCTGGGATATCAGCATTCTATTGTAAAACCTAACGATCTTAAAAGAGTGAATCTTGCTTTTATGACAGCCAATGGAATCGCTTCTGTTGTTTTTGCAGTATTTGTCATTACCGATTTGTTTGTTAATTCCTAAAATAAGAAAATGAAACTCCATTTTCCCACTCACCACTCACAATTCACCACTTACTTCTAATGCCCCGCATCCTCGCTATAGATTATGGATTAAAAAGAACCGGTATTGCCGTTACCGATCCTTTACAGATCATTGCTACAGGATTAACCACTGTTGATTCAAAACAACTCATTCCTTTTCTCAAAGATTATTTTTCTAAAGAACAGGTAGAACTCATCATCATCGGCGAACCCAAAAACTGGGATGATACAGCCACCCACGCCACGCCGCTGGTTGAAAAATGTATTAAAGATTTGCAAAAAAATTTCCCTTCAATACCAATTAAAAAAGTAGATGAACGTTATACTTCCAAAATGGCAAAAGATGCCATGCTCGAAATGGGAATGAAGAAAATGCAAAGAAGAAACAAAGCCCTTGTGGATGAAATTGCTGCTACTATTATGCTGCAGGAGTATATGAATGCTAATGGACGCTGATGCAGACGAATGAACGCTAATCCGTAATTTCGCATTCGCAAAAATTCGTCTTATTAATTCGTGTTTAAATGATTTTTCCAATAGTAGCATACGGCCATCCTGTATTAAGAAAAGTAGCTAAAGATATTCCCGCAGATTATCCTGGCCTGCCAAAGCTGATCGAAGACATGTGGGAGACAATGTATGCCAGTGCCGGCGTGGGTTTGGCAGCACCGCAGATCAATAAAGACATCAGGATTTTTATAATTGATACTGCACAGATGTTTTCAGGTATGAAAGAATCGGAAAAGAAAGACTATCCTGATGCGCCGGGTTTAAAAACCGTTTTTATCAATGCCTATTTAGTTGAGCTTAATGGAGAAGAATGGCCTTACAACGAAGGTTGTCTTAGCATTCCCAAAATAAGAGAAGATATTTCACGGCATGAATCGGTAACGCTTCAATATGTAAATGAAAATTTTGAACCGAAGCTGGAAACATTTCACGGTCTTACGGCCCGGGTGATACTTCATGAATACGATCATATCGAAGGCAAATTATTTATTGACCATATTTCACCGCTGAAGCGAAAATTAATGAAAGGAAAGCTCAGCGACATCTCAAAAGGCAAAATAAAAGTGGATTACAAAATGCTTTTCCCGGATAAATGACAAGCATGAACAAAATTATCCTTTTCGTATCCTTAATTTTTTTTCAGCAGCTTTGTTTTGCCCAGCAGCAGGATTCACTGGATAATGAACGGCTTGCCCGGATGATCAATCTCTCCGAAGTAGTAGTCAGAACAGACATTAACATTCCGAAATTTATTGATCGTGTAAAAAATGACACTACTTTTTACAAAGCATTTAAAAATCTTCGTGTCGTCGGGTTTACTTCATTGAATGATATCCGCATAATGGATAAAAAAGGAAAACAAAAAGCATCATTACAAAGCAAGACCCGTCAAAATGTTGCTAACGGCTGCCGCACTATGGAAGTATTATCAGAAACAACAGAAGGAGATTTTTATAATTCGGATAAAACCTACAATTACTATACACCTGAATTGTATGCCGGTTTGTTTTTTACCAATGGAAAAATATGCGGCGAAAGCAATATTGTGAAAGGAACAACTTTTGATGCCAAAGGCAAAAGCGGAATTGCCAAACACAAGGAACAATTAAAAATGCTTTTTTTTAATCCCGGTAAAAAAATACCGGGCATTCCGTTTATCGGCAATAAAATAAATGTCTTTGATCCCGATGTGGCGGAGTATTATGATTTCCTGATTGATCAGGCAGATTATGACGGAAAGTCCTGTTATCTTTTCACCGTTAAAGCAAGAGAAGATCTTTCATCATCAGAAAAAAATAAGATCGTTATTGACAATATGATCACCTGGTTTGATGCTAAAACCATGGAAGTGCTGGCCCGCAATTACAGTTTAAGTTATGATGCCGGCGTATATGATTTTGACGTCAGCATGGAAGTGCAGATGACCCATTTCGGCGATTATCTTGTTCCCAAAACTTTACGCTACAAAGGCAACTGGGATGTTGTGTTTAAGAAAAGAGAGAGAGGAGTGTTTACGGCTACATTGTTTGACTTCAAAAAATGAGGTTCCGAGGTCTGAAGTCGAAATTTTTATAAACAGAATTGAACATTGAGCATTGAAAATTGAACATTTTTTTCAATGCTCAATGTTCAAATTTAAAAAACGATTCAGTTAAATTACTACTATTTCGTAATGAATCTGTCAATACTTACTTTACCAGGGCCGGTAAATAACAAAGCGATAAATCCAACCAGGAATACGGTAGCTTTTTCACCCGTGTCAAAAATGTCGCCTTTATGCGCTACTACAACGGCGACACTCATGTTAATGATGAGTGGAATGCAGGCAAGCCGGGTAAATAAACCTAACACGAGGAATACACCGCAGAAGAATTCCGCAAATATGGACATGCTTAACGAAGTGGTGGAGCCAATGTGAAAAGGATCTGCAAACTTTGATGACATGGAAGCAAAATTCATCAGTTTATTATAACCATGAGGTATGATCAAGCCACCTAAACCAAATCGTAAAATCAAAGCGGCAAACGAAATGACATTGTCAGAATATTTAATGCTAAAAAGTTTTCTCATTGATTTTAGAATTTTATTTGACTGCAATAATACATAAAGAATTTTTAATTCTTTTTAACGAATCAGCACGAACAAATTGTTAAACATAAGGTAAGAACTAACTTATCCACATCTGTTTGGAATGATTGTTGGCCATGCGTTGAAATATTTTGAATATTGCATCGTTAATCCAGCAACGGTTTAAAGGACATCCCGCATGAAGCAGTCAATTTTTTTGGCAGTTACTACACTCGTCAGTGCAGTCGCATTTTCTCAGCAAACTATTTATTACTCCGATCCGCATATAAAATTCAAAGAAGCAAAGGAATATTTTCAAAAAGAGCAGTACAGCCTTGCTTATCCTTTGTTCAAAGAGTTGAAGCAATCAGTACGGGAAACAGATAAAGCCAACAATCCCGTCACGTCGCAGGAGATCAGCTATTACACCATTGCCTGTGCCTTGAAGCAAGGTGAAGAAACAGCCGAAGAACAAGCCGTGGATTATATAGACCTGGAAAAAAATAATTCACGGGTGCAGATGATGAACTTCCAGTTGGGTGAATATTATTTTAAGAAAAAAGAATTTACCAAAGCTATTGATCATTATGAGCAAGCCAATATTGCTAACCTTAGCAATAAGGATATTGCCACTATGAAGTTTCACCAGGGCTATGCATATTTTACAAAACAACAGTTTGCACAGGCAAAACCTTTATTTAATACCATTCGCTCCATGAAGGATGATCCAAATTACCTGGATGCAAATTATTACTATGGTTTCCTGGCTTTTCGTGATAAACAATATAATGAAGCGCTGCAAAGTTTGAAGATGGTTGAAAACGAAAAAGATTATGCTGCAGTAGTGCCTTATTACATTGCGCAGATATATTATGTGCAGGGAAAAAAAGAAGAGGCGTTGAAATACGCAGAGACAAAAATAAAAGCAGGTAAGTCGCAATACTATGATATGGAGATGAAGCAAATGGTAGGTCATGCGTATTTTGAAAGAAGGGAGTATGATAAATCATTGCCTTATCTCGAAGATTATGTAAAACGTTCTTCAAAGGTTCGTCGTGAAGATCTGTATGAACTTTCTTATGCTTATTACCAAAACAACCAGATGGATAAAGCCATTGAAGGTTTTAAGCAATTAAGTGGTAAGCAGGATTCACTAAGCCAAAGCGCCATGTATTTGCTGGGCGATGCTTATTTAAAGACCGGGCAAAAAACGAATGCGAGAAATGCATTTTTATTCTGTGCATCTAACAGCAGTGATAAAAAACAACAGGAAGTTTCAAGGTTTCAATATGCAAGGCTCTCTTACGAACTCGATTACCAGGATGAAGCATTGAACAGTCTTCGTTCTTTTTTGAATGATTATCCTAAATCAGCTTATGACACGCAGGCAAAAGATCTGCTGGTAGCTGTATTAACAAATACTAATAATTATCGTGAAGCTCTGTTATTGCTCGATGGAATGAGTAATTCTACCCCAAATGCAAAAAGATTATATCCAAGAATACTTTTTGGCCGTGCCACTGAATTGATCAACGATGGAAGATTGGCTGATGCGGATGCGTTGCTGGATAAAGCATTAAAAGATCCGAATAATGGTTCTGTGTTGCCGCTGCTTAATTTCTGGAAAGGAGAGCTTGCCTACCGGAATGATAAACTGGATGATGCTATCAAACATTACAATGCTTATGTGAGCGGTGGTGCGCCATCAAGCGGTGAAGCCAACATGATGCATGCACGATATAATCTAGGTTATTGTTATATGCACAAAGAAAACTATCCTGTGTCATTGACATTTTTTGAACCATTGGCCAAAAACCCTGCATTGAATTCAGATGAACTGACACAGGATGCATATATCCGTGCAGCAGATTGTTATTACATGGAACGCAATTATGGGAAGGCAAAAAGCATGTATGATAATGTGATCAGGCTTTCATGGCCTGATGAAGACTATGCTACATTTCAAAATGCAATGATTGCCGGTATCAGGAGTTCAAAGGATAAGATCAATTTCCTCAATACAATGAACAGGAAGTTTCCAGCGTCGGAGTTTGTTACCGATGCAAATATGGAAATTGCCAACACCTATATGTCGGATGAAAAATTTTCAGAGGCAATTCCTTATTTGAACAATGTGATCAAGGCAACTGACAATGCCAGCCTGAAACCACAGGCTTATTTGAAATTGGGAACTGCTTATTACAATCTTAATAACAATACTGAAGCAATAAAGCAATACAATACACTGATTGCGCAATATCCCAATTCACAGGAGGCAGGCGATGCGCTGGATAATGTGAAAGTGCTTTACATTGAGCAGGGTAAGCCTGATGAATATGCAGCCTTTATGCGTAAGGCCGGTAAGCCCATCAGTATGGATACCGAAGATTCATTGACTTATGCTGCTGCGGAAAATCAATATGTAAATGGTAATCCTTCTGCTGCACTGAATGCATTTGGCAATTACCTGCAAAAATTTCCCGATGGCGTATATGCGATAGATGCCAGTTTTTATCGCGGTGAAATTTATAACAGTAAAAAAGATTGGAAAAATGCTTTGGGCGGTTATGAATTCGTTGCTGCTAATGCTCCGAATAAATATGCGGAGAAAGCAATCCTGAATGCAGCAAGAATTTATTTCTTTGAATTAAAAGATTATACAAAGGCGGAAACCTA
>Ga0187893_10010060_pt1 | contig 14287 bp, 14 predicted proteins | sample MA1701074metaG_FD_139574 | JGI IMG/M metagenome (GOLD analysis project Ga0187893, IMG submission 139574) | White microbial mat communities from a basaltic lava cave in the Kipuka Kanohina Cave System on the Island of Hawaii, USA - MA170107-4 metaG ...
AGGTGGATGATTTTGTGCTTTCTCTGAACCGCGCAGCGGAGGATGCGGCAAAGGAAGCATCTCCCATTTTTGTTGATGCCATTCAAAAGATGACCATCCAGGATGCCGCAGGAATACTGAAGGCCACAAAGTATTACGCAGACATTATTGGGTATTATAACAAAGTTCCCTTCGTGCAGCCGGTAAATCCGGACCTGGCCGGCTATGCGACGGATATGGCGATACAGGGATTGTTTGTGATGATTGCGAAGGAAGAAAAGCTCATTCGAAAGGATCCTGTGGCGCGGACAACAGACCTGTTAAAGAAGGTCTTCAAGTAGGTTATATTTGCCGGTTCTGAGAAAAGAATAACGAATAGCGAACTACGAATTGGAAGTTTTATGACACTTTTTGAAAAGCACCAAGCGGCACTCAACCAGGCCATCAAAGCGCTGCACGATCGCACGTTTTATACGGCTTTTCCTGAGAATCCGGTTCCTGCTGTTTACGGTGAAACGGCTGACGCAGATGGTAAAGCGAAATTCACCGCGCAATGCGGGCAGAAGTTCGCCGAACTAAAGCAGACGGGCGAAGATGGCTGGGCAGGACAGGAGGAATCACCTTACTTGCAGGAACCGCTGAGAGTTTCTTACCCGATTTTTTCTGCCAGCAATCTGGTAGAGCGTGCATCAAAGGCATTATTGACATGGCGCAAGCAATCCATTGAGAGCCGGGCCGGCATTCTTGTAGAGTCGCTCGACCGAATGAAGTCTCGCTTCTTTGAGATCGCCCACGCTACCATGCATACTACTGGCCAGGGCTACATGATGGCATTCCAGGCTTCGGGTCCGCACGCCGCCGACCGTGCGCTGGAGGCGATCGCCGCCGGGTACGAAGAACTGAATCGTATACCGGCATCAGCCCTTTGGGACAAACCCATGGGCAAATTCAATATTAAATTGAAAAAAGAGTGGCATGCAGTACCGAAAGGCATCAGTGTCGTTATTGGCTGCAGCACCTTCCCGACATGGAACTCAGTGACAGGAATTTATGGAAGCCTCATGACCGGCAACCCGGTGATCGTGAAGCCTCATCCAGGCGCGATTCTTCCCATTGCCATCGTGGTGGCTGAAATCCAAAAAGTTCTGGCGGAAAACAATCTGGACCCTGACATTTGCCAGCTGGGAGCTGACACATTTGACAAAATGATCACCAAGCAACTAGCCGAGCATCCTGCGGTGAAGCTAATTGACTTCACAGGCAATTCTTTGTTCGGTTCTTATCTCGAGGCGCTTCAAGGAAAAACGGTATTCACCGAAAAGACTGGTGTGAACTCTGTAATCCTGGATTCTGCAGAGGACATCGACAAGGTTGCGGCCAACCTGGCGTTCAGCGTTAATCTTTACAGTGGCCAGATGTGCACCGCCCCGCAGAACTTTTACATCCCGCAGGCGGGAATTCAAACACCGGCAGGCACAGTCACCTTTGAACAGTTTGCAGAAAAGTTTGTGGGACAGCTGAATGGTTTGGTAGACAACCCGAAAGCTGCGCCGTTTGTGCTGGGCGCAATTCAAAACCCAAAAACAAAGGACCGTGTTGCGGAAGCGGAAAAACTGCCTGGCAAAGTTTGGTTGAAGTCACGTTCATTCGAGAACCCGATGTTCAAGAACGCCCGCCTTTGTACACCAGTAGTAGTCGAGGTTGATGCGTCGAAGAAGGAGATTTTTAGCAAGGAGCTTTTCGGTCCCATTGCGTTGCTTATCAAGACGAAGAACACAGATGAATCGATAGCGCTGGCCAGGGACATGGCGACAAATCATGGAGCAATCTCCTGTGGAGCTTACACCACCAACCCCGCAGTGCGCGAGAAGATCGCCGATGAAATGGGCATGGCAGCTACACCCGTATCATTCAATCTGACCGGGGGAATCTACATGAACCAGAATGCATCGTTCTCTGATTTTCATGTGACTGGCGGAAATCCCGCCGGCAATGCCTCCTTCACGAATTCCGAGTACGTGACCAGGCGGTTTACCTGGGTAGGACACCGTGAGCCGGTTGCTACTAACCGGTGATCGGTAATCAGCAACCTGAGACCTGTGACTTACTACCTGTAACCTCTCATGCGAGCATTTGACTACGTCACCATTTTGTTCTCTATCCTCCTGGGTGTTTGCATCACGCAAATGGCAACTAACGTCGTGCTGGTCATTCAGAACTTTAACAAGTCTGTTCTATACGGCCCGCCGATATTCTGGAATGCCGCAGCACTGATTGCGATCCTGGCGCACTGGGTGCACTTCTTCAAGGCAAGGAACCGTGAACGGTGGAATGCGCTCCAACTAACAGTTGTGTTCATTACACCGCTGATCTATTTCATCCCGGCGACATTGCTCGCCGAGGCCCCCGTAATTGGGGACCAACTTGACTACGAAGTTCTGTTCGAGACAAACCGCACTCTCATTTACACAACCGTATTCTTTTTCGTGAGTTTTACGCTGGCCCAATACTACCTCGTATATGAGAGCAGGGAACGGTTCATATTCATCTACTATTCGATGGTAGTGGTCCTGGTGGGGCTGGCCTATTTGTTTGAATCCAGGGTGTTCGACCAGGTTCTCGCGGCAGGAGTTTTTATAGCTGAGATCCTGCACCACTATGTGCTTCGGCCAATCAAGTTACCTTGAGGGTGCAATCCTGAGTTAAATCTAAAACTTAGAAATTCCATGCTGGTGATGTAGTAAGCCCCCTTTCCAAGGGGAACCAAAGTTTCGGTTAAGAGCCATGCTTGAGCCGGAGAACATTCGAACACTTGAATATCCAAATCAGAACCGAAATGACATTGGATATTGGATATTCATTATTCGAATGTTGGAAATTCAGAAGTAAATAAAGGGGGGCAGGGTGACTGAAACGGTTACTTTCAGTCCTTCAACTTAAAACATTCGACAACAGGCATGAGCAGTTCACTCCTTCTCCTTTTCCACTTCCGCTTTCAGCGCCTTCCACGCCTCATCTGAAAGTACTGGCTGCTTGTAAAAGTCCTTCCCTTTGATGTACATGATGATGGCTTCGGCACGTTCCCTTGATTCCGGATGCGAGCTCAACCAAAATACCGCGCGTGGCATGTCTCGTTCATCGTCGGCCATACGGTAGAGAAATGTGGCTAATCCTTCCGGATCGACGTCAGCTTTCATCATATAGTCGGCCGCATCCAGGTCGGCCTCACGCTCAAGTTCGCGATCAAACGCGGAAGATGTAATAGATTGGAGTGATTCTCGGGCCAATTCTCCTGCGCTGCCATTGGTCATTGAAATGAGCACGGACATCCCGACCTCTTTCATCAGCTTCTTCATGACGTGGTTGTTCTGTGCATGGGCAATCTCGTGACCCAGAACGCCTACGAATTCGGATTCTGTTTCAACTTCCTTGATAAGGCCGGTAAACACGACCAGGTGATCGTCAGGTAAGGTGAAGGCATTTACAACGTCATTGTCGACGATATGCAGTTTGAGCTTCTTGCGCTCAATCCCGTTTTTTCTGCACAAATGCGTGACGAGTGAGTCGATTGGTCCGGCGATTTCGCTGCGGCGGATCACGTCCTGCTCAGCCTTGAACATGTCCCAAAACAGGTCTCCGAGCTTTTCCTCCGTTGTTTTCTTTATTTGCTGCACCTTGAGGATCGTCATCCAGTCAAATTGAAGCAAAACGAACCAAGTGCCAAAAAAGAGCACAACGAGAAAAGTGAATTTGAGCAACAGCTTCATTGTCAACGGGGACAGAGTACGTTAGTCAATTCACCATAAAACCACCATGATACATGTTTGCCTTTCCTGGTTTGCACGGCTGAGTAGATCGTTGCAACAAAATCAGCGAAATTGAAGAGGAGAACAGTCATCATGTATGCGATGTAAGGCGATGAGATTTCCGTATCGTAAAAGATAATGTGGATCGTCCACCAGAAGCCTGCGCTGTTCATGAACAGCAGCGATAACTGCGAGATAAGGGCCTGGGTACAATGCCATCGCACAAAATGTGTACCATCGCGATTGCCGAGGTAAAAGAATCCGGTCGCAACAAGGTTGACAATGGGCAGGGGTAATCCGCACATCACGGCGATTAGCGACATAAGATAGCTGTTGGAAGCTTTCTCAGCTTCATTTTCGCCGGGTTCATAGGTGAAGCCGCTCTTTGGCTTTACAGCCCCTTCGAAAATGTCCATAACCAGTTAGCCAGGATCAATATGATTGCCGGCGCATACACCCATGGGTTTTGCAGCCAGTTTTCTGCACGTTCAATGAATCCCGGCAGCGTCCTTCGCCGGGCCAGCAGGTCAGAGGCAATCCATAGAGGGGAAATAACCAGCACCAGCGCGATGATGAAACCAATTGGATTCCATTGAAAGGCGCCCATGAAATCTCCTTCAGCCAGCGCGACAACGGCCCGTGTACTTCCGCAAGAAGGGCAGGGCATTGAAGTCACATTCTTGAAAAGGCACACAGTTGATTCATTGTTGGGATCATCTCCAGCAACCCAAAGCCAAATGTAACCTGCCGTGCAACCGGTAGCGAGGAGGATGTATAAGAACAAATCCTTCCTTGTCATTTCCGTTGTCTCATTTCTTACGCAAGCACGATCTTGAGTTTTTCAAGATTCTTTTCACGGGTGGCGTCCATGATCATGAACCAGTCGATGATGGCCCAAATGCCCAACCCACCACATGTGAGCAGCTTGCCGACTCCAAGACCCGTATCACCAATAAGAAAACGGTCAATGCCAAGGCTGCCAGCAAGGATGGATATAATAAGTATGAAAGTAGGATCCTTGAATTGGAGGGTCTGGACGCTGGACCATTTCGCGTCGTCGGTAGAAATCAGTTTATCACGAATCAGGGCTACGTGATGACTTTCAAAGAACTTGCCATTAGTCATAATAAACAGGTCAACCTTGGAGGCTTCCATAATGCTCTTGGTTTAGGTGTAGTGCAAAATAGTCAAATCCAAGAGAAATAATGGTGCTGAATTAAACAACCCACTAATGGCAGATTTGGTTTGCGGTGCAACCTTTTTGACAGTATCCAGTCTAAAGAACTGATAGCAATGTTCCCATGCGCAAAAGACCAATACTCTCTTTCGTTGCTTTACTCACATTTACTGCATCATTTTCACAAGGATTAGGGCTACCCGCCAAAGAGGTCGGCATCGGCTTTGGCAACCTGCCAAGGTTTACTGGGATCCGTTTCAATTTCAAGGATCGCGACGCCATTGCCATTACCGGGATCAACGTGACATCGTGGATCCAGAAGAATGACGATGCCATGACCGGTACTGTAACCGGGGTTTCCCTGGGAGTCCCGATGGCAGCGAGCAACGGCAGCTTACACGGCGTGGGCGTTGGCATTCTTGCCCTGGGTGCCCAACGAAACATTTATGGCATTAATGCCGGAGGGCTGGCAGTCGGTTCAGGCGGCAATATCAGGGGAATCAACGTCGGCGGTCTGGGTGTTGGCTGTGGCGGAAACCTGATGGGCATCAATGTGGGCGGACTCGGTGCAGGATCCGGCGCAAGGGTGACAGGAATTAATGTAGGAGGGCTTGGCGTAGGCGCGGGCACCAGTTTGTTTGGACTTAATGTCGGTGGACTTGGCGTCGGTTCCGGAGAGAGGGTTTCCGGGATAAATGTTGGCGGATTGGGCGTCGGAGCCGGTGAAAAAGTTTCAGGACTGTCAGTTGCGATAATAGGAGTCGGCGCCGGAGAGAACGTCGGCGGCATTAACATTGCCGGGGTTGGTATTGGAGCTGGGAAATCAGTGAGTGGGCTTTCAATCGCAGCCGCCGTAGGCAGCCCCACCCTTCGCGGCATGGCCATAGCCCTTGCGGCAGGAGGCAACAACGTGAGCGGTTTCATGATAGTACCGGGGTATTTTCGCGTGGGAGACAATAAGAACAGCGACGATACACCAACGATGAAGGGTGTATCCATTGGCGTCTTTAACCAGGTGTTTGGGCATCACAATGGTGTTTCCATCGGCGTCGTCAACTGGACCCGGTCGCAACGGGGACTCCAGTTGGGATTGGTGAACATTGTAAAGAACAACCCGCCCGGATTGAGGATCCTTCCGATCTTCAATGCATCGTTCAAATGAGGGTAAGTAATCGCTGCGTTTAGTCGCAGTTCGGAACACCCAGGAAGCAAAGGCTTCTGGTCCTGGATGACTAGAAACCACACGGTTGTGGTCACTGCAAGGGAGGCTGGTTTTAAGCAAACCCAACCAAACCGGTTACGACTTGACCCCTGGAGCATTTCAACTACTAATGAAAAGCCCATTTGGACGCAAAGCGACGTTAGCGCCCAGAGAAAAAGAAACAACACGATGGGAAAAAGTTGTGGATTATTGGTCCATTCCAGGATCATAAACGGAGAAATCAGTAAAAGACCGATCATGCTGGCTTTCATACAGCCAAGATAAGTGCCCGCCGTTTATCTACACAATATGAGCGACCTTCTCAATACATTCGTAACTCCGGACTATTGCTTGCGTTACGACTTATTTAAGCCAAGCCTATGATCCAAAACTACCTTCGACTTACTGTACGGAACATTTTGAGAAACCGCGGCCCTTTCCTCATCAACCTTGTGGGGATGAGTATTGCACTGGGGTGCTGCATAACGGCATTCGTAAACTTTGAGTTCAATGAGGGGTTTGACAAGCAACAAGTCAATGCTTCCTCGATCTACCGGGTTAGCTTCTGGAATGAGTCTGAAGGAAAACTGATCCCGTACGGCGTGTGTCCTTTGCCACTGGCTGGGATACTTCGTGAGAACAAGGGCGAGGCTCAACAAGTGTTGCGCTATATCAGCAAGAGGGCACAGTTCAGGATTGGCGACGAACTATTTGAGAAAGAATTCATTTACTCCGATCCGGACTTTGTCAAGCTATTTAATGTCAACAAGTTATTTGGATCGCTCGATGTTACCGACAAGTCCAGGGTGATTATCAGCGACAAGTTGGCCATCACCTACTTTGGAACAACTGACGTTGTCGGCAAGGCACTTACCCGGGTCATTTCAGAAAGAGAGATACGCGATTTTACGATAGGTGGTGTTTATCGGGCTTTCCCTGCCAACTCCAGTTTTCGCTTTGACCTGCTCAGTACGTATGACAATTACTTTTTAGATCCTTCGCAGCGGTCTGTTCAGGAGAACGACTGGAAGCGGTGGTCGACCCTTTTTCTTCAAATCGAAAACCCTGCCTCGGTCTCACGCATAGAAGAGCAGCTCCAAGGCTACATCAAGACCCAAAATGAAGCGCGTCCCGACCTGATGGCCAGGGAATTTTACCTGGAGTCTTTTGTCGGAATGTCTTCGCGCGCCATACGTCAGCGCAACCAGGGGCACTGGCTTAGCGGCCCAATGCCGCCGGCAGCGGTACTCGCCCCATTCGTAATGGCCGGATTTATATTGCTCGTCGCGTGCTTCAACTTCACCAACAATGCCGTCGCCATGGCGGGAAAACGGTTGAAAGAAATCGGGATACGTAAAGTGGTTGGCGGCCGGCGCCGCGAGTTGATCTTCCAGTTTCTTTCGGAGACGTTTTTATTTTGCATGCTGGCCCTGGGCGGCGCACTGGTGCTGGGTGAGTATTTCGTTGCCGGATGGGACTCCATGTGGCCAAACATCGAGCTTAGTATCCAGTATCGAGACAACTGGCCCTTCTTTGCGGCACTTGCCGTTTTGGTTTTGCTGACAGCGCTGCTTGCCGGAGGTTACCCGGCCTTGTACATCTCGGCATTCAGGCCAATACAAGTATTGCGCGACAAGGTGCAGCTCGGCGGGATGAATTGGTTCACGAAAAGCCTGCTGGTTGTTCAGTTCAGCATTTCGCTTGCGGCTGTGATCTTCGCCCTCGCCTTTTATTTCAACTCGAAGTACCAGCGTGAGTTTGATCTTGGCTACACATACCGTGGCGTAGTACAGGTTCCTGTGGAGAATGCAGAATCGTTTCAACGCTTGAAGAACACGCTACTGGCCAACCCAAAGATCGCCAGCATCGGCGCCGGACAGCACCACATTTATTCGAGCACATCCAAGGCCTCGGTAACGATCGGTGTTCAGAGCGAGAAGGAAGTTGATGTGCTCAATATCGGCGACGAATATTTCAAAACGCTCAATGTCCGCGTGCTGGCAGGCCGCGGATTTGAAAAGGACCGCGCTTCCGACCTCAGGGAAGGGCTTGTGGTCAATGAAGAATTTGTCCGCCGTTTCAATCTCGGCGACGCCATTGGTTCACGTGTCTTGATGAACGACAGTGTTTCGATGTACATCGTCGGTGTGGTAAAGGATGTTTACCTGCAAGCCTTGTTCCAGCCCCTCGCGCCAGTTGCCTTTCGTTATGTACCCGAGAACGCATACCGCTACCTGGTAGCCTCTGCCGACCCTCTTGAAGTACAAACCGCAAATGAAGACATTAAGGAAGCGTGGAAGAAACTGTTCCCTGCGACACTGTACCCGGGCCGTCTGATGGAAGAGCGGATGGTAATGGCGCTCGATCACTTTGATGCGGTGGTTATCATCTACTCGTTTCTGGGGCTGGTGGCGATCGTAATGTCGGTATCCGGTCTTTTCGGGCTGATGTCCATCCATCTTCAGAAGCGAACCAAGGAAATCGGCATTCGGAAAATACTGGGTGCCTCCATTTCCCACATTCTGTACAAGACCAGCAGCTTGTTCCTTGTCATCATGGTTCTCTCGTTCGCCTTTGGAGGCTTGTTGGGAGCGACGATGGTGAACAAACTGATGGACAGCGTTTGGGAGTATTACGTGGCTGTAGATATCAAGGTCTTCACCCTGGCGGTATTGGTGCTGATCAGTATCGCCTCGGTCACCATTTACTCGATTGTTCGCAGGGCAGCGACGGCAAACCCGGTAGAGGCGTTGAGGTATGAGTAGCCGTTAATTTTGTTTATGGGTTAAGTTTTTTGTATGGTTGTTCCTGTGTTGTTAGCGAATGAATAGTTTCTGTAACTTGTTCCCCGAATTTAGTTCGGCTAAGTGAAAAATATATTCGACGAGACCATTCGTCAAACGCTTGATAAAAGACTTAGGGCGCTTGAGGACCATCTTCAGTCTGATGTAATTTTTCACTTTGGCGAAATTCATCCAGCTCTTGAGAAATCTTTCAGAGACTTCATTGAGGAATTGAAAAGGGACCCTGAGTTTGATAGGGATAGGCTCACAATTTTATTAAATACACCAGGTGGTAGTGCTGAGACCGTAGAGAAAATGGTCAAGATTATCCGCTACAATTACTCGGAGGTCTATTTTTGTGGTTCCAGATTATGCAATGTCAGCTGGAACCATTTTTTGTATGTCCGGTGACAAAATCTACATGGACTATTCCTCTTCCCTTGGCCCCATAGATCCGCAAGTTTACAACGGGAAGAATTGGGTCCCTGCAATGGGCTATCTGGATAAGGTTGAGGACCTTATAGAAAAATCTAAGCACGGAACTCTGACAGAGGCTGAGTTTCTGGTGTTTCAAAAACTTGATTTGGCCGAACTAAGAGGTTATGAAATGGCGAGAGACTTGACTGTGTCCCTATTGAAGGAGTGGTTGGTAAGATACAAGTTCAAGAATTGGACAGCTCACAAGGACGGCAGTGCAGTCACCAGTCGCCAAAAGGAGGCTAGGGCTGAGGAGATTGCAAAATTGCTAGGAAGTAACAAACTTTGGCACTCCCACGGCCGTTCTATAGGAATAGACACTGTTCAGGGACTCTTGAAGTTCAAAATTGAGGATTATTCGAAGGATACCACTTTAAGACCCTTGATCAGAGACTACAATGATTTGATTTGCGAATATATCGTTAGCAGGGGAGGAAAAGCCTTCGTACATTCAAGAGTCTTTTTCTAAAGTAATTTTATGAAACCAAAAGCAGCCAAATTGGAAACGGGGGCCACGGTTGACCGTCTGATTGTGGCTTTGGAGGAAAATCGCGAGAAATTCAAGGACTCCAAACTCATTGGTGTCTTTTCCAAAATGCAAAGGCTCGGAATATCTATGAAAACGGAATATTCTTTGCCCCCTAAGGACACAATTGGCAAAACCTTTCACGTCCAAACGCAACTCAGTACCCCAGACGCCATTTGAAAGGTTTCCTTCAATAGGTCTTAGAACAATTCATCATCAAAAAAATAAAAGCCAGATTGCGAATCTGGCTTTGTTATTTCTGTTACAGGCCTGATGTGGAGCCAGTGGGAGTCGAACCCACGACCTCGACAATGCCATTGTCGCGCTCTAGCCAGCTGAGCTATGACCCCAAGGCCTGCAAAGATAGAATTTCGATGCAATTCGAACTGGTTGCGCTTGGGAAAATTTTGAATTGTCACTCGTGCCTTAGATACACCACCGGATTGGTGCGTATCACGCGTAGTGTAAAGCCAGTAACACAAACCAGGGCCACAAGCAGTGCCATGGCCGCTGCGACGCCAAATACCCACCACTTTATTGTAGTATGTTGGGCAAACGTGTTCAGCCATTCACTCATCAGAAAGATTGTTACCGGAATCCCAATGATGCATCCTGCCAATGTTGTCAGGAAAATGTGACCGGAGGCCTGACGGTATAATTGGAGTTCTGTTGACCCAACCACCTTGCGTATTGCAAGCTCCTTTCTTCGGCGGGAAACAGTGAACCATGTAAGGCCCAGGAGGCCGAGCGAAGACACGATAACAGCCAAAACGCAGAACACCAGCATGATCAAGGCCAAACGTCGTTCGAATTGGTATTGTCTGTCATAGTACTCGTCGAGGAAGAAGTAATCAAAGAAATCTGTTGGAAACAATTTAGCAAAGGCTGCCTGGGAGGATTTAACTATTTGTTCAGGATTGGTACCATCATGACGAATAAGGAACCACGAGGGAGTTTCAACGCTGTTCTGGTAAAGCGTGGGTGAGACAGGGTCGCGTGGGCTCAACTGATGATAGTCCCTGACTACCGCCGTTATGGTCATCGTATCCGAGCCGACGATCATTCGCTGACCAATGGCATCATCGGGTGTGCGGATATTGAACTGTACCATCGAAGACTCGTTAATAAAGACATCCCTTCTTTGATCGCTGTTGTTGAAGTTCTTCCCGGCGAGGAACGTCAGGTTCATCATTGGTCCAAACGCCTCGTCGATATCGGCACGATAAATAGAGAATCCTTCGCTTAACGGTGCACCCAGTTTTCGGGTGCCTGAAATCCAGCCCACTTCCTTTCCAGGACAATCTGCCGCTGCTGAAACTTCCGCAACGCGACCATCTTTCATCATTTCATTCTTAAACGACGCGATGGAGGACATATAGTTTGAATAGCCTGTCACCACCGACGGCGTATGCACCACCAGCGTGTTATCAATGTTGATTCCAATATCCTGTTGCTTGACAAAATTGACCTGGTCCAGGATCACCAGGATTACCGCCACAAGAGAAAAAGACACAAAAGCTTGAAAACCAACGAAGCAACGACGCCAGAGTTGTCCTTGACCGGATGATTGAATACCTCCTTTCAACACAACGACGGGTCGGAACGTTGAGAGGTGCACAGCAGGCCAAATTCCGATGATCAATGTGCCAACCACAAGAAACACGGCATCATACTTCCAGAGGTCACCGGTCAGGAATCCCTCAAACTCAAGCTGACGGCCTGTTAGAATATTGAAATAGGGAAGGGCAAGCCAAATCAGCATCATTGAAAGCGCAACAGCGATGAGGTTGGTAAGCCCAACTTCTGTGAGGAATTGCACGATTAGCTGGCTACTCTTTGATCCCAGCGTTTTGCGAATTCCCACTTCGCGTGCGCGCGCAAACGACTGAGCCGTGGAGAGGTTGACGAAGTTTAGTCCCACAATGGCCAGCAGAACAAATCCCAGCACCATCAGAATCTTGACAAGGGCCGCGTCGCCCGTCTTGCCGGTTTCAAACTCCATGGCTGACTGCAGATAAATGTCCGGGAGCTTCTGAAGAAGTAGCCTGGAGTTGGATGCCCGATCGCCCCGGTATTTCTTAAGAACCGCAGGGAGTTGTTGCTCAAGTTTGACGGCGACTGTACCAGGATGAAGTTTAACGAAAGTGTGGAAGTCGAGCCAGGCCCAATTGGTGTATTGTTCCTTTCCAAAGAAATGGTCCAGTCCATGATAACTGAGAAGGAAGGTAAACCGGATGCTGGAGTTTTCCGGGCAGCGAACTACACCGCGGATTTCGTACTCTTCGAGACCCTCGACGGTTCCAAAAGTTATCCGTTGTCCAATGGGGTCAGCATCGCCAAAGTATTTCCGGGCAGTAGTCTCTTCAACAAATGCGGCCGAGGGTGCAAAGAGGTCGGAAGGTTGCCCCTTGATGATTGGAAAAGAAAACACGTTAAAGAACCCGGAATCGACATTGTACAAATGTTGTTCACGGAATCGCGTGTCACTCCCGGCCAATGATACAATTCCGCCGCGCGAGCGATAAAAGAGACGCGTAAAGGAAGCCACTTCAGGGTAGTCGCTTTTAATGGCAGGCCCCGCACCCGCAAATGTTGTGGCAAAGCGGTTCATCTCAACGCCATCACTGATCCGGGCCGTGGCGATACGATAGATCATCTCGTTGTCGGCGTGGAACCGATCAAGATCGAATTCCATTCGCGCGTAATGAATGACGAAGATGGCCGCCGTTAACCCGATTGCGAGTCCCCCGATGTGGAGGAAGCTAAATGACCGTTTTTTGATGACATTGCGGTAGGCGGTGGTGAGGTGATTTCGAATCATTGGCTAGGGGATACTAGGCTAAGAACGAAACGACAGGGAACGGGTTTCGGGCGGTTTTAGGACCAATAAACGTAGCGCGTGACACGGGTTGTCGTGACCCGCGTTCGACCTTCCCACATGAAAGTTCCAGCAGTTATCCCGACCACCGGATATCCGGCAACCTACGCTGCGGGCTTTTTTTGTTTTCAACCTCTGCTATTACGTAAATCCGTCAGGCTGAGTGCTGCCGAAGCCCCACTGGCTCCACGAAAAGCGGGCTTTTTGCATTTGAGGCCAGTTGCTTTTCAGGTCAGTTTTGGAGGACATTTCCCTGTCGATAAAAAATCTGGCACGGTAACATTGCTGTTCACCGGGGAACCTGCCGATTTTCTTTTCAGCGTGGACACGTTATCCAGCTTTTTTACCCTGGTCCGAAGTAGGAAACCCTGCAACTGTTTCTTCGTAATTTTACCAGACAGGGTGCGGGGAGACAGTGGATCCCCGGTTCCGGGAGGGGAAACCTTCGCCGGCGCCTCAATGCCGAGTACTGTACCATTGAGACCCTGTTTTTTTATTGACTGGCTTCTCAGGTCAAAAGCACTGACCAAGTAAATCTTTTTTGTTTGTAACCCCGGTGCTTATCACTACGCGGAACGGATAAGTTTTCCCGAACGATTTTGAGGGGTCACTTTTTTACACTTCCCTTCCCGGCCATTCCAGAGTGTTGATGGAATGACTTTTTCCAGCCCCAGGCCTCAGTAGCCTGTTGAAAGCAAATCACAACGCCTTATGGGTTCTATGTAAGTTGTGATTTGCTTTCAACAGACGATCTTTGACAACTGCGCTGAGTATTTGATTAAGACCTATCCTGTTGTGATTTGCTTTCAACAGACGATCTTTGACAACTGTTTGACATGTCAAACTTTGTGGCGGATGGTTGTGATTTGCTTTCAACAGACGATCTTTGACAACTGGCGGCAGCTTTCTTTGCCATGGTACTTGTTGTGATTTGCTTTCAACAGACGATCTTTGACAACGAAGTCGGAAGCTTATCCGAAGTAACAACAGTTGTGATTTGCTTTCAACAGACGATCTTTGACAACTTTACCCTTACCTTTTATCTTGAGAATGCGGTTGTGATTTGCTTTCAACAGACGATCTTTGACAACGGTGCTTACCTTTTTGATTTCACCACTTTCGTTGTGATTTGCTTTCAACAGACGATCTTTGACAACTTTTTCTGACGTTTTCATAACAATGTTGCAGTTGTGATTTGCTTTCAACAGACGATCTTTGACAACGATACTACCGATCTGACCGGCGAGGAACTGGTTGTGATTTGCTTTCAACAGACGATCTTTGACAACAAGGAAGTTGTTCACCTTGGCGGGCTCGCGGTTGTGATTTGCTTTCAACAGACGATCTTTGACAACATTTTCTTTCTATCACGCTATCTTAGCCCGTTGTGATTTGCTTTCAACAGACGATCTTTGACAACCTGATTTGGGCTCTGAATGCTGAGAATCAAACAGTTATAG
>Ga0187893_10010061_pt1 | contig 14285 bp, 9 predicted proteins | sample MA1701074metaG_FD_139574 | JGI IMG/M metagenome (GOLD analysis project Ga0187893, IMG submission 139574) | White microbial mat communities from a basaltic lava cave in the Kipuka Kanohina Cave System on the Island of Hawaii, USA - MA170107-4 metaG ...
CCCAGAGCGATCACATCGGGGCCCCCGGCGCAAACTGCCATATCCCCGACACGCGCCGCAGGTAGAAAGCCGATCATGACAGTGGGACAACACGGGGGAAGAATCGGCCCTCCGACGTGTGGAACCACACCACTCACCATGGGACAAGCGTGCATATCCGTCATTCGGGCTGCTGGCGGCATTGTTGGTTCTCCGCTTAACCTTCGTTTGAACTCAGAACTGTGAAGCGTGAAACGTGTCAAGTGAAACGTGATGCGTGAATGTCTACATCGCTTCACGTTTCACGTACATCGCCTCACTTCGGCTTCCATGCATCTTTATCCAGATTAGGAAACGTAATCTTGCACGTTCCCGGATCGATGTTGTCGACTCGGGCAAATCCTTTGGTGTCCAAGGTTCCTTCAGCCACGACAGTGCCATCTGGAAGAGTGACGCGATATTTCTCTCCGGGAACGGGTTTGTTCTTCTCATCCACCAATTCGATCTCAATCCAGGACTTCTTCTGCTTGCTTTCCTCCGAGTTGGGATCGTGCCAAGGTGCATTGGCTGCAGCCAGATCTCCCGGCGACATGTTTGCTTGGGCTACCTTGCGCTGGTTTTTGTAAGTGGGCTCCTTGCTGCCTGGGTCTGCGTTGTCGGCTATTTCCACTTCGCTTTCCTGCGGCAACTGAGGCGTCGAAGGACTCGCGCCCGCACCGGCTCCAGCAGCGCCGCCACTGTTAATCATGACCATGGTTCCCTGAATGAACACACCGGCAGGATTGATGTCGACGAAGTTTCCACCCACCTTGAGTGTCAGCTGAACTCCGGCCTCAATGACCACCGTCATACCGGCCTTCAGATGTATCGCCATCCCGGCATCGGCCGCGTAGTTCATCCCGATCTTCTGGTTCAGATTCATTCCGACCTTTAGCGACTGGTCCATGTCGACCTTGATCGCGTCGTTCATCTTGATCGTCCGATGGCTATCCTGGTTAACCAGTTCGTACTTGTGCCGTTTGACGATACTCTTGGAGTCGCGCTCGATCAGTTCTTTCTTGTCTCGCTTGACAATCAAGTTCCGGTCTCGGCCGATCCACTCGCGCCGGTCGTTCTTGATTCGGATGTCGATGTCTTTCTCGCCGTGCAGGAAAACCTGCTCACTGCCCTTCTTGTCTTCGTATCGCAGCTCATTGAACCCGCCGCCGCCCTTGGATGAGTACGATTTGAAAGTGCTTTTCGTCTTCTCGTCCGGCAGAGTGTAAGGGGGCATGCTTTCGGCGTTGTACACGGAGCCGACGATGATCGGCTGGTCGGGGTCGCCATTGAGGAAATCGACCACGACTTCTTGGCCGATGCGGGGCACCGTGTAGACACCCCATTTCTTCCCGGCTACTGGATGAGCCACACGGATCCAGCAGGAACTCTTGTCGTTGTACTCGCCTTCCCGGTCCCAATGAAACTGAACCTTCACCCTGCCATACTTGTCGACAAAGATCTCCTCTCCACTCGGGCCGACCACGATTGCCGTCTGTGTCCCGCGAACCTGGGGAATCGGCGTTGTCCGCTCAGGCCGAAAGGGCGTGGGGTGCGGGATGCACCGGAATCGATTCAAATAATCCTGCTCCCGGGCAGGCAGCGGATTGCGTGTCAGGTAATTGTTCCCCTGATCGGAATGATGCGAGACAGAAGTCAGAACGTAAGATTTGCCGTTCAAGTCGCGCCGGTAATGACCTTTGAGGTCGAATCGGTATCCGGGAGTAAAACCCCGGCAGGTGCTCGCGCCCTCGGCAACCACCGCCGGAGAAGCTTCTTCTTGCATACGAATTCCAGCCACCGCCTCGCCTTCATCCAAGGTAGTGTATTCCCCGGGATAGTAGCGCATTTCAAACTTACGCTCGTCTTCGCCGCTGACCGACGCAGTCAGGTTCTGGGTGGGTTTTTCAAAGTTGAAATCCTTCACTTCGTACTTTCCAGGCCGAATCTGGTGGTGAATGGTCCATTCCGTGATGATGGGTTCCCGCTTTCCCACACCTTCGAGAACTTCGTAGCGCGCCAGCGGCTGAAGTGGGGAGGGCTTGAAGTCGGACGCCTGGTTGGCCAGAACCAGGGTGTGCTTGGTCTCCTCGTGCTCGAAGAAGTAAAAGATTCCTTCTTCCTCCATGAGTCGCAGCACGAAGTTCAGGTCGGTCTCGTTCCATTGCACACAATACTCACGCTTGCGGAATGAGCCCTGAAGCCGTAGTGAAAAATCCGAAAACTTGTTCTCATTGAAAATAGCTTCGATAATTTCTGGCGCAGTCTTGTCCTGATAAATCCGGCAGTCGCTGGTGTAGCCCAGCATGAACATCCAGGGCACTAGCGAGGCCGTATAGTTGGCCAGCATCACCGTCTGATCGGTAGCTTGAATCTGCGTTGAGCCCGCCTGGGAAAAAGAATTAATGAGGCCACTGATGTAGCGAAATTTGCCTCCGTCCAAGACAATCTTGATCGTCGCCTTCTTGCCGACAATCTGTGAAAAATCGATGGCATTCTTCTCCGAATGCATCCACAAGTCGAAGTGGAATAGCTTCGAAATTCCCTCGCTTCCGCTGAATCCTTGGAGAAGGAGTTCGTCTTTCCCAAGCGGGGTGAGTACCTGAATCAGGCGATGATCTTGTGTAAAAATTCCCAAACTGCTACTCCCTTGAAAATCCCCTCCATCGGAGGGGTAGCGCACAGCGCCGGGGGTTTGTTCGTGCGTTCAAAACCCCCCTGAAGTCCCCCCTTGTCCAAGGGGGGACGGTATTTTGATCCTTGAAGATGCCGCACGGCGCCATGGGCGGCATCCCTTGAGGTACGAGTCCGAATACCTACCTATAAGCACGATTTTCAGCACACTTGAGAAGGTAAGCAGCCCACAGCTTCTTCTCCGGGGTCGTTTTCTTGGTCAGCTCACCAAGCCATTCTGCGACTAGCGTGCCTTCGAGACGCGACGCTGGAATGAGTGTCGCAAGTCGTTACAATGTGATGCCCAACCGCCTAGAACTGCCCCTGAATTGTCAGAAGTGATTGAAAGACCCCTGTGCTATCGATGGAGTTGTTCCATGCTGGTGCAAGAGTCGTCCCTTTCAGCAAAGGAAGCTTATTGAGACGCGCGTTGAGCGCTACAGAGCCCGCAGTCACTTCATTGCCGCGGAATTGGAGGCTACCCACCAGGTCCAGCTTGACTCCCCCTCCCGGCGTGATCCCCAAACCCAACCCCAAACGAAGCGGCGCAACCTGCGAGTTACGGGGATCGAAGCTGCCTTCTGCCCGGATGAGTCCCAGGCGGAACGGAATTACTACCGTTCCCGAAGCGGAAGCTTGCACGCTGTTGTCCACGGCCTGTACATTGACTTTGAAGTCTGCTCTAACCGTCTTCCAGTGACCTGAAAACCCCAGATCCAAGTAAATTTCCCGCTTGCTGGGCACGAATTTGAAACCCGATGCCGAGAGTTCCAGGTTGCCTGAGATTGGAACTCGAATCTTCTTGTCCTTAATCAAGGAAGTTATCGGTTGTGTGACGGGATCGCCCGCGCGCGCCACATACATCGCGGTTGCGCCTCCGACAAGCACACCTGCGCCGAGGATGTAGAGGATCATCTTGTTCTGATCCATCCACACACCTGCCGGACTGCATTTCAGGGCGTCTAGAATTTTTTGCGCGCGGCGTTCCAGTTCCTGATACTCAGAGCTCCGCTTAATCTGTTCCTTGACGCTTTCCCCAACAGCTTCAGCGCCCTTCTTGGCGATTTCACCCAGCAGTTTCTTGGAGTCTTCTTCAGAAAACTGAACCGGCACCATACCAAGCTTCTTCTTGGCGATCTCTTCCAACGTGAACTTGATGGCGTTCTGCAGTTGGGGCGACTGCAAAGCCCGTTTCAGATGCCCATCCAGATCCTTGACCGTCGATCCGGTAACCTGAATACCCATCAAAACCGTGTCCTGCACGGCATCGAGAACATCTGCGCATTGGTTTGGAGGGGCCATCTTGTCGTTCCCTTTAGTTCATTCCTTGCTGAATTCGCAACAGAAACAGACCAGCGGGAACCAATCATGAAAACTCGTAGCGGAACTGTCCAGCATCTCCCACTCCGACATGCACTCGCTTGATCGTCTCGCCCGAGGCCATTCGCGACAAGAACTCTCCGGACATCTCGGGCAGAAGTGAGCGGGTCAGGATGTGGTCCGCATTGCGCGCACCGCTTTCCACTTCCTTGCATCGGCTGCTGACTTCGGTGATCACCGCTTCATCGTAAGAGAAATCTGCGCCGTGATTCTCCTCCAGTCGTCTGGCGATGCGCCCAAGCTGCAACTTGATGATTCGACGCATGACTGAATCGGAGATTGGGTAATAGGGGACCACGACCATTCGTCCCAGCAAGGCGGGCTTGAATGTCTTGATCAGTTCGGGCCGGATCGCTTCGGTCAGCCCTTCGGAGGAGGGAAGCGTTTCAGGATCGGCGCAGAGCTTCATGACCGTGTCGGTGGCCACGTTGGAGGTGAGCAGGATTACGGTATTCTTGAAATCGATCTCGCGGCCCTCGCCGTCCTCAAGCATTCCTTTATCAAAGACCTGAAAGAAAAGTTCCATCACGTCGGGGTGCGCCTTTTCGACTTCGTCCAAAAGCACCACACAATAGGGCTTCCGCCGCACTGCTTCGGTAAGCACACCGCCTTCACCATAGCCCACATATCCCGGCGGCGAGCCCTTCAAGGAAGAGACCGTATGAGCTTCCTGGTACTCGCTCATGTTGATCGTCACCATGTTCTTCTCGCCCCCGTAAAGGGTGTCCGCCAGGCTCACAGCGGTCTCCGTCTTTCCCACGCCACTTGGCCCCACCAGAAGGAAAACTCCGATGGGGCGGCGTGGATCTGTCAGGTTTGCACGAGCCGTGCGAATGCGCTGACTAATTGCGTCGAGCGCATGTGACTGACCAATGACCCGCTGCTCAAGGCGCTCTTTCAAGGTCAAAACCGTGTTGATCTCGTCCGCCAGCATCTTTCCAACAGGAATGCCTGTCCACCCGGAGATGACCTCGGCAATCGACTGCGACGTCACACAGGCCTGCATCATGGGTGTTTCACCCTGGACACCTTCCAGTTCCTTGTTCAAAACGTTCAGCTCAGCTCGCAGCCCGTCGACATCCACTGCCGAAGCCGAACCTGAGGCATCCTCGGTTGCTGTGGAAGCCGCAGCCTTGGCTGCTTTGGCGGCACCATCGCCCCCGGAAGCCGGCTTGGATTTCGCGACGGCATGAGACTCCAGCTGCGTGCGCAAGTCCCGAATGCGTGCGATGACTCCTTTTTCCTTGTCCCATTGAAGCTTCAGTTGGGCCAGTTTCTCCTCCTCAGCCCCTTTGGCAGCTTTCGACTCGCCTAGGCGCTCCTCGTGGTTCTGTCCGGTGATGGCCTCGCGCTCCAGGACGCCAATCTCCACCGTCAGTTGATCGATTCGGCGTTGCGAGTCTTCGATCGCCGCAGGCGTGGCTCCCTGACCAATGGCGACCTTGGCGCAGGCGGTGTCGAGCACGCTAACGGATTTGTCTGGGAGCTGCCGCCCGGCAATGTAGCGATGCGACAATCGCACCGAGTCTTCAACGGCTTCATCCAGAATGCGCACTTTGTGGTGATTCTCGAGAGACTCCACCAGCCCGCGCATCATGACAATTCCCTGCTCTTCGGTGGGTTCTTCAACCTTCACAACCTGGAAGCGGCGCGCCAGGGCCGCATCCTTCTCGAAATACTTCTTGTATTCCGCCCAAGTGGTAGCAGCCAGCGTTCGCAGCTCGCCCCGGGCCAGCGCTGGCTTCAAGAGGTTGGCCGCATCGTTCTGGCCCGCCTGGCCGCCCGCGCCGATCATGGTGTGCGCTTCATCAATGAACAGGATGATGGGTTGGGGAGAAGCCTTCACTTCGTCGATGACGGACTTCAGGCGATTCTCGAACTCACCCTTGACTCCAGCGCCGGCCTGCAGCAGGCCCAGATCCAGCGTTCGAACCGCAACGTTTTTCAACGGCTCAGGAACGTCACCTTTGGCAATACGCAAGGCGAAGCCTTCTACGACTGCAGTTTTGCCAACGCCAGCTTCCCCCGTCATGATGGGATTGTTCTGTCGACGGCGGGTAAGAATGTCGATCACCTGCCGGATCTCAAAATCGCGGCCCAAGACCGGGTCGATCGCGCCCTTTCGAGCTTTCGCGGTGAGATCCACTGTGTACTGGTCGAGCGCCTGAGTCTTGCCGGGCGTAGCTGCAGACTCCCCCGCTCCTCCAGGACCTGCCGACGGGGCACCGAGAGCCACAGCTGTTTTGTCCTCGGCAGTCCCCGCAGTGATGTCACCGAGATTCTTTCGAAGAGATTCGACGGAAACGTTGGCAAATTCTTTGGAAACCTCGCGAGCGAGGCGTGACAAATCCTCATTCGCCAGAAGCGCCAGCACAAGATGGCCAGATCGAATCTTGGAAGCTCCAAAATCCACCGACGCCAAGAGCCACGCATCTTCCACCAACTGAGGGATTCTCGGCGATAGCGCCGGTGTCCGGCTGTTTCCCGTCTTAAGGCGATCCAAAGCCCGCGTAATGTCTTTGCTGAGGCGCGAGGGGTCAATCTCATACTGACGCAGGATTCGAGCCAGATCACTGTCGGCAGCCTCCATCAACTTCAACAACACATGCTCAATCTCCACATCATAGTTGGTTCGCGAAAGGCAAAGGCCCGCTGCTCCCTCCAGAGCACTCCGGCAGGGGTCGTTGAGTCTACCTATCAGAGCCTTCAAATTGACTTTCATGTGTCACCTCGAAGAGACAGATTCACCAATGAGACACGAAGAGGCAGAGATTTCTTGAAGCCGGTGCACGATCCGCCTGAACACGTCTTTGCAGGTGAAAAACGAAAGGGATCAGTAATCGTACTGCCATCCTTGAAATATAGAGCGCTAAACCAGTCTTTCAGTCTCGTTCACTGTTTCACGGCCAGCACCAGCTGTGGATCGTCGATCTTGAGCGGACGAGTCTTGAGCCAAGTCGTCCACCCAAGCATCGGAATCTCTGGCCCTTGGGTTGTCAGTTGGCAGCTTGGCACTTCAATCGCCTTCAGGATGAGCTGGATGTCAAAATCAAACTCCATTCCCGCCAGCCAGCGCACCAGATTCGCGAGAGGTTCAAAAGCGGACCCGGTAGGCAGAAACTCGCGAAATTGATTGAAATCCAGGGGCCCGAGTCGCACCCGAAAGCGGGACTGCTGGTCCCAGAAACGGGTCCCAACAATCACGTTCACGCCTAACTCGCTGTTGGCGGTGCCAACGCGAGTGAGGCTCGCCTCGTCGATATCGAGCCACTGTCCCGAGAACTGTCGCAGGCTTGCAGGAACACCAAAGTAATCCCCTAGAATCAGTTCAATCGCTGTCGCGGAATGGGGGCGCTGAGCAATGAGCCCGGCATAAAACAGCAATCCCTCGTCCAATATTCCGATTCGGGTTCTGAGCCCGCGCGTGCCCATTCCCACAAGGTCCAACAGGTATTGGGTGAATGGGTTGTCTCCTCCGCGCTCATAGGCCACCGGAAACCGGGATCGTTCCCACGCCCGATAGAACAGCGAGGCCATTCTATGGTTGAAGAGATCGAGAAAGTCCCGGAGCGCCGTGTCTTTGTAACGAACTCTTTCAACCAACAACTCCGTGTACGGGGTTGGCAGCACCGCCGAGGGTCCAGTCAACCCCAAGAAATTAATCACCATCTGGGGCGTTTCCGGACTGCCCTCAGGGTCTTCGCGGCTCACATCGTAAACCTGGCTCGCCGGAAACTCGAGCGACGGTCGCGCTCGAAAGCGGACCACTTCCTTTGAGGGAGGTCCATCACGGCCTACGGCTCGGCGGCTGGGGTAGATCCGCTCCAGAAGACGCACTGCCTGAAAGAATTCGAACTGTGGCGCCTCGTCAAAAAGGACACTGTCTAGAGGACGATCTGAGTTCCCGCTCTTGCCGGCCATCGCTTTAAGATTCCCTCTCGCTGGCGAGTCTTGGCGACCAGCTGGCTAAACGAGTTCACTGAGGCATAGAGTCCCAGAAAATGTTCCAGGACGGAAGCAAACAGAAAGACACCGCTGCCCACATACTCGTCCTCGTCAAATTCAATCTGAGTCTCGATCCCTCGCACCAGGCAAACACCCGCAGCTGAGCTAACTTGACGAACCACGCGGCGGCTTGAAATGTGCTGCAAACCGAAAATTTGCTTGCGCGTGGCAGCCGAGTCCATGAAGTCGTACAACATCAGGATCTCTTGCAGAGCTTCAGGCGCGCCACCAGGCCCCTCAACAATCGAGAGTGGATTCAACAGCAGATGAGAAAGCAGCCGCCACTGCGTACCGCGGCGCAATGGGGGACGCAATGTCGCTGTCGGCTTTCGCAAACAGCGGACCTTCGACAACCCCCGGCCGGCCTCCGTCTCAAAGTCCGCCTCACGTCCGCCAAACGGCAACTTTCCGGGGAGATCGCGATTCGTGCAAGTCGCTTGCACAGTAAGGGTTTCCACGGCCGGCACTCCAGGATTGAAGCCCAGATCGATCAGCGATAGGGAGACTTCGGTTCCGGCATCGTCCTTGCGTTGCGATGGTCGGCGGGAAGCATACCAAAAGATTCGCTCTTGCTCCCGGGCATAGCTGTGCCTGTAGGAATAGAAAGGCTGATAGTTGCGCGTTACCTGGAGAGACGGGTCCGTGCTGGTTACGGAATCGATCGAATAGATCTCGGTAGCCATCTGCCGATGGACATCAGGAACCACGAGATACTCGTTCTGCTGTTGCGTGAGCGGAATCGGTTCTGCCACGCGCTGGAACAAGTTTACAATTGGCGTGCAGCCGAGTTGAAAATTTGAGACATCCACATTCGCCCGCGTTGGGACACCTTCGCGGAGATATAAAACGATCTCGAACTGATCCCCGAATCCTGCTCTTGCAGCTTCATCAATTCCAGTGATATCAAAGAAGAGAAACTTGTCGGGGAACGTGAAGTACTCGGTAAGCAGCCGGTAGCCGGGAAACGAGCGCGCCGTGTATGGCAGCATGGCCTCGTCCTCGCGGAAGCCAACCGCTTTAAGACAAGACGGCGAAAGCACCACGGGCGCCACGGCACGCGCTCCGGGCTTGCGACTCCCGGCAGGCCGGATCTCGACGCGCTCGGTCTGATTGAGGATCATCTCATACAACGGGTAAACCAGCTGCCACTCGCCGTTCAGATAGAATCGCAAGCTGTCAATCAATCCTGACTTCTCATCAAGACCCTTCTTCAAGTCGGCCAGGGTTGTCTCGTTCAGGCAACGAAGACCAAGGCGCAACATGGACTCGGTCCGGCCTGCCCGGCTTAAGAGTTTGTCGGCAGATTCCAGCGCTGCCGATGCGACCTCGATGGGCCACACCGTCACAGGATAGCAGGTGCGAAAACGGCAAGGGGTCCCCTGAACCGGACGCGAGTACAAGATGGAGCCCCGATCAACCGAATAACCCGAGGTAAGCTGCGCCTGGTCCCGGTCGAGCGAAAATTGAACCAACGACATCGATGGGACGGGCGCTAGGTAATGCGGGTAGAGGACGTTAAAAAAGGATTCAGTGATCTGCGGGAATTCGTCGTCGATCTTCAGGTGGACACGGCCAGCCAGGAAAGCAAAGGCTTCAATCATCCGCTCCACGTGAGGATCTTCGCATTTGTCAGGCTCCAGCAGGAGGCGGGAAGCGATCTTGGGGTACTTCTCGGCAAACTCGCCTCCCAACTGACGCAGGAAGGTCAGCTCTCGCTCGTAGTAACCCAGGAGCTCGTCGCGCATCAGTCTCCCTTCAATGTGAAGTGAGTGCTACCGGTGTCGAAAACAGTGTCAAAGGTGACCGGCTCCGACACAGGATCCACTCTCAGCTGACCATCGATTCGAAAGTGCATCGCGCGTTCTTTGTCGGTTCCCTGCACAAGAGTTACAGTAACTGCTTCTAGGCGCGGCTCAAACAGGACGATCTCCTCTTCGATCGCCTGCCGCAAACGTTCCTGATTATGCGGGTCTTTAGTGCTGGTCGACGTAAAGTCGGGCAGGCCATAAACTGCCAGCGAATGCTGAAGTTCCCTGAGGTCCGAGGGGATCTCTCCGATGTACTCGCGCGTGTTGAGAAGCCATTCAAGGTCACGGCGCACGGCCTGCTTTAGCTGGCGCAGACCGCGGGACCGCGAGGCCACCGCCTCTTGGGAAATTTCGGGTTCGTAGTCAATCAGCCGGTCGAGAACCGAAATCGTAATCCGAACTTCGCTGTTGTAGCGAGCCATTTCCCGCGGCCTCCAGCCATCGCGTATTACCTATTGGTTGGGCCTGTCTTTTTAGGTAGGCGAAACAGGTTGCCGCCCGCTGTGATGAGTTGCGAGACACTTCTAAGGGCAGATGTTGAAGTTCGATGACACCGCAGAGCGTCGAAACAAACAGGGTCGTTTCGGGGCCCCCTAAACCAAAAGGGCCCCAAGCGGGAAGGCAACTTCCTGCCATCATGCCGTCCGCAGACTGACATGCTAATGGCTCTCAGGCGTTTGTAACCGTGGCTTGGTCCCAAATCTTAGTAACCATGCCCTCGACTCCGCCTTCCTTCTTCTGCTTTGCATACCCCGTGTTGACTTTCAAAAACGCGACCGAAACCGACTCCGTGGGTGTGTCATCGCCACCCGAGGAACCGCTCCACTGAACGCTTTCGATCATGCAAGTCTCGAACTCTAACTTGTGAAAAACCTCTTGCTTGCCGCCGGCCTTACGCATCGTAACGGTCACTTTGGTGATGTGGTCGCCTTTGCAAAGCTTTTCGAACAGATGAGGGCTCGTTGAGTCTAGTTTTTTCATAAGGTTGAAGGAAGAAAGGCTGACTTTGCTCGCCCCAATTCCTCTACCAGAGGCCCCTACTGTGGTGGGGTTCGAAGCCCCCCAGGAAAAACTGTAGATCTCGGTCTGCTTCTCGAAACCAGCAGCCGTGCCCTCGCCTTCTATACCTTCGAACTTTATCCAGGTATCGAATGCCATGATTCTCTCCTTTCAGTTTGTGGATGTTCATTTCACTGCAGGACCCGTGAACTTGAAACGCAGAATCAGTTTTATCGCGCCGATTTGGGTAGATCGGCGACCAGCCGAAGAGAGACCGAGATTTCGTCCAACTGGAAGTGCGGCCTGAGGTACGCAACCGCGCGGTAGACTCCAGGCTTGCCTGCAACCTCGGACACCTGGATGGCAGCCTCCCGCAACGGGAACTTGGCTTTCACCGTTGGAGAAGCAGTATCGTCCGGAGTGACATACTGGGTGATCCAGCGATTCAAGAAATCCTCGCACTCCTTGCGGGAAAAGAAGCTCCCTACTTTGTCACGCATCATGGACTTGAGATAATGAGCAAACCTTGAAACCGAGAAAATATGAGGCAACTGAGCCGACAGACGGGCATTGGCATTCGCCGCATCGTCGTCATATTTCTTCGCCTTGTTGCACGACTGCCCGCCAAAGAACGCGGCGTAGTCCGTGTTCTTACAATGGACCAGCGGCAAGAACCCAAGATTCGAGTATTCGGCCTCGCGACGGTCAGTGATGGCAACTTCGGTGGGACACTTCAACGCCACTTCACCATCGTCCGTTTTAAAGGTGTGTGTCGGAAGACCCTGAACGAGGCCTCCTCCTTCAACGCCGCGGATGGCTACGGTCCAACTGTGCAGAGCAAAAGCCTCTGTGAGCCGGGTGCCGTAAGAATACGCAGCGTTGCTCCAAAGATATTTGGAGTGGTCTTTGCCGTCGACATTTTCCTCAAACCGGAAGGTTTCGGTCGGAACCGTCTCGGCCCCGTAGGGAAGCCGCATGAGGGTTCGAGGAAGGCAGAGTCCCACGTAACGGGAATCTTCCGATTCTCGGAAGGATCGCCACTTCGCGTATTCAGCGCGTTCGAAAATCTTTGCCAGGTCCCGAACCTCAGATAACTCCGAATAGTTGTCCATGCCAAACAGTTGCGGCGAAGCAGCCGAAATGAACGGAGCGTTGGCGGAGGCTGCAACGTTGGAGATTTTCTCGAGGAGTGAGACATCCTGAGGATGGTTGCTGAACTCGTAGTCCCCGATCAAAGCGCCATACGGAGAACCACCGAACGTGCCAAATTCCTCCTCATAGATCTTCTTGAACAGCGCCGACTGGTCGAATTCTATGGCTTTCTCCAGGTCTTTACTCAGATCCTTTTTTGAGACGTTGAATACCCGAATCTTCATCGTGGTGCCGGTTTCCGAATTCATCACGAGATGGTTCAAACCTCGCCATGAACCCTCCAGCTTCTGAAATTCCTCCGCATGCATGATCTCGTTCAACTGGGCCGAGAGCAGCTTGTCGATCTCGGCAATGCGGGCATTGATCGTCGTTTCCACGTCGCGCGAGATGACGAGCTGCCCCTCCATGATTTGCTGAACAAATTCGCCGATCATGTCCTTGGCCGCGGCAGCCTGGACTTCCGTTCGAGCCAACTTGCCCTCTTCCAGAATCTTCGAAAGGAGATCAACCTCTCCTTGCTGCTCCTGGACAACGGCCTCAGCTTTCGGTCTTTCCACCTGCTTGTTCATTTGGATTCCTCCTTCGTTTCTTGGTTCTCTCCGCTGGCATCAAGGCCCAACTGGGCGCCAAGCGTCTTCTGGGACGACGTATTCTTGAGAACATCCTGCAGCAGATCTCCCAACTTGTCGTTGCCATCCATCTTGGACAGCAAATCCGAAAGACGTTGTCGTCCTTGAACCAGGCGGCGCAGGGGTTCAACCTGCTGCACGACTTGATCAGGCTCGAAATCAGACATGCCGTTGAACTTCAACTCTACCCCCAGTTTGCTTCCGTCATTGGTCAACTTGTTGTCAACCCGGAAGGCGAGTCTGGGTTTCATGCCCGAAAGCACGGCATCGAAGTTGTCCCGGTCGATCTCGATGAATTTGCGATCACGGACCCGGGGCAGGGCTTCCGCAGGCATTCCGGAATAGTCGCCCATGACACCGACGACGAAAGGAATTTCTTTGCTCTCGATCGCCCCGCCAACTTCCACGTCGTAGGTAATATGAACCCGAGGCGGGCGAACACGACTTAATTTCTGCTGTGTGCTTTCTTTCTTAGGCATTTGCTTCTCCTTTGCTCCGTTGTTCTCCGGATTTCCAATTCACTCAGTCGTCACCTCTTTCAGCGGCGGATCTTGTCAGTTAGCCGCTGCCTTCGGCCTTCACTCCTAAAGTCTCCTGAACCTGCCCGAGCACAGTCGAATCCTTGATCACTTCCTGCAGCCATTGCTCCAGAGGCATCTTGCCCCACTTGACGGCACGCTCAACAAGGTAGGAAACAGGACTGTGCGGTTCGGTCTTCTGAAAGAACTCGGCAATTTCAGAGAGCCGCCGAAGGGCTTCCTGACGCCCTCGAATGGCGCCCGCTGAAGCACCGGCGGAACCAACTCCCGCTCCGGCTGCCTGGCCGATGGCAAGTTCCGTCGTCTCGGCGCCCGCAGCCGCATCGATTCCCACCGCATCAGGTTCCAAAACCCGTTTCTCCTTCACGATTTTATCCACAAGGGAGCGCAGGTTCTCGAGCGACTTTTTCAATTCGCCGAGGCTCGGAGTCTGCCGGCCGAACTTCTGGTCCATTGCCTTGTCGAGACCTTGGAATTCCTCCCAACACTGACTGAGCAGTGTGTTCAGTTGTTCGTAAAATGGCCTCTTTGTCCCTCGATTCAGACGCCCCCATTGTTCCGCAGCCTTTTCAGCTTCCTGCTTAACACGATCGGCTTCAGCCCTGTCGGCTTGAGCGATCTTGCTGAAGTCATCCGGCAACTTGGTTTTTTCCCAGCCTAGAAACGAGTAATTCTCTTCCCCGCGCACGTCCGTCAACGCGACTGCCTTCGCTGCGAAGGCACATTGCCGGTCCATCAGGGCAAGACAGTTGGCCCGAGCGTCCATGTCACTCTCATCAATTTCAGGATAGACGGAATCCCAAAAATTCTCATGAAACCCGCGCATCACCTTGAGCCCGTCGCGCAGACCAGCGAAACCGTTCCTGTTCAGCAGCGCCTCGCACATCCAGGCGCCGACCTGAAGATCCTTTGTCTTGGTCTTCAGCGCCGACTCGGAAAGGTTGACGACCTCTTCCCAGTCCGCTACCTTCAATTCGGTCTGCCAACCTGCCTTCGTTGTGGGATCGTCGGCCCGACGCGCCTCTCGAATCTCGTCGTGCAGACCTGAATACTGCAGATTCTCACCCGACGGGTTATCGCCAGGA
>Ga0187893_10010062_pt1 | contig 14285 bp, 9 predicted proteins | sample MA1701074metaG_FD_139574 | JGI IMG/M metagenome (GOLD analysis project Ga0187893, IMG submission 139574) | White microbial mat communities from a basaltic lava cave in the Kipuka Kanohina Cave System on the Island of Hawaii, USA - MA170107-4 metaG ...
CCACCTCGGTCGCCACCGTCATCCCTGACGCCTCCATGGTCGTGGACATCCTCGTTTCCCGACTCGCCCTCTACACTAAACTTCCGGGGGGTCGGTGTCTCACGCACGTTGGCAGAGAGGGGATGGCGAGAATCGCTTCCGCCGCAAGTGCACCAGGAAGCCGGCCAGGCGGCGATCGAGGTCCGACGGCCGTGGCCACGGACCCTGAGCACAACGAAAAAGCTGGTGGATCGGCGCCGTGTAGTGGCTGCGCCAATCCACCAGGTTGCGGGGCTCGCGTCGATGCCGGTGTCGGTAGCGAACGAGCTCACGCTTGAGGAATGAACGAATGTGCGATGACTGGGCGGCGGTCGGGTCGACGCCGCGAGCTTCCAGGTGCCGCAGGAAGGCACGGGCGACGATGAGGTACTGCTTCAGGGCGAACCGACTGAACCCGCGGCGCGCGAGAAAGCGTCTGAACCGCACTGCCCACGACGCGACGAACGAGCTGGATCTCGACATGGTGCACCTCCCAGGAGATGAGTCTCCATCGAGGGTGCACCCTTCCCGTTATGCGCAGGAACGGCGGCCGCCCAGCCGTGCTGGCCGCGGCGGAATCGGCTCATCTGCGCATAGCCGCGTCCTCGGCATAATCGCGTGTCTTCTGCTGCGATAACCTCGCCTTTTCGGGTGAGGTGACGATGCACCGCAAACACACGGTCAACGTGTTCCGGGATCTGCCCGACCTCATCTACCGGATGCTGTCGCAGGTCTCGGCGATGCGGGAGAGGACCGACTCGGAGATCGCAGCCATGAAGGCGCGCGATCTGCCGCAGCGGCACGCGCACCACTTGATGGTCCAAGCCGTCAAGGACGGTGTGCTACCGGCATCGCGTCTGCCTCTTGTGATCGAAGGCTGGGAGTCCCCCCGGCACGAGGAGTTCGCCCCGCGAACAGCCTGGTCGCTCTTCAACGCCTTCACCGAAGTGCAGAAGTCCGCCAGCCCGCGGGCACAGATGGAAGGGAGCCTCCGGCTCTCATCGCTCTTTCGAAACGAGCTGTCGCTCAACTGACCCTCTCGGGGCCGTCGGAGTCTCGACGGCCCATCTTCTCTTCGACGGGTGTCGCTAGAGCCCAGCCAGCCGAGCGAGTGAATCGAACTCGGGCCCTTGCGCCACCAGGAGTAGGTCCAGCCACACATGAACCTCCTCGGGCAACTCGCCACCCTTCTTCTCGTTGTTGCACTTGGCGCATGCCAGCTGGATGTTCTCGAGCGTCCCAGGGCCACCCATGTGTTTGGGGCGGATGTGATCCATCGTTTTTTCGTCCCAGGTGAGCAACACTCCGCAACCAGCGCACTTTCCTTCGTAGGCGTCGTAAACAAGCTTCCGCACATACCCCGGGGGATCGGCGGGAGGATCTCGGTTTTCATCGCCGACGAGCTCGGGGAAATGGTGCTCGAACGGCCGGCTCCAGACGTACACGCTGTCGCGCCCGTAGATGATCTCCTGCTTGCAGGTGTCACAGCGCACGACCGGGTACTCCCTCGACTCATCCTTCATCTCACGGTACGTGCGGCGAATGTCCTCTTCGGACGCGTACTCGCGCAGGTCCTTCCGCCACGTCTTCGCGGATATGTCCGATGGCCGCCAGGTGGAGTCGTCTGCACGCATTTGGTGGCGTTCTTGCGCGTAGCAGTCCTCGCACTGGGGGACATGGACCATGGCCACGACGCGTTTGCCGAACCCTCCGAGCCGCTGACGCAGCTCGACGAGTGCGCGAAACGCTTCGAGTTGCCGTTCCTGCCTTATTTCGTGCTGCACTGCGTCGATCGCTCGAGCAACGCCCGGATCGACGTCGAAGAAGTTGGGGACGACAGGCTCCCGAGCTTCGCTCTCCTCTGGGTTCGGGGCGTCCCCCGGCTGTTTCGGATCCTTCATGAATCGTCCTCCCAGGAGCCTTGGCTAGTTGCCTAGTTGGCGGTAGGTCCGGCGTGGTGTCGCCGAGCTTAGGCGTTGCGTCCCAATATATTATAAGGACATTGCGGCTTCTTACGCAGGATCTTGACAGCATGTTTGCTATAGCATATATTGCACGCATGAAAACCACCGAATCCGCCGCCGCACGCATTCTGAGCCTTCGAAACCACCTCAGCCTCAGCCAGGAAGAGCTCGCCGCCAAACTCAACGTCTCCTACGCCACCGTCAACCGCTGGGAGGCCGGCAAGTCCAGCCCCCAGCGAGCTCAGATCACCAAGATCGAGGAACTCGCCGCGGAGTCCGGTCTCGACGAAGGGACCGACGGGCGCCCGCCCGGAGGCGGCACCCGCCGCCGTCGAGGCGTCGCTCAGAGTGCCGTTCTCGGGAACCGCGGGATGGAACAGATGCTGTGGGACGCCGCCTGTTCGATCCGCGGCCTGCAGGATGCGCCGAAGTTCAAGGACTACATCCTGCCGCTCCTGTTCATCAAGCGGCTCTCGGACGTGTTCGACGACGAGGTCGAGCGGCTGACGCAACAGTTCGGCGACCGCGACACTGCCTTGGAGATCCTCGAGGACGACCATTCCCTCGTTCGCTTCTACATCCCGCCCGAGGCCCGGTGGATCGTCGTCAGCGGCCGCGAGTCGTTCGCCTGGCCGAAAGACAAGATCCCGAAGACGCTGGGCGAACAACTCACTGCCACCGTTCGGGCGATCGTCCGGCACAACCGCGACCTCGCCGGCGTCATCGACCTCGTGGACTACAGCGAGACACGCAACGGCGAACGCGAGATTAGCGACGCCGCCCTCAAGCGGATCATCGAGAAGTTCTCCGATCCCCGTTACCGCCTCGGGCTCCAAGATGTCGAGCCGGATTTCCTCGGCCGCTGCTACGAGTACCTCCTAAGGAAGTTCGCTGAAGGACAAGGCCAGAGCGCTGGGGAGTTCTTTACGCCAACTGAGGTCGGGTTCCTCATGGCTGAGATCATGCGGCCCCGTCCAGGTGAGGAAGCCTACGACTTTGCCTGCGGCTCCTTTGGGCTACTCATCAAGCTCCAACTCGTCTCTCGCCGTCTCGATCCGACTAGCAAGGTACCGCTCAAGCTCTACGGCCAGGAACTCATCGGCGCAACGTACGGCATCGCCTGCATGAACCGGATCATTCACGACATGGAAGGCGAGGTGTACCGCGGCGACTCGATGGTCAACCCGAAGGTGAAGCAGACGAACGGCAAGCTTCGAAAGTTCGACATCGTCGTTGCGAATCCGATGTGGAACCAGCCGCTCGACCCCGACGTGTACGAGAAGGATGCCTACGAACGCTTTCTCCCGCACGGTGGAATCACTGGCGGCAAGGCCGATTGGGCCTGGCTCCAGCACGCGGTGACGGCGCTCAAGGAGAATGGCCGCGCGGCCATCGTCGTGGACACTGGGGCCGTGACCCGCGGCAGCGGCAGCAAGAACGAGGACAAGGAGCGCAACATCCGCCGCTGGTTTGTCGAGCACGATCTAGTCGAGGGCGTCATTCTGCTGCCTGACAACCTCTTCTACAACACGACGGCCGCTGGGCTGATCCTCGTTCTCGCGAGACGCAAGACCAAGGAAAGACGAGGCAAGATCGTTCTCGTCAACGCCACTCACGAGTTCGCGAAGGGAACGCCGAAGAACCATCTGACGGATGAAGGCGTCAAGAAGATTTCGGCGGCATTCCTTTCTGCCAAACCCGAAGAAGGGTTTTCGGCGGTGGTGACGGTCGAGCAAGTCGCCGAAGCTGACTTCAATCTCTCTCCCTCTCGGTTTGTGGCTCGCCCCAACGGCGACGACTCGCTCGCACTCAGTGATGCAATCGAAGCTTACGAGGCCGCCGAACTCATTGCTTCGCGAGAGACAGCGTCCGTTAGCCGGATTCTGGCCCAACTGCGGCAACTGTCGGACACCGACTGACGCCATGGGTACCCTCGCCGATCTCTGCGTGAACGCAAAGGACCAGTGCAGCCCCGCTGAGGATCGCACCGGCTACTACGTGGGCTTGGAGCACATGGCCACCGGTGCGTACCGCATCACAGCATGCGGCCGCCCCAGTGACGTACGAAGCGCCAAGTTTCGGTTTCGTCGTGGCGATGTTCTCTATGGAAAACTCCGGCCGTATCTCGACAAAGCAGGCCTTGCCGAGCGCGACGGCATCTGCTCCACCGACATCCTCGTCCTTCGTCCGAAGGCCGACGTCATCCCCGAGTACTTGCTCTCAGTGCTCCATTCGAGCGCTCTTCGAAGACACGCAGACGCGACAACGCACGGAGTGAATCATCCGCGCACGTCCTGGGCCGCGCTGTCTCAGTTTCCTTGTCGCAAGCCAGAGCTTGACGAGCAGAAGACCGTCGCCGCCACGTTGATGGCACTCCAGGACGCCATACTGGCCAAGGCAGGCCTCGTAAACAGAGCGATGGACCTCAAGCGATCAGCGACGCACGCGCTTTTCGAAAGAGGTCTTACCGGGCAGATGCAGGAATCAGAAGTTGGCCGGATCCCAGCCTCGTGGCAGGTGGAGCGACTGGACAGCTGCTGCCGCGTCGTAACGTCGTCGCTTTCGTACACCGATCTTGCGGCAATGCCCGATGGCGACTGCGCCGATGCCGTGCAGGTGATGGGGATCAAGGTGTCCGACATGAACGCGGCTGGCAACGAGGTATCGATGAACACTTCGAACCTCATTAGGCCCATGCCAGTGAGTGAGGCTAAACGTCATGCGGTTCCGCCGCAATCCGTTGTCTTCCCGAAGCGAGGCGCTGCGATTGCGACCAACAAGAAACGCCTCACGACTACTTGGACGATCCTGGATCCAAATCTGATCGGCGTCGGTCCCGGTGAGGGCATCGACCACCGCTTTCTCTTCCAATGGTTCCAGCGCTTTGATTTGCGGTCGATCACAGAGCCGGGCCCCACGCCGCAGCTGAACAAGAAGCATCTGGTTCCCTTGTTGGTCGCTCATCCAGCTACGAAACAGGAACAAGCCACACTCGCGTCACTACTTGAAGCATTTGATCGATCGGTCGTGTCTCAGGCGAGAGCAAGAGTTGCTCTTCAAGGAGTTTTTCAAAGTGCGCTAGAGCGCTTCATCGAGGACCAGCTCTCTGCTGGTGGCTTCCACGCTGACGAATCGAGGTTGATTAGGCCGTGACCATGAGCCCCCGAATCGCCGAACTGAATACCGTCCAACTCCCGCTCGTGCGTCACGCCGAGGCAGTGGGGTGGGTGTGTGTCTCCAAAGATGCCTCGATCGGGAAGCGCCGCGGAGTCGAGGGCCTTTACCACTACCCCGAACTCGAAGCTGCACTCGTCCGCCTCAACCCTAGTGTCGTCACAGCCGAGAACGTGCAGTCCATCATCCAGGAGCTTGAGGCCATCCCGCCCACGCTGCAGGGCAACCGAGACATGCTCGACTGGCTGCGCGGTACTCGGACAATCGCCGTACCGGAGGAGAAGCGTCGGCGGAACGTCAGCCTGATCGACTTCGACGATGTCGAGCGCAACGTCTTCCAAGTGACGTACGAGTGGGAGTACACGCCGAAGGCCCGCAAGGGCAACCGCGCGGACGTCGTGTTCCTCATCAACGGCATTCCGGTCGCGGTGATCGAAAACAAGAATCCGAAGCTTCAGGACGCCATGGATCGTGCGGTGAAGCAGTTCCGACGCTACGAACAGGAAACGCCGGAGATGCTCCTTGCACCGCAGGTGTTCAACGTCACCCACCTCATCAAGTACCTATACGGCGTGACGTGGAACTACGCTCGCAAGAACATCTTCGAATGGAAAGAGCAGCGCTCGGAGACGTTCGAGCAAGCGGTGCAGAGCTTCTTCCGCAAGCCGACTCTTCTGAGGATGCTGAAGGACTGGATCCTTTTCTACGTCAAGGACGACGAGCTTCAGAAGTCCATCCTCCGGCAGCACCAGACCCGGGCCGCGGTGAAGGTCGTCGAGCGCTGCGCCGATCCGAAGAAGCATCGCGGTCTCATCTGGCATACGCAAGGATCGGGGAAGACCTTCACTCTCATTACCGCGGCACGGCTCATGCTGGAAGACCGGGCGCGCTTTGCCGGCGCGACCGTCTTGCTCGTCGTGGACCGCAACGAGCTTGAAGGCCAACTGTCGGGCTGGGTGGAGCGGCTGGTAGGAGAGATGCGGGGCGGCGGAATCGCCATCGAGTACGCCGACTCGAAGGCCAAGCTTCAGGAGCTCCTGGATCGGGATTTCCGTGGCCTCATCATCTCGATGATCCACAAGTTCGACGCCATTCGGGCCAATTCCTGCACCCGATCGGACTTCTACGTTCTCATCGACGAAGCCCACCGATCGACCGGAGGCGACCTGGGGAACTTCCTCATGGGTGCGCTCCCGAACGCCACACTCATTGGCTTCACCGGCACTCCGATCGACAAGACTGCCCAGGGCCGTGGCACGTTCAAGACCTTCGGAACCCAGGACTCTGACGGTTACCTCGACAAGTACTCGATCAAGGAATCGATCGAGGACGGCACGACCTTGAAACTCCGGCACACGCTCGCCCCCGGCGATATCGCCCTCCCCGACGAGATCCTCGACAAAGAGTTCCTCGCCCTCGCGGAGACGGAAGGCGTGAGCGACATCGACGAGCTCAACCGCATCCTCGACCGGGCTGTGCGGCTGAAGACGTTCCTCAAGAGTGACGACCGCGTGGACAAGGTCGCGCACTTTGTGGCCACTCACTTCAAGGAGAACGTCGAGCCTCTGGGCTACAAGGCTTTCCTCGTGGCTGTCGATCGAGAGGCCTGCGCCAAGTACAAGGAAGCGCTCGACCGATACCTGCCGCCGGAGATGTCGGCCGCCGTTTACACGAAGACGTCGCTGGATGCGTTGGACCGGCCCCTCGTGGCCCGCTTCCAGTTGGACGCAGCCAGGGAGAAGGACGTCCGCGAGACATTCAAGAAGCCAGATCAGCTTCCGAAGATCCTGATCGTCACCGACAAGCTCCTGACCGGATACGACGCACCGATCCTCTACTGCATGTACCTCGACAAGCCAATGCGCGACCACGTCCTGCTTCAGGCGGTGGCCCGTGTCAATCGGCCCTACGAGGATGAAGATGGGCGCAAGAAGCCCTGTGGGCTCATCATCGACCTCGTCAGCATCCTCAAGGAGCTCAACCGCGCCTTCAGCTTTGATTCGAACGAAGTCTCCGGGGTCATCGAAGATCTCGACCTGCTCCTGGCCCGCTTCCGCGAACTCATGGGCGAGCCAGCCGCCCGCTATCTCGATGCCGGTGAGGGCACGCCCGACCAACAGCTTGAGCGCCAGCTCTACGAACGCTTCTTCGACCCGGAGAAGCGCCGAGAGTTTTTCGAGTACTTTCAAGAGCTCGAGACCCTGTACGAGATCTTGTCCCCAGATCCGGCGCTTAGGGAATACGTCCCGACATACCAGCGTCTCGCCGACCTCTACGCCGCGCTGCGGAGTGAGTACGCCTCCCAAGGTCCAGCCATCAGCTCGGACTTAGGGCACAAGACGGAGAAGCTCCTCCACGAGCGCGTCCGCCTCGCAGGTGAGATCGGCACTGGTCGGACCGTCGAGTATGACGCAAAGACACTCGATTCAATGCGGAAGAATGCCTCGACTGACAACGGCAAGATCATGAACCTGCTCCGGGACCTGCGTCAGCGGACGGAGGCTGAGGCGGCGGCGAACCCCGCCCTGAAGGGACTCTTCGAGCGTGCCCAAAGCGTGACGGTTCAGTTTCAGGACCGCCAAATGTCTACCATTCAAGTCCTCGAAGAGATTGAGAAGCTACAAGCTGAGCAGACGAAAGCGGAGGAGGAGCGCACCAAGCTCGGGCTCGATGCGCCGACGTTCGGCGTCTATTGGCTTCTCGGTCAGGCCCAGGTAGGTAGCGCGCGCGAGCTGGCGGTCGAGATCAACGCCATCTTTGCGCGATTCCCGAACTCCCAGCGCAGCGCCGACGAGATGCGCCAACTGAAGGCGGAAATCTACAAGACACTCCTGAAGCAGATTTCAGGCAAACGGATGGTCGAGCTCGGAGACCGGATAATCGCAGCGAGGGCCTCATGACGAGGCGCGAACGGCAGCACGCGTTTAAGGAGCGTGTCAGCTCGTGGGCCAACCGAGTTCGCGTCCGACCCTCGCAGATTCGGGTGCAGAGGATGACTCGCAAGTGGGCCTCGTGCTCGCATCGAGGTTGGTGCACGTTCGCCTCCGATCTCTTGGAGGAAGGAAACGCGTTCCAAGACTACGTGATCGTGCACGAAATGCTGCACCTCAAGGTTCGCAATCATGGGCGCGTCTTCAAGAGCCTACTGACAGCCCACCTGCCCACGTGGCGGAGGTTCTGCCCCAACGGACTCGGGACGAGCTGTGTCGCACGAAAGGAAGGTTGATGAGCGAAGCGGCCGCGCCTCAACCACCGGCTGAACCCACACGCCGGCGGTCATCAGCCGGTGGCGCGGCTGCGAGCGGTGGAGACGCCTACCAGCGAAACGTCGCAGCGTGGCTTGCCACGCTCCTCCTTGCCGAGGAAGACGCGAGCTTGCCGTGGGATCTCCCAGCCAGATCCCACCTCATCACCTTGTGGTGTCAGGCACCCACCGACGTCGACGATGTCGTTGCGGGAACGTCTTCGCACGGGTTCGTATTCGTGCAAGCGAAATGCTCGTTGAGCCTCGGCACCACCAACGACTCGGACTTGGCGAACGCGCTAGGCCAGATGGTCCGGCAGTTCCTGCGTTGCAGAGCTGGAACCGGCGCGCAAGCTTGGGAGCGCCCCTTGGCAAGTGCGGCGGATCGTCTCGTTCTTGCGGTTGGTCCCGGAAGCTCCGGGCCGGTGCGCATCCATCTCGCCGCCGTCCTCAACAAGGTGAGGAGGCTACCTTCTGGATCCGCCCTCAGTACGGCAACCGCGAACGCTGAGGAAACTGAAGCGCTCACCTGCGTTCGGACGCATGTCGAACGACTGTGGCGCGAGCAGACAGCCGAGGCGCCGTCAGGGGAAGACCTGCGACAGTTCCTCGCGCTCGTGCACGTGAGCGTCCTTGACCTTGATCCCGGGGGCGCCGGCGAGCGCGAGTGCAAGGATCGGCTTCGCGTTGCGGTTCTTGCTGATGGCGCGCAGTCAGATGCCGCGTGGAACGCGCTCGGCATTGAGTGTTCGCGACTGGCCTCCGAGAGATCGCTCACTGGCTCCGTAGCCCTGAGGGATGCCCTCGTGCGGGCAGGCATCACTCCACGTGCGCCCCGTAGCTACCGGCCTGACATCGAGCGACTTCAGACCGTCTCTCAAGATGCAACGCGCATTCTACAGGGCTTTTCCTCGATTCAGCTCGGGAGCGCGACGATCAAGCTCAGTCGCCCGGTATCCGCTGCACTACGCGCTGCCGCTGAGAACGCGTCCCTCCTCGTGACCGGAGATCCCGGAGCCGGCAAGTCCGGCGCTCTCTCGGGCTTCGTTCACGCACTCCTCGAGAGCCGCCGAGATGTCTTAGTGCTCGCCGCGGATCACTACGCAACCGGCAGCCTCGGCATGCTGCGTCTGGAGCTGGGTCTCGAACACGACCTTGTTGACGTGCTTCGTAACTGGCCTGGAAGCGACCCCGCGTTTCTCGTCGTCGATGCTCTTGACGCGGCACGAGCTGAAGCTGCGGCGAACACGTTCCGCCAGCTCATCGCAGCCGTGCAAGCTCTTGGTGGCAGATGGCGGGTCGTAGCCTCCATCAGGAAATACGATCTTCGCATGGGCGTCGGCTTTCGGAATCTCTTTGCTGGGAGTCCAGTTCCCGGCTTCGCGGACGATGCCTTCGGCACGACTGCGCATGCGCACGTGCCGCTGCTATCGGATGCAGAGCTGGAAGAGGTAAGTCGCCAATCTCCAGACCTTGGCCGTGCGATCCAAGGCGCGCCGGCGGATCTCCACGAGCTTCTCCGTGTTCCCTTCAACCTCCGACTCCTTGCCGAAATCATCGGATCGCTCGGTCATGATGTGGACCTGCGTGATATCCACACCGACCTGCAGCTGCTCGAACGCTACTGGGAGGTTCGGGTCATCCGCGAGGACCATCGTGGCGATGCGCGCGAGATCATCCTGCGGCGAGCGAGCGAGGCGATGGTAGAGAATCGCCGGCTCACTGTTGAGCGCCACCGAGTAGTAGACGCGGCGTCTGCCCAGGACCTACCTGCCCTGCTGAGCGCTAGAGTCCTTGACGAATGGCAGCCGCCCGGTCAGGCGGCCCCGGAGCGGGAGACCTTGCTCTTCTCGCACCATGCGCTCTTCGACTTTTCGATCGCACGTCTCCTCATTCGTGGTCGGGCGACCGAGATGGCCCAGCGAATAGAGCAGGAACCCGATCTATTGTTCATGGTCCAGCCGGGTCTCCGCCACCACCTGCGGTACGTATGGGACCAGAACCCGAGCCGTGAACCCTTCTGGGATCTCTGCTTTGAGATCTCGGGACGCGATCATGTGCCAGAGGTGGTCAAACTACTCGGCCCAAGCGTCGCGTCGGATGAGATCCGGACAGTGGCAGACGTCGAGCCACTAATCGCGGGCCTCGCGAGCGGGGATCAGGGCAAGAGATCTGCCGCGGAGCACTGCCTTGCCCATCTGGCTAGAGCCATCTTGGCAAGGGTCAATCCCCGCGAGGTGCTTCTCGACACGAACTCACCGTGGCCCGACATCGCAGCGCGGCTGAGCGAGACGATGACCCGAGGAACTGCGTACGATCTCCGGCCGCTGCTCCTTGCGATGTCAGAGAGGACCGCCCAATGACCCCTCAGCAGCTGCGGGCGATTGGGTTGGCGGCCAGACGCCTGCTGGAACACGCGTGGTCACGGGATCCGCGGGATCCGCAGCTGGTGAACCACGCCCTGCAGTGCGTGGCCAGAACCTACGAATCCGATCCGGAGGCGTCGGGACGGCTCCTTCGGCGAGCATTCGAACCTGCCCACCTTGCTCAGTACGGCTACCAAGAGGGACACGTCCTCGCCACCGAAATGAAGCGGCTTGTCGCTATCGATCCGTCATTTGTGCGCGACGGCTATGCCGCGGTCTTCGGCTTTGAGGAATCCTCCGAGGCGGTCAGTCCACTCGGCAACAGCAGAATCCTGCCGATGAGTTCAACCCGAAGGCAGGACTTTGAGGGGGCCAAGTACATTCTCGCCCATGAGTTCCCGCAGTTCCTCGTAAGCGCACCTGTTCAAGCGACCTCAGCATTGGTCGCGTCGGTGCAAGGGTACGTCGCGCAGCGTCATGCCCATCGCCTGGAGCGCTATGCCGGCGGAAGCTTCAACTTCTTGGGGCAGACCGCTCAGCTGATTCCAGATGGCAGCTTCTCGTGGGATGCCGGCAGTACGTATCACAAGGACTCGGCAGTGGAGATGCTCGCGAGCCTTGAGGCACACGTGGGCGATGAGGAGGCCGAGTCTCTCGCCACAATACTCACCACGCTTGCCAGCGAGAACCAGTCGGCCGTGGTCTGGCGACGCCTGTTGGCAGCAGGCACTCGACGACCAACGGTGCTCGGACTTCAGATTCGAGAACTGGCGTGGGCCACGCCTGTGTTGAAGTCCCTCGACACGTCCACTCACGCCGGCACGTTTGCTGCAGCAATGTTTCCGTTGATTGGCATTGAAGATCGTGCGCGAATCGAGCGGGCAGTTCTCTCGCTGCCCAACGACGAGACAGGTGAAGAGCGCCGCTGGGCAGAGGATCGACGCGACTCTTTGCTTGGATGTCTTCCTCCCGATCTTCTCTCGACTCCTGAGGCACGACAACGCATTGAGGAGTTGGTAGCAGCAGGAGGGGTCCCCGAGAACACGCCTCCTGTCCAGGTATTCTCGGGATCCTGGGGCGGCCCTTCGCTGGAGGAACGCCTTGAACGTCGTGGCATCGATGTGCACGCGGAAGCGAATCGCCGCATTCTTAACCTGCTCGAACCCCTTTCAGGATTGGCCGTGACCAAGGAGCTCCTCGCACAAGGCGGCGAGCCTCTTGACAACGCCTTACGACATCTCACCGAGTTGCGAGACGCCTTGCAGTCCGCGGATATCGCCACTATTGCCCCAGACATCGTCCGCGACGCATGGGGACAGCTGGCCTCTGCAGCAGGCAAGATCGCCACACTCGAGTTGTCGTGCCTGCGGCCTGCCGGGGTGACCGTTCGCAACATTCTTGAGGCGGCTGCCAGGATTCCTGATCCTGGCCACGACCCAAGAGACAACGCGAAGTTTGACGAAACCCCTTCGTACGGCATGACGGCTCGGATTCAGGGAGCCGAAGGCATCATGCTACTCGCACGGTTCGAGGATTGTGCGACCGCCGACCTCTTGCGACTAGTTGAGGAGCTCGGCCGAGATTCTGATCCTGCGGTTCGTCTCCAAGTGGCCTGCAATCTCTGGCTCTTGCACAAGACGGCGCCAGACCTCATGTGGAGCATTGCGGGTCGAATGGTCGCAGAGGACGCTAGCTCTGCCGTTCTTCGATTCTTGGTTCAGCCCAGCCTCGCCAAACTAGCCACGATCGATGCTGAGCGATCAATCGGCCTGATTCGGCAGATCTTCGATCGCTTCGCGTCGGGACCGGGCGTCAATGAACTTCACGCGTGCTGCCTGGACCAGCTCGTTGGCTGGTACGTCTGGCGCGATGCGCCTGGGGCCAGGGAAGCAATCCTACGTCTAACGGCTGCACGGCCGATTTCTGTTGAAGCCGCGACGCACATATGTGCTGACCTTCGTTCACCGCTCGTGGCCAACAAGGGACCAAACGATCCCTCGGGCGACGCAGTGCGAGCCAGGGCATTGGGGATATTCAAGGGCTGTCTGACTCCCGCCTTCGAGGAACTAAATGAGCTGCTCCGACGAAACGATGGGCGATCAGCGGACGACTGGCCGGCGGAGGATCGCGATCGGTGCCGTGAGTTCCTGATGTTCGCGAATCACGCGGGCCAAGAGCTCTACTTCGCCTCTGGAGTGTTCAAAGGAGGTCAGGGGGACAAGGAACAGGTCACGGATGCGCAGCGCGATCGCCTTTTTCGGGAAGCGTGGGAAACCATCGGGCTATTGGCGGATGTCGGTATAGCACCACTCGCTCACCACCTGCTGGAAATGCTCGAGGCCAACATCCCGGCCGATCCGCGGGCGACATTCCTCATGATTGGTCGAGTGCTGATCTCCGGCAAGAAGGGCGGCTACCAGTACGAGGGCATGGCGGAGTCGCTCTTCGTCAGACTTGTTGAGCGGTACCTCGCCGAGCATCGACTCCTCTTGCAGTCAGACACCGAGTGTCAGAAGACACTTCTGTCGGTGCTCGATATCTTTGCCGGGGCGGGCTGGCCAAGTGCCCAGCGCCTCAGCTATCGCCTGGACGAGATCTTTCGCTGACGGTTACGGTCAGGGTTGAGCGTCCAAAGAGAAGCCCCGGCCACGGATAACGTGACCGAGGCTGACTTCTCGGAGCAGCGCTTAGAACATTCCGGCCAGATCGAACTCCTGGCCGGGCCACCCTGTCAGATCGGCAATACCTTCGACGACAGGGCGTGACAGTGCGACGTACCGATGACGGTCGGGCCTGCGACCTGACTTTGACTTTTCTCGCATGGCCCGACGGACTAGTTGCTTCGCTTGTCGGATCGCGAAGCTGAGGTCCGTATCGACGGGTAGCTTCGACCGAAGCACTGCAACGGCACCGCGCGCCAAGGCGTCGACGACCAGATTCTCGACTCCCTGGGGTCCCAGCGCTCTCCCCGCGTTCTTGCCACGTGTGACGCAAACACCTGAGGCCTGCAGCACCTCAGCAACCTTGCGTCGGGAAAGCCGGTAGACCGGGAACCCATCGACCAGGACGAGATCGCCGGGTCGATTTGGACTAATGGCATACCGCAGTGCCCTCGCACGTCTCTTCGATGTGCGAGCGCCAGCACGAATGGCTCGGATCCAGAACTGCAGTGAGCTGTCATACACATGATCCTGTCTGCTGATCTGTGATCAGCCCCACTGTTGCTGTTCTCCGAATGCCCAGCTCCCTCCGCGATCGCGGGCTCTTGGCGATCTGCTCGCAGTCGCCTCCGCCCTTCGTCCGGGTAGGCGCCTGAGCACCTTCGTGAACAGCTCGTCCCGATCAAGTCGTCCATGCCCTTTCTTGGTTTCGAACGGTTGTTGGCTCTTGTCTCAGATTCCGGCTCTTCCGGGAATCGTGTGGGTGAAATCATGCGACGAGAACGGTCTGACCACGACTCGGGCCGCGCCAAATGGCCTCTTCCAGCGGGTGCTGGCCCTTTCGCCCTCGCCGAGCCCA
>Ga0187893_10010063_pt1 | contig 14284 bp, 11 predicted proteins | sample MA1701074metaG_FD_139574 | JGI IMG/M metagenome (GOLD analysis project Ga0187893, IMG submission 139574) | White microbial mat communities from a basaltic lava cave in the Kipuka Kanohina Cave System on the Island of Hawaii, USA - MA170107-4 metaG ...
CTCATGTCCGACCCGGCATTTTCCACCGCCGACCGCCCTCATCCAAACGGGGGCGCGTCGGGGGTGGAAAATGCGGCCGAAGTCTCTCACGACCAGATTCCAAGGAACTGCGAACGATACACGCTTGGTCAAGACGTAGGAACCGCTCGGCAGAAGTTGGTCCTGGATATGCTCGTCAGCCACAATGGCGTTTGGTTTCCGCGTGTGGCCGTTGGGCCATTCGATAAATCCAGCGCGAAAGTGCGCGGGATAGATCAGCGGCACGGTCGTCGGGCCTGGCTGGGACCGCAGGAAGGCGCGGGCGCGGAAGTCAACCACCCGGCCAGTCGAAACCTGAAGCCGCAGATCTGGAAGCGTACACCGAAACGTTCGCATCGCCGAGCATTCAGCATCCCCATCAACGGGAATATGAACGACGGTGTCAGGATCATTCGGCGCGATGATCTCCCGATAGGGGCAGACGCGGGACAAAACGCGACCCTCAGCGCCGGTGCACGACACCTTTACGGTTTTCGGTTTCTCGCGGCGACGGATGCCGTGGATGACGACGTTTTCCTGAAGCACATCGTCCTCTCTGAAGACGTCGCTCCTGGACTCGAACACGTGGAGGCGACGGATGGCCATCAGATTGAGGAACTCGCGCCGGAACGGCCGGAAGTACGGGCCGTTGCAGAAGCTTCGGGGGTTGATCGAGACGAGTTCCCCGCCCTCAGCGAGCTGCCGGGCCGCGAGCAGGAGGAAGCCGGCGTACAGGTTGCTGGCCTCAATCCCGGCCTCACGCAGGTGCCGCCTGCTAGCCGAGCGGCTATGGATCTTTCGATAGGGCGGGTTCATGATCACGCAGTCGTACCGTTCTTCCGAACTGGCGAACAGAATCGCTTCCGCGCCAGCGCGATCGGCAAGGTAGTCTTCCTCCCGAATCTGGTATTCGAATCGAATCCCTGCCCGCGACGCGGCTTCGCGGCAATGACTGAGAGCCTGCTCAAGCGCCTGGGCCAAAGCCGTGTCGATCTCGTAAGCAGTTACCGAAATCGATTCTGGCCGCGATTCTCGTTCGATCATTCGCGCGACGAACGCAGCCGTCAGCGACCCGACGCCCGCGCCAGGGTCGAGCAGCTGAATGTGCCGCCGCCGAGCGGAGAACATCGACGCCATGAGCGCCGCCACATCCGGGGGCGTGAGGAACTGCCCGAACGCGGCGCGGCGGCTTCGCTCAAGCAGCGCGTTGGCGGATCGGCGCATCTCCTCCACCGCTTCACGCAGCCGTAGCGCTTCTGTCGCCTCTGCCGCGACGTCGCGGGGCCTTGATTTGTTCGTCACAACCACCATCTTTACCGTCGCTCTTGTCACGATCATCGCGCGCTATCGGACGGGTTGCCGGGCACTCCGAATCCAGTCGACCACAAAGCGGTCGCGTTGGCAAGGGTCCCTGTAATGCTGTTCTGCGTGCCCCGCCCCGAGTTTCAACCAGAAAGCCGCACGGAATTCGAGGCGACGAAACGGACCCAGCTGGGCGCGGATTGCGGAGCGGTGCTTATCGGCTCGCGGAGCCGGACCGATGAATTGTTCGTGGATCAAGAACTTTGGCCAGCCCGTGGGGTCGCCGAGCACGCCTACTGCCCTCGGCTCTTCTATTACATGACGGTGGAGGGGGTCTTCGCGCCCAGCGCCGACACCGAACAAGGAAAAGGTACCCATCGGCGCGTCGACAGGCCAAGCGCCGCCTCCGCACAACCAGCCGAACCCGAGCGCCCAAGCGGGCGCGAGGCGACCGAGAAACTCGAGCAACGCGAAAGCGACCCCGATCGTCCGCGCTCGATTCGCAGCTTGGCGCTGACCAGCCAGCGCCTCGGATTAACGGCGACACTCGACCTCGCCGAGATCGACGGCAATGTCGCGGTCCCCGTCGAGTACCGCAAGGGGCGGCCATGTCGAAACGGAGGCACCCAAGTCGCCGAAGCGGTCGACGAGTTGATGGAGCAGCCGCGGCTGCTGCCTGGCCCCGAACCGTGGCCGACGGATCGAGTACAACTCGGCCTCCAGGTGCTGCTGCTGGAGGAGGCCGGGTACGCCGTGCCTGAAGCGTACCTGTATTATGCGGCGGAGCGACTTCGGCTGCGCGTGCCGGTCGATGACGCCCTGAGACGCGATGCGCTGGCCGAACTCGAAGCCGCCAAGCGCGATGCAGCCGGGCCGCGGCCGCCGCCGCTGGTCAACGATCCGCGCTGCCCGCGCTGTTCCCTTCAGCCGATCTGCCTGCCCGACGAGATCAACCACCAGCGCTTTACGGCGCTGACCGTCGCAGGCCAGCCAGTTGATGAACAGCTCACGCCTCGCAAACTCTGGCCCCCGCGCGATGATGGTATCCATGTCGTGCTTCAACGTGAAGGCGTCCGCGTCGGCGTGCGCGGCCAGTCCGTGCGGATCACCGATAAGGACGGCGACGTGGTGAAGGAACTGCCGCTGGCGAATGTGGAGTCGCTTGCGGTCGTGGGCGGCGTGCAGCTTTCTACACAGGCGCTGGCCGTCTTTGCCGACCAGGAGGTGCCGGTTGCCTTCCTCACTGGCGCAGGACGCGTGACCGCAATGATGGACCCGCTGGGCCCGACTAGCGCAGCCGTTCGAGCCGCGCAGGTGCGCGTCCTCGACCAACCCGAAAAAGCGCTGGAACTCGCCCGCGCCGTCACCGTGGCGAAGATCGCCAACCAACGCACCCTGTTGATGCGAAACCACGCCGACCTTCCGACCCGAGTTGCCGCAGACCTCCAGGAATGCTTCAGCGCCGCCGAACGTGCAGAGACCATCGACGAGTTGCGCGGCCACGAAGGCAACGCTGCCGCCATCTACTTCCGGTACTTCGCGGGAATGTTCAAGGAAGGCGTCAAGGAGATCGCGGCCCGCTTTGACGCCAATGGTCGCCAGCGCCGCCCGCCGCCCGATCCGATCAACGCCGTACTGTCCTTCGCGTACTCGATGCTCACGCATGAGTGCACTGCGGCCTGCCGCCTGGCGAGCCTCGAACCGACGCTGGCGGCGCTGCACGCCACGCGCCCCGGCCGCCCCGCGATGGCACTGGATTTGATGGAGCCGTTCCGCCCGTTGATCGCGGATTCGGTCGCGGTGTCAGCGTTCAACCGGGGAGAACTGGTCGAAGGGCATTTCCTCAGCACGGCGGCGGGCTGCGCCCTGACTGACGCGGGCCGCAAGGCATTCTTCTCAGCCTACGGCCGGCGGATGGACACCGAGGTGACGCACCCAGTTTTCGAGTATCGGCTGTCCTACCGCCGCATGCTCATGCTGCATGCCCGCCTGATCGCCGCGTGGTTGCTCGGCGAGGTCCCGACGCTCGCCTTCTTGACGACACGATAGCGAGCCGGACCGTGCTCGGCCCCGGTGGAGATTGACATGCGCCGCTGCTACCTGGTCTGCTACGACATCCGCGATCCGAAGCGCCTCCGCCGCACACACAAGACGATGAAGGCCTATGGCGAGGCGTGGCAGTACTCGGTCTTCTATTGCACGCTCAAGCCAATCGACCGCGCTCGGATGGAGAACGCCCTCCGCGAGGTCGTCAACCTCAAGGTGGACCAGGTGCTGATCGTCGACCTGGGCTCCAACGAGGAGGCCGCCCGCGAAGCCGCCACCGCCCTCGGCCCAAGCCTGCCTGAACAGGAAGCGGGGATTGTGGTAATCTAACCAGTCCGGGTCCGTAGGCGGACCGCTGAGATTGGAGGTTCCACCATGCCCACGTCATTGACCATCGAGCAGCTCCGTAACGCCGTGTGCGGTACAGCGGCGGCGTTTCGCTGCGTGACCGAGTACGAGCCCGCCGGCGGGCCGGGGGACAAGGTCTTTCCGCCGACATACGAGGGCGGCAAGTACGCCAAGGAGACGCGCTACGTGGCCGGCCGCGAGGGGCCGGTGGACTGCGTGCTGCTCGACTCGGTGCAGTCGCAGGCCAACCGGATGGAGCTGGCCCTGCTCGACGCCTGGGAGGCCGGGCGGATCGAGCTGTCGGTAATCGTCGTCGATTTCAACGACAATCGGCTGGAGAAGCGCATTCGCGTCACGAGCCTGGATGCCCCGCACCGCATCGCCGACGCGATCCTGCGCGACAGCTACGACGGCAACGGCAAGGGGCGAGTGCTCTTCCGGAAGTCCGATCGCGGCAAGCGGCTGGACATGGTCGACCTGCGGAATGCCACGCCGCTGCTGGAGATGTGCCCGACGGCGCTGGTCTTCGGCATGTGGGACTCGACCGGGCCGAAGGGCGGGCTCGGCGCCAAGTTTCAACGGGCGCTGGTCTCGGAGATCGTCGGCTACGACGCGGTGCCGGGAGTAAGGAGCAGCAGCCGGATCGATCCGCTCATGATCCGCCTCGACAAGGACGGCGGAACCACGACGGTATATGAAGCGAGCACCGAGCTTGAATGGACCCTGAATCCCGAGGACGCTGTCAAGGACAAGGACGGCAAGCCCAAGCAGTACGGAGAAGGCAAGAAGGCCGGAAAGCCTTCGTCTCTGAACCACGGGAATATCACACCGGACCTCGTGATCCGAAAGGACAAGAACGACCGTCCAGTTCTCGAAAAGCCGGACTCGCGCACACCAGTACTGCTTATCACTGAAGGCCGCCCACGCACGCACATGCTCGCCCTCGACGAATCGGAACGTACAGTGCCCATCGGCGGCTTTACGATCTCCAAGGCCGTTCAGACCACAACGCTCTCGCTTCCCGCGCTGCGCCGGCTGCACTTTCCGACCGATGCCGGCGGGCGGCCGGCCACCGAGGCAGAAAGAAGGAAACAGGATGACATCAACGTCGCCGCCCGGACGGCGCTGGCGGCGCTGGGTCTCTGTGCGGCGACGCTCGCCCGCGAGGCCGGCTGCGACCTGCGCTCGCGCTGCCTGCTTGTGCCGAAGGAAGGCGAGCAGTTTATCTGGGAGTTGATCGGCGTCGGGAAGACCCACACGTTCACGCTGTCGGGGGATGCGGCGATCAAGTTGCTGGGCGATGCCGTGGCGGCCCTACGCAGGGAGATTGCCAACGCTTGGCCGAAAGACCCGATCCAGCTCACGCCCTCGGACGAACTGCTTGAACTGGTCGTCCGCAGCCAGAGACTTGCCGCGGCGGGCAAGGGCGAGGCCGGCGAAGCGGAGGGATGACCGATGCGTGCGCTTTCATTCAACGGTTCCTCACCCCAGCCCTCTCCCAGAGGGCAAGAGATCGAGTTCTCCATCGCCGTGCGCTACCTGAATGGCTGGGCGATGGCCACGCACCCGACAGACCGCCAGCGGGCCGAGTGGCCGCCGCATCCGGATCGGCTGTTTATGGCCTTGGTCGCGGCCGCGGCGGACGACTCAGGGTTCGACAAGGCATTGACGTATCTTGAGCGCAAGGCTCCGCCGGCAATCTCGGCCTCGGAGGCACAGCAGCGTGAGGTTGTGACGAGTTTCGTACCGGTCAACGATCTCCAAATCACGCGACGGAATAGGAAGGCCAAAGAGAACGGCCTTGCACTGCTCCCCGAACATCGCGGCCGGCAGCCACGCACATTTCCCGTCGCGATCCCGCGCGAACCGACGGTGCACTTCATTTATCAGACCGACGACGCCTTCACGCCGGAGTTGCGCGAGAAGCTAGCTGCGCTATGCTTGCGCGTGTCTCGCGTAGGCCACTCGGCGTCGCTGGTGCAGTGCTGGCTCGACTTCGATTCGCCGTCAGCGAATCTCGTCCCGACCGATGGCGCCGCACCCCGACGGCTGCGCGTCCCCAGCCCCGGCCGCCTCCAGTACCTGCGCGATTTGTACGAAACAAACCACCAACAGGGTACGGACCTTCGTCCTACACCCGGCGTGTGGGCGGGGTACAAACGAGCATCCCCAGATTCAGGCACGGCAAACATAATCTGTTCCGTGTTTGATCCGGCCTTCCTGCTCCTGCGGCCCGTCGATGACGAGCGCCGCCGGCCGCCGCTGGTTTCGACGCTCCGCGTGACCGAAGCGCTGCGCGGCCTGTTAATGAACGGCACGCGCCCCGAGGAAATCCCGGAAGCTCTCAGCGGTCATGCTGCTGACGGCAGGCGCCTCGACCGACCCCATTTGGCGATTGCGCCGCTCCCATTCGTAGGTTTTGAGCACGCCGACGGGCGCATCATGGGGATGGCCCTCATTCTCCCGCGCAATGAGAAGGACGCCGCCGGCATTGGACGCGCGCTGGCCGGCAAGCTGTACGGCGATGACGGCTTCGAGCCGCAAGCGTTGCGCTTGATGATGGGCGGCGCCGGAACGTGGACGCTTGCGGCATCGGACCACTTTAGCCAGGCCTCGCTTCGCCCCGAGGTCTGGACCGCCGCGCCCGAGGGGGCGACCATGTGGGCAACCGTCACGCCGATCGTGCTCGACCGCCATCCGAAGGGCCGCAACGGTGTTTCGATGTCCGAGCAAACGAAGGACATCCTCGCGGGAGCCTGCAAGAACATCGGACTGCCGCGGCCGGTCGCCGTCGAGTTCAGCCCGGTCTCGATGCATCGCGGCGTACCACACGCACGCGATTTCCCGCCGCTGCGTCGCAAGGACGGCTCGGCGGCGAACTTCACGCACGCGGTCTTCGTGTTCGATCGGCCCGTCGTCGGGCCGGTGCTGCTGGGAGCCGGTCGCTATCGTGGCTACGGCCTTTGCCGCCCGGTGAGGAACGCCACATGACTTCTTTGCCGGCGCTACAGGTCAGCGAATTCTCAGCCTTCTTCAAGGCGCTAAATGGTGTCGATCCGTTCCCGTGGCAACGACGGCTGCTCGAAGACCTGACTGACAGGAAACGGCATCGTGTGGAAGAGAATCCACAGGATTGGCCCGCAGGAATGGCTTTGCCCACCGCCAGCGGGAAGACCGCCTGCATCGACATCGCCCTGTTCCACATGGCACTGCAAGCGAACCTGTCGCCAAACGAGCGCACCGCGCCACGGCGAGTGTTCTTCTGTGTCGATCGGCGGGTTATCGTTGACGAAGCGCACCAGCGCGCCCTCGCAATCGCTGCACGACTTCAAGCGGTAGTCAACAACCGCTTAAACAACGATGACGTGCTCTTCCGCATCGCGTTGCGGCTGCGGCGTCTCGCGGGCGGTGACGACGCTGCCCCGCTGGACGTGTTTCAGCTTCGAGGCGGCATGTACCGCGACGATGCATGGGCCACGTCGCCGTTACAGCCGACCGTGATCTGTACGACCGTGGACCAGCTCGGTTCGCGGCTGCTGTTCCGCGGTTATGGCGTCAGCCCGCGCTCGGCGGCGATCCACGCCGGTTTGGCCGCCAATGACGCGCTGATCCTGCTGGACGAGGCCCACTGCGCCGAGCCGTTCCGCCAGACGCTGGACGCCGTACGGCTCTTCCGCGGCGAAACGTGGAGCGACCCGGCACACGCGATCAAGACGCCGTTCGCCTTCGTCGAGATGTCCGCCACGCCGCGAAGTGACGGCAAGCTGTTCGAGCTTGATGACGCTGACCGCAAGGATGCAGAACTGAGCATACGGCTGAACGCAAACAAGCAGGCAGTCCTTCGCGTTTCGGATTACGCGACAGCGACCGAGGGGTTCGCCAAGGAGCTGACAGACTGCGCATTGGACCGCGTGAAAGTCGGCTCGAAGCGTATTGCCGTCATGGTCAACCGCGTCGACACGGCGCGCCTCGTGTATGACGGACTGCGCCAGTCGAACGACTGCGACGCGGTCCTGATGATCGGCCGCATGCGACCGCTCGACCGCGACGAACTCCTGGGACAGTGGCAACCTAAGCTGAAGGCAACGCCGGGGAATGAAACCCGCGCGGCGAACGACAAACCGATCGTCGTCGTCGCCACGCAGTGCCTCGAGGTCGGTGCCAATTTCGACTTCGACACCCTGATCACCGAGGCCGCCAGTCTCGACGCCCTGCGCCAGCGTTTCGGCCGGCTGAATCGACTCGGCCGCGACGAACACTGCTGTGCCGTGATCTTGGGTCCGAAAGACGCCGTCGCTAAGGATGCTGACGACCCAATCTACGGCCCCGCCATTGCCAAGACGTGGGAATGGTTGCAGAAACACGCGGAAGTGAGCGCGGCCGATGCACTCAAAGTCGGCGCCGCGAAGGGCAAGAAGAAGCGACCAGCGGCTGCCGAGCCGCCCAAGTCAATCGATTTCGGAATCGCGGCGCTCGATGCGAAGTTACCCGCGGATGCGACAGAGCGCGCCGATCTCCTGAAAAAACTCTCGCCGCCTGCCCCGGACGCCCCCGTCATGCTTCCCGCGCATCTTGATTTGTGGTGCCAGACTGCGCCCATTCCCGATCCCGACCCGGACGTTTCGCTCTTCCTGCACGGCCCGCAGCGCGGCGTGCCGACCGTCTCGGTCTGCTGGCGGGCGGACCTGGGCGGCGACCCCAAGTTGTGGGCCGGAATCGTCTCCCTGTTGCCGCCCTCGTCGCCCGAGTGCATGCCGGTGCCGCTGCACCTGGTCAAGAAGTGGATCAAGATTGAGGCGCCCGGACGCGATGAGGACTGCGGCGACCTCGAGCACGCCGCTGGGGCGGCCGACGGCGGTGCCGATCAAGCCGCATCGCCATCTGACCAACGGTTCGTTCTTCCGTGGCGAGGGTCGCACGAGCAGACACGTGCGACGAACGACGCGAATGACCTTCGCCCCGGCGACGTCGTTGTCGTCCCCACCCAAGGCGGCGGCTGGAGCGTCCTGGGACACGTTCCCGACCTCGAGGAACCGGACTCCAGCAAGCCCGACGGCTTGCGGGCCGCCCGCGTCGCCGACTGCGCCGAGCAGGCCAACTTGATTGCTCGCCGGAAGCTCGCGCTGCGCCTAACGCCGTCGCTCGTGGAGTCATGGCCCGACCCGTGCGACGAAGCGAATCAACCCCTGCTCTCCGCGCGGGCGGAACTGCTGTCACTGCTGCGGGATTCTGAAATGCGAGATCGCCTCGGTGAACCCGACGTAGCCGATCGCGTCAAAGGCGTCCTCCGCGATCTGACCACGCAACTCAGAATCGCCGCGAGAGCCCGGTCGATCGGGAGTGAATGGACCTGGCTTCGCATCCTTGTCACCGCAACCAACGCGCGCGCGCTCCGCACTGAAGTGGTTGAGCATCCGGCTGGCGGCTTTGTCGTCCGGAGTCGGCGGCGCATCGGAGAGCGTGCCCTCCGATCGGCAGGCCTGTTCGTTGAAGACGTCGAACTCTATGGCGGCGACGAAGATGAATCATCGTTTGGTACGCCCCAGCCGATCCGTCTCGATGCCCACTTGTCTGCCGTTGCCGAAAGAGCGCGGGCATTTGCCGATGCCTGCAACGCGAACACGCTGGCCGACGCCGTTGTCCACGCTGCGGCGGTGCACGACCTCGGGAAGCTCGATCCTCGCTTTCAGGTATTCTTGCTTGGCGGCCCTCGTCCCACTTACGGTTGGCCACCGCTGGGAAAGTCGGGCCGCTCGCCGACACGGTCCCAAATGCGAGATGATGCGCGACGCGCTGGCCTGCCCTCGAGCTTCCGCCACGAGATGCTGTCGATGCAGTTGGCTAAACATTGCAGGTCGCTCCGCGACGGTGTCTCAGACGGCTTCCGCGACCTCGTGCTTCACCTGATCGCCAGTCATCACGGCCACTCCCGGCCCTTGGCGCCGGTGGTGATCGATGAGAATCCCCGGCCGCTGCCAGCATTCGAGCTGAGCACCGACCATTCTCGCGGCAATGGGAAGATGACTTTTGGGGGGGTTGACGCCTGGCGGCGAAAGGAGTGGGAGCAGCTCCCTGCTCACCGTTTAGACAGCGGCGTCTGCGACCGCTTCTGGGCGCTCACCCGCCGTTACGGCTGGTGGGGGCTGGCCTACCTGGAGGCGATCCTCCGCTTGGCCGACCGAGCCGTCAGCCGCGAAGAACAGGAGGCGGACCCATGACTACTTCGCCCGCGACACACGAGCTCGTCCTCACTGGGCTCGACGGCGGTAACCCCCTCGGCTACCTGGCGGCCCTGGGCACGCTGCGGACTGCGACTCGCGCGTTCAACTCGCAACCGGTGAGAATGCGCTGGGAGCAGCATGGCGGTTGGCGCCCAGTCCTAAGCTCGCCGGTCGACACGCCGGACGCGCTTGGCGACGCGCTCCACAATTGCCTGACTCAGCCCCACGAATGCCAAACGTGCGGGAAGAGCCACCCCCATACTTCCGCGCTTTGCGTTGGCGACGACCTCGCGCTGCCAGCGGAGAGGTTTCGCAACCAGGCGATTTGCTTCCGCGCGGCGAATCACGAGGCCGCCGCATTCCTTGCCGCCTTTGGTAGCGACGCCCTCATGACGACGAACAGCGAGAACCAGGCGGTGATTCAGGATACCGCCTTCCGGACGATGAGCGGTGCGGGGCACCAGCACTTTCTCAAGTTCGCACGAAACATCTGCTCGGCTTGCACTTGCGGTCATCTGAAGCGCGACCTGTTCGAGACTTGGCGATACGGTGATCCTGTGCGGAATCACACATTGCGGCTTGATCCCCTCGACGACGCCCGCTACGCGCTGCGCTGGTCGGATCCCAGCGGTGACACGTCCCGCCAGCAGCGCGGCTCGGTGTATGGCGGCAATCGGCTCGCCATCGAGGCACTTCCGTTGTTTACCTGTGTCCCGCGTCGCCGGGTACTTCGCACGATCGGATTCGTAGAGGACCAACGGAATGGTACTTGGTTCCGCTGGGCCATTTGGGCGCCGCCGCTGTCCATCAACGCGGTTCGCTCGCTGCTCACAATGCCAGCGGCACGAACAGACGATGACCTCGCAGAGACGTTGCCGGCCCGTGGTGTTGTCGATTGCTTTGAGAGCCGCCGGCTGACCGTCGGGAAATACAGGTGCTTTTCACCGGGGCGACCGGTATAATCTATCATAACGGTACGCCGCGATCGGCTCGAAACGAACCGCGAGCGTGAAGGTGGTGAAGGGGGGTGCCGGGCACGCTCGCGTGTACCTAGAGTATTGAATATGCAGCACTTACGAAGCGAGAGGCTCTTAACCAACCCCTGCTTGAGAGGTGGCGAGTGGCCGCGCTCGCATGCAGTCACGCAAGTAGTTATCATTTCAGGACTTGCGAGGCGGGCGGGTTTCCGCGGCTCGCGAGCCGCGGCCCCATTGAAGTTCGGTCGCCCTTCAAACGCGCGTAAAACGACAGCGGTTTCCGCGGCTCGCGAGCCGCGGCCCCATTGAAGGGCTCGCGCATGCGCGGTTTGCCCGATCGGCGCGGTTGTTTCCGCGGCTCGCGAGCCGCGGCCCCATTGAAGGTTCACGCCCCGACCCACACGTTCCTGTCGAGCGCCGGTTTCCGCGGCTCGCGAGCCGCGGCCCCATTGAAGGGACAAATGGACGCGCGAGCAGACAACCGAGGCGGAGTTTCCGCGGCTCGCGAGCCGCGGCCCCATTGAAGGTCGGAGCATGAGTTATGGCAACTGTTCCCATCAGGTTTCCGCGGCTCGCGAACCGCGGCCCCATTGAAGGGTTGACAGGCCAGTCGGCGTACTCGGCCGTCTTGTGTTTCCGCGGCTCGCGAACCGCGGCCCCATTGAAGGCGGGTATGCAGGTACAGCCTTGGCTTGCCTTGCGTTTCCGCGGCTCGCGAACCGCGGCCCCATTGAAGGTTCTGCTCGTCGGTTGTCGGCTTATCTCTCATGGTTTCCGCGGCTCGCGAACCGCGGCCCCATTGAAGGCAGTCTAGTTGTTCTGCGTTCATTGCGTTTCTCCTGTTTCCGCGGCTCGCGAACCGCGGCCCCATTGAAGGCGATAGAAAATCATCTCGCACCGCCCCAGGCCGAAGTTTCCGCGGCTCGCGAACCGCGGCCCCATTGAAGCGGTCTCGGCTGGATCATCCTCGCCGTCGCCGCGCTGGTTTCCGCGGCTCGCGAACCGCGGCCCCATTGAAGGCACGAGATCGCGCCCTCAGAGATAGACGCGCTCGTCCGTTTCCGCGGCTCGCGAACCGCGGCCCCATTGAAGAGCGCGCGGCTGGGCACCTCCGCCAGCCCGCCAGGGCTGTTTCCGCGGCTCGCGAACCGCGGCCCCATTGAAGACAGACGGCCTTGATGTCGGGCACGGTGCTTAGGAGTTTCCGCGGCTCGCGAACCGCGGCCCCATTGAAGAGGATTGGCAGCCATGGGTCAATTCCTCGCTTGCGCCGTTTCCGCGGCTCGCGAGCCGCGGCCCCATTGAAGGTACTCGAACGGCTCGAACCGCGCGGCGCCGAGCGGGTGTTTCCGCGGCTCGCGAGCCGCGGCCCCATTGAAGGCCGCAGACGCCGCGCATTCCGCAATGCGGGCACGAAGTTTCCGCGGCTCGCGAACCGCGGCCCCATTGAAGGTGATCCCGTGGCTGATGTTTCTGTCGGTGAACCGGCCGTTTCCGCGGCTCGCGAACCGCGGCCCCATTGAAGCGTGGCGGACGGGCGGTATCCGCATCGGCCGATGGGGTTTCCGCGGCTCGCGAGCCGCGGCCCCATTGAAGGACAAACTGCGGCTCGGCCCCGCCCGTTAACTGCACGTTTCCGCGGCTCGCGAGCCGCGGCCCCATTGAAGGAGCAGGTCGATTTCGATTTCCGAGTAGCCGATATTGTTTCCGCGGCTCGCGAGCCGCGGCCCCATTGAAGCAGTCGGGCCGGACCACCCGGCTGCTGAACGCATCATGTTTCCGCGGCTCGCGAGCCGCGGCCCCATTGAAGCATCCTTTCCTTTTCAAAGCGCGCAGCACCCGGAAGTTTCCGCGGCTCGCGAGCCGCGGCCCCATTGAAGCCAAGTGCCACGGCCGCGGCGCGTACGGCTGCTACGGTTTCCGCGGCTCGCGAGCCGCGGCCCCATTGAAGGGAGAGCAGGTTGCGGGGCCTACTGGACTTGCATGGCGTTTCCGCGGCTCGCGAACCGCGGCCCCATTGAAGGGATGCTCGCGGCGTGGGACGATTCGTCGTCCTGCGCGTTTCCGCGGCTCGCGAACCGCGGCCCATTGAAGGCGTTCACCGCGGTCGGCGCGATGACCGGCACCTACGTTTCCGCGGCTCGCGAACCGCGGCCCCATTGAAGGTGTACGGCGTCCGCGGCCGCTGGCGGATGACCTAGTTTCCGCGGCTCGCGAACCGCGGCCCCATTGAAGGGGTCTGCACGCTGGTGACGATCACGGGCGAGCGCCAGGGTTTCCGCGGCTCGCGAACCGCGGCCCCATTGAAGACAGACGGCCTTGATGTCGGGCACGGTGCTTAGGAGTTTCCGCGGCTCGCGAACCGCGGCCCCATTGAAGGCCGGAGTGCCGTCGGCCGCTCCGCAGAGTTTCGCCGTTTCCGCGGCTCGCGAGCCGCGGCCCCATTGAAGCCCGGCCGCGTGGGACGCCTGCGCGGATACGGGAACGTTTCCGCGGCTCGCGAGCCGCGGCCCCATTGAAGGACCTGCATCTTGCGCACGGCGACGGCCACCGCGTCGTTTCCGCGGCTCGCGAACCGCGGCCCCATTGAAGGTGGTTAGGGATGGCAGGATACGCCCGCTGCTTCGCGGTTTCCGCGGCTCGCGAACCGCGGCCCATTGAAGGCGTTCACCGCGGTCGGCGCGATGACCGGCACCTACGTTTCCGCGGCTCGCGAACCGCGGCCCCATTGAAGCCCGGCCACTGGCTCAACAGTTCCGCCGGCTCGGCTCGACCAGCGCGATGGCCCCCTGGCGTTGCTCGGGCCGGACGGCGAGACCGAGGAAGGCGACGATGCGGGCGACGTGGGAGGCGGGATCGGCAGGAGGTCGTGGTAGTGGATCGTCAGCAGCGCAGGGCCCGGCGCGCCTGATGATTCTGCGTCGGCGCAGCATGCAGGATCGCCCAGTCTTGCCCCGTGCGCGGCGCTGGCGGGGCCTGCGAGGAACTCAATGCGGGCGAGGGCGGCGGTTGCGCTACTGGTATACTGGATCACTGTTCCGACTTTCGGCGGCAGAACGGTATCATCACGACGACATGGGTCGGGTCGTTGCCCGCGGCCGACAGGCATCCGCCTTGCGGGCGTCGAACCGATGGCGGGCATGATCCCGTGCATGGGACGCCGTGCGGCCTGCGGCGACGCGCGAAGTATAAAGAATGGGTGACTGTTCTACTGGACCCTTAGGATTTTGCCGGAGCCGCGCTCGAAGCGGGTCAATGCCATTCCTAGTTGATTTTCAAAGCGGCTCCGGGTGATCACGCGACGTTTTTCTTCGTCTGCGGCGTGCGGCGGCGCGCGTCGAGTTCCGTCTGAATCGCGGTCCGCAATCGCGC